>Ga0073934_10005766_pt1 | contig 18729 bp, 20 predicted proteins | sample LarsenN4metaG_FD_76834 | JGI IMG/M metagenome (GOLD analysis project Ga0073934, IMG submission 76834) | Hot spring sediment bacterial and archeal communities from British Columbia, Canada, to study Microbial Dark Matter (Phase II) - Larsen... ... | reverse complement strand
GTACCCGGACAGGAGCTGGATCACGGTCTGGCGGACGCGGTTCAGGTCGGCGCCGAGCTTCTGGAGGACCTGGGCGGCCACGCCCTCGCCCTCGCGGATCAGGCCGAGCAGGATGTGCTCGGTCCCGATGTAGTTGTGGCCGAGCTGGAGGGCCTCGCGCAGCGAGAGCTCCAGCACCTTCTTGGCGCGGGGGGTGAACGGGATGTGCCCGGTCGGCGCGGCCTGGCCCTGCCCGATGATCTCCTCGACCTGCTGGCGGACGGCCTCCAGAGAGATGCTCAGCGACTCCAGCGCCTTGGCCGCCACCCCCTCGCCCTCGTGGATCAGGCCGAGCAGGATGTGCTCGGTCCCGATGTAGTTGTGGTTCAGCATCCTCGCCTCTTCCTGGGCGAGGACCACGACCCGGCGGGCTCGGTCCGTGAAGCGCTCGAACATAACTCTCCCCCGGGACCCGCGGGCCCCTACTCGTCGCGTCGACCCCGAGGATCCACGGACCCCGTCCTGCCCCCGAGGCGGGTCGGGCGCTCCGGTGCGGCGCCACTCAGCGCGCCTTCCGAAGCGCCCCACGGAGGTCAGTATACCCCCCAGGCACGTTTCGGCCGGATGCGCGCCGCGTTCTTCGCCGTCCCGGCGCACCGGGCCCATCCATCCCTTCGGTCGTGGCGGGCCCCTGCCTGAGCCCCGTCGAAGGATGTAGGCCATCTGGGGCACGACATGGCCCGGACGGGCCATCGAAGATTCCTCCTTCCGGGGCGTTGCCGTAGGCCACCTCGGTCCACGACGATGGCCCTCGTCGGCGAGGACCGGGCCTTCCCCCCAAGGACCTTCCCCGTGAGGAGACGATGACGTTGCGGGTCTTGGTGGTCGACGACCATCCGGCGTTCCGGCGGGCGCTCACCTCCGCCCTGCGCATGGTCGACAGCCTCGAGGTGGCCGGGGAGGCGGGAGGAGGTCTGGAGGCGGCCGATCGGGCGCTCGCCGACGATCCGGACCTGGTCCTGATGGATCTCTCGATGCCGGACATCGACGGCATCGAGGCGATGCGACGGATCCACCTCGAGAAGCCCGACATGCCGGTCGTGATCCTGACGGCCCACGCCGACCCCGGGATCGAGAAGGAGGCCAGGGCGGCCGGCGCCCGCGGGTTCCTCGCCAAGGGCACGCCCCTCGAGGACCTGGTGATCGTCCTGCACGAGGCGGTGGAGGCCCCCGCGCGCAGCTGAGCGCTCGCGCCCGTCAGCCCTGCGGGCGGTGATGCGGGAACAGGATCACGTCGCGGATCGAGGGCGCGTCGGCCAGGATCATCAGCAGCCGGTCCACGCCGAGCCCGAGGCCGCCCGCGGGCGGCATCCCGTGCTCGAGCGCCTGGAGGAAGTCCTCGTCGAGCGGGTGGGTCTCCTCCTCCCCCCTGCGTCGCGCCTCGGCCTGGATCTCGAAGCTCCGCCGCTGCTCGTCCGGGTCCGACAGCTCCGAGTACGCGGGGATGATCTCCATCCCGGCGATCACCAGGTCGAAGTGCTCGACCAGGCCTGGCGAGCCCCGGTGCGGGCGGGCGAGCGGGGAGACCTCGCGCGGGAAGTCGCAGACGAAGACCGGGCCCCACAGGTCGCCCTCGACGAGCTTCTCGAACAGCTCGAGGGCGATCTTGCCCGGCCCCCACGTCGGGTGGACCTCGATGCCGTGGCGCTCGGCGATCGCGCCGAGGTCCGGACGGTCGAGCGCGATCTCCTCGCCGGTCGCGTCGCTCACCGATCCGAGGACCGTCACGCGCGGCCACGCGCCGGACAGGTCGAGCTCGCGACCTTGGTACGAGAACCGGAGCGAGCCGCGGACCTCCTCGGCCGCCGCGCACACGAGCGCTTTGCCGAGCTCCATCATCGTCTCGTAGTCGCCGTAGGCCTGGTAGGCCTCGAGCATCGTGAACTCCGGGTTGTGGTCCCGGTCGATGCCCTCGTTGCGGAAGACGCGACCGATCTCGTACACGCGCTCGAGCCCGCCGACGAGCAGGCGCTTCAGGTACAGCTCGAGGGCGATCCGCAAGGACAGGTCGACGTCGAGCGCCCGGTGGTGCGTGACGAACGGACGCGCGATCGCGCCGCCGGCCGTCGGATGCAGCACCGGCGTCTCGACCTCGACGAACGCCCGTTCGTCGAGGACGCGACGGAACGCGCGGAGCGTCCGCGCCCGCGCGTCCACCACACGGCGCGAGTCCGGGTCGGTGGCGAGCTGGAGGTACCGGTAGCGCTGCTGGAGATCGGGGTCGCGCAGCCCGCGCCACTTCTCGGGGAGCGGGCGGAGCGCCTTGGAGAGCATCGCGAGGCGCTGCGCGAAGATCGACAGCTCGCCCTTCCGCGTGGTCCCCACCGGCCCGGATGCCGCGACGAGGTCCCCGAGGTCGATCTCCTCGAGCAGCGCGAAGTCCTCCGGCGGCAGGTCGGCTTCGCTGCCCACGATCTGGAGGTCGCCGCTGCGGTCCCGGAGCACCAGGAACACGAGCTTGCCGAAGCTGCGGCGCAGGACCACGCGGCCGGCGACCGTGTAGCGGGCCTCGTCCCGACGGTCGGGCGGCATCGAGCCGTGGCGCTCACGGATCTCGGCGGAGGTGGTCGCCCCGCGGGCGCCGATCGCGAGCTCGAGGTTCATCGCGAACGCGCGGTCGCCGAGCCGCTCCCGGCTCCCTCGGCGCGAGCGGAGGACCTCGCGCTCGCGCGCGCCGGGCGCCGGTTCAGTCATCGGCCGGTCCCGCGTTGCGCTCGAAGATGAGCCGGAGGCCCTCGAGCGTGAGCCACGGGTCGTGCTCGATCGCGGTCGCGCAGTGCGGGATCACGAGCGGGGCGAGCCCACCCGTGGCGATCACCTTCGCGCTGCCGAGCTCCTCCTCGATCCGCTCGACGATGCCGTCCACCTCGGCCGCGGCCCCGAGGATCAGCCCGGACTGCACGGCCTCCACGGTGCTCTTGCCGATCACGCTCCGTGGGGGCCGGAGCTCGACCCTCGTCAGCCGAGCCGCGGCCCGGAACAGGCTCGCGGCGGCGACCTGCAGACCCGGAGCGATCACGCCGCCCAGGTACTCGCCCTTGCCGGAGACGACGTCGAAGTTCGTCGCGGTCCCGAAGTCGACGACGATGCACGGGCCCCCGTACCGCGCGTGTGCGGCGACGGCGTTCGCGATCCGGTCGGCCCCGACCTCCCGCGGGTTGTCGATCAGGATCGCCATCCCGGTCCGGACGCCCGGCTCGAGGATCACGGGGTCGAAGCCGAAGTACCGCGTGACCATCTCCCGGAGCGCGTCGGTGGCCGCCGGGACGACCGAGGAGACGACGACCCCGGTGATCTCGCGCGAGAAGTGCAGGCCCTCGTGCTCGAGGAAGCCGCCGAACAGGAGCGCGAGCTCGTCGGCCGTGCGCTCTGACACGGTGCCCATGCGCCAGTGGGCGATCAGCTCGGTGCCCTTGAACACGCCGAGCACGGTCTCGGTGTTCCCGACGTCGACCGCGAGCAGCACCGCCCCACCTCCTCGGACGGCCCATCCTGCCACGCGCGACGGGCCGCCGACACGCGGTCCGCGCTCAGGCGATCGGGAGCGCGAGGTTGTCGATCAGGCGCACCTGGCCGAACCACGCCGCGACGAGCGCGCGGGCCGGGCGCTCGATCGTGCGGACCTGTTCGAAGGTCTCCTCGTCCACGACCGCCGCGTAGTCGAGGCGGACAGCGGGGGTCGCGCCGATCTCGCGGGCCATCGCGGCCACGAGCCGACCGGCGTCGCGCTCGCCGCCGCGGGCGAGCTCGGCCGCCTCGGTGAGCGCGAGGAACAGGCACCCGGCGGCCTCGCGCTGCTCCGCCGTGAGCCGGGCGTTCCGCGACGACATCGCCAGGCCGTCGGCCTCGCGGACGGTCGGGCACGCCACGATCTCCACCCGGAACGACAGGTCCCGGACGAGGCGACGGACGACCGCGAGCTGCTGCGCGTCCTTCTCGCCGAAGTACGCGGCGCAGGGGCCGGCGGCGTGGAAGAGCTTGGCCACCACGGTCGCGACGCCGCGGAAGTGCCCGGGGCGGCTCGCGCCCTCCAGCCGCTCGCCGAGCGGACCCGGGTCGACGGTGACCTCCGGCGCGGCGGCGGGGTACATCTCCTCGACCGACGGCGCGAACACCACGTCGACGCCCTCGGCACGGGCGATCGCGAGATCGCGCTCCTCGTCGCGCGGATAGGAGGCCAGATCGTCGGGGTCGGTGAACTGCGTCGGGTTCACGAAGACCGACACGATCACCAGGTCGCGTTCGGCGCGCGCCCGGCGGATCAGCGACACGTGCCCCTCGTGGAGGGCGCCCATCGTCGGGACCAGGCCGACGGTCCGGCCCTCGGCCCGGGCGGCGTCCGCCGCGGCCAGCGTCTCGGTGATCGTCCGGATCACCTCCAGCGGGCCAGCACCTCCTCAACCGCCGCCCGCCGTTCGGGGTCCAGCCGGCCGGCGTCGACCGCGAGGGCGAGCGCGACGTCGGCGAGCGCCACGTAGGCGGCCACCGCCCCGGGGGCGTGATGCGAGAGCGCGGCCAGGTTGCGCTCGACCGTCGGCGCGTCACCGCGGACGGCCGGACCGGTGAGCGCGGCCGACGGGCCGAGCGCCTCGACGTTCTCGAGCGTCCCTCGCTGGAGCGGGCCGAGCGCGCCGAGCGGATCGGGGACCCCCGCGGTCCGCTCGAGCCGCTCGGCGAGCGCCGTCACCGCCACCAGGTAGTTCGAGGCGAACACGGCCGCCGCGTGGTACAGGGGCTTCATCCGGTCGTCGAGCCGGAAGGGGCGCCCGCCCACGTCCCGCGCCAACCGTTCGCCCAGGGCGTATCCCGTCTCGTCCGCGGCGCTCACCGCGAACGCGCTCCCCGGGATCCGGTCGATCCCGGCCTGGACGTCGGGGCACGATTGGAGCGGGTGGGTCGAGAGGATCCTCGCGCCGGCGCGGCGCGCCGAGGCGAGCGCCTCGAGCCCGGTCGCCCCCGAGAGGTGCGCGAGGGCTACCCCCGCCTCGATGGCGCCCGCGGCCGCGAGTGCGGCGCAGGCGGGCTCGATCGCCGCGTCCGGCGTGCCGAGCAGGACCACCTCGGCGCCGCGGATCGCCTCCTCGTTCGACCGAACGGGCACGCCCGGCAGGAACGCGGCCGCGCGATCCGGGGTCTGCGACCCGCCCGAGACCGCCACGATCCGGTGTCCCGCTCGCGAGAGCAGGACGGCCATCGCCGTCCCGACGCGGCCCGCCCCCACCACGGCGACCTCCATGCGCGGAGTATCCCGCTCAGGGGAGCCAGGCGACCGGACCCACGGGCGAGGGCGCGTCCTGGGGCAGCGGCAACGGCACCAGGCCGTCCACGGTCGAGACGACGAGCGTCCCGGGGGCTCCGGCGAACGCTCGGCCCAGGTCGTCGAACGCGGCGCCGGCGAACGCGGAGCGCAGCGGGAACGAGTTCGGCGGCAGCAGCGGCGTCATCGCCCCGGTGCCGACCGAGACGAGCCACAGCCCGCGCTCATCGCCCACGATCCCGGCGATCGCGGCGGCGCCGCCCGTCCGGGACCAGGCGACCACCCGCTGCGTGTACAGCCTCACGTCGGGGAACGGCCGAGGGCTCCCCGAGCCGGGCCAGACGAGCAGCGGACCGGTCGGCGTCCGCGGCCAGACGCCGAGGCCCCTGGGCACCTCACCCTCCGGGTCGACGAACAGGACGGCCCCCCGCGGCGAGGTCGAGATCGCCGCGAGATCGCGGAACAGCAGGCTCTCGCCCTCCGGGCCGAACGCGCGGACCTCGAGGCGCCCCTGACGGACGAACGTGATCAGCGGCACCTCGCCCCGGAGGGTCGCCGCGACCAGGGTCCCGCACCGGAGCCGTCCCTCCGCGACGCTCGAGCGGGCTCCGGAGGCCACCGACACCCGCTCCAGCTCGTACCGGTGGCCCTCGCAGGCGGGCGCCGTCCGCCCGATCGGCTCGCTCCGGCCGAGCAGGAGCTCGGTCCCGTCCGGCGACATCGACACCACGTCGCCGCGGCCGAGCTGCAGGGGCGCGGCCGTGGTCGTCAGGGCGGTCAGCAGGTACGCGACGCCCTGGGCCTCGGCGTCGGCGGCGACGAGCACCAGCCACCCGCGATCGGCGTCGGCCACCCAGAGCTCCTCCACGGCGGGGACGAGCGGGCCCTCGATCAGCACGCCGGTGGCCAGGTCGAGCACCCAGAGCTGCTGCTGCCGCGCGAGCGACCCTCGGGCCTCGAACGTCGTGAACACCAGCCGGCCGTGCAGATCCCGCGCGGGCGAGCCGGGGGACGCACGCTCGGCGTCGGCCGGATCGGCCGGTGCGGCGCCGTCGCCGGAGAGACGCGCCGCCGCGAACGGGAGCAGCGCGATCAGCGCCACCATCACCGCGACCGTCGCGAACGCGCCGGAGCGACGCGCCCGTCCCTCGACGAGGTCGTCGTCCGGCGGTCTCATCGGCCGGCGCCCCCGCCCGGGAGCACCTCGAGGGGTGGGGCGAACGGCCGGACGCCGAGCACCGAGCGCGGCGCGAGGCGGAGCGCGGTCACGCGACGGCCGCCCGGCAGCATCGGGTCGGGATCGAGCTCGAGGAGGGGGACCAGGACGAACCCCCGCTCGTGCATCCGAGGGTGCGGCACCTGGAGATCGGGCTCGTCGACCTCCAGCCGGTCGAACGTGAGCAGGTCCACGTCGATCGTCCGGCGGCCCCAGCGCTCCGCGCGCACCCGCCCCAGCTGGTCCTCCACCGAGCGGCAGGCCTCGAGCAGGCCGCGGGGGTCGAGCTCGGTCCGGACCTCGACGACGGCGTTCAGGTACTCCGGCTGCGGTGGGCCGACCGGCTCGGTCTCGTACACACGGGAGGAGCGGAGGATCTGCATCCGGGCGCCCAGGAGCCGAACGGCGCTCCGAAGGTTCCCGAGCCGGTCCCCGAGGTTGGAGCCGAGCCCGAGGTACGCGGTCTCGGCCATCGGACGGGGCCTAGCCCTCGCGCCGGATCGTGTCGGCCATCGCGACCATGGTCGCTCAGCCTCCCCGTTCGTGCGTGGCGGCCGCCGCGACCCCCTGGACCTCGTTCGAGCGAGCGGCCGCCGGCTTGTGGACGATCGCCGTCGCCTTGACCACGCCCGGGTGCTCGAGCGCGGCGCGGGCGACGGCGTCGGCGATCGTCTCGAGCAGGTCGAACGAGGTCCGCTCGATCGCCTCGCGCGCCGTCCGGATCAGCGCCCGGTAGTCCGCCGTCCCGCCGATCCGGTCGCCGGTCACCTCGACCTCGACGTCGAGGTCCACGACGAACCCCTGCGGCTCGTCCTTCTCGCCCGGGTTCGCCCCGTGGCGGCCGGAGGCCGAGATCCCGGTCAGGAAGAGCCTGGCCGTCGTCACGCGCCCTCCCCCGAGGGACGGCGGCCGAGCTCGACGACCACCGGCCCGGTCCCGTGGGTGTGCGGGACGCGGAGGTAGGCGGAGCGGAGCCACTGGAAGAGGAGCGGGCCGACGGTGCCCGGCGCCTCCTCGAGCAGCGCGTGGCCGCGCCCGGGCAGGAGCGCCACCGAGCCCATCGCCAGGACCTCGGCGAACCGTTCGGCGAGCTCAACGGCCGGCAGCGTCGGGTCGTCCTCGCCGTACACGACGAGCGCGGGGATCTCCAGCGCGGCGAGGTCCTCCTCGATCGTCGGCGAGGAGAGCAGCACGAGCGCGTCGGCGCGACGGTCGATCGCGAGGACCTGCGCGGCGGGGCCGGCCTCCCCCTCGGCGGCCACGGCGAACCGCTCGACGCCCAGTCCGTCGAGCAGCGCACGCACCCGATGGGGCAGGTCCGCGGGCTCCGGGCCCGTCGGGGCGATCACGCGCATCCACGTCGAGAGGGCCGGGAGCAGGTCGCCCCACGGGTCCGCCGCTCCGCCGTGGAGCAGGACGAGGACCGGAGCATCGGGGTCGCCCTCATCCCGGTAGGCGAGCTCGGCCGCGCTCACGAGCTCGCCCTCGCGATCGCGTCGATCACGCGCACGACGCGCGCGATCTCGCGGACGTCGTGGACCCGGACCGCGTGGACCCCGCGGGCGACCATCCACGCGACCGCCGCCGCGGTCCCCTCGACCCGCTCGTCCTCGGGAAGGCCGAGCAGCGCGCCGATGAACCGCTTGCGCGAGGGCCCGACCAGCACCGGCCGGCCGAGCTCGAGCAGCGCGTCGACGTGGTGGATCAGCGTGAGGTTGTGCTCCAGGTCCTTGCCGAACCCGATCCCCGGGTCGATCGCGATCCGCTCGGGCTCGATCCCCGCGAACACGGCGGCCTCCACGCGTTCGGCGAGGAACCCGCGGACCTCGGCCACGACATCGTCGTAATGCGGGGCCTCCTGCATCGTCTTCGGCTCGCCCTTCATGTGCATCAGGACGAGCCCGGCTCCCGCCTCGCGGACCGCGTCGAACATCGTGGGATCGGCGCCCGCGGTGACGTCGTTCACGAGCGTCACCCCGGCCTCGAGCGCGGCGGCGGCGACGTCGGCCTTCCGCGTGTCGATCGAGATGGGCACGCCCGGGAGCTGGCGGGCGAGCCGCTCGATCACCGGGAGCACGCGTCGGCGCTCCTCCTCGGCCGGGACCGGGTCCGAGCCGGGCCTGGTGGATTCGCCGCCGACGTCGACGACGTCGGCGCCCTGCTCGACCATCTCGACCGCGCGATCGATCGCCGCGCGCTCGCTGAAGTGGGCCCCCCCGTCGGAGAAGGAGTCGGGCGTGACGTTCAGGATCCCCACCACGAGCGTGCGTTCGGAGCAGTCGAACGCGACGTCGCCGATCCGCCAGACGGGGCCACCCACGGCACCATCGTAACGACGCTCCTCGTGAACACCGTGAGGGCGGCCGCGCTCGGAACGGCGGTGATGTAGTAGTATGCTACTCGTATGTTGACCGTCCCCGAGGCCGCGCGGATCGCCGGGCGAGACCCCGAGACGATCCGGCGGTGGATCAGGACCGGCAAGCTCCCTGCGACGAAGGTGGGGACCCAGCACGTGATCCGGGAGTCGGACCTCGAGGAGCTCATCGCCCCCGACGAGCTGCCCGTGCCGAGCTCCTGGGGCGAGCCGATCACCGGCGGACCGCTGCCCAACGTCGTCGCGATCCTCCGGCGGCAGCGCGCCCGGCACTGATGTGATCGTCGTCGACGCGAGCGCGGCGGTACACCTCGCGCTCCGAGATGCGCTCCCCCGGCTCGGTCCGCACGACGCGGTGGCGCCCTCCCTGCTCTGGTCGGAGACGACCTCTGCGATCCGCCACCTCGCATGGCGGGGGGACCTCGAGCAGGAGCTGGCCGAGCGGACGGTCCGAGCCCTGGCCGAGGCGCCGATCCGGCGGGAACCCCCGAGCTCGCTCAGCCTCGACGCCCTCCGGGTGGCGGCCCGACTCGGCTGGGTCCGGACCTACGACGCCGAGTACCTCGCGCTCGCCGAACGCCTCGAGGTGCCGCTCCTCACGCTGGACGCGAGGCTGTCGAGGACGGCGCGCGAGCTCGTCGGGCTCGTCCCGCCCGACTCGATCTGAGCTGCAACTTCGGATCCAGGCCGTCTCAGGTCAGCGCCACGTGGGTGAGCGTGCCCTCGGAGTTAAGGATCCAGACGGCGTCGGGCGCGACCGCCATCGCGACCGGCGTCGTCCCTTTCCCTCCGAGCGCGACCAGCTCGATCACCGTGCCGGTTGCCGGGTCGAACAGGTCGAGCCGTCGCTCGCTCCCCTCCGTTCGCGGGTCGAAGCCGACGAACCAGATCCCCCTCTCGCCGGCCTCGATGAACCCACAGCAGAACGCGAACCGCGACGGATCGAGCTCTGCCGAACCCTCGATCACCTCTCCTGTCACCGGGTCGAAGCGCGCGAACCCACGTTCCGCGGCGAACCAGACCTGGTCCCGCCACGCGACCGGACCTCCCTCGAAGTACTTCGAGGGCGTTGCGACACGTAGCACCTCGCGCGTGGATGGGTCGACCGTGACCAAGCTTCCATCCACATTCACCGCGCCCTCGCCGGGTTCGTACAGGACCAGACGTCCCTCGGAAGCCACGATCGTGTGGCCCCACTTCGCCGACAGGGGGACCCGGGCGAGCGCCTCACCCGAGTACGGATCCACGCGGACGATCTCCATGCGGTGGTCGATGGTCTCGTCGCCGAAGAGCAGGACCCACAGCTCGTCACCGAGGAACGTCAGATCCGCGCCCACGTTGCCCCCGATCTCGAGCGTCTGGACCAGCGCGTTGGAGGCCGTGTCGATCCGGATCACCGCGGCGTCGGCCCCGCCACCCGGATCCTCGAAGTTGCCGGGCCTGTCCACCGCGCCCGTGACCCACAGGCTCCCGCCGTGCACAACCATCGCGCCGCCTCCGATGTCCCAGGTCGGGATCACCTCGACCGGGATCTCGGCCTGGATCTCGTGGGTCGCCGGATCGATCCGGAGGATCCGGCCCCCGAACGTGCCGTCGTTGTTCGAGACGGCCACCCAGACGCTCCCATCACCGTAGGCCACCGAGCGGACGTCGTCGCCCACCTCGAACGTCCCGACGATCTCGGCGCCCGATGGCGTCCGGGGCGGCGAGGTCGCTTCAGCGATGAAAGGGGTCGATCGCCACGATAGGCCACCGCCGAGCACTCCAGCATCGACCGTGAGACGCGTCGTGCTGGACGTGTCCGGTGTCACGACGTAGACGTCGAAGGTACCGGCGTTATCGCACCTGCAGGACTGGACGGATCCGGCCGCCGAATACGCGACCAGGGTGCCATCGGGCGACCAAGTCGGATCGACCTCGTCGAGGGGGCTGGTCACGAGCGGGACCTGTTCTGTCCCATCGGCGCTGACCAGGTAGATGTCCCAGCTCGTCCCCGAGAAGACCTGGAAAGCGATCCTCGTCCCGTCCGGCGACCATGACAGCTCAGCGATATCGTTGCTCGGTGCGTCCGTCAAGCGTCGCACGCCGGAGCCGTCGGCGTTCATGACGTACGCCTCTCGCTCGTCCCATTGCTCGCTGAGGTATGCGATCCGCGAGCCATCAGGTGACCAGACGGGTTCGAAGTCCCATCCAGGACTTCCGGTGAGGCGCGTCAAGCCGGTGCCGTCGGGCCGCACGACGAAGATATCTGCGTCGCCGGGATCCCGATCCAGCACGGGGTGGCTCGTGAACGCGATGAGCTCGCCGGTGGGCGACCACCGAGGCGTCGTGTCCGAAAGCGGAGACGCAACGAGGACGCGCTCACCGGAACCGTCGCGTTCGGCGACGAGGATGTCATGGTCCGTCTCTCGTCGGAATCCCTGGAAGGCGACCGACGTCCCGTCGGGCGACCACGTCGGGGCGAGGGCCGAGCGTCCGAGAACCACGAGTCCGGACCCATCGGCGTTCGCCACGAACAGGTCGTAGTCGCCCGTGCCGTCGTCACGATCGGTGATCCTGTAGCGAAGGAAGGCGATCCATGCTCCGTCTGGTGACCAGACCGGACCGAGGTCATACGCGTCGCCGGCCGGTGTCGTGATATCCATCACGGCCCCGTCGAGCGTCACCGCTGCGATGTGATAGCCGCCCACTCCGCTCGCGAACGCGATGGCGCCGTTCGAGACCGTCGCCGCCGGCTCTGTGGGCTTCTCTTCCCTGGGGAGAAGCGTCCAACCGGCGAACCCGATCCCGGTGACGGCCAACACCAGGGCCACGACCGCCGCCCCGATGCGCGGACCGACCGGTGGACGAGGAGCCGGACCGGGACGGCGGCGACCTATCTCCTCCCAGAGGTCGGGGGCGGTCGTTCTCGCGAGCGAACGGAAGCGTTCCTCGAGGTCAGCCATCGTCGCCCTCCCCGAGGAGCTCTCGCAGGCGACGGCGGCCGCGGAGCAGGTGGACCTTGACGGCACCGGGCGTCGTGCCCAGCATCCGGGCGACCTCCTTCAGCGGGTACCCGGCAGCGTGATGGAGAACGACCGCGGCCCGCTGCTTCGGGGAGAGCCGCGCGAGGGCAGCGACCAGCTCGCGGGCGGGCTCCTCCATCTCGTAGGCGATCACCGTGCTCTCCGGTGCCCGTCGTCGCCGCTCGGCGAGCTCCCCGGCCGCGATCCGGAAGACCGCCCGCCATACCCACCGTTCGGGGTCCCGGATCCCCTCTCCCCGCCTCAGCGCCTGCGCGAACGTCTCGGCCACGGCGTCCCTCGCCACCTCCGGATCGCCGGCGTACGCGAGCACGGCCCGCCACATCCTCGCGCCCTGCTCCCGGTACAGGCGCTCCAGCGCCTCTCCACGCTCGACGCCCGCCGGCGCGTGCTCCACCCACCCCATACAGGAGTGGAGACCGCCCGAAGGGTGAACAGGGTTCCCCGAGATCCCGGAGCGAGCTACCCCTTGCCGATGAGGTTCATCGCCTCCTGGCGGGTGCGGGCGTCGCTGCGGAACAGGCCGCGGACGGCCGACGTCACGGTCTTCGAGCCCGGCTTCTTGATGCCCCGCATCGTCATGCACAGGTGCTCGGCCTCGATCACGACGAACACCCCGCGGGGCTCCAGGGCCTCGTCGATCGCGTCGGCGATCTGGGTCGTCAGCCGTTCCTGGACCTGGAGCCGCTTCGCGCACAGGTCGACGACCCGGGCGATCTTCGACAGGCCGGTGATCCGCCCATCCTTGTTCGGGATGTACGCGACGTGGGCCGTCCCGACCCATGGAAGGACGTGATGCTCGCACACGCTGTACAGGGGGATGTCGCGGACCATGATCATCTCATCGTGGTCGGCGCCCTTGACGACCGTGATCAGCTCGGTCGGGTCTCGCCCGATCCCGGCGAAGATCTCCTCGTACATGTCGGCGACGCGCTGGGGGGTGTCCGCCACGCCCTCGCGATCGGGGTCGTCGCCGATCGCCTCGATGATGTCGCGGATGGCCCGCTCGATCCTCTCGCGATCCATCGTCATCCCTCCGCCGGAACCAGCCCGTCCAGCGTATCCGGCAACGCGGACAGGTCCGAGAGCTCGGCCGCCCGTGGGACCTCGGAGGTCTCGCCCATCCGGTTGATCCACACGGCGGCGAGTCCGAGCTCGGAGGCCGGCGCGAGGTCGTGGAACGGCGAGGCGCCGACGTGCACGTGCCGGGACCGATCGGCCCCGGTCCCGGCGAAGAACCGCAGCCAGTGCCCGTGCGCGGGCTTGTAGGAGCCCGCCTCGGCGGCCGTGATCCTCACGTCGACCGGTACCCCGATCTGGGCGAGCGAGGCGTCGAGCAGGTCCGGGTCGGTGTTCGACAGGATCGCGATCCTCCACCCGCGCGCCCGGAGCTCGGCGAGGGCCAACGGCACCTCGGGGAACGGGGGCCAGCTCGGCAGCGAGTCGGCGAGCGCCGCCCGCTCGTCCTCGGCGAGCTCGAGGCCCTCGCGGTGCGCGACCTTCTCGAGCGTCTCGGTCAGCACCTCCCGGTACGGGATCGCGCGCCCCCGCTGCACCTCGGGCTCGATCTCGTGGTAGGCGGAGAGCAGGAGCTCCGCGTCGTGCTCGGGCCACAGGTCGGCGAGCGTGTCCCGGATCCCACCCATCCAGTCGATGAGCGTCCCGTAGCAGTCGAACGTGGCCCAGCGATCGGTCATCGGGGCCCGAGGCTACCCGACCGGCTCCGGAGGGATCGTGCCGGAGGCGCCGCGCGGCTGCTGGGTCCGGATCGCGCGGCGCGAGACCGCGAGGCCCGCCCCGCGCACGCTGAGATCGCGCTGGGGTCGCTTCGGGATGTCTGAGAGGAAGCGCTCCACCTCCTCGCGCTCGAGCGTCTCGCGCTCGATCAGCATCCCTGCGAGCTCGTCGAGCTTGGCCCGGTGCTCCTGGAGGATCTCGAGCGCCTCGTCGTGCGCCTCGTCGATCAGGCGCCGGACCTCGTTGTCGATCTCGAACGCGACCTGGTCGCTGTAGTCGGGCTGGGCCTGGAAGTCGCGCCCGAGGAACACCTCGTGCTGCTTCTGCCCGAGCGTGAGGGGGCCGATGATGTCCGACATCCCGTACTCGGTCACCATCTGTTTGGCGACCTTCGTGGCGCGCTCGATGTCGTTCGCGGCCCCGGTGGTGATGTCCCCGACGATCAGCTCCTCGGCCACGCGCCCGCCGAGGAGCATCGCGAGCTCGTCCGAGAGCTCCTCCCGGGTCATCAGGAACTTGTCCTCCTCGGGGAGCGTGAGCGTGTAACCGAGCGCCCGCCCCCGCGGGATCACGCTGATCTTGTGGACCGGGTCGGTGTTCGGCAGGACGTGCGCCACGAGCGCGTGGCCGCCTTCGTGGTAGGCGATCACGCGCTTCTCGCGCTCGCTCATCACCCGGGTCTTGCGCTCGGGGCCGGCCATCACCCGGTCGATCGCCTCCTCGACCTCCTTCATCCCGATCGCCCTCTTGCCCCAGCGTGCCGCGAGCAGGGCGGCCTCGTTGATCACGTTCGCGAGGTCGGCCCCGGTGAACCCGGGGGTCCGGCGGGCGATCGTGTCCAGGTCCACCGTCTCGTCGAACGGCTTGCCGCGCGCGTGGACTCGCAGGATCCCCTTGCGCCCCTCGAGGTCGGGGCGGTCGATCGTGACGTGCCGGTCGAACCGGCCGGGGCGGAGCAGCGCCGGGTCGAGGATGTCCGGGCGGTTCGTCGCGGCCATCAGGATCACCGCGGTCCGCTGGTCGAACCCGTCCATCTCGACCAGGAGCTGGTTCAGCGTCTGCTCGCGCTCGTCGTGCCCACCGCCGAGCCCGGCGCCGCGGTGCCGGCCCACGGCGTCGATCTCGTCGATGAACACGATCGCCGGCGCGCTCTGCTTGGCCTGCTCGAACAGGTCGCGCACCCGGGCGGCGCCGACCCCCACGAACATCTCGACGAAGTCCGAGCCGCTGATCGAGAAGAACGGGACGCCCGCCTCCCCCGCGACCGCGCGGGCGAGCAACGTCTTGCCGGTCCCCGGCGGGCCGAACAGGAGGACGCCGCGCGGGATCTTCGCCCCCATCGCCTGGAACTTCGCTGGGTTCTGGAGGTACTCCTTGACCTCCTGCAGCTCCTCGATCGCCTCGTCGACCCCAGCCACGTCGGCGAAGGAGGTCTTCGGCTGGTCCTTGGTCACGAGCTTCGCGCGGGCCTTCCCGAACTGCATCACGCGCCCGCCCCCGCCCTGCGACTGGTTCATGATGAAGATGAAGGCGCCGACGATCAGGATCACCGGGATCAGCTGGAACAGGAACGACAGCAGGGCCGAGCCCTTCTGCGGATCGGCCGAGACGTCGACGCCGCTGGACTCGAGCTCCTCGGTCAGCGTCTCCTCGGTGCCCTCCACGTAGGCGACCTCGTACGAGGTACCGTCCGCGAGCTCGCCGCGGATGATGCCGTCGCCGAGGAGGAAGGTCGCCGAGTCCACCCGGCCGGAGGCGACCAGCGCCCGGTACTCGGAGAAGGTCAGCTCCTGCTGGCCGGCCTCCCGGTTGGAGAACAGGAGGAAGGCCCAGATGCCCGTGAGGACGATCAAGATGTAGATCGCCGGGCCGCGGAGGAGCCGCCGGTAGGGCGACCCGGGGTCTGCAGCCAGGGGGTGAGCTCCTTTCCCGTTCGAAGGTCCTGACCTGCGGAGACGGTTCGGGGCCCCGCGCGCGTATCCCCGCACCGAGCCCTCGGCGATGGTAGCACGGGCCCTCGCGTCTGCCGATACGTCGTTCGGCGCACCGACGCGCGAGCCGCCGGGGCGGGTTCAGACGTCCCCGTACGCCTCCGGCCGGAGGGTGGCGATGTAGGGGAGGTTGCGGAACTTCTCCGCGAAGTCCAGCCCGTACCCCACGACGAACTCCGGAGGGATCTCGAAGCCCACGTACCGGACGTCCAGGTGGACCCGCTGGATCCCGGTCTTCTTCAGGAGCGCGCAGACCTCCAGGCTCGCCGGCCGTCGACCGCGCAGGTTCTTCAGGAGGTAGTTCAGCGTGAGCCCCGAGTCCACGATGTCCTCGACGAGCAGGATGTCCTGGCCCTCGACGTCGTGGTCCAGGTCCTTGAGGATCCGCACGACCCCGGAGGTCTTCGTCGCGGCGCCGTAAGAGGCCACGGCCATGAAGTCGGTCTCGACCGGCAGGTGGATGTAGCGGGACAGGTCGGCCATCAGGACGAAGGCCCCCTTGAGGACGCCGACGAGCAGCAGCTCGCGCCCTCGGTAGTCCCGCGTGATCTGCTCACCGAGCTCGCGTAGCTTGTCCTGGATCTCGCGTTCGGTGATCAGGACACGCTCGATCTCCCGTTCGAGCTCCGGTGCGTGACCCGTGGGAACGACGGCTTCCTCGATCTCGGACAGAGCGCCCCGGCCTTCCATCCCGCCCCCCTTCACACCCGGCTCTCGGGGGAAGAGCGAGAGATGGAAACATACCCCCGGTCGCGCCTCGCCGTCGAACCACCGGCGAGCCCGCGGCGCCGTCCCGTCCCGCCGCGCGCGAGGTCGAGGATCGCCTCCACGTCCTCCGCCGTCGGGACCACGCCGCACCGGTAGGCCGCGTCGCGGACGACGCGGGCGCCGACGGCCGCGGGGAGCGTCGCGAGCGCCGCGGCCGGAAGGCGAACGCCCTTGTGCGTCTCCTCCACCAGCTCGACCGTCGCCTCGGTCGCCAGCCGCCGGAGCAGCTCCGCGTCCCGGCGGAGGAGACGCGCGGTCCGCGCCAGCGTCGCCCGGACCTCGCGTCCGGCCGCACGCTCGAGTGTGGGCAGCACCTCGATCCGGATCGCGTTCCGCAGCAGGCGGGTGTCGCGGTTCGTCGGGTCGATCCGGGGTCGGAGGCGCTTCGCCCGGCAGAAGGCCTCGACCTCGGCGCGGGTCACGCCGAGCAACGGCCGCACGATCCCGCCCTGCTCGGGCCAGATCCCGGCGAGCGCGTCGAGCCCTCCGCCGCGGACCAGCGCCAGGAGCACGGTCTCGGCCTGGTCGTCGATCGTGTGGCCGGTCGCCCCCTTCGACGCCCCGACCTCGCGCATCGCGAGGGCGAGGGCTGCGTACCGGGCCCGCCGCGCCCAGTCCTCTACCGAGGCGCCTCGCTCGGGGCGGGTCGTCGCTCGGGCCAGGTGGAACGGCAGCCGGAGTCGCTCGGCGGCCCGTCGCACGTAGCGGGCGTCCTCGGCCGAGCCCGGACGGAGCCCGTGGTCGAAGTGGAAGACGTCGAGGTCGATCCGGAGGAGCCTCCGGAGCTCGACGAGCGCGTGGAGCAGGCACGTCGAGTCCGGTCCACCGGAGACCGCGACCATCACGGACTCGCCGGGCAGCAGGAGCTCGTGCTGCCGGACCGTGGCCGTGACCCGTTCGAGCACCCTGGCGACGGCCGGCGGCCGGCCCATCAGACCCTCGCCACGCTCCCGACGGCGGGCGGCCGGGCCATCAGGCCTCCGACACCCTCCCCACCCAGCGGGACGGGTCGCGGATCTCGTCCAGGGTCGGCAGGTGCTCCTCGCGCTCCCAGACGCGGTTGAAGCCCGCCATGCCGACGGCCTCGACGGCCGTGGATACGAAGCGCTGGCCGACGGCGTACTGGGCGACCTTGGACTCGAGCCCGATCGCCCGCTGGAACGCCTGCTCGACGCCGCCCGTGCGCCGGCGCTCCCGGAGGGCGCGTCGCATCCGGTCGAGATCCCTCACGCGGCCGGAGGCCACGCGGTTCATCACGAACGAGGCGTGCCCTTCCAGCAGGGCCATCACGGCCTGGAGCTTGGCGAACAGCGCGCGCTGCTCGTCGGTCATCAGCAGCAGGATCCCATTCGGGCCGCGCCAGTCCGCGCCGGCGCGGACCTGCTCGACGGCCCGCTTGAGCTGCTCGAGCATCTGCCGCGGATCGGCCTGGACGGTCTCCAGGTACGCGTCGACGTGGCGCATCAGGTACGTCCGGAGCCAGGGGGTCGCCCCGAACTGCACCCGGTGCGTCACCTCGTGGATCGCGACCCATAGACGGAAGTCCCGCGGCGGGAGGGTGAACCGACGCTCGGTCTCGACGAGGTTCGGCCCCACGAAGTACAGGAGACCCTCGTCGTCGGGCGGGAGGAACACGTCGTACTGGCCGAGAACCTTGCGCGACACGTACCCCAGCAGCCCCCCGATCTGGAGACCGAGCGCCTTGCGACGGAGCGGTGATCGGTTCGCGCCGTCGGGGACGAGGCGCCGGGCCAGCGGCTCGAGCAGGCGCTGGAGACCGTTCAGGTTGGCGCCCACCCACTCGCCCCGGGACATGACCCAGGCGCGGGCCCGGAACGCGCCCGCGCGCAGCTCGGTGAAGTCGGCGATGAGCGACTCGCTCGCCGGGACGATCTCCGCGAGGTCCTCGCGCAGGCGGGCGCGCTCGGCGGCCGGCGTCGGCGGCCCGGCGCCTCCCACCCTGCGTCCGGTCTCGGCGGCCGTGTTCCAGTCGACGAGCACGGCGGAGCGCGATCCCATGGACCAGTCGATGGCGGCGGCCTCCATGGGCCTGGGGGTTACCCCTGGGCCTTCTTGCGTGCGGCGATCATCGCGGCGCGACGAGCCTGGCCCTCGGCGACGCGCCGGTCGGTTCCCTTCTCCAGGAGCTCGGCCAGGACCTTGTCGAACGTCTCCTGGTCGAGCGAGACCTCCTTGTGCTCCCCCGCGGGGGCGGCGGGGGCCGGAGCTGCGGCGGCGGGGGCCGGAGCTGCGGCGGCGGGGGCCGGAGCTGCGGCGGCGGGGGCCGGAGCTGCGGCGGCGGGGGCCGGAGCTGCGGCGGCGGG
>Ga0073934_10005763_pt1 | contig 18733 bp, 14 predicted proteins | sample LarsenN4metaG_FD_76834 | JGI IMG/M metagenome (GOLD analysis project Ga0073934, IMG submission 76834) | Hot spring sediment bacterial and archeal communities from British Columbia, Canada, to study Microbial Dark Matter (Phase II) - Larsen... ... | reverse complement strand
CGCCTTCGCGGGCGCAGGCCAGGGCTGTGGCCCGGCCGAGGCCGCGGCCGCCGCCGTTGATCAGGGCCACCTGGCCATCGAGGACACCCATCGCTTACCTCCTGTCCGGCCGGCGGGCGACGCCGCGGCCATTCGGGCCGCTTTGCCGCGCGCCCGGTCTCGCCGGCCTACTCCGTCTCCGGCGTAACGTCCAGCTTGATCAGCGGCAGGGGCCCGGCCAGGTGCTCCGGTTCCGGCGGGATGTGCGACCAGTTCTTCGCCCTGGCCCCGCCATCGACCACGAAGTCGGCGCCGGTGATCAGGCGGGCATAGTCCGAGCATATCCACGCCACGCAGTGGCCGATGTCTGTCGGCGTGCCAGTGGTCCCCATCGGCACCATGTTCGTGCGGACCTGGGACCGCACCGGCCTCCGCCACGGCTCGTCTCCCTGTCCCGCGCCGATCCCGGAGGGCCTTGGGCCGGCGCGGCGGGCCGCGATCAGCTCCGGGTTGTCGGGGTTGACCATCGTCGGCGTGAAGCTGTTGACGCGGATGCCGTAGGGAGCGAGCTCCACCGCCGCTGCCCGTACGAAGTTGATTACGCCCCCCTTGTGAAAAGCGTAGGCGATCGCTCCCGGCGTGCCCTGCCAGCCGGACGAGGAGGCGATGCAGACGATGACGCCCTTGATGCCGCGCTCGCACATGTGCCGGGCGACGTACTTCGTATTCAGGAAGTTGCCGATGCCGGAGACGTTCACGGCCCTGGTCCAGCCCTCCAGCGTCTCGTCCAGGACCGTCCGGCCGCCGAGGAGGGAGGCGTTGTTGACGAGAATGTCGACTTTGCCCCACGTGTCGATGACCTTCTGGACGTAGCCTTTCACGTCCTGCTCGCTGGTCACGTCGCCGGGGATGGCCATCGCCGTGCAGCCGTTGCGCTCCAGGCGCCGGACGCAGGCCTCGGCGGCCTCCGGGTTGACGTCGTTGCAGGCGACCTTGGCGCCGTACTTGCCGAGCGCGAGAGCGATGCCGCTGCCGATGTTCGGGCCGGCCCCGGTAACGATGGCGACCTTGCCTTCGAGAGATACCTCCATGGCTCCTCCTGTCGCATGCGTGGGTGTCAGGCAATCGGGAGCATAGACCGGCCGCCTCCCGGCAGCAACGCCGCGGGCGCGGCGGCGGCCCCGGTCCCGGGGCGCCTAGGGGTAGTGCGGCCTTCGCGGCCTGGCGCTGAGCTGCACGGCGCTGTTGATCATGCCCAGGTGGGTCAGGGCCTGGGGGAAGTTGCCGAGCATCTCCCGGGTTGGCGGGTCCACTTGCTCGCTGTAGAGGCCGAGGTCGTTTCGGTACGAGCGCAGGGTCTCGAACAGCGCCCGAGCCTCGCGCTTGCGCCCCAGGAAGGCGAGGTTGTCCGCGAGCCAGAACGAGCAGACGAGGAAAGCGCCTTCTTCGCCGCCGATACCGTCGTCGACGCCGCGGTACCGGTAGACGAGTCCTTCCGGAGTCGTCAGCTCGCGGCGCAGCGTCTCTATCGTCGAACGCATGCGGTCGTCGGTCGCGGGCAGGAACCCCACCAAGGGCAGCAGGAGGACGCTGGCGTCGAGGGCCTTGCTGTCGAAGGCCTGGACGAAGGCGCCTCTGTCCTGGTCGTAGCCGCGGAGGAGGACCTCCTCGCGCATCTGGCGGCGCACGCGTTTCCATTCCGGCACGTCGCCGGGCAGGCCCAGGGCGTCGGCGGCCTTGATAGCGCGGTCCAGCGCCACCCAGCACATGACCTTCGAGAACACGTAGTGCTGGCGGCCGGAACGCGCCTCCCAGATGCCGTCGTCCGGCTCGCGCCAGTGGTCCAGCACGAAATTGACGACGCGGCGCAGGTAGACCCAGTACTCCGGGCTGATCCGGCCCCCGAACTCGCGGTAGAGGTGGGCCGAGTCCAGGATCTCGCCGTAGACGTCCAGCTGGAGCTGCGTGTGGGCCGCGTTGCCGATGCGGACCGGCCGCGACCGGCGATAGCCTTCCAGCGCGCCCAGCTCCGTCTCCCAGAGGCGGCGCTCACCGTTCAGGCCGTACATCACCTGCAGGTCGCGGGCGCGCCCCAGCGTGCTCCACTCCATCCAGCGCATGAACTCGTCCGCCTCTTCCCTGTAGCCGAGGATGAAGAGCGCGTAGAGCGCGAACGTGGAGTCCCTGATCCAGCTGTAGCGATAGTCCCAGTTGCGCACCCCGCCTATCACCTCCGGCAGCGAGGTCGTGGGGGAGGCGATGAGCGCGCCCGAGGGCGCGTAAGTGAGAGCCTTGAGGGTAAGGGCGGAGCGGACAACGTCGTCACGGTAAACGCCTTCGTAAGCGCATCGCGCCGCCCACTGCCGCCAGAAGGCGGCCGTTTCATCCAGACTGCCGACGAGCGCGTCCTCGTCCAGGTCTTCGACGAGGTGATGCTGGCCGCGTTCGTAGCTGATCGCCGCGCAGACACGCTGTCCCTGCCGCAACGGCCCGCTGCAGTAGAAGCCGTCGTCGCGAGCCTCCAACGGCGCCGTGCAGAAGACGGAGACGGCGTCCTTGCCGCCGTGGGCCAGCCCCAGGTTCGGGTTGAGGTTCATGGCGTGGGGGACGATGGTGCCGTAATCGAAGCGGGGCTGGCACACGAACTCGAACCGGACGGAGCCGGAGACGCACTGCAGGTCGCGCAGGACCTGGCGGCGCGAGCTTACGTCGTGGGGGCCGGGCCGCGGCGAAGCCGGTCGCACGGGCATGAAGTCGGAAAGGACGGCGCGCCCGGACACGGTCTCGAAGGTCGTCTCCAGGACGTTTGTGTCCGGCAGGTAACGGCGCGTCACGGCGCGCACGCCCATCGGCGCCAGCTTGCAAAAGCCGCCCTTGTCCCAATCGAGGAGCCGGCCGAAGAGCGACGCGTCGTCGAAGCGCGGGAAGCAGAGCCAGTCTATGGAACCGGACCTGGAGACCAGGGCGCAGGAGTGCATGTCGCCGATGAGGCCGTAGTCGGAGATGGGCGGATAGCGGCAGTCGTTCGACATAAGGGCCTTGCCCGCAGCTGCTGGCCGCGTTTCGTTACGCACTCTCTATGATGACGAATCCGGCGCCGGTCATGCAGGCGGCCGTCCTGGTACTACACTTGGAGTAGCTCCCGCCCAAGCCGGCGCGGCACGGAGACTTCCCTTGGATGCTGCGGCCCTCGGTCCCCTAACGCACCGCGTCCGGGACGGACTGGACGAGATCACCGCGCAGGACGTGGTCGCCCGCGTCTGGCGGGGCGATTACACCCTCTGGTCCGACGACCCGGCGGAGATCACCCAACCCAGCCGTCTCGGCTGGCTCGACGTCGCGTCTTCCATGGAGCGCGAACTGGAAGGGCTGCGCCGTTTCGCCGATGAGGTGACGGCCCAGGGCTACACGCGGGCGGTTCTCTGCGGCATGGGCGGGTCCAGCCTGGCCGCGGAGGTCTTCCAGCGCATGCTCGGCCGGCGGCCGGGCGCGGTGCGCCTGGACGTCCTGGACTCCACCCACCCGGACGTGGTGCTGCCGCTCGTACGCGGCCTGGAACCGGGGCGGACGCTGTTCCTGATCAGCAGCAAGTCCGGCACCACCGTGGAGACGCGCTCGCACCTCGACTACCTCTGGGACAGCTCCCCGGAAGGCCGCCACTACGTCGCGATCACGGATGAAGGGACGCCGCTCCACCGCGCCGGCCTGGAGCGAGGTTTCCGGCGCGTGTTCGTCAACCGGCCGGACATCGGCGGCCGCTATTCGGCGCTTTCGTATTTCGGCCTCGTGCCGGGCGCGTTGATCGGCGCCGACCTCCGCGCCCTGCTCGATTCGGCCCGCAAGATGGCGGCGGCGTGCCGCGATGGGGATGCGCGCGAGAACCCGGGCGCCTTCCTCGGCGCCGTCCTGGGCGAGGCTGCGCTCGCCGGCCGCGACAAGCTGACGCTCTTCCTCCCCGATGACATGGCCCCGTTCGGCGACTGGGTGGAGCAGCTGATCGCGGAGTCCACGGGCAAGCAGGGGAAAGGCATCCTCCCCATAGTCGGCGAGCCGCCGGGGCCTCCGGACGCGTACGGCGAGGACCGGCTGTTCGTCGCCTTCGGCTTCCGGGACGAGGTGAGGGCGCTCCAGGCCGCCGGCCAACCGGTCGTGACCTTGCCCCTCGCGTCGCCTGACGGGCTGGGGGCCGAGATGTTCCGCTGGGAGTTCGCGACGGCCGTGGCGGCGCAAAGGCTCCGGATCAACCCGTTCGACCAGCCCGACGTCCAGGCGGCGAAGGACGCGACGGCGCGCATCCTGGAGGCCGGCGCGGCCGGGCCGCCTGAGACCGCCGGCATCGAAGCCCTGCTCGCGGACGCGAAGCCGGGCGAGTATGTCGCGCTCCTTGCCTTCCTCCCCCGCACCGAGGAGGTGGAAGCCTCGCTCCAGGCATTGCGGCAGCGGCTCGCGCGGCGCTGCCGCCTGCCCGTAACGGTGGGCTTCGGGCCGCGATACCAGCATTCCAGCGGCCAGCTGCACAAGGGCGGCCCGCCAAGGGGACGCTTCATCGTCATCACCGATGAACCGTCCGAGGACGCCCCGATACCCGGCCGGCCGTATTCGTGGGCGGGCCTGCTGCGCGCCCAGGCGCTGGGCGAAGTCGAGACGCTGTTGGCGCTGGGCCGGCCCGTCGCCCTGGTGCAGCTGGGGCGCGACCGCCTGGCCGCCCTGGACCGCCTGCGGGCGCGCGCCGCATGGGAGGAGGGAGAAGCGACGTGAGGATAGGGCTGGTTGGGCTGGGCCGGATGGGGTCCGGGATCGCGGAGCGGCTGCGCCGTCAGGGCCATGAGGTCGTGGGCTACGACCAGGACCCCAAGCTTTCGCAGGTCGAGTCGCTGCAGGCCCTCGCCGCCGCCTTGGCGCCGCCGCGGATCGTCTGGTTGATGCTGCCCGCGGGCGAGCCCACCCAATCGGCGATCGAAGCGCTGCGCCGTCTCCTGGACCGGGGCGACCTCCTCATCGACGGCGGCAACTCCTACTACAAGGACACCATGCGCCGCGCCCGCGACCTGGCCGAGGACGGGATCGACTTCGTCGACGTGGGGACGAGTGGCGGCGTCTGGGGCCTGCAGGAGGGTTTCAGCCTCATGGCCGGCGGCGATCGCGCCGCGTACGCACGCATCGAGCCGTTGTTGCAGGCGCTGGCCCCGGCGCCTCAGGCCGGGTACGGCCGCGTGGGGCCCTCCGGCGCGGGCCACTTCGTGAAGATGGTCCACAACGGCATCGAGTACGGGATGATGGAGGCCCTGGCGGAGGGCTTCGAACTGCTCCAGGCAAAGCGGGAGTTCGAGCTCGACCTGGCGCAGGTCGCCGAAATCTGGCGCCACGGCAGCGTCGTCCGCTCCTGGCTCCTGGACCTGGCGGCGCTCGCCTTGCGCGAAGACGCCGGCCTGGACGGCCTCGAACCGTACGTGGAGGACTCCGGCGAAGGCCGCTGGACCGTCGAGGAGTCGGTCGCCCTCGCCGTCCCGGCGCCCGTCATCACCCTCGCGCTGCAGACGCGGTTTCGCTCGCGCCAGGCGCGGCCTTTCGGCCCGCGGCTGCTCGCGGCCCTGCGGCAGCAGTTCGGCGGCCACGCCGTAAGGGCGCGGGAGGGCGGCGCCGGCCGATGAGAACCGCAAGCCGCCGGCCGGGACGCCGCGGGCAGGAGCGCCCCGCCGCCCGCCTGCCTTGCCGCCCGGCGCTCGCTCCCCCATGACCGAGCCTCAGGACATCGTCATCGTCGGCGCCACGGGCAACCTGGCGAGGCGCCGGCTGCTCCCGGCCCTGTACGACCTCGAGGCTCAGGGCCTGCTGCCGGCCCGGGGCAAGATCGTCGGCGCCGCCCGCCGGCCGATGAGCCCGGACGCCTTCCGGACCCTTGCAGCGGACGCCGTGAAGTCGGCTGCCCGCCGCCCCTGGGATGAGGGCGTTTGGGCGTCGTTCGCGCGCCGGCTGGACTACCTGCCGCTCTCCGGCGAAGGACTCGGCGGCCTCCACCAGCGCCTCTCGGAAAAGTCGCGTCTGTTTTATCTCGCCACCCCGCCGGCCGCATTCGGCCCCATCGTCAGAGACCTGGCCGCTCACGGACTCGTCGAAGGCACCCGCCTGATCATCGAGAAGCCGTTCGGACGTGACCTGGCCTCCGCCAAGGCGCTCCACCAGGAGATGCGCGGGGTCCTGGACGAGTCCCAGATCTTCCGCATCGATCACTACCTCGGCAAGGAGACCGTCCAGAACATCCTCGTGTTTCGCTTCGGCAACTCCGTCTTCGAGCGCGTATGGAACCGCGACGCCATCGACCACATCGAGATCACGGTCGCCGAAACGGTAGGCGTGGACGGTCGCGGCGACTTCTACGAAGGCATCGGCGCCTTGAGGGACGTTGTCCAGAACCACATGCTCCAGATCCTCTCGCTCCTGACCATGGAGCCGCCGGCCTCCTTTCACGCCGAGGCCATCCGCGACGAGAAGGTGAAGCTCCTGCGCGCGGTCCGCCCCGTCGACCCGCGCGAGGTAGTCCGGGGCCAGTACGTCCGCGGCCGGATCGATGGGCGAGAGGTGCCCGGCTATCGAGACGAAGAGAACGTCGCCCCGGGCTCGGAAACGGAGACCTTCGTGGCCCTGCGGCTCTGGATCGATAACTGGCGCTGGGCCGGCGTGCCCATCTACCTGCGGACGGGAAAGCGGCTGCCGCGGACGGCGACGGAGATCGAGATCGCCTTCCGGGACGTCCCTACCTCCTACTTTGCCGGGACGTTCGTGCATCAGCTGCAGCCGAACCAGCTGACCCTGTGCATCCAGCCTTCGGAATTCATCCAGTTCTCGTTTCTCGCCAAGAAGCCCGGCCCGGAAATCGAGGTCAAACCCGTGACGATGCGCTTCGACTACGAGGCAGCGTTCACGGCGGAGCCTCCGGAAGCCTACGAGCGGCTGCTCCTCGAGGCCATGGAGGGGGACCGCACGCTCTTCGTCCGCGGCGACAGCGTCGAGCAGGCGTGGGGCGTGCTGCAGCCCGTCCTGGACGCGCCCCCGCCGCTGCTCTTCTACCCTGCCGGCACCTGGGGCCCGCCCGAAGCCGGGGCGCTCCTGGCCCCGAAGACCTGGCACCTGACGTAAGGCTTCCCTGGGCCGGGCCGATATTCTAGGTGAGAGCGAAGGCGGCGGGCGTAACGCGGGACGGGCCCGCGTCCTTGGAAAATGAGGGAGCCTATACTGCGTGAGTAGCTTTCCCGCTCCCTCCCCCGCCGAGGCTGCTCTCTGAGGAATATGGCCGCGACACGCCTGGAACGGATCTATGTCCTCGCCGGCTCCGGCGCCGCCCGGCCGGTGCGTTTCGGCGCCGTCGGCGCGGTGACCTTCGCCGTCCAGATCGCTTCGCTGCTGGCGCTCAAGGAGGCGGGCCTCGGCTCGCTGGTCGCCTACGCTCTGGCGCTGTTCATCTCCGTGCAGTTCAACTTCGTCGTCAACCAGGCGCTGGTCTGGGGCGACCGCAAGCTCGCCGCCTGGCGCCTCGCGGCCGTGGCCGAGAGGTGGCTGACCTTCCATGCCTGTATCGGCGTCTCGCTCGTCATCAACTTCGCGGGCTTCGCCGTGGCGCAGGCGTTCGTGCCGGACCTCGCGGCGGCCGTGTTCGGCGTCGGCGTATCGACGTTGGTGAAGTTCCTGTCGTTGGACCGGCTGGCCTTCCGGCCGGGCACGCCCGCGAACGGGTGAGCCGAAAAAGTCCTAGATCGCTTCGTACGGCCCGTTGACGCGGCGGTGGCCGCGGCCGAAGAATCCGTAGCGCGGCGGCGAGTAGTGATAGGCGGCGCCTTCGACCAGGAAGAGCCCCGGGTCGAACAAGTCCTGGCGCACGAAAAAGGCGTTGACGCCGCGGGAGTCCGTGCCCACCAGGGCGTAGCCTTTGGCCTGTCCCAGCGCTTCCAGGGACGAAAGGCTGGCGCCGAAGTAGTTCGTGCCTTTCCAGACGTGCGCGTCGTTGCGGGCCATGACCCAACGTCGCGGCGGCGGATAGCTGGCGTTGTACTCGATGGCGACGACCATCGGCCGCCACGATTCGATCGCGCGCCAGACCCAGTAGTCGTTTCCGTCGATGTCGATGGTGAGGAGCTGCGGCTCTAAGGGCACGCCGTGGGCCGCCAGCAGCCCTTCGATGTTGCCGGCCGTCACCCAGGCGTTTATGCAGGTGACTTCCGGAAAGTCGCGGTAGTTCGCCTTCAGGCCTTCGAACACGCGCGGGTCGCCTTCGACGAAGTAGCCCCGCCAGCCCTCCTCGCGCGCGAGGCGGGCGCAGTTGCACTCCATGCCCCACTCGGCCCCGACCTCGACGAACACGCCTCGATCGATTTTGAGGCGCTGGAAGATTTCCCGGATGATGCCGTCCTCGCCGTTCTGCGAGTAGACGGATGCCTCGAAGCGCCGGAGGTCGCCCTCCTTCCAGGCCGCGGGCTTCGGGTAACGGTACACCAGCGTCTCCGTGGCCCGGGCGACGCGAAGGAGCTGGATGAGGAAGGACCGCGGCCCGTGGCGCCACGCGCCCGCCAGCCGCCGCCGCAAAGACCCGTATTCGGGGAGGCTGGTCTCAGCCTGTACGGGCAGCACGGGGGGCCTCTTCGAAAGATGCGACGAAGGGATGAAAAGCCGGGCGCGGGACGTTTCGCGACTCTAACAAGTTGACGAGAAGTATAGGTCCTCAGGCGCCGCCTGGTCTACGCATGCAATCCACGCCTTCCGGGGCGGATGCCAAGCGTGTGCTAAAGTCGAGCGGAAGGTAGCTATCATGCTCGGCGGCTTTCGGTGCGCCTCTGAAACCGTCCTGGGGCACGCGTCCGCACGGGCCGGCTCCCGGTGAAGATCGCCCTCGTCTATGACGCCATCTACCCGTACATGTACGGCGGCGCCGAACGCCGCTACTACGAGCTCGGGCGCCGCCTGGCCCGCGAGCACGAGGTCCACCTCATCGGTTGGCAATTCTGGCCGGGCCCCGCCCGGACCAGCAGCGACGGCATGCAGCTCATCGGCGTCGGCAAGCCGGCGTCGTTTTACGACCGGCTCGGACGGCGGACGTTGGCGGAAGCCTTGAAGTTCGCGCTCGCCGTCCTGCCGGCCTGTGCGGGCAAGGACTACGACGTCCTGGACTGCTCGTCCGTCCCCTACCTGCCGGTGCTCAGCACGCGCTTCGCGCGCCCGCGCTCCAACATCGCCGTCACCTGGCACGAATACATGGGCGAACGCTGGGGCTCCTACCTGGGCAAGCGCTCCATCGCGGCCGCAGCCATCGAGAACGCCTGCGCTCGCGTCGGCCGCGTGCGGATCGCCGTGTCCGGCTTCACGGCGCGGAGGCTGCCCGGCGGCACGCCCCCGACAGTGGTGGTGCAGAACGGGGTCGACCTGGAGACAATAGACGCGGCCGAGCCGGCGCCTGGAGGCCCGGACGTGCTCTTCGTAGGGCGGCTGCTGCCCCACAAGCAGGTAGGACTCGCCCTGGAGGCCGTGCGGCGGCTGGACGCGAAGGTCAGCTTCGGGATCGTGGGTTCCGGGCCGGAGGAGGAGCGCTTGCAAGAATCCGCGTCGCGCCTGGGGCTCTCCGACCGCGTGCGCTTCTACGGTCCGCTCACGGACTCGAAGGCGGTGTACGCCGTCATGAAGTCGGCGCGCCTCCTCGTGCAGCCGTCCGAGCAGGAAGGCGAGTCGATCGTCGTCAAGGAAGCGATGGCCTGCGGGCTGCCCTGCGTGGTGGTGGACGCCGAATTCAGCGCGGCGAAGGACCTCGTCGCGGAGGGAGAGAACGGTTTCGTCGTGCCGGGGCGGGCGGAAGCGCTGGCAGAAGCCCTGGGCACGCTGCTGGAGGACGAAGGCAAGCGCCGCCGCTTCGCCGCGAACGCGCTGGCCGCGGCGCGGAGTTTCGACTGGGGACATTCGGCCGCCCGGATCGAAGAGGTGTATGCGGGCCTCGTCGCCGGACCGGCGGCAGCGAGGGCGCGGTGACCGCGAAGGGCCCCCTGGCGCACATCCGCGAGCATCCGGAGATAAATGCGCGCGATTTGGCCTACATCAGCGAGCAGTTCCCGCAGGCGCGGCGGGTTCTCGACATCGGGGCCGGGAGGGGGGATTTCGTCAACGCAGCGCGAGGACAGGGACTGGAGGCATGCGGCCTGGAGCTGGAGACGGACGCGATCGCGCTCTGGAGCCGCGAAGGCATCCCCGGCGTGGTGGGGGACGGCCTCCGGACGCCGTTTCGTGACGGCGCCTTCGACCTGGTGCGCTTGAAGGAGGTCATCGAGCACGTCCGCGACCCCTTGGCGCTCGTCCGCGAAGGCCGGCGGCTGCTGCGGCCCGGCGGCATGCTCATCGCCCACGTCCCCAGCCCCTACTCGCAGTTCTATCCCGTGGCGAACTTCTGGGACGACTACACGCACGTGCGGCCGTTCAGCCGTGAGGGGCTGACCCGGCTCGTGGTGGACGCCGGGCTGCGCGTCGTCCGCATCGACGGCTACGTGGCCGGCCGCAATGCGGTCGAGAAGGCGGTAGGCGCGGTGCTTTCCCGGGTCCTGCCCCACGTCTACAGGGTAGTCGCGCGCGCGGACGCGGAGCCTTGAGAGGAGGCCGCGCCCCGTCCGCGTCCGGCAAGCAATGAGCCGTCTGCGAATCGTCGGCTACGCGCTCGGCGCCGCCCTCGTCGCCGTCATCGTTTGGCGGCTCGACCTCGAAGGCGTTTGGAGGGTCCTGCGGGAAACCGAAGCCGGCTGGGCGGTGCTCGCCCTGCTCCTCAACCTGCCCATAGCCGTCCTCATCGGCGGCCGCTCGCGCCTGGTCTTGCGGCGCCTCGGCTACGAGCTGCACGGGTCCCTGCTCCTGTCCACGGCCATGCTCGGATACGTCCTCGGGTCAGTCACGCCGGCCGGCTCCGGCGACCTCCTGCGCGCCAAGCTCCTGCGCGACCGCGCCGACGTCTCCATCAGCCACGGCGTCGCCCTCGTCGCCTTCGAGCGGGCGCTGTCGTTCTTCCTGCTGACGTTGACGACGGGGGCCAGCCTGCTCCTCGTTGTTACGCCCGTCGCTGCGTGGCCGGCGGTCTTCGTCCTCACGGGCCTGGGCTGCCTCGCCCCGTGGCTTGCCGCGGCCCGTTTCGCCGCCCCCCGGCCGCGGCCGGCCGGCGACGGGCTGCTTGCCCGGGGAGGGCGCTACGTCCTGGAGACGGCGTCCCAGCTCCGGGCCCTCTCCGCCGATGCCGGCCTTTTGCTTTCGTGGTCGGCGGTGAGCATCGCCGTGTTCGTGCTCATGGGCCTGCAGGTGCTGCTCCTGGCAAGGAGCGTATCGGCCGACATCGGCCTACACGAGGCGTGGCTGGCCTACGGCGGCTCCACGCTGGCGATCATCGTCACGTTCCTGCCCCTGGGTGCCGGCATCGGCGACGGGTCGCTGGCGGCGCTGCTGCATCAGATGGGGTTGAGCCTGGAGCAGGGGACGGCCGTCGCCGTCCTCGTCCGCGGTACGATCACGCTGCCGCTCGTTGTGGCGGCGGCAGCGGCCTACGTGCCCCTCGCGCTGCGCCGCGCGGCGCCTCCCGCGGCGGCCGGCCACGCTATCGAAGACCCGGCAGGAGGTGTGGGGCCGGATTAGCGTCTTGCTCTATGGCGGCGCGACATCTACGATCCGGCGCGACCCATGACGCAAGTCGTCACGCCCGAGCCTCGCACCGAAGGCGGAAAGCACTTCGTCTCGATCGTCATGCCCTGCCTGAACGAAGCTCCCACCGTCGCCACCTGCGTGCTCAAGGCGCTCGGCTGGCTGGAGCGCTCCGGCATGGACGGGGAGGTGCTCGTCGTCGACAACGGCTCTACGGACGGCTCGCCGGACCTCGCGCGCTCCGCCGGCGCGCGGGTGGTCTTCGAGCCCGTCAAGGGCTACGGCGCCGCCCTCCGCCGCGGCTTTGCCGAGGCCCGCGGCGACTGGCTGGTGATGGGCGACTGCGACGACACCTACGAGTTCAGCGACCTCGACGGCCTCATGGCCCCCCTCGCCCAGGGGGCCGACCTCTCGATCGGTAACCGCTTCGCCGGCGGCATCGCGCCCGGCGCGATGACCTGGAGCCACCGCTACATAGGCACGCCCATGATCTCCTTCCTGCTGCGCCTGTTCACGGGCCTCAAGGTCGGAGACAGCCAGTGCGGACTGCGCGCTTTCACGCGGCAGGCGCTGGAGGGCCTGGAGCTCAAGACCGACGGCATGGAGCTCGCGTCCGAAATGATCCTGAAGGCGGCGCGCCGCGGCTTGAAGGTGGCCGACGTGCCCGTCCCCTACGCCGAGCGGCTGGGCGAGGCCAAGCTCAACACCTTCCGCGACGGATGGCGCCACCTGCGCTTCCTCCTCTTGGCCAGCCCGAACTACCTGTTCACCATCCCCGGCATCGTCCTCACGCTCGCGGGCATCGTCATCCTGATGGCGGCCCTGACCAGCGACCGCATCGAGATCGGGGACTGGACATGGCAGCCGGTCTTCGCGGGCAGCATTTTCACCGTCGTGGGCTTCAACGCCCTCCTCCTGGGATTCGCGTCTCGGCTGTACACGAGCGCCCGCGGCATCACGAACGAGGACGTTTTCGTGCGTTTCTACAGCCGTTATCTGGGGCTGGAGGTGTTCGCGGTGCTCGGCCTGGCGCTGATCGGCGCCGGCGTGGTGCTGGACGTCGTCCTCCTGGTCGCGGCCCCGGGCGGCGTCAGCCAGTTGGGCCTGGCGGCCATCGCCCAGACGCTGATCGTCATCGGCGCCAACGCCGGCCTCGTGGGGGCCATGGCCAGCCTGCTCGAAGAAGAGCACGTCTAGGGACCGCGCCCAGCCTACGTGGCCGGCGTCTCCCGACCCCGGCGTCAAACCTCCACGCGTCCCTGCGTCTCCCGACCCCTGGCGTCTCCCGACCCCGGCGTCAAACCTCCACGCGTCCCTGCGTCTCCCGACCCCTGGCGTCTCCCGACCCCGGCGTCAAACCTCCACGCGTCCCGGCCTCTACGGCCGCGTCATCGCTCGAGGGCGGGATCGTACGGTTCGATGGACGCCTCTCCATCCCAGTTCGCCACGTACACCTTGCGGCCGGGGAACGCGCGGATGATCTCCTGATTGCGGCCCTCTACGTAGCGGGCCCAGACGACGTCGCCGTCGAAGTCGACGTCGTTGCGGATGAAGACGGAGCCGTAGCAGTGGATGCTGACGAAGAAGCCGCAAGGCTTTACCAGGACGAGCGCATTGTCCAGAGGCGTCCTGTCGGCGAGGTCCGCCAGGCGGTCGTCGACCTCGAACAGCGGCTCCAGTTCCTCGACGCGCGTAGGGATCTCGGCCGCGTCCTCCAGCGAATGCCAGCCGAGCAGCCAGCTGCCTCCGCCCGCCGCGACGATGAGGACCGCCGTCACGCAGGCGACCGCCGCCCCGGCGCTTGCATGGACGAGCGGGCCCCTCCCGGACGGCGCCAGCTGCCGCAGGAACGCAGACGCGAAGCCCGCCAAAAACGCCCCCGCGAGCTCCAGCCCGCGGGCCGAGAGGAGCATCAGGAAAGGCAGCGTCTCGTACCAATAGCGGGGGCCGGTGTAGACGCCGCTGTAGCGATATAGGAGGTAAGCGGAGATGGGCAGGGCCGCGCAGGCAAGGAGGAAGTAGTCGCGGCGATTGCGACTGCCCAGCAGGAAGGGCAGGAAGAGCAGGCCCAGGCTTAGATCGCCGGGGAGGCCGTTGATCACCAATCCCAGGGCCATGACCTGGGCCTGCTGGTTGCGCAGCCCGATGTCGAAGGTGTAGCCGTTTGTGAAGCCCAGCGGCTCGGCGGTGTCGTTGGCGTAGGGGCTCTTGAGCAGGTCGCCGGTGACGGCGGCGTTGTAGGCCAGCATCGCCGCCAGCATGACGAGGCCGCCGCCCATGAACGCGGCGGCGCGTCTGAGTGCGGGGCCGCGTCCCTCCTCCCGGCGCTGGAGCAGCGGGAGGAGGAGAAGCAAACCGAAGGGAAGAGCCAGCGCGGCCATATTCAACGGCCGCGTGTTGGCCCCCAGGCCGAAGAAGAGGCCACCGGCAACCCCAAACACCTGGGGCCGGTCTTTCCGGAGGAGGCAGTACAGGCTTGCGAGGATGTAAAACACGCCGGTGTTGTGCGACATGTAGCCGCTGGCCTGCATGATGAAGAACGGCGAGCCCGCCAACAGCAGGGCTGCCAGAAGGCCGGCGCGCGTCCCGTACAGCCTGCGGCCGATGCCGAAGGTCAGGAGCACCGTCGCGGCGCCGATCAGAGGCGGCACCGCGGCGATGGCCCCGAACGCCTCGCCCACGGCCAGCGCCAGGGGATGGCCGAAGGGATAGATGCTGGCCCAACGGTCGCCGTGTTCGTACATGAAGTTCGGCTGGTAGAAGTAAAAGGCATCCTTGACCGGCGGCATCTTGCCTACGAGCCTGCCGGCCGCGAAGAGCTTCGCCTGGAAGATGTAGCTGACCTCGTCCGGGACGTGCGGGACGGTGTAGTAGGAGCGATTTACGTGGAGGGCAAGGCCGAAAGCCGCGGCTGCCAGCGCCAGGGCGACGGCAGTCCCCACGCCGGGCCGCCGCCCTCCCTGGACGAGGCCCGCGGGAGCGTAGCGTCCGGCAAGCCGCCAGGCGGCCGCCGCCAGCACGGTGAGCGGCAGGCCGGCCAGGAGCGCCAGGAGGACGTAGGGATACGGGTCCGTCAGCATCGCTACGGTGGAGCGCAGGCTCTGGACGGGTTCCGTGTGGACCCAGCTGCCGAAGACCATGCCCGTCCGCTCGCCGTCCTTGAAGACGTCGAAAAAGTTCGGCAGGTCCCGGATGAGCTCGAAGTGGTAGAAAGCGCCGCCGTCCGCCGTAGCGTGAGTGCCGATGGTGCCGCCGCGGTTGTTGCGGTAGGTGACGCGCACGGTGTAGTCGCGCCAGCCGGAGCCCCGCAGACGCAGGGTGTTCGCCTCCGTCACCTTGCCTGCCTTGAGGACCCCGTCCTCCACGTATAGCTCCCCGGACTCCACGAGCCAGACTTCGGTGTCGAGAAACTCGAAGTCGTCCCGGAAGAGCTCGCGGCCCTGCGCGTCGAGGACTTCGATCGAGTCGATGCCGCCGGGCTCGGGCAGGCTGGAGACCGATTTCGGCAGCGAGACGGTGACCACTCCGGTCTCGGGCGCGTTCAGGTGGATGCCGTTTGGGCCCGGAGCATCGTCCTCGAACCCGAAGACCACGCGGCCGTCGACGAGGACGCGGTAGAAGCCGTCGCGGCTCTGGATTTCGACGACGGCCTCCTGGCCGCCGCGGCTCCAGACGTAGAGGAAGGCGAAGGCGAGGTTCAGGACGACGGCGATACCGACGCCTGCCGCGAGGGGATGGCGGCGCATCCGGGCCCAGGCGATGCGGAGGCGGCGCGGCAGAGCAGCGGCCATTCGCGTCCTAGACTAGCCGACGCCGCGGATACGCAGGAGGGCCGGCGGCACTGCCCGCGGGCCGCCGTCCGCCGTGCGTCCTATAATTCGGGGGACGCGAGGCGCACGCGAGCCGGAGGTGTGACGTGAGCAAGCTGGACTTCGCATTCTGGGACCCCGTGCCGGAGGCGCCGCAGGGCGAATCGACCTTCGCCGATATCTACGACGCACACGTCCGCCTGGCTCAGCGCCTGGAAGACCTCGGTTGGCATTCGTACTTCACGATCGAACATCAGAACCGGCCCGGCGCCAACATCACGGCGCCCAGCGTCTACCTCACGGCGGTGGCGCGGGCCACCGAGCGCCTGCGCATCGGCGCGATGATGTGGCAGCTGCCCTTCTACAACCCCATGCGCCTCGCCCAGGAGGTCGCGATGCTCGACCACCTTTCGCGCGGCCGGGTGGAGTTCGGGACCGGGATCGGCGTCCACGAGCACGAGTTCATCCGCTGGGGCGTCGACTTCTACCAGCGGGCCGCCATCAGCGAGGAAGTCCTCCAGGTCGTGAAGATGGCCTGGACCCGGCCGGAAGTCACGTTCCACGGCAAGTACTTCAACTTCGAGGAGGCGCTCCCGAACCCGAAGCCCTACCAGCAGCCTTACCCCCCGATCTGGTCCGCCGTCCACAGCGACGCCGCCGTCCGCTTCGCGGCCACGAATAACTACAACGTCGCCCAGAACCTCGATACGGACGAGGTGGTGGCGCGAAAGTTCGACCTCTACCGCGAGACCTGGAAGCAGTGCGGCCACGAAGGGCCCATGCCGCGCGTGTTCCTGCAGCGCACCGTACACGTCGCGGAGTCGGACGAGAAGGCGCACGAAGAGGCCCGCCGGTTCGTCGGCGCCGCCAGGGAGCGGCGGGTCGGCGGCGGGCCGATCGCGAGCACGCGCGTCGGCTGGGGCAGCAACCCCCGGGGCATGGGCCGCGATAGCGACCGCCCGGACGACGCCGCCCGCGGCCGCACGATGGAGATGGCCCAGACGAGCTACGAGTTCAACATCGAGAACGGCCTCGCCATCGTCGGCAGCCCCGACACCGTGATCCGAAAGCTGGAGGAGGGGCAAAAGCGCATCGGCTACGATGTCTTCTGCACGACCTTCATCGGGCCGCTCGCCCAGGGGGCGATAGACCTCTTCGGCAAGGAGGTCATCCCGGCCTTCCGCTAAGGGGGATGGCCGCGGCTCCAGCGGGACATCGGCGGAGTCGAGACTGCGGCCTCGAGGGGGAAGGAGGCCCGCGGGACGAGTCCCCCGGTCGGCGCCGGGGCCGCGGCTTCGGGCCGCAGAGAAGCGCCTCGGCGCGCCGCTAAACCGGCGCGACTTCCTGCAAAAACTCCCGCACCAGCGCCTCGAACCGCCCCCGCGCCTGCAGCCACGGCGCGTGGCCGGTGCCGGCAATGCCCTCGATGCGGCCGCGCTGGAGGCATGCGGCTGCCCGCTCGATTTCGCCTGGATAGATGGCCGAACCAATCTCCCGGTCGCCGTGCTGGAGCCTGACCGGACACTCGATGCGGCCCAGGAAGGCGTCCGTGTCCCAGCCCTCGCCAAAGCGACCATCCAGCATCTCGGCCATGACGGCGGGGTCAAGCTTCGAAATCGCCGGCGCGCGCTCGGCGGGGACGCCCCGCGCGACGAGGTCCTCCACCGGCAGGCCGGCCTGCGCGTGCACGGCCGCAAACGGCTCCTTCTCGAATCGCAACCCCGTGTGGGGGGCGTAGAGCGGTGGGTCGACGAGGAAGGCGCCGAGCACCAGCTCCGGGCAGTGCGCGGCCGCGTAGATCGCCGTCATGCCGCCGAGCGAGTGGCCGAGGAGGACCGCCGGCTCCCCGACGGCCCCCCGCAGAAAAGCGACCGCGTCCCTCCCGTAGTCCGCGAAGCGATAAGAGGCAGCGCGGCCGGACTCGCCGTGGCCGCGGGCGTCGTACGCGTAGCGGTGCCGTCCCTCGCCCGCGACCTCGGCCAGGAGCCGGGAACGCGTACCGGAGATGCCGTGCAGGCAGACGATGGGCGGCCCCCGGCCGGGCCATTCGCTGTAGGCGAGGTCGACCTCGTCCGTATGGAAACGCAGGGCATCGGTCATACGAAGCTCCTCACGCCGGGGGATTCTAGCACCGTCCTCGCCCCCAACCGTCGCGGGCGCAACTCGCTCAGCCCGTCCACTCCCGAACCCTAGGGGCGCACCATGCTGCGCCCGGGCGACGCCGCGGAATCTGCACAGGGCATGCACTGATGCGGCCGACGCGCCGGCTTCCGCCCGCGCGCCGGTCCGCGAGGCAGCCTAAACGCCCGTCGTCCCCCGAACCGTAGGGGCGCAGCATGCTGCGCCCGTGCGACGCCACATCTCAACGCCGAGCTTGTCCCGCGAAGCACCCGCCCCGAAGGTGTGGGCGGCATCGCCATGGCCGGTCCGGGCCGCCCGCGGCTTCGGGCGGGCGGCCGCGCCCTCCATGGCCGAGAAAGGCGGTCCGCCGGCGGCAGCCCCTCGCCGCGTCGCGGAGAGGGGCGCGCGGCAGCGGGGGTGAGGTCGGATTCCAACACCCCCAGCCGTTTGCAACCGTAGGGCGCAGCATGCTGCGCCCCTACAACGCTACAACGCGTCTTCAACGCCGGGCTTGTCCCCCGAAGCCCGCCCCGAAGGCATTGGTCGCATCGCCATGGCCGGATCAGGCCGCCAGCGGCTTCGGCGGGCGGCCGCGCGCTCCATGGCGGAGAAAGGCGGTCCCCCGGCGGCAGCCCCTCGCCGCGTCGCGGAGAGGGGCGCGCGGCAGCGGGGGTGAGGCCGGCCGACGCCGCACCCGCAGCCGTTGCAGCCGTAGGGGCGCAGCATGCTGCGCCCCTACAACGCCACATCTCAACGCCGAGCTTGTCCCGCGAAGCACCCGCCCCGAAGGCGTGGGCGGCATCGCATGGCCGGTCCAGGCCGCCAGCGGCTTCGGCGGGCGGCCGCGCGCTCCCTGGCGGAGAAAGGCGCTCCGACGGCGGCAGCCCCTCGCCGCATCGCGGAGAGGGCGCGCGGCAGCGGGGGTGAGGCCGGTCGACGCTGCACCCGTAGCCGTTGCAGCCGTAGGGGCGCAGCATGCTGCGCCCGGGCGACGCCACATCTCAACGCCGAGCTTGTCCCCCCGAAGCACCCGCCCCGTGGGTGTGGGTCGCATCGTCATTGGCGTCCAGGCCGCCGGCGGCTTCGGCGCGCGGCCGCGCGCTCCATGGCGAGAAGGGCGGCCCGCCGGCGGCAGCCCCTCGCCGCGTCGCGGAGAGGGGCGCGCGGCAGCGGGG
>Ga0073934_10005762_pt1 | contig 18733 bp, 15 predicted proteins | sample LarsenN4metaG_FD_76834 | JGI IMG/M metagenome (GOLD analysis project Ga0073934, IMG submission 76834) | Hot spring sediment bacterial and archeal communities from British Columbia, Canada, to study Microbial Dark Matter (Phase II) - Larsen... ... | reverse complement strand
GCGGCGCCGGCGGTGTCCGCCTCGACGACCGGGCGCCATCTGTTGGCGCGGATGATGCGCCGGCACTGGCCGAGCGCGTGTACGTGGCTGTGCACGGTGCGGATGTCGGCAAGCGTGGCACCCTTGACCGCGAGAAGCTGAAAATGAATCGGGAGGAAATACTCCGCGATTATGTGCAGGCCCGAGGTCGGCAGGAGATGATGGATGTCGGCGACGCGGCCGGCGAGCGAGTTCTCGATCGGGATCATGGCGAGATCGGCTTCGCCGCGCTCGACCATCGCGAAGCAATCCTCGAAGGTCGCGCAAGGCACGGCCTGATACCCGGGATACATCTCCCGGCAGGCAATGTGCGAGTTGGCGGCGGGCTCGCCCTGGAAAACGATCTTCTTCATGCGGCGACGGCTTTTCCGGTGGGGAGGGGCAAGGAAATCATGACCGCGCCAGGGCCGCGCGGGCCCGCTCGAGATCGGCGGGAGTATCGACACCGATCGGAACGGCGTCAACGATGGCCACATCGATGCGCATGCCCGCCTGAAGCGCGCGCAACTGCTCCAGCCTTTCCCGGGCTTCCAGGGCCGTCGGCGGCAGGGCGACATAACGGGCAAGCGCCGCACGGCGGTAGGCATATACGCCGATGTGATGGAAAAGCGGGCCAGGACCGAACGGGATCGGCGCACGGCTGAAATAGAGCGCCCGCATGCGGCGCTCGCCGACTTCGAAGCCGGCGATCTTGACGACGTTCTCGTCCTCGCGTTCCCCGGGGCGGGCAATCGTTGCGGCAATCGTCGCGATATCGACCGCCGGGTCGGCGAGCGGATCGAGGCATGCGGCAAGCGCGCGGGGCTCGACCGTCGGCAGGTCTCCCTGGAGGTTGACCACAACGCCGCATTTCGCGTCCGGGTCGAGAAGGCGGGCCGCCTCCTCCACCCGCGACGAGCCGTTGGCGTGATCGGGCGAAGTCATGACCCATTCGCCGCCCACCTGGCGAACCGCGTCAGCAATCTCCGGCGAATCGGTCGCCACCGCGACGCGGCCGATCCCCGCCGCGACGGCCCGGCGCCACACATGGACGATCATCGGTTCGCCGTGAATGTCGGCCAGGGGTTTGCCCGGCAAGCGGGTCGCGCCCAAGCGCGCCGGAACGATAACGAGGACGGAAGCGGGGGTCATGTCGCGACGATCCGGGTGCCCATCCCCGGAGTGGCGATAGGTCTCACCAGAGGCTGCCTTATAGATATTGCGCGCGTTCCGGGAAACTTCTAGTTTCCGCCGCGCCCGGATCGCCGCCTTCCGATCCACGCAAAAACCGGGCTCAAAAGAGGCATGGACTCCTTCGAACTCAACAAGATCGCCGGGGCGGTTCTCTTTACCATCCTGTGCATTCTCACGCTCGGAATCGTCGCCGATTCTATCTATGGCGCGGCACGGCCCGAGCCGCCCGGATACGAAATCGCCGTGACGGAGCCGACCGAGGAGGGCCCGGCCGGGCCGGCGGCGACGCCGGCCGAGCCGATCGCGGTCAGGCTTGCCAGCGCCGACCTTGCCAAGGGGGAAGCGGCCGCCAAGAAATGCATCGCCTGTCACACATTCGAGCAGGGCGGCCCGGCCAAGGTGGGACCGAATCTGTGGGGCGTGGTCGGAGGACCTTTCGCGCACGCCGCGGGCTTTGCCTATTCCTCGGCGATCCTCGACCGAAAGGCAGCCGGCGATACCTGGACGTTCGAGAATCTCGATCACTTCATCCAGAATCCGACGCGGTTCATCCCGGGGACGAAGATGAAGTTCATCGGGATCAAGAAGGACGACGAGCGCGCCGACGTCATCCTCTACCTGCGGTCGCTGTCGGCCAGCCCGGTGCCGCTGCCCGCGCCGGTCGCGGCGGGCGCCACCGAGGCGCCTCCGACCCCGGAAGGTACAGCGCCTCCGGCGGACGCCCCTGTGGCGGCACCCGCGGAGCCCGGCGCGGCTCCGGTTGCGCCAGCGACACCGCGCGCCAGCGAGTCGACCGAGCCGACCGCCCACTGAACGCGGCCTTCCGCGATACGGAGGGACGGGTTCGATTCGCTTCCGGTTAAATTTCCGTCATATTCGGCCATTGCGGGTGACGGCCGGGGTCGCCCGTCTAGAATAGACGGAAACGGAGGCCTTCATGCCGCGCCGACGGTTCGTCCTTGCCCTGCTCGCGTTGCTCATCCCCGCCGCCCTGGCAGGCGGCGCGGCCGCGCAGGAGGACATACCCTGGCGGCACGCGCTGAGCCTCATCGATACCCCGAAGTATCCGCCCGACTTCAGCCATTTCGATTACGTCAACCCGGACGCGCCAAAGGGAGGGCTGGTGCGGCTCTCGGACGTCGGCGGCTTCGATTCGCTCAACCCCGTGCTTGCGATCAAGGGCAACCCGGCGCCGGGGATCGGCCTTCTCAACGAGTCGTTGATGAAGCCGTCGCTGGACGAGGTGTCGACGGAATACGGGCTGCTGGCGGAGGCCGTGCGCCATCCGCCGGACTACAGCTGGGTTTCGTACCGGCTCCGGCCCGAGGCGCGCTGGCACGACGGCGCGCCGGTCACGGTCGAGGACGTGATCTGGTCGTTCAACGTCATCAAGGAAGTGAATCCGAACACGGCCGCCTACTACTCCCACGTCACCTCGGTGGAGAACACCGGCGAGCGGGAGGTGACCTTCCGGTTCGATCAGCCGAACAATCGCGAACTGCCGCAGATCGTCGGACAGCTCACCGTGATGCCGAAGCACTACTGGGAGGGTACGGACGCGCGCGGCCGCAAACGCGACATCCGCGAGACGACGCTGGAGCCGCCGCTCGGCTCGGGCCCCTATCGCATCAAATCGGTGACCGCCAATCGCGCCATCGCCTATGAGCGCGTACCGGACTATTGGGGCAAGGACCTCCCGGTAAATATCGGCCAGAACAATTTCGACGAGATTCGCTACGAGGTATTTCTCGACGAGACGGTGCAACTGCAGGCGTTCAGCGGCGACCAGTACGACTGGCGCGTGGAGAGCTCGGCCAAGAACTGGGCGACCGCGTACGACTTCCCCGCAGTCAGGCAGGGCCACGTCATCAAGGAAGAGATTCCCGACGTCTCGCGCGGCATCATGCAGGCCTTTGTGGTCAATCTGCGCCGGGAGCGTTTCCAGGACCGGCGCGTGCGGCTGGCGCTCAATTATGCATTCGATTTCGAGTCGATGAACCGCACGGTGTTCTTCGACCAGTACAAGCGCGACTACTCCTTCTTCGCGGGCACCGAACTGGCGTCATCCGGCCCGCCCTCGCCGGCTGAGCTTGCGATTCTGGAAACGGTGCGCGGCCAGGTGCCGGAAGAGGTGTTCACCAGGCCCTACGAGAACCCCGTCGCGGGCACACCGGCCAGGCTCCGCGAAAACCTCGAAAAGGCCATCGCCCTGTTCAGGGAGGCGGGCTGGGTGCTGAAGGGCAGCCGGCTCGTCAACGAAAAGACCGGACAGCCCTTCACGATCGAATATCTCTTCCGCGACCCGAACTTCGAGCGCGTGATCCTGCCCTACCAGCAGACCCTGAAACGGATCGGGATTGAGCTCACGCCGCGGTTCGTCGACACGTCGCAGTACATCAACCGCCTGCAGTCCTTCGACTTCGACATGATCACTTTCGGGTGGCCACAGTCGCTGTCGCCGGGCAACGAGCAGCGCTTCTACTGGGGCAGCGCCGCCGCGGATATGCCGGGGGCCGCCAATTTTGCGGGCATCAAGGACCCGGCGGTGGACAAGCTCATCGAGCGCGTGATCTTCGCGACCGACCGCGCCGACCTCGTCGCGGCGACCAAGGCGCTCGACCGCGTGCTTCTGTGGAACCACTTCGTGATACCGCAATGGTACTACGGGGCCAATCGCATCGCGCGGTGGGACCGGTTCGGGCGCCCCGACCCGCTGCCTAGATACTCGCCCGGATTCCCCGACATATGGTGGTACGACAAGGAGAAGGCCGCGCGAATCGGGAGGGCGCCTCAGTGACGAAGGCGCGCGGGGTGACACGCCGCACCGCGCTTTCCGTTATCGGCGGCGGTACAGCGGCCGCGCTCTTGCCGGCATGGGGCGCGTCTGCGGGCGGGCGAAGCCATGGACTCGCGGTCATCGGCGCACTCAAATACCCCGCCGGCTTCTCGCACCTCGACTATGTGAATCCGAACGCGCCGAAGGGCGGGCGCATCGTCACCCAACCCTCCACCAAGGCGTACAATCAGGACTTCAACACCTTCAACACGCTCAACATGTTCGTGCTGGAGGGCGTCGGCGCGAAGGGCATGGACCTCACCTTCGCCTCGCTGATGGCCGCCTCGGCGGACGAGGCGGGGAGCGTCTACGGCTATGCGGCGTCGGAGGTGGAGGTCGCGGAGGACGGCAAGCTCCTGCGGTTCTTCCTGCGACCGGAGGCGCGATTCCACGACGGCTCGCCGATCTCCGCGGACGACGTCGTCTTCTCGATCGAGACGCTGAAGACGGACGGACATCCGCTGATCTCGACCGACCTTTACGGCGTGGAGGAGCTCGTCGCGGAGGACGATGCGACGGTCCGCATAAGGCTCGGCCCAGAAACGGGGCTGAGCCTGCCGGTCCGCGTCGCGACCCTGCCGATCTTCTCGCGGGCTTGGTGGGCGGGACGTTCCTTCAGACGCTCGCTGAGCGAACCGCCGCTCGGCTCCGGCTTCTACAAGGTGCGCGATTTCCGTTTCGGCAGCTTCATCGAGTACGAGCGCGTCGCCAATCATTGGGCAGAAGCGTTGCCGGTCATGGTCGGGCGCTACAACTTCGCGCGCGTGCGATACAACTATTACCGGGACCGCGTGCCCGCCTTCGAGGACTTCAAGAAGGGCGAGATGACCTATCGCGAGGAGTTCACCTCGCGGGTGTGGGCGCGGGAGTACAATTTCGCGGCTGTCGCCGAAGGCAGGGTAAAGCGCGACGAGATTCCCGACGGTTCGCCGTCTGGCGCGCAGGGCTGGTTCCTCAACACGCGGCGGCCGCGGTTCGCCGACCCGCGCATCCGGGAGGCTCTCGGGCTTGCGTTCGACTTCGAGTGGACGAACAAGAACCTGATGTTCAACTCGTACAGGCGTACCGCGAGCTTCTTCGAGAATTCGCCGCTGAAGGCGGAGGGACTCCCCTCCCCTACAGAGCTGGCGATACTGGAGGCCTATCGGGAGCGCCTGGCGCCCGCTGTCTTCAAGGAACCCTATGTGCCGCCGAAGACGGACGGCTCGGGCCGTGACCGCAACCTGCGCCGGCAGGCGGCGGAGCTGCTGGCCGCGGCGGGCTGCGAGGTTTCCGGCGGCCGGCTGCTGGCGCCCGACGGAAGCCCGTTCAGGATCGAATTTCTCGACGACGATCCGATCTTCGAGCCGCATCACAACGCCTACATCAACGGGCTCAAGGCACTCGGCATCGAGGCGAGCTACCGGGTCGTGGACGCGGCACAATACACCGAGCGGCTGAAGCGTTTCGATTTCGACATCACGGTGAGCCGTTTCTCGATGGCGCTCTATCCGGACGAGGGGATTCTCAACTTCTTCCATTCCGAGAGCGCGACGCGCGAAGGCTCCAACAATCTCGCGGGCATCGCCGATCCGGCGCTCGACGAGATCCTGAAGCGGCTTGTCCGCGCGCGCACGTGGGAGGAATTCGTGACGATCACCCGCGTCGTCGACCGGATTCTGCGGGCCGGACACTACTGGGTGCCCCACTGGTACAAGGGCACGCACTGGATCGCTTTCTGGGATATGTTCGGCCGGCCGGAGACCGTTCCGCCGTACGATCCCTCGATCGTCGACACCTGGTGGTTCGACGCGGAGCGGGCGAAGGCAATAGGCAAGGCCGAGGGATAGGCATTGGGCGCCTATATCATCCGCCGCATCCTGCTGATGATTCCGACAATCGTCGGGATACTTGCGATCAGCTTCCTGGTCGTACAATTCGCGCCGGGCGGGCCGGTGGAGCGGGTTATCGCGCAGCTCTCCGGCTCCGACGTGTCGGCGACATCGCGGATCGGCGGAGCGGCGGGCGATTTCGGCGCGGCGCAGGGCCAGAACCTCGGCGGCGCCGACAGTGTCACCTCCAAATATCGCGGGGCCCAGGGTCTCAGGCCGGAATTCATCGCCGCGCTGGAAAAGCAGTTCGGCTTCGACAAGCCGCCGCTCGAACGATTCTTCCTGATGCTCTGGAACTACATCCGCTTCGACTTCGGCGAGAGCTATTTCCGCGACATTCGCGTCGTCGATCTCATCGTCGAAAAGCTGCCGGTATCGATCTCGCTCGGATTGTGGATGACGCTTCTTTCCTACGGCATCTCGATCCCACTCGGCATCCGCAAGGCGGTGAGGGACGGGTCACGCTTCGACATGTGGACGAGCGGGGTGATCATCGTCGGCTATGCGATTCCCGGCTTCCTGTTCGCGGTGCTCCTTATCGTGCTGTTCGCGGGCGGTTCCTTCTTCGACTGGTTCCCCCTCAAGGGCCTTACTTCCGACAACTGGGCGTCGCTGCCCTGGTACGCGAAGATTCTCGACTATTTCTGGCACCTGGCGCTGCCCCTGACAGCGATGGCGCTGTCGGCGTTCGCGACCACGACGCTGCTGACGAAAAACTCGTTCCTCGACGAGATACGCAAGCAATACGTGATGACGGCCCGCGCGAAGGGGCTGACCGAGCGGTCAGTGCTCTACGGGCACGTCTTCCGGAACGCGATGCTGATCGTCATCGCGGGTTTTCCGGGAGCGTTCATCGGCGCCTTCTTCGCGGGCTCGCTGCTCATCGAGACGATCTTCTCCCTCGACGGGCTGGGGCTGCTCGGCTTCGAGTCGGTGCTCAATCGCGACTATCCGGTGGTATTCGCGACGCTTTATATCTTCTCGCTGCTCGGGCTCGTCGTCGGGCTCATCTCCGACCTTACCTATACGTGGATCGATCCGCGGATAGATTTCGAGACGCGGGAGGTCTGAGGGCGGTGGACCTCAAACTCGCGGAGAGGCCGGACATAACTTCAGGTACGCCGCCGGCGGTCGCGCCGGTCGGCGTGCCGCCGCCCTCCCGAAAGCTCTTCACGCTGTCGCCCCTCAACCGCCGCCGCTGGCAGAACTTCAGGACCAACCGGCGAGGCTACTGGTCGCTGTGGATCTTTCTGGTTCTGTTCGCTCTTTCGCTATTCGCGGAGTTCATCGCCAACGACCGACCGCTTTTGGTGTCCTACAAGGGCGAACTCCTGATGCCGGTGTTCAGGGACTATCCGGAATCGAAGTTCGGCGGATTCCTCGCGACGACCGACTATCGCGACCCGTTCGTTCAGGACGAGATACTGGCGAACGGCTGGATGATCTGGGCGCCGATCCGGTATTCCTACCGGACGGTCAACAACGAGCTGCCGGCGCCGGCGCCGGCGCCGCCGTGGTGGACAATGACGCCAGAGGAGCGCTGCGCGCACTATCCGGAAGGCGTCGCCGACATCAACTGCACGCCCGGCAACTTCAACTGGCTCGGAACCGACGATCAGGGCCGCGACGTGGTGGCCCGGCTGATCTACGGATTCCGCATCTCGGTGCTTTTCGGGCTGACGCTCGCGATCGTCTCGTCGATCATCGGCGTGGTGGCGGGCGCGGTGCAGGGATTTTTCGGCGGATGGACGGACCTCATCTTCCAGCGCTTCATCGAGATATGGACGTCGGTGCCGTCGCTCTATTTGCTGCTCATCATCTCGTCCGTGATCGCGCCGAGCTTCTTCGTGCTGCTCGGCATCCTGCTGCTGTTTTCGTGGACGGCGCTCGTCGGCGTGGTGCGCGCGGAGTTCCTGCGCGGACGCAACTTCGAATATGTCAATGCCGCGCGGGCGCTCGGCGTGTCCAACATCCGCATCATGTTCCGGCACCTGCTGCCGAACGCGATGGTGGCAACGCTGACGTTCCTGCCCTTCATCATCAACGGCTCCATCACGACGCTGACGGCGCTCGACTTTCTCGGCTTCGGCCTGCCGCCGGGCTCTCCTTCGCTCGGAGAGCTGCTGGCGCAAGGCAAGAACAACATCCAGGCGCCGTGGCTGGGGCTTTCCGGCTTCTTCACGATATCGATCATGCTGTCGCTGCTCATCTTCATCGGCGAGGCGGTGCGCGACGCGTTCGATCCGAGGAAGGCGTTCGGGTAGGCGATGGCAGCAGACCGCCGTTCAGGGACAAGATGCCCGAGAGCTGGAGCCTGGCCCAATGAACCGTATCGGAAAGGAACGCTATCCGGCGGCGAAACTCCCCGACGATTTGTGGGAGGGCATCGACCCTGGGGAGACGGTCACGGTGACTGTCGTAGCGGAAACATCCCGCGTGCGGCGATCCAAACGCGGACTCTTCGGTGTAGCCAGGACGCGTGTTACATCGGTGCAGGACGCGGTCGCACGTATCCGACACCCTGGAGACGAGTGGAACTGAGGCGGCAATCCTTGGCGCGGCCAGCGTATCTCGACACGAATCCTGTGATTCGGTTCATTGAGAGCGAAGACCACGGGCTTCTTCGCGCGGTCGGGGATGCCGCCGCCGGCTTCCTGGAGCCATTCACCAGCGAGCCGGCGCTCGGTGAAACGCTGGTTGGTCCGTTGAAACTCCATGTTCGATGCACTCCGCTCCTGTCATCGGATTCAGCATTCAAGGCGCCGCCCGGCCTCGCCCGCATCGCTCTCGAAAACGTCGGGTCAGAGCTATGAGCGACTCATCCCCTCTCCTCAGCGTGCGCGATCTTTCCGTGCGCTTCTGGCAGGGCGCGACGACGACCGACGCGGTGAAGCACATCTCGTTCGATGTGAATGCCGGCGAGACGGTGGGGCTGGTCGGCGAATCGGGATCGGGAAAATCGGTGTCGGCGCTGTCGATCCTGCGGCTGCTGCCCTACCCGGCGGCGGAGCATCCCTCCGGGTCGATCCTTTTCAAGGGCCGCGACCTGCTGCGCGCCAGGGAGCCGGAGCTCAGGCATGTGCGCGGCAACGAAATCTCGATGATCTTCCAGGAACCGATGAGCTCGCTCAATCCGCTGCACACCATCGAGCGGCAGGTCGCGGAAGTGCTGAAGGTACACCGCGGGCTCGGGGATGCCGCCTGCCGCAAGCGGGTGCTCGAACTCCTCGACCAGGTGGGCATCGCGAACGCCAGGGAGCGGCTCGGCGCCTATCCCCACCAGCTATCGGGCGGGCAGCGGCAGCGCGTGATGATCGCCATGGCGCTCGCCAACGAACCGGACCTGCTGATTGCGGACGAGCCGACGACGGCGGTCGATGTGACGGTGCAGGCCCAGATTCTGGAGCTGCTTGCACGGCTCAAGGACGAGCTCGGCATGGCGATGCTCTTCATCACGCACGACCTCGGCGTGATCCGGAAGATCGCGCGGCGGGTTTGCGTGATGACGCAGGGCGAGATCGTCGAACAGGGGCCGACGGAGGAGATTTTCTCCCGGCCGCAGCACGCCTACACGCGGCACCTGCTCGCGGCGGAGCCGAAAGGTAACCCGCCGCCGGTGGACCCCTCCGCGCCGGTGGTGATGGAGGCGAAGAACCTCAAGGTCTGGTTCCCGATCAAGCGCGGGCTGCTCCGCCGCGTCGTCGGGCATGTGAAGGCCGTGGACGGGGTCGATATCGCCATCCGCGCGGGGCAGACGCTCGGCGTGGTCGGCGAATCCGGCTCGGGCAAGACGACGCTCGGACTGGCCGTGCTCAGGCTCATCTCGTCGCAGGGGCGGATCGCGTTTCTCGGGCAGGACATTCAGGGAAGATCCTGGAAGGAGACGCGGCCGCTCCGCAAGGACATGCAGGTGGTGTTCCAGGACCCTTACGGCTCGCTCAGCCCGCGCATGTCGGTGACGGAGATCGTGACGGAAGGCCTCAATGTGCATGCGCCGCATCTTTCCCGGGCAGAACGCGACGCCAGGGCGGCCGCGGCGCTGGCGGAGGTCGGCATCGACCCGGCAATGCGGCACCGCTACCCGCACGAGTTCTCCGGCGGCCAGCGCCAACGGATCGCGGTGGCGCGCGCAATGGTACTCGAACCCAAATTCGTGATGCTCGACGAGCCGACATCGGCGCTCGACATGAGCGTACAGGCGCAGGTGGTCGATCTCCTCGCCGATCTGCAACGGCGGCACGGGCTCGCCTATCTCTTCATCAGCCACGACCTCAAGGTCGTGCGGGCGCTGGCAAACGAGGTGATGGTGCTCCATCGCGGCAAGGTGGTGGAGCACGGGCCGGCGGCCGAGATTTTCGACAATCCGCAGACGGACTACACGAAGGCCCTGATGGCGGCCGCCTTCCGCATCGAGACGGCGGCGGAAGGGGTCGTGTCGCAATAGGACAGCCTGTCGTCCCGGGTCTGCGCCGCGTCACTTCGTGCGGCGGCACATCCGGATCACCGGCGTATGTCGTATCCGTGGATCAGGGACGCCGAATGCCGGTCGGCGGGCCGATGCGCGCGAGAGCGGCGGCGAGCGGCTCGAAGGCGACCGCCATGTGGTGTGCGTTGGCGTGAAGCAGGCGGTCGGGCGCGCTCAGAATGCCGACATGGCCTTTCCAGAACACGAGATCGCCGCGTGCGAGCGGCGCTTCCGTGCCGCCTTCGACAGGGCGGCCGATCGCGCGCTCCTGCATGTCGGTGTCGCGCGGGGCGGCGATGCCGGCGGCGGCGAGCGCCGTTTGCACCAGGCCGGAGCAATCGAAGCCGAAGCTGGTACGCCCGCCCCACAGATAGGGAACGCCGATAAACATCTCGGCGACCGCGACATGGTCCGGCGACCGCGGCGCATCGAGCGGTACGGTCTGGACGGACGGGATCGCGCCGGCGCCGTCGGCCAGCAGGCGATAGGGCGTGCCGCGTGTGACGACTTCTTCGGTCAGCGCGACCGCGCTGCCGAAGGGGAGCGCCGCGCGCGGGGGAAGCTTCAGATCGGGAGCCGGAAACACGAAGGCACGGAGCGCTGTTACGCGATGTGTGGGTACGGGATCGATCGGCCCGAGCGCATCGGCCGACATGAAGCCGACATAGGCGTCGGTCTCGAGCTGCACCCAGGCCCATGCCTCCTGTTCCTCGAAGACGCGCACCAATTCGCCATGGATCGCTTCCGAAACGATCGGCGCATCGGGACTCGGCGACCGGTGAAAGTAAGCGGAAGGCGCGCGCACGCGCCGCAGAACGCCCTCGACGAAGCGGGCGGACGCAACCCTGCCCTCAAGACGCCGGTCGGCAAGATCGGGTCGGAACGCGTTGGTGCGCGGATCGAGTGCGGCGCTCATCGCGGCAGTTCCCGCGCACGGGCGACGACGAGGTCGCCGAGCTTCTCTACGGCGAGGGCACCGCGGAGCGTGCGCTGGATGACGACGTTGCGCCGGTCCGTCTCGTCGCGGCGACGGGCGAGCAGGCCGTGCTTGCCCATGGAATCGAGGGCGCGGGTGATGGCGGGCTTGGTAACTCCGAGCTTGGCGGCAAGGCCGCGCACGGTGTGCGGCGGCGGCTCAAGGTAGACCGTCAGGAGCACGACCGTCTGCCGGGCGGACAGGTCCGCCTCGCCGCTCCGCACGATGTCGAGCATGACATCGTGCCAGAGGCGGAGCGCCTGACTCGGCCGCAGCTCGGTCGGCATGGATGGAAACCGTAGATTGTTTCGGCTCCGATATGTTTTAGGGGGTGTGGTGTTGCGGGGCAATGGCCCAGTTTCCGTCGCACACCATGCCGGGTCGGTTCCCTCCCCCATAACGGAGGAGGGATGAAACGGTGCGTTCAGTCCGGGCGGAGCGAATCTGCGTGGACCGGGTAGACGCCCTTGTCGCCGACGACATAGGCGCGGAAGGGGCCATGGCCGAAGATGCGATCGAAAGCCTCGTCGAGAATGTTGAGCCCGCCGGTGTAGGCGCCGAACGCCGGGAGCACGATCCGGTGCGCGTTGGCGACGAAGCACGGCCGCCGTGTGGAGCCGAAACGGCCGGCGACGCGCGCGGCAGGGTGGAGGTGTCCCGCGATCTCATTCTCCGCGCCGGCGCCCGGCTCATGCCGGAAGACGATGGGGCCGATGGCGAGCTCCGCCGCGTGGCTCCCGTCGAGGCCGTTGGGCCGGGGATCGTGGTTGCCCGCGACCCAGATCCATTCCCGGCCGGACTGAAGGCGAGCGAGCGTCTCGCGGTCGCTTGAATGGAGCCGCGCCGGACCGTCGTCGTCGTGGAATGAGTCGCCAAGCGCGATCACGGCTTTCGGTCGCAGCCGGTCGATTGCGAGCGAAAGGTCCGCGAGCGTCGCCGCCGTGTCGTAGGGCGGCAGGAAGAGGCGACGCCGCGCGAAGGCCGAGCCTTTCTCAAGGTGGAGGTCGGAGACGACGAGAAGCTTCTCCTCCTCCCACCAGAGGCCGCCTTCCGCCAGCGCCTCGAAGATGACGTTGCCGATCGGGATCAATGCATAAAGCGAGGCCGCCGGTGCACGCCCGAACAACGCCCGCCCTCTTCTCGGCCGTCCGCCCGGCCCGGTCTCGCCACCAATGGTCTGGAAATAGGCCGCAGTCGACCGCCGCGCCGATGCCGCACCACGCATGCTCATGAAACGCCCTCCGCCGCACTCCGCCGTGAAGCTAGCGTGCGCGGCCTCGTGCAAGATGGCGAAGGGTGTGGCCTTTTTTGTCAAATCCACAGAAGCGCCCGGCTTATCCACAGGCGGCGGTCAGGAGAAGGCCTCCTCGCCCATCGCATCGCGGACGAGATCGGCGGCCGCCTCGCGCAGAATATCCTCGCGTGCCTCTCCTTCCACCCGCTCCTTGCCGATTTCCAGCATGACGGGGACGGCAAGCGGGGAAATGCGGTCGAGGGGCTTGTGGACGATGCGGCCCACGATGCGTGCCAGCATCGCGCCCAAACGAGCGACATCGAGCAGATTGGAGGCGGCATCGGCCCAGGTCGCCCGCAACAGGATGTGATCCGGCTCGTGGCTGCGGAGCACGTCGTAGACGAGATCGGTGGAGACGGTGACCTGGCGGCCGCTCTTCTCCTCGCCCGGGTAGCGCCTGTCGACAAGGCCGGCGATCAGCGCGACGTTGCGGAAGGTGCGCTTGAGGAGCCAGCTCTCCGCCATCCAGGCTTCGAGGTCGTCGCCCAGCATGTCAGCGTCGAAGAGCCGCTCCAGCGGCGGCCTGCCGGCGGCGAAGGCCGCGCCAAGATCGCCGAGGCCCCAGACGGCGAGCGAGTAGTCGGTCGCGACGAAGCCGAGCGGGCGCAGATGCGCGCGCTCCAGACGGCGGGTAAGCAGCATGCCGAGCGTCTGGTGCGCGAGGCGTCCTTCGAACGGATAGCAGACCATGTAATGGCGGGCGCCGCGCGGGAAGGTTTCGACGAGAAGCTGGTCGCGGCGGGGAATGATGGAGCGGCGCGCCTGAATGGAGAGCCACTCGGCGACGCCCCCCGGCAGGTCCGGCCAGCGCCGGCGATCGGCGATCAGGCCGCGCACCCCTTCGGCGAGGAATGTCGTCAGCGGGAATTTGCCGCCGGCATAGATCGGGATTTTCGGCGCGTCGTCGGCGGTGCGGGTGGCGATCGCCTCGTTCTCGTGGATGCCTTCGAAGCGAAGGATGAGGCCGGCAAACAGGAAGGTATCGCCCGGGGCCATCGATTCCAGGAAATATTCCTCGATCTTGCCGAGGTTTCTGCCGCCGCGGCCCTTGAAGCCGGCCGCAGCGTTGCGCACGAGGCGTACGTTGAGAAGCGGCGTCTCGACGATGGTGCCGACGTTCAGCCGATACCGCTGGGCGATCTGCGGATGCGCGACGCGCCAGAGGCCGTCCGGCCCGCGGCGGATCTTCGCGTAGCGCTCGTAGGTGCGGAGCGCATAGCCGCCGGTGGCGACGAAATCGACCACGCGGTCGAAGGTGGCGCGATCAAGATGCCGGTAGGGCGCGGCGGTGCGTATCTCGTCGAAGAAGTCGTCGGACGAGAACGGGCCCGCGACGGCGCGGCCGAGCGTGTGCTGTGCGAGCACGTCGAGCGCCCCGGGGCGGATCGGCGGCGTATCCTGATGGCCGAGATAATTCGCGTCGAGCGCGGCCTGACATTCGAGAATCTCGAAGCGGTTGGCGGGGACGAGAATGGCCTTCGACGGCTCGTCGAGGCGGTGGTTGGCGCGGCCGATGCGCTGGGCAAGGCGGCTGGCGCCCTTCGGCGCGCCGATATTGACCACCAGATCCACATCGCCCCAGTCGATGCCGAGATCGAGGGTGGAGGTGCAGACGACGGCGCGGAGCGTGCCGGCGGCCATCGCGGCCTCGACCTTGCGGCGCTGGCCGGCATCGAGCGAACCGTGATGAAGCGCGATCGGAAGGCCCTCGTCGTTCATGCGCCATAGTTCCTGGAAGATGCGTTCCGCCTGGCTGCGCGTGTTGACGAACAGGAGCGAAAGCCTGTGGGTCCTGATCGCGGCGTAGAGCTCGCCGAGCGCGTAGACGGCGGCGTGGCCGGCCCAGGGGACCTCCGTGGCGGATTTGAGAATCGAGATCTCGGGTTTGGCCCCGCCTTCGGCCGCGATGAGGTCGGCGAGGTTGGGCTGCTCGTGCTTCCTGTCTTTCTCCGATCCCCTCTCCACGGGAACGGGCAACAACGCAGGCTCCGAATGTAAAGCAGCTCCCTCCGCCGCCTGCAGCGGTCCCCTTCCCCCGCCTTGCGGAGGATTCTGGGGGACCAGCCACGCGCGGAGAGCGTCGGGGTCGGCCACGGTGGCGGAGAGGCCGACGGTCCTGAGGCCGGGTGCGAGGGCGCGGAGGCGCGCGAGGCCGAGCGAAAGAAGATCGCCCCGCTTGCTGGTCACAATGGCGTGGAGCTCGTCGAAGATCACCGTGTCGAGATTCGCGAACAAACGCTCCGCGCCGCGCGAGGCGATCAGCAGCGCGACCTGCTCCGGCGTCGTGAGCAGAATGTCGGGCGGATCGTATTGCTGGCGCTGGCGGCGATGCGCGGGCGTGTCGCCGGTGCGCGTTTCGAGACGAATGTCGAGTTTCATCTCCTCGACGGGCTGCGTCAGGTTGCGACGAATGTCGACGGCGAGCGCCTTCAGCGGCGAGACATAGAGCGTGTGCAGGCTCTTGCTGCGCTGACTCCTGCGCAGGGCCGGGCGCGAGAGCGCGACGAGGCTTGGCAGGAAGCCCGCCAGCGTCTTGCCGGCGCCGGTTGGCGCGATCAGCAGGGCAGAGCGGCCCGCAGCGGCGCGCTCCAGAAGCGCAAGCTGGTGGGGCCGCGGCGACCAGCCGCGCGCGGCGAACCAGTCGCGAAAGCGCGCCGGAAGAAGCTCCACTTCGGGCGGGGCGAGGATTTCCGGGGTCACCCGCTATCCGAAGCGGGCGGGCATGGCGGCGTCAAGGCAGGCCGGATCAGGGCGGATAGAGCTTGAAGCGCTCCGTTGCGGAGACGAGCTCGTGGACGATGCCGGGCTCTGTCATTGCGTGGCCGGAGTCGGGCACAATGCGATAGTCGGCCTCCGGCCATGCCTTGTGCAGATCGTGGGCGATGAAAATCGGCGTGCAGAGATCGTAGCGGCCGTGGACGATGACACCCGGCACAGCCTTCAGGCGTCCGGCATTGGCGATGAGCTGGTCGTCGCGCTCGAAGAAGCCGCCGTGCTGGAAATAGTGCGCCTCGATGCGGGCGAAGGCGAGCGCATAGTGCGGATCGCCGAAAGCCGCGACTCGGGCAGGGTCCGGCAGCAGCGAAAGGGATGCGCCTTCCCACATGCTCCATGCCCGCGCGGCCGCAAGGCGGACGTCGGGATCGTCGCCGGTGAGACGGCGGTAGTAGGCGGCAATCATGTCGCCCCGCTCCTCCGGTGGGATCGGCTTGAGGTAGTTTTCCCACGCCTCCGGCAGGATGAAAGATGCGCCTTCCTGATAGAACCACAGGAGCTCCTTGCGCCGGAGCGTGAAAATGCCGCGCAGGATCAGCTCGCTGACACGGTCGGTATGCGTCTGTGCATAGGCAAGACCGAGACAGGAGCCCCACGACCCCCCGAACACCTGCCAGCGCGCGATGCCGAGATACTCGCGGATTCTCTCGATGTCGGCGACCAGATCCCAGGTGGTGTTTTCGGCAAGCTCGGCATAGGGCGTCGAGCGGCCGCAGCCGCGCTGATCGAAGAGCACGATGCGATAGGCAGCGGGGTCGTGGTAGCGGCGCATGTTGGCGTTGGCGCCCGCGCCCGGCCCGCCATGTAGCATGACAACCGGCTTGCCGTTGGGGTTGCCGCACTCCTCGATGTAGAGCGTGTGCAGTCCGGAGACCTTCAGCCGGTGCACGGCATAGGGCTCGGTGGCGGGAAAGAGCTGGCGGCGGGACTCGGTCATCTTCGAAGCAAGCGGCTGCGGATAAAGGTTTGACGAATGCGAAGCAGTGCGGGACGCGCGGAGACAGCGGGCCTGACGGGCCTCTCTTCAACGGAGGGCACGCTGCGGTCGCCGACCATGACAACCGGCCCCGATTCGGAATCGCGCTTGCGCTCGGTGAGCAGGCTCACGCCGACAAGCACGACCGCTCCGGGAACCAGTCCGAAATATCCGGCGATCATCGCCGGGTCCGCCCACCGGGCCAGCGCCAGCGCTCCGGTGAGATCCGCTCCGTAGCGGCGGAACGCGATGAGATAGGCGGCCGCGGCAAGAAGTCCGACCGTCATGCCTGCCGCCGCCCCTGTGGCGGTCAACCGCGGCCACAGGGACGATGCGAGCATGACGGGGAAGAGGCCGGCGACGGCAAGGCTGAACGCCGCGGCAGCCAAAGACATCGGCGCGGCAGGCGACGCGGTCGCGAACCACGCGGCGCCGCCCGCGATGAGGACGACCAGCGCGCGGGCGACGAGAAGCCGGCGGCCTTGCGGCGCGCGGCGGTCGAGCAGGCGATGATAGAAATCGTGCGCCAGAGTATTGGCGAGCGCGAGCGCGGTGCCTGCGGCGACGGCGGTCAGCGCCGCAAGGCCGCCGGCAACGAGAAAGGCGCTCATGAAAAACGGCATTCCGGTGATGCGCGGAAGGGCAAGGACGCCGATATCCGTGGCCCGCGCGAAGACTGCATAGCCGGGCGCAACCATGAAGAGAAGGATCGAGAAGACTGCCGCCCAGGCGGCAGCAGGCCGGGCAAGCCGCGCCTCGCGCAGCACCATGGCCGACGCGAGCAGGTGTGGCAGCGCGGCGGTGGCAAGCGCTATCCAGACGACAATCGCCAGGTAGCGCAAACTGTCGGCCGCAGAGCGCGCTGTCCCGGATTCGACGCCAACCGGCATTGCCGCCGCCTCCCGGCCGAGGGCGTGCAGCGTCTGCCCAACAAGAAAGGAGGGTGCGGGGATGCCGTACTCACGCAGCGCGAGCAGCAATGCCGGCAGGAGATAGGCCACGAAAAGCACGAGGAACTGAGCGAGCTGCGTACGCACCAGCGACCGCGCACCGCCGAGAAGCGTGGCCGCGAGGACGGCGACGAAAGCCACCCAGATCGCCTGGGCATGGCCGACAAAGCCGAAATGCGATGCTAGGCGTCCGAAAGCCATCATGACAGAGGCCAATAGCGGACAGCCGACGGCGACAAGAACCGCGAGGGCCACCGGGCGAACGAGCGGTCCGCCGAGGCGCGTGGCGAGGTGATCCGGGAGAGTGAGCGCCTCGCCGCGGCGGATGCCCGGGGCGGCGGTCAGCCCGGCGATCACCAATCCGGCCATCGGGCCGAGGATGAGGGCGGTGCCGTCGCCATCGGCGGTGAAATCGAGACCGGTGACGCCGAAGAATGCCATGAACGCGACGCCGGAAACCCACACAAGCCCGACATGGAACGGTCCATTGCCGCGCCCGCCGGCAAAAAAATCCGGTATGCGCATGGTGGGCACGGAAAGGCCGAATCCGGCGGCGGCCGCCAGCGTACCGCCGGCCAGCACAACGAACGTCACCCCCTCCGGAAGGCCCATCTCCTCCGCCAGGGCGACCACCAGCAGGCAGACCGCCAGGCCGGCTGTGGCGACAATCCCGGCGAAAACCCCTGCGCTGCGACCGCCGTTCACGGCCATTCGTCAATCCCCCGAAGCCGGCGGATTCCTTCGAATCGCGCCGGCGGTTTCGACTTTGGCACCGGCCTCATGGCAATGTCACGGCCTTGCGACTCAGCCTTTCCGACGGCTCCGGCCTGCACGAACGGAGACCGCCGGCGCAATCACAGGGGACCGGCATGCTGAAGGAGTTCCGGGAATTCGCCCTCAGGGGCAACGTGGTCGATCTCGCCATCGGGGTGATCATCGGCGCGGCCTTCAACGGGCTGGTTCAGTCGGTCGTCAACGACCTCGTCATGCCGGTCATCGGGCTGATCACCGGCGGGATCGATTTCTCCAACATGTTCATCCAGCTCGCCGGACCGCCGCAGACGACGCTCAAGGCGGCGCGCGAGGCGGGCGCGACGCTTGCCTATGGGAACTTCATCACGCTTCTGATCAATTTCCTCATCGTCGCCTGGGTGCTGTTTCTCGTGGTGAAGGGCATCAACCGGCTTCGGCGCCAGCCGGTCCCGCCAACGGAGACGCCGCCTCCCCCGAGGCAGGAGGTGCTGCTTGAGGAGATCCGGGATCTCCTGGCGAAGCAGCGGGGATAGGCAGGGCGCCAAGCGATTTGCCGACTGCCGATCGGCGGAGGCCGCCGCGGGCCGGAACGGACGCGCAAGAGCTCGATTGCCCAATCGGTGAG
>Ga0073934_10005761_pt1 | contig 18736 bp, 17 predicted proteins | sample LarsenN4metaG_FD_76834 | JGI IMG/M metagenome (GOLD analysis project Ga0073934, IMG submission 76834) | Hot spring sediment bacterial and archeal communities from British Columbia, Canada, to study Microbial Dark Matter (Phase II) - Larsen... ... | reverse complement strand
TGTCGATGGCCGCGTTCTTGCTCGCGAAATCACCGAACTGGCGCGCGGCTTCGTCGAGCTCCTGCTTGACGACCTTCAGCCGCTCTTCGAGGAAGATGCGCTCGCGCCGCGCGGCGGACGTGGAGACTTTCGTGACGACGCGATCCAGCTCGCTCACGTAGGCCCGTGCCAGGTCCGTGGCCCGCTGCCTGTCGCGGTCGTTCACCGTGATGGCGATGATCCCGCTCCTGCGGTCTTCGGCGACGCGGGTGTGCTCGTCGAGCTCGGCGCGGGCATCCTCGGTGCGGGCCACTGAATACACGCGCTTCAAGTCAAATCGTTCGACCAAGCGATCCTGCACGGTGCGGCTGCGCAGAATGCCCACAAAGAGGGCCCCGGAGCTTTTCAGCCCGAGCAGTTCGCCCGCCACTGCGCCGGCGCTGCCCGCAGCGCCGGCCATCGAGGCCAGCATCACCGCAGTGGAGCCCACCGGGCTGTCCGGGGGCATCAGCCGCGCCGTGGACTCGTACCGCTTGGGCAGGACAAACGCGAACGCCGCGGCCATCAACATCCCCCACACCGTCGTTCGCGCCAGAAAGCGACGATGCTCCCAGAGGCAGCGCAGGCGCTCCATCGTGCGGTCGCTGGCCGCGCGGTTGGCGCGAGCGCCCGGCTCGCCGGCATCCGTGTCCGGTTGCCGCAAGCCATCGGTGCCCTGCGCTGAGCTGGCATCTTTTGGTTCCAATTCCTTCCTCGTTTCCGTCCCCGCGACGCCACTGGGCCGGCCTCACTCGGGGACAAAACCCAGCTCGAGCGAAGCGGCGACGTTGCTGCGGCTGCCGGCAAACAATGCCGGGTAGCTCCGGATATGTTCGAGCTGAAGGCTGCTCCGCACGTACAGGCCGGAAGCATGGTAGAACCGGTGTCCCACGGCGTAGTCCCGCCAATTCCCGCCCCCGGGAACGAAGTCCGGGTTGATGCGGTTGTGGCGGAAGCGCAGTTCGAGGCCGTGCCGGGGCGAAAACCAGTAGTTCGACCAGACTTGCAGGGCGCGACCCTGCCGTCCGACGGTGTTGCCCAGCAACTGGCCCTTGTGCGTGTAGCCGTCGCGGTATTCGCTGTTCCAGTAGTTGAAGTCCCCATGGTGATCGCGATGCCCGGGCGATTCCGTGGAGACGTACTCGGCGCGCAGGTCCATCTGCGCCAGACCCGGCAAGCGCGTAATCCAGATGCCGGGACGGATCGCGCCGCGGCCCGGGTTCTTGAAAAAGATGCGCTCGTCGTCCTGGTAGAGTTCGGCGTAGAGCACAACCAGCTCGCGCACACCGGGCATGTGGAAAACGAGGTCGAGCGTGGTGCGCGTGTCCCCGGGAATGCCGCCCGAGGAATCGGAGATCCCGAAAAAGCTGCGCACGAATCCCCCCAAGCCGACTCTTGCGCCCCCGCCGCCAAGCATGGTGGTGCGACCGTAGCCCACTTCAAAGCGCGGGTGCACACGGAAGGCAATTTTCTGGCCGTAGAGGTACGGGCGAGGACGAAACACGTGCCCGCTCAGGCGCGTGAAGAAGAACTCCGTGCGCAGCGGCCCGAGACGTCCGAGCCAGCCGGGCAGGCGAAACGGCACAGCCCGAGCGATGCGGGCCATCACCAGCGGCTCCGCGTTGCGGCTGAGCAGCAGTGACCCGCCGGCACCGATGCCCCAGTCCAGGCTTTGCTTGCCGAAAGAAAGCTGCCAGTTCTTGAGGTTCAGCAGGACATAGACCTCGAGGATCTGCCCGCGGTCGAGCACGCTGGCCGGCACGGCGGGGCGCGGCGGCACGCGGTCCAGTTGTGCAATCAAGTCCGCCACAGAGCTCGCCGCTGGTGCGGACGGGGCATGCTGGTACTCGCCGCGGAAATAAACCGCCCAGGGACCAGCCATGGCGCGCGCGGCCACCCCGCCAAAGGCATTGGTTCCCCGGCGCAGCGGTCGCCCCAACTCGTATGCCAAGGTCTGGCCGAAATGGAAGCCATCGGCCAGCGCTTCCCCCGCGAGGGAGACCGCACGCGCATAAACGGATTCCAGGCGGATGGCCACCGTGCGGCCGCCGTTGAGCGCTTCGAGTTCGAAGGCGAACTCGCGTTCGAGCAGCGCCAGCAAACGTGCCGCGGCCTCGCCCGTCGGCCGATCCTCAAGGATCGCCTGGCGGAAGTTTTCTCCGGCCTCTTCGGTCAACCGGGCACATTCGGTGCGCGCCCAGGGTTTCATGCCCCACAGGGCCGTGCGCACGTAGCCCAGGGCGGCCAGGCGTTCGAGCACGGGATAAACCCAGCTATCGAGCGGAACCGACGCGGACCCCACGGGCCGATAACGCGGATAATCCTGCGCCCCGCCCCGCGGGGCTCCGGCCAGCAGCGCGACGAGGGTGAGCGCCAAGCGCAGTGTCGGCTTCATCTGCGCACCAGGATGGCCGTGCTGATGGCCGCGGAGGTGGCCACTTCAGCCACGCTCAAGAAGTTCTTCCACGCCGTGGATTCACCGAGGGGCTTTTCCGGCACAACGATGGTGTCGCCCGGCTGGACGCGCACGGAAAGAGCTCCGCCGCCCCACCAGCCCTCCGCCGCGGAGACCACCGAGCCGTTGGCGCGGATGACGAAGATGGCGTTGGGCCGGGCCAGGGGCGTTGTGCCGCCGGCCTGCTTCAGGTACCAGGCCACGTTCTTGCGCGGCACATAGGCCAGCGCGTTTGCGTTGTAGACCTGGCCCACGATCAGAACGAAGTCGGGCCGCTTGGGGATAGTCAGCACATCGCCGTCGCGCAGCTCGATGTCCTCCGGCGAGTTCGCGTACTTGCTCAGGTGGCGGGGCAGCAGGATCACCAGCCGGCCGCTGACCGGGGCGCGGCGCAGGCTTTCGAGCACACGTTCGCGCTGTTGCAGGGCGGCCTGTTGCAGCGCGGCCTGCTCCTGCGGCGTGGCGGCCAGCGAGACCTTCACCAGGTTGGCTTCCGCCTCGAGGCGCCGGATCAGGTCTTCCCTGCTTTTCTGCTGCAGTTCGCGAACGGCCTGCCGCTCGAGCACGGCCGCCTGCGGCCAGGCCGTCGGCAGGAAGCCTCCGGCGCGCTTGAGCACCGAGCTCAGCCGCTCGCCGGGCTGGATGCCGTAGCCGCCCGGATGGGCCACCTCGCCGCGGAGCACCACCGAGGCGCCGATGTCCGACCAGCCGGCCACCGGCCGGATGGCCAGGGCGTCGCCATCACGCAATAGCAGGTCGTGCTCCTCATGGCCAGCGAGCGCGGCAGCGATCCGGACTTCGCGGTGCTCGGCATGCTGGCGGCCATCCGCGCCGAGGTAACGGGTCAGGTCCGCCGACTCTGCATAGGCGCTGCGCTTCAGCCCGCCAGCCAAGCGGATCAAGTCGCTGATGCGCATCCCTGCGGCCAGCGGGTAGCGGCCGGGCTTGGCCACTTCGCCGCGCACGGCAACGCTGGGCGGATCCACCTTGGCGGGGTTGGAATGCACGACGATGCGGTCTCGCGGCTCGAGCAGCAGGTCCTCGGTCGGATCGCCGGCCAGAGCCCGCCGCAGGTTGACGCTCAGCACGCGCAGCCGGCTGTCCGGCAGCTCGCGGAAGACCTGTGCGTCCTCGAGGTGGGCGTCGGGAGTCAGTCCGCCAGCCAGGTGAATGGCCTCACGCAGGTGCAGCCGGCCCGCCGTGCGGTAGGGCCCCGGCTTCCACACTTCCCCGCCCACCCAGACAGTCGGGGGAGCCTCGAAGTCATACCGGCTGAAGATGCGCACGGTGTCCATGGGCTCGAGCGTCGGAGCGGCGGCGGGGTCCGCCAGCGCCCGGCCCAGCTCGAAGCTTTCCACTTGCGGGCGGTACTCCGGCGGGACCAGGCGGATGATCTCCGCGTACTGGCTGGCCGGCTCAGGCAGCAGGTCTGCCGTTGTGATCAGCTCGGTGAGCTTCATCCCGGGACGGAACGAGTAGCGCCCGGGGCGCAGGACGTGCCCTTCCAGATAGACGGCATCCTGGTTGTACGGCGCGATGGGAAAGATGCGGACTTCATCACCTTCGCGTAGTTCGAAAGCGCGCAACTGGGCTTCGGCCACGGCCAAGTCGGAGACGTCCAGGCTGAGCATGGTGCGCTTCTCATGCGCTTCCACGCGCTGCACCTGGATGCGCCGCAGCATGGCAGTGGAGAGAATCCCACCAGCCATGGCCAGGACGTCGGCCAGCGATTTTTCCTGCCGCAACTCGTAGATCGCGGGGCGCCGGACGGCGCCTTCGACACTGACCATCCCGCCGATGGGCGGCACGAGCACCGTGTCGCCGTTATCCAGCCGCTTCAGGTCTGTGCGCACCCCGCGGAGCAGCAGGTCGTAGACATCCACTTCCTGAACCAACTGGCGACCGCGATAGTGCCGCAGCAGGCGCAGCGAGCCGCGCACGGTAGGCCCGCCCGCGGCAAACAGGGCATTCAGCGGCGTGGAAAGCGAACTGATGTCGTAGGCCCCGGGCTGCTCCACGTCGCCTACCACATAAACGCGGATCGTGCGCAGCCGCGAAAGCGACAGGTCGGCAGAAACGTCGCGGAACTGCGTGCGCAGCAACTGCTGCACGGCCTGTTGGACCTCACCGAGCGTCCGCCCGCTCACCAGCACCGGGCCCACCTCCGGCAAGGCCAGCCGGCCTTCGTGATCCACGGTGCGAAACAGCCGCTGGGATACGCTGCCCCAGAGGTCAATGGCCAAGCTGTCGCCCGGCCCCAGCACGTAGTCCGGCCCGACCGGCAGGTCCATGGGCAGCAATTCCGGATCGCGCACGCCCTTGTGGAAGACGTCCAGCCCGAACCGTTCGAGCGCCGCGCCCTGCGGCGCGACCTGCCTGTAGAGGTCATAGATGGACGGGATGTCGGCATACGGGCTGGGCCGCAGCACATACCCGCCTTCGAACACTTCCTGGGCAGCGTGCAAACTGCTCTTCGGCGGCGATAGGCGCTGCAGGTTGCGACCGCGCTCGCTCGGCGCACCCGTATCCGCAGTGAGGGGCTGGGCGAGCGCAGGCGAGTCGCCCGTGCGCACGGGGGCCTCGGGCGACATCACTGCCTTGGGCGCGCCTGGCGGCAACGACGGGACGCTCACACCCTGGATCTGGCCGGCCTCGCCGGGCCGCGCGAGGCTCTGTCCGCGATCCGGCGAGGGCCAGGCCAGGCTCCGGCTGCTTGTTGTGCTGCCACGCGGTGCCAGGGCCTGTTCGGCCTGCACTTCGACGGATTCAACGGCGTGCGCGGCGGTCAGTCGGCGGGCTTCCGCCTCCTGAGCCGCTTCGGAACCCGCGGCGACTTTCGGGAGCAGGTAGCCATAGCGCTGCACAAGCCGCGTGGCCACCGCGCGGAAACGCAGGTCGCTTGCCAGCCGGTCAAAAATGGACTGATCCGTCAGGCTTGCGTCGTCCACGATCCGCCCCTGGTCGGTGGCTTCGCTGGCTATCCAGCGTTTCAACTCGACCAGCAGGCCGGCATCCTGACGGAGCACCTGCTCGATCTGCGCGGCCGAGGCGGCCACGCGGTCCAGGTTACGTGCAGCCAGATCCGAAGCCACCGGGCGCGTGGTTGCGGATTGTGGCCGCGCCACCGGCGCCCCCGAAGCCGCGGCCAAGAGCAGGATCAGTGTCCGGCAGTGGCGTCTCACAGCTTTCCCCCTGCGGGGAGCTTTTGTCCCCGAAGCACCTTGAGCACGCTTTCCTCGGAGGCCTCAATGCTGTCGGAACGTATGTCCAGCGCGGCCCAGTAGAAGACGCTGTAATTGCGTTCCGGAGCGAGGGCCAGGATTTTCAGGTGCGGATAGCGCTCGAGGGCGAAATCGCAGATGCTCGGCCGCCGACCGGCCTCGTCCTGCGCGATGATCAGGAAATCGGGATGCAGTTTTTCGACCAGCTCGACAATCTCCGCGTCGTCCTGGAGCTCGCCGACAATTTCGATATCCGGCTGGTCCGAGATCGTGGCCAGCACGAGTTCGCGCATCAGGCGTGGACGATTGGCGACCAGCACGCGCACTTTTTTCATGAGCCCCCGACGCGGCCGAGTGTGCAAGAAGCGCGGGGCGCTGGGAAGGTTCAATTGCGAACCTGCTGCACGGGGAGTGAAACCGCAAACCCGGATACCAAGCCCGTGCCCGGGCAGTACCAGCCACGCGGTGCCGCCGGGTACCCAAAACGTACTCGGCAAGAGCAGGCCCGCGCGATTCATGGAAGCAGCCGCCTAGGCGATGTTTTCCCGGCGTTTTCCGGCGGCGTAGCAGAGCTCGACGATGCTCAGGCGGTCGGGAGCCCCGGCCTTGCGCAGCATTCGATGGATGTGGTTCTTGATCGTCTGCTCAGAAAGGTTCAAATGCTGGGCGATTTCTTTGTTGGTCAGGCCCTCAGCAATCAGGGGCAGAAGCTGCTGTTCGCGGCGGGTCAGTCCGTACTGCAAGCGGAACTGCACGTTGGGCCGTTGGGCTTGCCCGGCCACATACTGGAACAGCACGCGCGCCAGGCGCGGGGGACAGAACGCTTCTCCCCGCTGGACGGCGCGCACGGCCGCCAGGACGTCCATGGCCGGGGCGTCCTCGAGGACGTACCCTGCCACGCCACTGCACACGGCGCGCAGAAACGTCGCTTCGTCGTCTTTCATCCCAATCAGGACCACCTGCAAGTCTGGATTGGCCTGCGTCAGCCGCTGCAAGAAGGAGAAGTCCGATTCGCCCGTGGCCAGTGAGTCAGACAGCAACACATCCGCCCCGGAGGCACGAATCCGCTCCTCCACGTCCGGCGAAAACGCCATGGCCTCCAGGACGCGAAACTCGCCAGGCCGGCTGACAATGTGGGCCAGGGCTTCCCGAAGCAGACGATTCCCAGCCAGAAGGAAAACGCCTGCCTTTGCTCCCATCAGCAGCCCCCCAAAACAGGCACGTTCGTCTGCGCAGAGACCGCCGGGGAACAAAGCAAGCTACTCTCCAACCACTCCGCGAGCAAACGGCAAGGTTCCTGCTGGAAAACGGTCTGCGTTGAAACAGCCAGAGGAGACGGACGTGCGAGGCAGACAAGCCTAGATTCCCATCAGCGCGGCGACGACAGCCAAAGCGATAGAGCCTGCCAGGCACCCAGAACAAACAAAAAGGCCGCGAAAATACGGCGCATCCACACGGGCGAAATCTTTTGAGCTACCTTGCTGCCGACAATCCCCCCGAGGAATACGCCGGGGATCAGCAGCAACCCTACTCGCCAGTCCACGTGGCCCGCGCGGTAGTATCCAAGAAAAGCCAGCAAACCTGTGGGAGGTACCAGGGCCGCGAGGCTGGTTCCTTGAGCGCGGTGTTGGTCAAAATGGAACAGGAGTACCAAAACGGGTACCAAGACGATGCCCCCTCCGACCCCGAACAGTCCCCCGAGGACGCCCACACCAAAGGCCACGAGAAACAGGCCGAGCCGGGACGGCTGAGGGCGTGGCCCCGTCCCGTCTCCCTGCTGCCGGTCGAGGGTCTGACGCGCCAGCATCACCGCGGCAAACATCAGAAACAAGCCGAACAGGCCGCGGAGCGTCGCCGAGGGCAGGCCGACGGCAACTAGACTGCCTCCGTAGCCGCCGAGCAAGAAACCCGCCGCGCAGATGACCCCGGCGGGGCCGTCCACCTGGCCTCTTTTCCAGTAAAAGTACAAGGCGCCAATCCCCACGGGCGGCAACTGGATGAGCAAAGAAGTGCCCTGGGCCAGATGCTGGTTCATCCCGACCAGGTAGGCCAGAGCGGGAACGAGCAGGACACCTCCGCCGACGCCCATCAAACCGATCAGGACGCCGACCCCGAGCCCCAGCAGGAGAAGTCCGATCAGAGACATTCCCGGCCCTTGGCCAATGTTTTGCGGCGGCTCATCTTCGTCGAAATGCCGCAGCAGGGCAACCGTTCGGCCGCACCGGAGCGGGCCGGCGGCTTGGTGGGCTGCGGGATTCTTGCTATAGTCGCTGGCCGGCAGACCGCCAACCGACAAGCATGGCCAATCATCTCGAGCAGATCCGCGCGCAACTAGAAGAAAGCTGCCGCGTCAAGCAGTCTTTCAGTCGCGAGTTGCTGGAGCGCATCAGCGAGTTTGCCGAGCGCAGCGCGGCCGCGCTGGCGGCTGGAAACAAGCTCGTATGGTTCGGAAACGGCGGGAGCGCCGCCGACGCCATCCACTTGGCGGCGGAATTCGTGGTGCGCTTGCGCGGCGACCGGCCCAGCCTGCCGGCCCTGGCGCTGGCAGCCAACCCTTCGGTGCTGACCGCAGCGGGCAATGACTACGGCTTCGAGTCCATTTTCGCCCGGCAGATTGAATCCCTGGTGGCGCGCGGCGACGTGCTCGTGGCGCTTTCCACCAGCGGAACAAGCCCCAACATCCTGCGCGGCGTGAATGCGGGGCGCCGTCGGGGAGCCTGGCTGGTGGCCCTGACCGGCGAAACCGGCGGCCAGTTGCGCGACAAAGTGGACCTACTGCTGAACGTGCCCTCGCGGGATTCGCAGCGCATTCAGGAAGCGCATATCACTATCGGACATATTGTCACGTCGCTGGTGGAGCAAAACCTGTTCAAGAAGCAGTAGGGCCCGGCCTTCAGGACTGGGCCCGGAGCAGTTCCACGCGCAGGTTGCCAAAGGGCAATTCCGCCTCCATGCGCACGGGTGTTTGGCTTGCGTCCCGGGCCAGCCAGAGGAAAAAGCGGGTGTGGGCAAGTTCCCGGCCGCGCTCGAACACGCGGATTTCGATCCGCGTGGCGGGAAATTTCCCTGCCGGGACGCGAGCCTCCTGCTTTTCTGCCAGCAGGCGCGCACGAACCTCGTAGAGTTTCTTGCCGTCGTAGAGCGGGGTGCGGAGTTCACGGACTGCTGGCCAAGAGACAGCCCGCAGATAGAAAAGGTACCCGAGCGGGTCGCAGGTGCCTGCAGGGACGCGCACGGCCGCACCGTCTCCGGCGACGGGCATCTCCTCAGTCACCAGGCGCACCACCGTGTTCTCCGTCCTGCCCTCCTCGCGCAGATACTGCTCGTACTGCAGGCTGCCCAGCGTAACCGTGTCCGTGTAGGAATCGAATTGGTCGTCCAGCTCGTAGATGAAGCGCACCGGTTGCAGCGTGCGGGCCACGGCCTGAAAGTGCCAGGCATGGCGGCCGAAGAAAGGCCGCCGCTCGCGGACCTGCAAACCCACCGATGCCGCCGAAGAAAACGCGGCCCAGGCGATCCGGTAGTCGAGCTTCTCGCCCGCGCGGAAAGGGACCTGGGCTTCCAGCTCGGGCTGAGTTTTTTCGGGCGCCACCGGCGCGCGCCGTCGCTGGCCCGCCAGTGGAACGACAGACAGAATCAGCAGTGGGGCAAGCCAGCACATCAGCCGCCAGCTCATGCGCGTACTCGAGGCCCTTTTCATGTTCAACAGGTTTGAGTTGGCCGCTCCAGCGGCGCGTTGCCTCCGACTGGCAGTCCGCGCCAGCGGGCCGCGCCCGCCAGGAGTTTCCCGCTCCAGCTTACGCGAAAGGCGACAGACAGACCACTGCCGGGGGCAACCCGACATCCCGCCGCGCTAGCCGGCCCCAGGGGCAGCCGCGTCCAGGACCGCCGGCAAGTCGGTGAGGGAATCTACGAGCACGTCGGGGGGGAATTCGGCGAGCAGGTGGCTGCCCAGGCCGTAGGTAACGCCGCACACCCAGGTGCCCGCGTTGCGCGCCGTCTGCACGTCAATCTCCGAGTCGCCAACCATCATGGCTTGGCGAGAGGCCAGCCGAAACTCCTGAAGGAGCGCGGCCACGCCCATGGGATCCGGCTTCTTGCGCTCGAAGCTGTTCCCGCCATAGATGCGCCGGAAATGATGTGCCAGGCCGAGACCTTCGAGGATCATGCGGCTGATGCCCTCCGGCTTGTTGGTCAGCACCACCAGATCGCGACGCGCGAGCATGGCCAGCCCCTCGCGCACGCCGGGATACGGCAACGTGTTATCCAGCATGTGCTCCTTGTAGTAGGCGAGGAAGTACTGGAGACCCCGGGCGATCTCTTCTTCGCTGATGCCCTCTTCCAGGGCCCGGCGGATCAACAGGGGCGCTCCGTGGCCGATGTAGCCGAAGATCCGCTCGTGGGGCAGAGGCGGCAGGCCCATGTGTACGCGCACGGCGTTCACCGCGAGCGCCAGGTCGAGCTTGGAGTCAATCAGCGTGCCATCCAGATCGAAGATCAGCAGGCGCACGCCGCGGAAATCCCTGTTCGATTGCTGCATGCCGCATCCCCTCCGCATTCTATCCGCGCGAGGACGCTTCGGCCAGTGACGCCGCGCTGCTAGAATGTTTTGAGGCGCCCCCATGGCTAAAATCGTGCCGTTCGCCGCCTGTCGCTACAACCCGGCGCGCGTTAAACTGCAAGACGTTGTCACGCAACCGTACGACAAAATCACGCCCGCAATGCAGGCTGGTTACTACGCGCGCAGCCCGTTCAACCTGATCCGGGTCGAAAAGGGCCGGGCTGAGGCGGGCGACACGGCGGAAAGCAACGTTTACACCCGCGCAGCGCAAACGCTGGAAGATTGGATCGCAAAAGGCATCCTGGTTCAGGACCCTTCGCCAGCCGTCTACGCCTACTTGCAGGAGTACGAGTCTCCGCTGACCGGCGAACGCAAACTCCGTAAGAGTTTCATCGCCCTGGGACGCCTGGAGGACTATTCGGCGGGCATTGTTTTTCGCCACGAACGGACCCTGGCCGCGCCGAAGGCCGACCGGCTCGAGCTGCTGCGCCACACGCGCACGCAAACCGGGCAGCTTTTCATGCTCTACGACGATCCCAGCGGCCGGCTGGACACGCTCCTGGAGCGGTTCAGCAGGATGCCCACTTCCTACGAAGCCGCCGACGAGTTCGGAGTGATCCATCGTCTGTGGCCCATCGTGGACCGAGAAACCATAGACCACATCGTGGCGTTTATGGCCGACAAGAAACTGGTCATCGCCGACGGCCACCACCGCTACGAAACGGCCCTGGCCTTCCGCGAGGAGTGCCGGGCCGCGCTGGCCCAGCCGTCGCCTAACGCTCCGCACGAGTTCGCCATGATGACGTTTGTGAATCTGCGCTCCGACGGGCTGACCATCCTGCCCACGCACCGCGTTGTCTTCGGCCTGCCGCATTTCGACTTTGCCGGCTTCCGCAAACGGGTGCAACCCTACTTCGACTGCTACGCTTATCCGTTTGTCAATAGCAGCGAACAGGCCTCTGCCGAACAACAGTTCCGCCGGGACGTGTTCCAGCCGACGCGGCGCAACGCCATCGGGGCCTACGCCGGCTCGGCTTTTTACCTCTTCCTTCTACGAGGCAACGCGAGCCTCGAGCACTGGATTGCTGACGCTTCGCCAGCCCAACGCCAGCTCGACGTGGTTCTGCTGCACCGGCTGATCTTGGAAAAGGGGCTGGACATCTCCACGGAAGCGGTGACCGAGGAACGACACATTCGTTACGAGCGGGAAGTGAAGGCCGCAGTGGGCGCGGTCGATCGCGGCGAAGCGCAGATCGCTTTTCTCCTGAGGCCGCTGGGCGTCACCCAGGTGGCCGAGATGGCCCTGGCCGGCGAAGTGCTTCCGCAGAAGTCCACAGACTTCTACCCCAAACTGCTCAGCGGACTCACCCTCTATCGGATGGAGAGGTAAACACGCCGCCCGCGCGACGACCCGAGCAGGCGCCGTCCTGACGAGCCGGGTTACGCCTTGAAGCTCTGGATGGCGGCCCCCTCGCTGTCAAACACTTCGAAGACCGTCACCAGCTTGGTCACCTGCAGGACTTCCTGGAACTTGTGCCCCAGGTTGGCCAGTTTCAGCATGGCTCCCTGGGACTTGGCGCTGTGGAACGCCGCAACCAGCGTCCCCAAGCCCGCGCTGTCAATGAAGGTCACGTCCTTCATGTTCAGGACGATTCTCAACTTGCTGTCCGCCAGCAGGCTCTTCACCCGTTCTCGCAGGGCGTTGCTCTCTTCACCCAGCACGATGCGGCCTTCCAGTTGCACGACGGTGATCCCATCCACTTCCCGGTTGGTCATTCTCAGTGCCACGTTTGGATCCTCCCTCCAGCGCAAAAAAGAAACGGTTTCAGTGCATCGCCAGCGGCGAAGGCAACCTACCCCGCTTTCGCCCGGTCCCTATCAATAAAAGTCCGAGCAGGACATGTAATACTGGCAACCGGGGCAGATCAACTTGCAGCGCCGCGGCTCCAACCTCGACGAACACACCGGGCAGTATCGCGAGGCGTCCCGTACTGCGCCTCCAGGGGGCGGCCCCTGCGGCGCCACCGTTTCGCGCGTTTCCCCCATTCGGCCCGAAACTTATAGCACAACCCTGCGGAGGGGGGAAGCACTCCGGAGGCCCAGGGGCTCGCTGCCCTGGCTGAGGCGCCTCTGGCAAGAACTCAGCCGCATAAGACAAGTAAGACAAGAAGGAAGAGAGGGCGGCTTGAAGGCCTTCCGCTACAGGTAGCCAGCGGCTTTGCAAAGGCCCACTAGCAGTTGCTCCGCGGGAGATTGTGCGCTCTGCGGGCTGGGCCCTGGCCCGGGGGGCCGCAGGAAGCGCAGTCTCGGGCCGAATGGGAGTAGAATACAGACAACCTGTTTCGTCCCGGCAGGTATCGAAACAGGCAGGGAGCTATGCGGCGGGTTCTCATGTTCGGGGCAGCCGTCGGGCTAGCGTTGGCCTCCAGCGCCGCAGCTCAGGCCCAGCGCCCGGCACGCCGCACTCAGGCCGTGGTCGTATCTGCCCCGGCAGGGACTCGCGTCATTCGCATCCCACTCAATACCGCCCCGACGAATGCTGAAGTCTCCCCGGCAACCGGCGTGCTCGTCGGCACGGCTGCCAATTCCGTGAACACGCTACTGCACGGGACCCTCCCCGTGCCGGGCCTCGGTTTTGATTTCACGCATCACGCGCTGATGAACCGCAACCTCGACGTCCGCGCCCTGATTGATCCTATCACCCAGCATCGGCTGGCGCTCGCGCGCCAGATCCGCCGCGAGACACCGCTTGTTCCGCTCGCGCTGCCCATCTTCTTTCCGTCCATTCAGGTGATGGTGCAGCCGCAGCCTCCCATCGTGATCATCCAGCAGGCCGCAGAAGCGCCGCCGGAAGAGCCCGTAGAGCGCGGCCGGCCCGCCGAGGTCGGGCCCAGGGAAGAGCTTCCCGCCGAGCCGCCGCCCGAACTCGAAAGGCTCGTCCTGGTGCGGCGCGATGGCACACACATCTTCGCCGTTGCTTTCGTCGTCCAGGAGACGCGCGTGGTCTACGTGACTGCAGAGGGGCAGCGGCGCACGGTCGCGCTGGCCGCCCTGGATCTCCCCGAAACCCTGCGCGTGAACGAAGAACGCGGCACGACCCTGCAGTTGCCCATCTGATTCCCTGCCGAAGCCAATCACTCCCGAGAGGAATCATACGGCGCAGGCATGTAGAAACGGTTGGCGGCCGGGCCGGCGCGCTCGAACTGGATGGTCGTGTGGGTGATGTGGAATTCACGCGCCAGCCGCTCCTGGACGCGCTCGAGAATCCGCTCGCTCTCCTCCATGTGCATGTCGGGGATGCGGACGTGGCAGGAGAGCGCGTGCAGATTGGTGCCCAGCGTCCAGATGTGCAGGTCATGAACCTCGGCCACGCCTTCCACGCCCAGGATGGCGCGGACGACGTCGTCGAGGCGGATTTGCCGCGGCAGGCCCTCCAGCAGAATGTGACTGCTCTCCTTCAGCACGCCGAGGCTTGACCACAGCACCAGCACGCCAATGCCCAGGCCCAGCACCGGGTCCACCCGCTGCACGCCGGTCCAGCGGATGGCCAGCGCACCGGCCACAATCGCCAGGTCGGAAAGGGCATCGCCGAAGTTGTGAATCAGAATGGTGCGCAGGTTCAGGTCGTGTCGCCCCCGTGCCAAGGCCAGCGTGATCCCCCCGTTGATGACCAGCCCTGCCAGGGCCACGACCAGCATCACGCCTTCCCTCACGTCCACCGGATGGCGCAGGCGCTCATACGACTCATACAGCAGAAACCCCGCTACCAACACCAGCAGGATGGCATTCGTGTAGGAGGCCAGGATCCCGGCGCGATGATACCCGTAGGTCTTCTCGTGATCCGGCGGACGCTCCGCCCAGCGCAGGGCCAGCCAGGAAATCACCAGCGCGGGAACATCGCTGAGGTTGTGGACAGCGTCACTGATGAGGGCGATCGAGCGGCCCAGGTAGCCGGCCACGAATTCCGTCGCGACCAAAGCCAGCGTGGCCATCATGGACCATTTCAAAACGGCTTGCATGCGACCGCGGAAGTCGGTGGGGTGGAGGTGATGGTGGGCCTGCATCACCCGCATTCTACCCTACGCCTGCACCGCAGAGCCTCGCGGCGGCGACGGGCTAGCGTTGTGGCCACGATTCTCGGCTAGCGGGGGAGCGGCGCGTCATGCCCGCCTGCCGTTGGCCGGCAGCTCCCTTCGGCAGGAAAAGTCGGAACACGACCAGGGGTGGGAAGCAACAGGGGCCAGCTTCTTGCGCGCCAGGCGCAGGCGCGAACGCACCTCAACCTGCAAACGAGTGCCTGCCGGCCAGTTCTCTGCGCGTTCGACGCAAACGAAATTGGCAAAGCGGACCACGTCCGCGCCTTGCGCGGCGACGCTTACCGCGCGCACTTCGCGCTCCGGATCGAGCAGGAAGAAGACCCAGCGCGTGGGCTGCAGAACAAGCAGCTCGATGCTCTCCGCTGTTTCCGTAACTCCCGTCTCCGCTTCGACGCGCATGGCAGCGCGGTGCGAAGCGATGCGGAATGCCCGGGCCGCCTCGCTCATCGGCACGCGACGCACGAGCACCGGCCGGCCCGACACGCTGCGCAGTTCGCCCAGGGCCTGCAGCCGGACGGCGGGCTCGTCCTGCGCGGCCTCGACGCAAACGAAAACGAGCTGGCCCGCGTCCAGCGTTCCCAGGGCTTTCACCATCAGCCGAAACGCGCCGGGCGGTGCCCCCTGAAGGATCTTCCTTTCCTCCTCCGTCGCAAAGGGCAGCAGGCGACTCACCTCCGTCGCGTCTTTCGCGTTCAGACCCGCCGCAAGCCGCAGCTCGAAAACGCGCACAGCATCTTCGGGTCGAGGGATAAGCGCAACGCCGGCCCACAGCAAACCGGCCGCAAGCAACATCCAGGCGCGCATGCGACAAGTCTAGCACGCTGCTAACCGGCCGGACGCTGGAAGCAACCTGCGCGCGCCCTGTGCTGCGGACGGAACCCGCACGCCAAGCCAAATTGACTTCACTCGACGGCAACCCTAGTATCAAGTTCAGTGCCGTTCGGCCGGGAAATCTGCCGCTTGACCCCGGTCGTTCCCGGAGAATCAAGAGGCCGATGGACAGGGCGCCATGCACGCTGGGTTTCTGGGGCGTCCGCGGATCCACACCCACGGTGGACCGCGAGAACTGGCGCTATGGCGGCAACACCGCCTGCCTGGAGCTGGTGGCCCCCGACGGCGTGCGCTTTATCCTGGATTGCGGCACCGGGCTGCGCATGTTGGGCAATCGCTGGCGCGAAAAGCATGCCGACCAGCCAATGCAGGCCCACATCTTCGTCACCCATTACCACTGGGACCACATCCAGGGGATCCCCTTTTTTGTGCCCTTCTACGCAGAACAAAACCGGTTCCACTTCTACAGCTTCCGCTCCGAGCGGCTCGGCCCGCACAGCCTCCAGCGGGTGTTTGAAGCGCAGATGGCCTCGCCCTATTTCCCTGTGGATCCCGGCGTGATGTCAGCGCGGCGCGAGTTCTCCGAAGTCGCCGGCGAGGATCGCCTGCGCATCGGCAGCACCACGGTGCTGGCGCGCTGGCTGAACCATCCGCAGGGCTGTCTGGGCTTCCGCTTCGAGACCGCGGCGGGCACCATCGCCTACGCCACGGATAACGAGCCCGGCCACGCCGAGCTAGACCGGAACCTAGCCGAACTCGCCGCGGACGCAGACATCTTCATCAACGACGCGCAGTACACCCCCGAGCAACTGGCCAGCTCCCGCCGGGGCTGGGGACACTCTTCCTGGCTCGAAGGCGTGAAGATCGCCCGCGCTGTCGGCGCGAAGAACCTGGTGCTCTTCCACCACGACCCGGACTCGACCGATGCGCTGGTGGACGACATCCTGCGCCGGGCCCGGCAGGAGTTCGCCTCCGTGTTTGCCGCTGCCGAGGGCATGGTCATGCGCCTGGGCGAAGAAGAAGTGGGAGTGGTGATGCGCGCGGCGCGCACCGGCCAGCGCCGTGAAGCTTTCTTCCGCGCTGTCGTTCACGGCTTCACCGAAGACGGACGCGCTTTCGAGGAAAAAACCGCGGTGCGCGACCTGCAGGTGCAGGGCGCCTTGCTCTACCTGGCGCACCGGCCGCGCCTGCAATCCGAGCTGCAGGTGCTGATGGAAGCCCCCGTGGATGACCTGCATCCGGACGGGCGCGTCCGCCTGCGCGGCTATGTGGTCCGTCGCGAGCCCGGGCCGGAAGCCCACCTCACCGCCGTGGGAGTCGTGTTCACCGAGGAGCAGGGCGGCGCGCGCACAGGCGAATAGCCCTTAGCGGCCCGTGCACAACCTCTTCTCTTCCACGAAACAGAGCGGATGGCCCGAGGGATCGCACAGATCGAACGAGGCCAGGCCGTCACCGCCACGGCCCAGAACGCCGCGCCACGCCTAGCCCTCAAGCGCCGAGCCGCCGCTCAGGGCTGCAAGCCGGGAATCTCGCGCATGCGGGCAAAAGCGCGCCGCACGTGCGGGATGGTGATGGAGCCGCCGACCACCAAGGCTACGTTCAGCGCGTCCACTACCTCATCGCGCTTCCAGCCCTCTTCCGCGCAGCGCACCAGATGGTAGGTAATGCAGTCGTCACAGCGCAGAACCGCGGAAGCCACCAGGCCCAGCAGCTCCTTCGTCCTGGTACCCAGGGGGCCGAGCTCATAGGCTTGGTGATCGAGCGCGAAAAAGCGCTTCATGCCCAGATGGCCGCTCTGATGAATCTCCTCGTTCATTTCGCTGCGAAACCGCTGAAACTCCGCGAGCGTCTCTGCCACGATGCCCTCCGATCGTTGCCGCACAGCGCGGGGTGCGCGATGCGCGCCACCTTGGCCCGGTGGGAAGCGGTTGCCGCGTGGCGCGTGTGCCACCGGTGTGCGTGTGGGAACACGCCGCGGCGTATTATCCTGCAGAAGCGCGGCGCGAACCAGCCGGAAGGGGCGCGGGCGGCGCTTAGATTTATGTTATAAAGTACTTGACACAGGAGCCGCCCGGCGCTACCCTGGCCCCGGGTGCAGGGGGCCCGGCCGGAAAGCCTGACGATGGACGACAGTCCCGCGGATCGCGCCGCTCACGAAGAACTCCGCTACATCCGCCGCACCCTGGAAGCGGCAGGCCATCTGAGCACCATCCCGGGGCGCGGCATGGTCGGCATCGGCGTGCTCGCCCTGGCGGCCACCGCGGCCAACCTTTACGGGACGGGCGCGCCGTGGAGCACGGCGCAGCCGGAACGAGCGCTGCTGGTGTGGGCCGCGCTGCTGGCCGCCTCGATGTGCGTGGGCGTGTGGGCCATGGCCCGCAAGGCGCAGCGCAGCGGGCAGATTTTCTGGTCGCCGGTGCTGCGCCGCGCCCTGTGGGGCTACGGGGCGGCCATGCTGCTGGGCGGCATCCTGACGGCCAGCGCCCTGCTGGCTGGCCGGCTGGACCGCCTGCCGGAGATCTGGCTCGGCTGCTACGGTGCGGCGCTCTGCTCGGCGGGCGTAGTTTCTGTTTCGCCGGTGCGCTGGATGGGCGCCTGCTTCCTGATTCTGGCCGGGGCCGCAGTGCTGACGCCGCCGCAAAACGGCCTGCTGCTGCTCGGCCTGGGATTCGGCTGGCTGCACATCGCCTTCGGGGCGTACATTGCGTGGAGGCACAATGGGTAAGAACCGCAAGCAGAGTATTCCAACGCCGGGCGAGCTCGACCAGCTCATCCACGAACGCCTGCGCCTGGGAATCCTGAGCGCGTTGGCGGTGAATGAGTCGCTGACCTTCACCGCATTGCGCGACCTGCTGCAGACTACAGACGGCAACTTGAGCGTGCAGGCGCGAAAGCTGGAAGAAGCCGGCTACGTGTCCTGCACGAAGCGCTTCGAGGAACGCAAGCCCAAGACGACCTACAAGCTGACGGCGCGGGGCCGGTCTGCCCTGGAAGCCTACCTCGAGAAACTTTCGGAGATGCTCCCGCCGATCCAGCAGGTGCGGCACGTCTCGGCCCGCCGCGCCATCCGGCCCCTGCCCTCCGAGGGCTAGTCCCTGGCAGGGGAATGGCTCGCCAGGTGGCGGGAGACGCAAACTTTAGAATGTGAAGTACAGACCGGCGGAGGTGCTTTGTGCTTAAGCGCATGGTGGCCATTGCCTTGATCTTCGTCTGCACGAGCATCGCTTGGGCCATCCTGGGCGCCACGGTTTTTGACCGAACCTATTCCGCCGACCGGGAGCTGAAGGAGCGCGTCGTGTCCACCTGGGGTGCGCCGCAAGTGCAGCCACCCCCGACGGCAACGTATCAGGAGACGGTCACACACACCCAGGAAGCCATCGAAGGCGGCCAGAAAGTCGCGCGTGTCACGCGCGAGGAGGTGACGCGATGGCTTCCGCTCGATGGTAGCCGGATTGATGTGCGGCTCGAGCTCGCGCACCGGCAGAAAGGGCTGCTGTGGTACAGCACCTACAAAGTGGCCTTTCGCGGCGGTTACCGCTTCACGAACCCGGGC
>Ga0073934_10005760_pt1 | contig 18739 bp, 19 predicted proteins | sample LarsenN4metaG_FD_76834 | JGI IMG/M metagenome (GOLD analysis project Ga0073934, IMG submission 76834) | Hot spring sediment bacterial and archeal communities from British Columbia, Canada, to study Microbial Dark Matter (Phase II) - Larsen... ... | reverse complement strand
CGCGAGGCGCGCGCCCGCATGGAACTGCGCTGGGGCGCCGTGCTCGCCGTGCCGCTGCTCGCCGGCGGCCTGATCTTCGGCCTGCGCTCCGCGCGGGCGCTGATCTCCCCGGGCACCATCGTGGCCGAGGTCACCGCCGACAGCGGTCTGAACGTGGCGGCGGCGTTCGGCTACCTGGTCATCGCGCTGGTGTTCCAGCTCACCCTGGTGGCGCTGGTGGTCAGCCGCGGCGTGGTGGAGCTTCGCCGCAGCTCGCGCTACGACGCGCTGACCGGGTTGCTCAATCGCCGCGCGATGCAGGAAGCACTGGAGGAGCAGGTGCAGCGTGCGCGCCGCTTCGGCGAGCCGTTCTCGCTCCTGATGCTCGATGCCGACCACTTCAAGGCCGTCAACGACGTGCAGGGGCATGCCGCCGGCGACCGCGCTCTGCAGCACCTGGGCACCCTGCTGGCGGCGCAGATGCGCGACATCGATCGCGTCGGCCGCTGGGGCGGCGAGGAGTTCGTCGTGCTGTTGCCCGGCGCCTCGCTGGCCCAGGCCCGCGACGTGGCCGAGCGGCTGCGCGAGCGGGCGCAGTCCCTGCCGCTGCGCTGGCAGGACCAGGCCGTGCCGCTGACGGTATCGGCCGGCGTGTCGCAGTGGGGCGAGTCAGGCGACGAGCTCGCCGCGCTGCTGGCCCGCGCCGACGCAGCGCTCTACCGCGCCAAGGCGGCGGGGCGCAACCGCGTCGAGAGCGAGCCGCCGCCCGGGGCGCCGCGCGTGGAATTGGTCCGCTGAGCGGGCCTGCGGCGGTTCAGTTTTCCGCGGCGCGGCCGAGAATCGACCAGCAGCTCCCGGGCCCTGGCGGCCAGGTTGGCCTGCGACAGCCCCGACGTATCGCCCGTGACCGAACTCTCACCTATGGCCTGGATGGTGGCCAGCCAGTTCCTGATGTACGCCATCGGGTGGGGTCTGTGCAGCCTGCTCGTGCGCGAGCAGCGCAGTTCGGTAGCGCACTGGTCGCTGTTCATGGCCCTGCTCGGGCTGGGCTTCGTGCTCACCACGCAGCGCGGCGAACCGCGCAGCTGGTGGGCCTACGGTGGCGCCAACTTCTGCTTCGCGGCGGGCTTCGTGGTGCTGCGCCGCGGCATGGAGCGCTTCATGGGTGTCGCGCCGGCCGACCGCGAGCATGCGGCCACCCTGGCGGTTCTGGCCGCACTGTTCACGGCGATCGGCCCGGGCGAGGATCTGGCGGTCCGGCGTGTCCTGCTGGCGTACGGCGCGCCGACCTGGGTGCTGGCTCGCACGGCCGCTTCGCTGCAGGGCGCGGTGCGTGCCGAGTACGGCCACCGCATGGCCCTCGTGCTGGCCACGCCGGTGGCGATGGTGCTGGCCGTCTTCGGCGCGCGCTTCGTGGAGCAGGCGCTGCACGGCGGCGTCTCGCTGGAGATGCACCGCTACACCGAGGCCAACCGTGGCCTGCTCTACGCCTACGGCGTGATGGCGGCGACCTACAACTTCGGCTTCGTCGCGCTGCTGACGCTGCGCTACGTGCGGCGGCTGCGCGAGCTGACGCTGCACGACCCGCTCACCGGCCTGCTCAACCGGCGTGCCCTCGACGCCGAACTGCAGCGCGAAGGCTCCGGCTTCGCGCTGCTCGCCCTCGACCTCGATCACTTCAAGCGGGTGAACGACCGCCACGGCCACCTCGTCGGCGACGAGGTGCTCGCCCAGACCGCCCAGCGCCTGCGCGACACGGTGCGCGGCAGCGACCTGGTGGCGCGCACCGGTGGCGAGGAGTTCGTGGTGCTGATGCCCGGCATCGACGACGCCGGCGCGCAGGCGGCCGCCGAGCGGCTGCGCGCGGCGGTGGCGGGCACGCCCTACGCGGTGTCGGCAGGGCCGCTGCCGCTGTCGATCAGCGTGGGCGTGGCCACCGTCCACCAGCCCGGCAGCGCGCCGCGCGACGTGCTGCAGCGCGCCGATCGCGCGCTCTACGCCGCCAAGGAAGCCGGCCGCGACCGGGTGGTGATGGCCGCCTGAGCGGCCTTCAACCGGCCTTGCGCCGCGCTGCCGGGCGGCCGGGGTCGTGGCGCTTCAGCCAGTCGAAGAACTCGCCGTACCAGAGCCTGGAGTTGCGCGGCTTGAGGATCCAGTGGTTCTCGTCGGGGAACCAGACCAGCCGCGCGTCGACGTCGCGCGCCTTCAGCGTGTTGTAGTAGGCCAGTCCCTGGCCGTCGGGCACGCGGTAGTCGAGCGCGCCATGGATCACCAGCGTCGGCGTCTTCATCTTCGCGGCGAAGGCATGCGGGCTCTGCGCATGGACCCTGGCCATGTCGTCCCAGTAGCTCGCGCCGAGCTCGCGCGGAAACCAGGTGTAGGCATCCTCTGCGAACATCGACACCCAGTCGAAGCAGCCGGCGTGGCACACGTAGGCCTGGTAGCGGCCGGGCTTCACGTGACCGTTCATCCACGCCACCATGTAGCCGCCGTAGCTGCCGCCGCTGGCGAAGACGCGCTTGCGGTCGACCCAGGGCTTCTTCAGCAGCCAGTCGGTGGCGGCCTCCACGTCCTGCAGCTCGAGTTCGCCCCAGCGGTGCGTGATGCTGTCGAGAAAGGCGTAGCCGAAGCCGCTGGAGCCGTGGTAGTTCACGCAGGCGACCACGTAGCCCTGCGCGGCGAAGACGTGGTTGTTCCAGCGGTAGTGGAAGGTGTCGCCGCTGGCCGCGTGGGGGCCGCCATGGATGCTGTGCAGCACGGGGTACTTCCTGCGCGCATCGAAGCCGGGTGGGTAGACCACCCACATCTGTACTTCGTCGCCCTGAGCGCCCTTGAAGCGCACGTCCTCGTGCGTGCCGAGCTTCAGCGTGGCCAGCAGCTCGTCGTTGAAGCGCTCCAGCCGGCGCGGTGGCTCGCCGTCGCGCAGCGCGTGCACTCGCGCCGGGTGGTCCATCGCATCGGCGGCGGTGACCACCACGCCGGCGGCGACGTCGAACGACTGCACCCATCCGCCGGCGACGATGCGCGTGGCGCCGCGCGAGCGCAGGTCGAAGCGCCAGAGGTGGTTGCGCGCCTCGTGCTCGGCGGTGAAGCAGACCGACTGGCCGTCGTCGTCCCAGCGCAGCGGGGCGTGAACGGCGTGGTCCCAGGCCGCGCTCGGCACCTTCCAGCGGCCGCCGCGCTCGAGCACGGCCAGCTGCCCCGGCATCGTGTGCTTGCGGCCCTGGTTGGCGGCGATGAAGGCGATGCGGCGGCCGTCGGGGCTGTAGCGCGGCGCTTCCATGTCCCAGGCCTTGTCGTGCGCCACGGTGGCGATGCGGCGCGTGCGCAGGTCGATCTCGGCCAGCGCGCGGCAGTTGTCCATGCGCTTCTCGGGCGCCGGGTCGTGGGCGAAGACGATGTGCCGCCCGTCGCTGCAGACGTCGAAGCAGTTCGCGTCCGGCTCGGCGCGTGAGAGCTCGAAGGCGGTGCCCTCGAACAGGTCGACGATGCGGCCGCTGGCCACGTCGAGCAGGTGCAGGTGGGCCACGCGGCCCATCGGCACGTGATGGTCCCAGTAGCGGTACTGCGCCTCGCTGGTGACGTAGGCGGTTTCCTTGCGCTCCTTGAACTCCTTGAAGCGCTTCGCCTGCGCGCGCGTGCCGCGAAGTTCCGGCCACACCCAGGCGACGAAGGCGATTCGTTTGCCGTCGGGCAGCCACTTGAAGGATTCGATGCCGGGCGCGAAGTCGCTGATGCGACGGGCCTCGCCACCGTCCGGCGCGATGACGTAGAGCTGCGACGTCTCGTCCTTCGCGCCCTGCAGCTCGCGCTTGGCCAGGAAGGCGATGCGCTCGCCGGTGGGCGACCAGGCCGGCTGAGCGTCCTTCTCGCCGCAGCTCGTCAGCCGGCGGGGGCCGCCGCCGAAGGTCGACAGCAGCCACAGCGAGGTCTGGCCCCGGTTCTCCTCCATCGAGAAGCTCTGCACCGTGCACACCGCCTGCGCGCCGTCGGGCGACAGCGATAGCGCGGCGACGCGTTCGAACTTCCAGAGGTCATCTACGTCGATCTTCCGGCGCTGGGGCATGTCCACTCCTGATGCGGCGCCGGCGAGCCCGGCGCCCTCGATTGTGGAGTGCCCGCGCGGCGCGATCAGGCCGCAGTCGCCTCGACCCGGAAGCGGTTCACCAGGCCGGCCAGGCGCTCGGTCTGGCTCGACAGGCTCTGCGCCGCGGCCGCCACCTGCTCGACCAGCGCGGCGTTCTGCTGGGTGCTGCCGTCGATGCCGCGCACCGATTCGTTGACCTCGCGGATGCGCTCGTGCTGGCTGCCGGAGGCAGCGGCGATCTCGGTCACCAGGCCCTGCATGCGGCTCACGCCGCCGACCAGGTCGCCCATCGTGCCGCGCATCTGCTCGACCAGGGCGGAGCCCTGCTCGACGCGCTCGACGCTGGTCGTGATCAGGGCCTTGATCTCCTTGGCCGCCTCGGCACTGCGCTGCGCCAGGCTGCGCACCTCGCCGGCCACCACCGCGAAGCCGCGGCCCTGCTCGCCCGCACGCGCGGCCTCCACCGCGGCGTTGAGGGCCAGGATGTTGGTCTGGAAGGCGATGCCGTCGATCACGCCGATGATGTCGGCGATGCGGCGCGACGACTCGCTGATGCCCTGCATCTTCTCGACGACCTCGACCATCGCGCGGCCGCCCTGTTCGGCGATCGTGCCGGTCTGCGTGACGACCTGGCTGGCGTCGCGCGCGTGGCCGTTGTTCTCGGCCACGCTCTCGGTGAGCGAATCCAGCGTGGCTGAAGCCTCCTGCAGGGAAGCCGCCGACTGCTCGGTGCGGTTGGAGAGGTCGGCGTTGCCGTTGCTGATCTCGGCGGCAGCGCCGCGGATGGCATCGGAGGACTCGCGCACCGCCCGCACCATGCCGGCCAGCTGCTCGGCCATGGCCTGCAGCGCGCGAAGCAGCTGCGCGGCCTCGTCGCGGCCGTCCGCCTGCAGGCGCACCGACAGGTCACCCTGGGCGACACATTCCGCAGCGCGGGCGGCCTGCTCCAGCGGCCGCGTGACCGAGCGCGTCAGCAGCAGCGCAAAGGCCGCGGCGCCCAGCGCCACCAGCGCCAGCGCGGAGGCGAGTGCGAGCGCACGCCGATCGTTCGACGCGGCGATCTCCGCCGCCTGCTGGGTGGCACGCTCGGCCTGCAGCTTGCCCAGCTGCTGCAACGCGCCAGCCCACTCGGCCTGGATGGGCGCCAGCCGCGTCGTCAGCGTCTTGGCCGCCTCCTCGCCGTCGAACGCCATCGTGAAGCCGATCGCTTCCTGCACGATCGGCTCCGCCTGGGCCCGCAGCTGCGAGGCGCGATCGACGAGCTGGCGCTCCTGGTCGGACACCTCGAGCCGCGCGAACTCCGATTCCAGCCGGGCCAGCGTGGCCATCGCCTGCTTGTAGGCGTCGACGTCGCCGTTGATCTTCTCGCCGGCCGTCTGCAGGCCGGCATTGCGGATCGAGGAGACCAGCTGCAGCTGGGCCTCGATCATGCCGTGCACCATTTCGACGCGCGAGAGCGTGGCGCCGGAGGTCTCGGCCAGCGCGGCCTGGCCGTGGCGGCCCTGCACGACGGCCAGGCCGAAGGCCAGCACGGAGGCCAGGATCACGCCGCCGAAGCCGAAGGCCAGGCGGGTGCCGATGCGGTAATTCGCGAACATGGAAGGCAGCCTTTCGCGGCGGAGCGCCGGATCCGGGTTCGGGGCTTACTGCTTGGTGATCGCGACGGCGACGAAGGCCTCGGCGCCCGGCGCGCGCTTGACGAACATCGAGCGCTCCTCGAGCTTCTTGCTGACCGGGTTGATGAACTGGTAGTCCACCCAGCCTTCGCCCTTCTGGGCGGTGGCGATGAACTCCTTCACGAAGGCCTTGCCGGACGGGTCCTTGCTCTCCAGCGTGTCCTTGCCGCGCAGCTTCTCGTTCAGCGAGCTGGCGAGCACCACGCCCTTGAAGTCGACCACGTTGACGTTCATCTCCTTGACCTTCCACTCGGCGCCGCTGTTGATGTCCTTGATCGCCTGGTCGAGGCCGACCTTCTTGATCTGGGTCACGGCGGCGTTGGCCTGGTTCTGGGCGTCGTCCTTCGAGGCACTGGAAGCGTGCGCCGGCAGGGCGCTGCACAGCGAGACGAACAGGGCGAGGGCGATACGGCGGGTGAAGTGCGTCATGGTCGGGTCCTCCGGGGGGTATCAGTGGAGACACCCTTATCGGCGGACCCGCATGGCACTTTAGGCCGTGGCCGTCCCTCGCTGCAGCTGGAAGTCGAGGTGGGTGCGGATCGTCGGCCACTCGGCCGCGGTGATGCTGTAGACCGCGGTGTCGCGCAGGCTGCCGTCGGGCAGCCGCTGGTGGGCGCGCAGCACGCCGTCGAGCTGCGCGCCGAGCCGCTCGATGGCACGGCGGCTGCGCACGTTCAGCCGGTGTGTGCGGAATTCCACGGCGATGCATCCGAGCGTGTCGAACGCATGGCCCAGCAGCAGGCGCTTGCACTGGGTGTTCAGGGCGCTGCGCTGCACCGAGCGCGCGTACCAGGTGGAGCCGATCTCCACGCGCCGGTTCACGCTGTCGATGTTCATGTAGGTGGTCATGCCGACCACACGGCCGCCGGCGTCGAGCACGGTGAAGGGCAGCATGCTGCCCGCTCGCTGCAGCGACAGGCGCCGCTCGATCTCCGCGGCCATCCGCTGCGGCGCCGGGATGGCGGTGTACCAGAGCTGCCACAGCTCGCCGTCGCGCACCGCCTCGACCAGGCCCGCCTCGTGCGCGGGATCGAGCGGCACGAGGCTGGCGTGCGCCCCGCTCAGGGTGACGGGATCGGGCCAGCCCATCGGCCGCTCAGCGGTTGTGCCGCTGCATGAAGACGAGCTTCTCGAACAGGGAGACGTCCTGCTCGTTCTTCAGCAGCGCGCCCACCAGCGGCGGCACGCTGACCTTCTCGTCCTTGCTCTGCAGCGCGTCGAGCGGGATGTCCTCGGCCACCAGCAGCTTCAGCCAGTCGAGCAGCTCGGAGGTACTCGGTTTCTTCTTGAGGCCCGGCAGGTTGCGCACCTCGTAGAAGTTCTTCAGCGCGGCGGCGAGCAGCTCCTTCTTCAGGTTCGGGAAGTGCACGTCGACGATGCTCTTCATCGTGTCCGCGTCGGGGAACTTGATGTAGTGGAAGAAGCAGCGGCGCAGGAAGGCGTCCGGCAGCTCCTTCTCGTTGTTCGAGGTGATGAACACCAGAGGGCGGTGCTTCGCCCGCACCAGCTCGCGCGTCTCGTACACGTAGAACTCCATGCGGTCGAGTTCGCGCAGCAGGTCGTTGGGGAATTCGATGTCGGCCTTGTCGATCTCGTCGATCAGCAGCGCCACCGGCTGCTCGGCGGAGAAGGCCTGCCACAGCACGCCCTTGACGATGTAGTTGTGGATGTCCTTGACGCGCTCGTCGCCGAGCTGCGAATCGCGCAGCCGGCTGACGGCGTCGTACTCGTACAGACCCTGCTGCGCCTTGGTGGTGCTCTTCACGTGCCACTGCAGCAGCGGCATCTTCAGCGCCGAGGCCACCTCCTCGGCCAGCATCGTCTTGCCGGTGCCCGGCTCGCCCTTGACGAGCAGCGGCCGCTTGAGCGTGATGGCCGCGTTCACCGCCAGCATCAGGTCCTGGGTGGCGACGTAGTTCTCGGAGCCTTGGAACTTCATGGATCGCGGGCGCTGGGGCGGGAAAGTGCGGTCGGGCCAGTATATCGGGGCCCCTATAATCGTCCGCTGACTCCGAAAACTGCGCTCCCGTTGACGATGAACAAAGCACTCTCGATGATCTTCGCGCTGGCGGCTGTGGCCGGCTTCAGCGCCGCCGCCTCGGCCCAGGACGCCAAGGCCGGCGAGAAGAAGGCCGCCATGTGCATCGGCTGCCACGGCATCCCGGGCTACCAGGCCAGCTTCCCCGAGATCCACAAGGTGCCGATGATCTCCGGCCAGAGCGGCAAGTACATCGTCGCCGCGCTCAACGCCTACAAGAAGGGCGAGCGCAAGCACCCGACCATGCGCGGCATCGCCGCCTCGCTGACCGACCAGGACATGGCCGACCTCGGCGCCTTCTACGAGACCCACGGTGGCCCGGCGAAGAACGCCGACGCGCCGGCCCCGACGCCGCCCGCCCAGGTGGCCGAATTGCTCAAGAAGGGCAACTGCGCCTCCTGCCACGGCGAGAACCTGAACAAGCCGATCGACCCGAGCTACCCCAAGCTCGCCGGCCAGCACGCCGACTACCTCTACGTGGCGCTGAAGGCCTACCAGACCGAGAACAACAGCCAGGTCGGCCGCGCCAACGCGATCATGGCCGGCATGGCCAAGCCCTTCAGCCATGCCGAGCTGAAGCTGCTGGCCAACTACATCGCCTCGCTGCCGGGCGACCTGAAGACGGTGCCCGAGTCGCGCTTCCGCTGATCCGGCCCGCAGTCGTGAGAAAGCCGCTGGTTTCCAGCGGCTTTTTCGCTTTTGGGGCCGCTCAAGTCAGCCTCCCGCGGGCCGATACTCGAAGCAGCCGGAGCTGCCGGCTTCCGCCGCGCCATGCTGAAGAAGATTCCCGTCGAAGACCTGCGCCTGGGCATGCACCTGCACGCGATGTGCGGCGCATGGCTGGACCATCCCTTCTGGCGCACCAAGTTCATCCTGCGCGACCCGGCCGACCTGGAGAAGCTGCGCGCCAGCAGTGTCAAGGAGGTCTGGATCGATGCGGCCAAGGGCCGCGACGTCGAGCCCGTCGAGGCAGGGGTGGCGCCGCGCCGTGATGCGCCGAGCGCGGCGGCGGCCGTGCGCGAGCGCGCTGCGCCGGTGGTGGCCGAAGCGCCGCCGCCGGAGCCGCGCGCCAGCGCCGAGCTCGGCGCCGAACTGCAGCGGGCTTCGGCGCTGGTCAACCAGTCGCGCGAGGCGGTGTCGTCGCTGTTCGCCGAGGCGCGCATGGGCCGCGCGCTCGATGCCGAGAAGTGCCTGCCGCTGGTCGACGAGATCGCCTCGTCGGTGTGGCGCAATCCCGGGGCGATCGTCAGCCTGGCCCGGCTGAAGACCCACGACGACTACACCTACATGCATTCGATGGCGGTGTGTGCGCTGATGGTCTCGCTCGGGCGCCAGCTCGGCATGGACGAGAACACCGCGCGCGAGGTGGGCCTGGCCGGCATGCTGCACGACATGGGCAAGGCGGCGATGCCGCTGGAAGTGCTCAACAAGCCGGGCAAGCTGACCGACGACGAGTACGCGATCATGAAGACGCATCCGCAGCACGGCTACGGGCTGCTGCAGGAGGGCAAGGGTGTCGGCGAGGTCGCGCTCGACGTGACGTTGCACCACCACGAGCGGCCTGACGGCCGCGGCTATCCGCACGGCCTGTCGGGCGACGCGCTCAGCCGTGTGGCGCGCATGGGCGCGGTGTGCGACGTGTACGACGCCATCACCTCCAACCGGCCCTACAAGGCCGGCTGGGACCCGGCCGAGTCGATCGCCAAGATGGCCTCCTGGGCCGGGCAGTTCGACACCGAGATCTTCCAGGCCTTCGTCAAGAGCCTGGGCATCTACCCGATCGGTTCGCTGGTGCGCATGCGCTCGGGCAAGCTCGGCGTGGTGGTCGAGCAGAACGAGAGCTCGCTGGTCTCGCCGAAGGTGAAGCTGTTCTTCTCGACGCGCTCGAACATGCCGATCGCCGTCGAACTGGTCGATCTCTCCTCGCCCGGATGCAGCGACGCCATCGTCGCGCGCGAGAGCAACGCCCAGTGGAAGTTCCCGCACCTCGACGAGCTGTGGGCCGGACCCGAGGTCTTGAGAAAGCTGGGCAAGTCCTAGTCCGACCGGCCGCCGGCCAGGTCGTCGAGGATCGGGCAGTCGGGCCGCTCGTCGCCGTGGCAGCAGTGCGCCAGGTGCTGCAGCGTGCGCTGCATCGCGCGCATCTCGTCGATGCGGCGCTGCAGGTCGGCAGCGTGCTCCAGCGCGATGCGCTTGACGTCCTTGCTGCTGCGCCGGCGGTTGCGCCACAGGCCGAGCAGCGTCTCGATCTCCGGCAGGCCGAAGCCGAGGTCGCGGGCGCGGCGGATGAAGCGCAGCGTGTGCACCGTCGCCTCGTCGTACTGCCGGTAGCCGGCCTCGGTGCGCGGCACCTCGGGCAGCAGGCCGAGCGCCTCGTAGTGGCGGATCATCTTGGCCGAGACGGCCGAGCGCTTGGCGGCTTCGCCGATGTTCATGGCTTCGGCTCCCAGCGCTTGAGCAGCAGCGCGTTGGTCAGCACGCTGACGCTGGACATCGCCATCGCCGCGCCTGCCACCACCGGGTTGAGCAGCCCGAAGGCGGCCAGCGGGATGCCGACCACGTTGTAGAAGAAGGCCCAGAACAGGTTCTGGCGGATCTTCGCGGTGGTGCGGCGCGAGATGTCGATCGCCTGCGCAACGAGTGCCGGGTCGCCGCGCATCAGCGTGATGCCTGCGGCCTGCATCGCGGCATCGGTGCCGCCCTGCTCGCCGGCCATCGCCATGCCGACGTCGGCGGCGGCCAGGGCCGGCGCGTCGTTGATGCCGTCGCCGACCATGGCCACCTTGCCGTGGTGACCGGCCGCGTCGCGCAGCGAGGCCACCACCGCCGCCTTGTCGCCCGGCAGCACCTCGGCGCGAACGTCGTCGATGCCGAGCGCGCGGCCGACCGCGTTGGCGCTGCCGGCGTTGTCGCCGCTGATCATCAGCGTGTGCAGGCCGAGCGACTTCAGCATGGCGATGGCCGCCGCTGCGCCGGGCTTGATCGTGTCGCCGAAGGCGAACAGGCCGAGCAGTTGCCAGGGTTCGTCGCCCGTGCGACCGGCCAGCCACGACACCGTGCGGCCCTCGGCCTGCAGCGCCGCCGCGCGCGCGCCCAGCGCCTCGCGCGACAGGCCGAGCTCGTCCATCAGCCGCGTGCTGCCGAGCTGCAGCTCGCGACCTTGAACGACGCCGGCGATGCCGCGGCCGGGCAGGGCGCGCACCTCGGTGGCCGCCGGCAGCGGCGACGGCGCGGCGGCCAGCACCGCGGCGGCCAGCGGATGCTCGCTGCCCGACTGCAGCGCGGCGGCCAGCGCCACCAGGGCGTCGCGCTCGAGGCCGCTGCCCGGCGCCGGTTCGGCCGCGGTCAGCTGCGGCCGGCCTTCGGTGAGCGTGCCGGTCTTGTCGAAGGCGACCACACGCACCGCATGCGCCAGCTCCAGCGCCTGCGCATCCTTGATGAGGATGCCGCGCCGCGCGGCCGCGCCGGTGCCGACCATGATCGCCGCCGGCGTGGCCAGGCCCAGCGCACACGGGCAGGCGATCACCAGCACGGCCACCGCGTTGAGCACGCCGGTGGACCAGTCGCCCGTCAGCATCCCCCAGGCCAGCAGCGTGACCGCCGCGATGCCCACCACCACCGGCACGAACACCGCGCTGACCTGGTCGACCAGGCGCTGGATCGGCGCCTTGGCCGCCTGCGCCGATTCGACCATGCGCACGATGCGCGCCAGCGTGGATTCGGCGCCGATCGCCTGCGTGCGCACCAGCAGCAGCCCTTCCGCGTTCAGCGCGCCGCCGGTGACGCGATCGCCCGGCTGCTTGGCCACCGGCAGGCTCTCGCCGGTGAGCATGGCCTCGTCGGCGTGGCTGCGGCCTTCCTCGACGAGACCGTCGGCCGGGAAGCGCTCGCCCGGCCGCACGACGACGAGGTCGCCCACCGCCAGCTCGGCCACCGGCACCTCGAGGTCGATGCCGTCGCGGCGCACGCGCGCAGTTTCGGGCCGCAGCGCCTGCAGCGCTCGGATCGCGTCGGTGGTCTGCCGCTTGGCGCGGGCCTCCAGCCACTTGCCCAGCAGCACCAGCGTGATCACCACCGCGGCGGATTCGAAGTAGAGGTGCGGCATGCCGCCCTCGTCGGCCCACCACAGCCACAGGCTCAGGCCGTAGGCGGCGCTGGTGCCCAGCGAGACCAGCAGGTCCATGTTGCCGCTGCCGGCGCGCAGCGCCTTCCAGCCGGCGCGGTAGAAGCGCGCGCCGAGCCAGAACTGCACCGGCGTGGCCAGCAGCCACTGCACGAAGGGCGAGAGCATCCAGTGGCGGCCGAACAGGTCGCCCACCATCGGCACCACCAGCGGCAGCGAGAGCAGCGCGGCCAGCGCCACCTTCCAGCCGTCGCGCGAGGCGGCGGCGGGCGGCGGCGGCTGGTCGGCCACCAGCACGTGCGCCGTGTAGCCGGCCTTCTGCACCGCCGCCATCAGCGCCGCGGCGCCGGCCGAGCCGCGCAGCCGCTCGACGTGGGCCTGCTCGGTGGCCAGGTTGACGGTGGCCGAGAGCACGCCGGGCACGGCCTTCAGGGCGCGCTCGACACGGGCCACACAGCTGGCGCAGGTCATGCCCTCGATGCGCAGCTCGGCGCTGTCGTGGGGCACGGCGTAGCCGGCGCGCTCCACGGCGGCAGCCAGGCTCTCGGCCGGCACGCGCTCGGCCAGCGTCACGGCGGCCGATTCGGTGGTCAGGTTGACCGTGGCCTGCGCCACGCCGGGCACCTTGGCCAGCGCGCGTTCGACGCGGCCCACGCAGGAGGCGCAGGTCATGCCCTCGACGGGCAGGGTGAGGGTGGTGTCGGTGTTCATGGGCTGCAGTCTCGACCTTGACATCATGTCAGGGTCAAGCGGTTTCTCGCTTGATCTTTCCGCTTGACCTTGCCATGGTGTCAAGGTCTATCGTTGGCGCATCCCGAACCCGACCTGGAGATCACCATGATCGAACTCACCCTTCCCGACATGACCTGCGGCCACTGCGTCAGGACTGTCACCGGCACCGTGCAGAAGCTCGATGCCGCCGCGCAGGTGCAGTGCGACCTGGCCAGCCACACCGTGCGCATCGAGACCACCCAGAGCGCCGAGGCTGTCAAGCAGGCGCTTGCCGAGGAGGGCTACCCGGCACGCTGAGCCGCTTCGCGCCCTACACTGCGGCCACTTCGAACCTCATGGAGTGGACCGCATGCTTCGACTGATCGCCACGAGCGTCACCGCCGTCGCCCTCGTTGCCACGCTCGCCACGGCCCAGGCGCAGACCCTGCGCTGGGCCAGCCAGGGCGACCCGCAGACCATGGACCCGCACTCGCAGAACGAGTCCATGACCAACATGATGAACGGGCAGGTGTACGAGAAGCTCGTCACCCGCGACAAGCAGCTCGCCATCGTGCCCGCGCTGGCCACCGAGTGGCAGCAGGTCTCGCCGACGCTGTGGCGCTTCAAGCTGCGCCCGAACGTGAAGTTCCACGACGGCACGCCCTTCACGGCCGACGACGTGGTGTTCTCGATCGAGCGCGGCGCCGCGCCCACCTCCACCATCAACCAGTACGCCACCGCGGTGGGCAAGCCGCGCAAGGTCGACGACCTGACGGTGGAGTTCCAGCTCGCCGCGCCGAACCCGATCTTCCTGCAGCACCTCGAGACGCTGTGGATCATGAGCAAGGTGTGGAGCGAGAAGAACAAGGTCACCCGGCCGCTGGACTTCAAGAACAAGGAAGAGAGCTACGCCGGCCTGAACGCCAACGGCACCGGGCCGTACATGCTGGTCAGCCGCGCGCCGGGCATCAAGACCGTCTACAAGCGCAACCCGAACTGGTGGGGCAAGTTCGAGGGCAACGTGCAGGAGATCGTCTACACGCCGATCGGCAACGACGCCACGCGCCTGGCCGCGCTGGTCTCCGGCGAGATCGACTTCGTGCTCGACCCGGCTCCGCGCGACGTGCCGCGCCTGCGCAACACCGCCGGCGTGAAGATCATCGACGGGCCGGAGAACCGCATCGTCTTCATCGGCATGGACCAGTTCCGCGACAAGCTGCTGTACGGCAACGTGCCGGGCGACAGGAACCCCTTCAAGGACCAGCGCGTGCGCCGGGCGATGTACCAGGCGGTGGACATCGAGACCATCAAGACCAAGCTGATGAACGGGCAGAGCTACCCGACCGGCGGCCTGACACCTTCGCCGCTGGGCTCCTACAACGACCCGGAGATCGAGGGCCGGCTGCCCTACGACCTGGCCGCCGCGCGCAAGCTGATGGCCGATGCCGGCTACGCCGACGGCTTCGAGGTCACGCTCGACTGTCCGAACAACCGCTACATCAACGACGAGGAGATCTGCATCGCGCTGGCCGGCATGTGGGCGCAGCTGAAGATCAAGGTGAAGGTCAACGCGCAGCCGCGTGCCACCTACTTCCCGAAGATCGAGAAGCAGGACACCAGCCTGTACATGCTCGGCTGGGGCGGCGCCATCACCGACGCCGAGACCACCTTCACGCCGGTGCTGCGCAACCGTGGCGAGAAGGGCGTGGGCTACTGGAACTTCGGCGGCGTGAAGAACGACAAGTTCGACGCGCTGGCCGCGCAGAGCAGCGTCGAGCCCGATGCGAAGAAGCGCGAGGGCCTGATCAAGGCAGCCATGCGCGAGTACAAGGAGCAGGTGCACGTGATCCCGCTGCACCGCCAGGTGATTCCCTGGGCGGCGCGCAGCAACGTGAACGCCGTGCACCGGGCCGACAACTGGCTCGAGGTGCAGTGGGTCACCGTGGGTAGATGAGCGACGCCGCGATCGCCCACATCACCAGGGCGATCGCCGCATCGAGCACGCGCCAGGCCACGGGCCGGGCGAACAGCGGCGCCAGCAACCGGGCGCCAAAGCCCAGCGAGAAGAACCACACGGCGCCGGCGCTGGCTGCGCCGGTACCGAACACGGTCCGCTCGGCTTCGGGCTGCTGTGCGGCGATCGAGCCGAGCAGCACCACGGTATCGAGCCAGCAGTGCGGGTTCAGGTAGGTGAAGGCGAGGCAGGCGGCAATCGCGCCGCGCAGGTCGCCCACCGCGCCGCCCTGCACCGACAGCGCGTGCGGCGACAGCGCGCGCCGCGCCGCCAGCGCGCCGTAGGCGACGAGGAAGGCCGCGCCGCCCCAGCGCGTCACCGTGAGCAGCACCGGGTGCTCCTGCACCCAGCGGCCGAGGCCGGCCACACCCAGCGAGATCAGCAGCGCATCCGACAGCGCGCACACCAGCACCACCGGCAGGACGTGGGTGCGCGCCAGCCCCTGGCGCAGCACGAAGGCGTTCTGCGCGCCGATCGCGACGATCAGCGCCAGCGAGGTGGCGAAGCCCTGGACGAAGGTGGCGGCGTTCATGTCGGCCGCCATGCTCGCGGCAGGTCGGAATCACGTCCAGCTAAACTTCCTGAACTTCCATTAGCCGAACTGATGCAGCTCGACTCCCGACAGCTCGCCGCCTTCGCCGCCGTGCTGCGCGAAGGCAGCTTCGATGCGGCGGCGCGCGCGCTGCACGTGACGCCCTCGGCGGTGAGCCAGCGCATCAAGGCGCTGGAGGAGCGGCTCGGCCAGGTGCTGATCCGTCGCGGCAGCCCCTGCGTGGCCACCGAGGCGGGCGAGTCGCTGCAGCGGCATGCGCAGCAGCTGCAGCTGCTGGAGGCGCAGGCGCTGGCGCCGTTCGGACTCGACGGCGCGGCATCGGCTTCGCTGCCGCTAGCCATCGCCGTCAATGCCGACTCGCTGGCCACCTGGTTCGTGCCGGCGCTGGCGGCGCTGCGCGAGCGCCACGAGGTCGGCCTGGACCTGCACGTCGAGGACCAGGACCACTCCAGCGAACTGCTGCGCCAGGGCCGCGTGCTCGCCGCGGTGAGCGCCGAGCCGGTGCCGGTGCAGGGCTGCAAGGTGAGCCCGCTCGGGCGCATGCGCTACCGGGCGGTGGCCAGCCCGGCCTTCATGCAACGGCACTTTCCGCGAGGTGTGGACGACGATGCGCTGGCGCGCGCACCGTGCAGCGTCTTCAACCAGAAGGACCAGCTGCAGGCGCGCTTCCTGCGCCTGCTGTCGCGGCGCCGGCTGCAGCCGCCGCAGCACCGCATCCCCAGCACCCATGGCTTCGTGCATGCCGCGCTGCACGGCCTGGGCTGGGGCATGAATCCCGAGGCGCTGGTGGCGCCGCTGCTGGCCAGCGGCGATCTCGTCGAGCTGGCGCCGGGTCGCACGCTGGACGTGCCGCTGTACTGGCAGCGCTGGAGCCTGGAGTCGCAGGTGCTGCGCGACCTCACCGACGCGGTTTCCGCCGCCGCGCGCGCCGGCCTGCGGCCCCTGCGCACGCCCTCATCCGCGGGGGAGCCCCGTTGAAGCGCACCCGCCGCTTGCGTACATTGTCACGAACCGTGGAAGCCAACGCATGATCACCGCTCTCATCGTCGTCGTCGGAGGCGTCGTCGCCTGGCTGCTGGTCGACCGTGGCCTGACCTGGTGGCGCGAGCGCAACCTGGAAGGGCCGTCGAACTGGCATGGCCAGGGCCCCGGCTCCACCTTCCATTCCGCAGGGTTCGAGGACACCCTGCCGCCCCACGAGGCGGCGGAGGCTGCTACTGGAAGTGCTGGAGCATCCGCTCGAGCGCCATCGTGAACGGCGCCTGCATCATCGGCAGCGTCAGCAGCACGCCGACCAGGCCCACCGTCAGCGTGATCGGGAAGCCGATCGCGAACAGGTTGAGCTGCTGGGCCACGCGCGAGGCGATGCCCATCACCAGGTTGACGAACAGCAGCATCGCCACCATCGGCAGCGCGATCCACAGGCCGATGGCGAACACCTCGGCGCCCCAGCGGTGCGGCAGCACCGTCTTGACGAAGGCGAACGGCTCCGGGCTCACCGGGAAGCTGTGAAAGCTCTGCATCATGCCGGCGATCACCAGCAGGTGGCCGCCGGTGACGATGAACACCCAGCTCACCGTGACGCCGAAGAAGCGGCTCACCGCCGTGGTCTGCCCGCCGGTGGCGGGGTCGAAGAAGCCGGCGAAGTTCAGGCCCATCTGCAGCCCGACCAGCTCGCCGGCGAACTCCACCGCCGCGAAGACGATTCGCACCGCGAAGCCGAGCGACACGCCGATGACGATCTGCTGCAGCACGACGAGGAAGGTGACCGCCGAATCGAGCGGGATCGGCGGGATCGGCGGCAGCGAGGCCTGCGCGCAGATGGCGATCAGGAAGGCCAGTGCCACCCGCGCACGCGCCGGCACCGTGCGCTGGCCGATCACCGGCAGGGTACCGAGCAGCGCCAGCACGCGCAGGAACGGCCAGATCACCGGCGTGATCCAGGCGAGGATCTGCGCTTCGGTGAACGTGAGCATGGCCGCGCCGGCCGGTTCAGCCGACGACGGTGGGAATCGCCTGCAGCGTGCGCTGCAGGTATTCGACCAGCGTGGTCAGCATCCAAGGGCCGGCCACCGCCAGCACCGCGACCGCGGCCACGATCTTCGGCACGAAGGTCAGCGTGGCCTCGTTGATCTGCGTGGCGGCCTGGAAAATGCTCACCAGCAGGCCGACGGCCAGCACGGTCAGCAGCATCGGCGCAGCCACCATCAGCAGCGTGTACAGGCCTTCCTGGCCGAAGGTGAAGACGATCTGGGGATTCATGTCACGAAGCTCGCGGCAAGGGAGCCGAGCAGCAGGTTCCAGCCGTCGGCCAGCACGAACAGCATCAGCTTGAAGGGCAGGGCCACCAGCACCGGGCTGAGCATCATCATGCCCAGGCTCATCAGCACGCTGGCCACCACCATGTCGATGATGAGGAAGGGAATGAAGATCAGGAAACCGATCTGGAAGGCGCTCTTGAGCTCGCTGGTCACGAAGGCCGGCACCAGCACCTTGAAGGGCACCTCGGCCGACGGCGTGGCCGGGTCGATCTTGGCCAGGCGCGAGAACAGCATCACGTCGGACTGCCGTGTCTGCTTGAGCATGAACTCGCGCATCGGCTTCTCGCCGCGCTTGAGCGCCTCGTCGAACGAGATCTTGTTCTCCGAGTAGGGCTGCCACGCCTCGGCGTAGACCTTGTCGATGGTCGGGCCCATCACGAAGAAGGTCAGGAACAGCGACAGGCCGACGATCACCTGGTTCGGCGGCGCTGCCTGCGTGCCCAGCGCCTGGCGCAGCAGGCCCAGCACGATGACGATGCGGGTGAAGCCGGTCATCATCAGCAGCACCGCCGGGAGGAAGCTCAGGGTGGTGAAGAACAGCAGCGTCTGGATCGGCACCGAGTAGCTGGTGCCGCCCGCGCCCTGGCCCACCACCAGCGGCAGCGTCGGGCCGCCGGCCTGCTGGGCTAAAGCCGCTGCAGGAACGGCCGATAGTGCCGTCAGGGCGAGAAGCCGGCCCGCATGGCGAAGCTCAGCGCGCATCGGGGCCTCCGTCGGTCCTGTTGAACTTCGCCAGCAGGCCGGCGAAGGCCGGGCCCGCGGCCGCGGCCGGCGGCGCGGCACCCTCGATGGGCGTCATCGTGTGCAACGTGGTGATGCTGGCCGGCGTGACGCCGAGCACCAGCCACTGGCGCGACTCGCCTGCACCCACCTCGACGGTGACGATGCGCTGGTTCGCCGACAGCGGCAGCACCGCGATGTTCTTCATCAGCGCGCTGCTGCCGGCGCCGCCCACCGGCGTGCGCTTGAGCAGCCACAGGGCGGCCGGGATCATCGCCAGGATGGCGACGAACCACAGCAGCGAGGTCATCAGCGACGAGTTCATCTCAACCCTTGGACAGGCGGCGCATGCGCTCGCTCGGCGTCACGATGTCGGTCAGGCGGATGCCGAACTTGTCGTTGACCACCACCACCTCGCCCTGCGCGATCAGGTAGCCGTTGACCAGCACGTCCATCGGCTCGCCGGCCAGCGCGTCGAGCTCCACCACCGAGCCCTGGGCGAGCTGCAGGATGTGCT
>Ga0073934_10005758_pt1 | contig 18742 bp, 15 predicted proteins | sample LarsenN4metaG_FD_76834 | JGI IMG/M metagenome (GOLD analysis project Ga0073934, IMG submission 76834) | Hot spring sediment bacterial and archeal communities from British Columbia, Canada, to study Microbial Dark Matter (Phase II) - Larsen... ... | reverse complement strand
TCGCGGCCGTTGACTTCGACGTCATTGCCGGCGTAGCGGCCGAAAAGGATTTCGTCGCCGACAACGACCGACACCGGGCTGCGCTTGCCGTCGTCGTTGGTCTTACCCGGGCCGACGGCGAGGACCTTGCCACGCTGCGGCTTTTGCTTGGCGGTATCGGGCAGCAAAATCCCGCCCGTGGTTTTCTCTTCAGCTTCCAGTGTTTCCACCACGATGCGATCATCGAGGGGACGAATGCTGATTTTCTCCTCTTTCTTGGCCATTGGCATTTCTCCGAGAAATCAAGTTTCGAGTTCGACGTTGCGAGTTCGGGGCCGCGGTCGCTGTGCGAAACTCGCAGCTCCCACCCGGATCGGTTTACATCATCCCCATGTCGCCCATGCCGCCCATGCCGCCCATGCCGCCCATGCCGCCCATGCCGCCGCCGTGGTGGTCGTGGTGATGGTCGTCTTCCTTCTTCGGTTCCGGAATGTCGGCGATGAGCGATTCCGTTGTCAAAAGCAGGCAGGCCACGCTGGCGCCGTTTTGCAACGCGCTGCGGGTCACTTTCACGGGATCGACGATGCCGGCCTTGCGCAGGTCGGTGTATTCGTCCTTGTTGGCGTCGTATCCGTAATTCTTGTCTTTTTGCTTTTGGATGTTGGCGACAACCACCGTGCCATCCTTGCCCGCGTTTTCGGCGATCAAGCGGCAGGGCATTTCAACGGCCTTGCGAAGCACGTCGAGGCCCAACGATTCATCGCCCTCCAGTTCGATCTTGCCGAGCCCTTTGCGAGCGTGCAGCAAAGCGACTCCGCCGCCTGCGACGATGCCCTCGGCCAGGGCCGCCCGGGTGGCGTGCAGCGAATCTTCGTAGAGCGCCTTGCGTTCCTTCATGGCGGTTTCGGTGGCGCCGCCGACTTTCAACTGGGCAACACCGCCTGCCAGCTTCGCGAGCCGTTCCTGCAGTTTCTCGCGGTCGTATTCGCTGTCGGTCTTTTCGAGTTCCTTGCGGATCATGTCGCAACGGCCGTCGATCGACTTTTTGTCGCCGGCGCCTTCGGTGATGGTCGTGTTCTCGGAATCGACGCGAACCTTCTTGGCCCGGCCGAGATAGCTGACGACGGCCGGTTGTCCCTTGGCATCGACGCCGTCGAGTTGCACGCCGAGGTCTTTGAAAATGGCCTTGCCGCCGGTGAGGATGGCGATGTCTTCAAGCATCGCCTTGCGGCGGTCGCCGTAACCCGGCGCCTTGACGGCGCACACTTTCAAGCCGGTCTTCGGATTGATCTTGTTGAGGACCAGCGTCGCCAGCGCTTCGCCTTCGACATCCTCGGCGATGATCAAGAGCGGTTCGTTCTTCTTGAGGATCCACTCGAGCAGCGGAACGAGGCTCTTCACATTGGAGATTTTTTCCTCGTAAATGAGGATGTACGGGTTCTCCAATTCGCACACGACCTGTTCCTGATTCGTGACGAAGTGCGGCGACAGGAACCCGCGGTCGAATTGCATGCCCTGAACGACGTTCACTTCGGTCTCGGCCGTCTTGCCTTCTTCGATCGTGATGACGCCGTTGGCGCCGACAAGCTTCAGCGCCTCGGCGAGCTTCTTGCCGATTTCGGGATTGTTGTTGGCCGCGATGGTGGCGACTTCGGTGATTTCCTTGTGATCGTTGGCGTCGATCTTCTCGGCGAGCTTATGAAGCTCTTCGACCATGCGCTCGACGCCTTTTTGAATGCCGCGGCTGATGGCCATCGGGTCGCCGCCGGCCGAAACCGCCTTCAAGCCTTCGCGATAGATGTACTCCGCAAGCACCGTGGCGGTGGTCGTGCCGTCGCCCGCCACGTCGCTGGTCTTGCTCGCGGCTTCTTTGACCAGCTGAGCGCCCATGTTCTCGTATGGGTCCTTCAGCTCGATCTCTTCGGCAACCGTGACGCCGTCTTTGGTCACGTTCGGGCTGCCCCAGCCCTTGTCGAGGACTGCGTTGCGGCCGCGCGGACCCAGCGTGGATCGAACGGCTCGGGCTAATTTGCTCACCCCGGCAAGCAGTTTCTGCCGGGCTTCGTCGCTATAAGCGAGTTGCTTCGCTCCCATGAAAGCGTCTCCTCGGTAAACAGCATCTTCGAGTCGATTGCAAGTGACGTGGCGGTGGTAGCAAGTTCGATGCCGCGACAGCATGCACTCTTAAGTGCCTGAATCTCAATGATTTATGATATGGATCGAGCTCCTGGCGTTTCCGGTTCTGTCATTCTGGCAGTGGAGAAATTCGAAAATGCCCAATTTTGACATGGCCTCGTACGGCTTCGACAAAAAAAAACCGGCCGAGTTTGGCCGGTTTGGTCGTTGCAATCGTTGCGGATTAGAACCAGTTTGAGCCGTCGCTGGAGCTGGTGGACGACCAGCTGCTCGACGACCCCTGTGAAGGCGGTTCGCAGCTAGTCGATGACCCGCCTTCCGGCGCCGACGTGGTGTCCGACTGCTGCGCTCCGACCGGGTCCGTGATGCCGAAAGCCGCCAGCTGATAGCTCAGCGTGGGCAGCGGTCCGGGCTTCGACGAGACAATCGAAACGGTGACCGTATACGTTCCATCCGCAAGAAAGACGTCCGCGCTTTGTGTATCGCCTGCCTGGGTGGATAGCTGGCAGACGACGCGGTTGGCGCTATCGCGGATGGTCATGATCACCGTGGCGTCGGCATCCGATTGATTCGCTTTCAGCACAAAGTGCATCTGCTGACTCATCTGCACGTTGAGCTTGGCCGTTTGCTGGGCGCAGGTGTTGCTGAGCGTCCCCGTTCCACTCATGGAAAAGTCGATCGGCGTCGTGTTGAAATCGACGGCGACTTCGTAATTGCCGATCCGGTTGGAGTCGGAGCCGACGCGCAGAAAATAGTCCGTGTTGGGATTCACATTTCGCAGCTGCAAGACGAACGCGCCTTCGTTATTGGTCAGCACTTCCGTCGCGATGCGGTTCCCGCCGGTGTCGTATACCTCGATGCGCGAATCGATTTGCGACGCGCCCAGGCCCCAGGCCAGCGCGACCATGTTCAATGCGGCCCCACCAGGCGCGCTGGGCGTACGGATGTGATAAAAGTCGAGATCGGCCGACGCGGCCAAACTCGCGCGCACAACGTAGTCATATTGGGCGGTCGAAGTGACGGTCTGCTGCACGAGCGCCGTCGCCTTGCTCAACGTGTCGTTGAGTCCAAGTTCGCTGGAAAGTAGTCCAACCGTGTTGTCCACGGTGTTGACCAGTCCGTTCGCGATCGACAGCCGATACGAACCGACTCCGAACACATCGTTGCGGGCGCCACTGACGCGCACGTAGTACGTCGAGTTGCCCTTGAGATTGGACAACTGCAACGTGAGGTCGTTTTTCGTTGGATCGGTGGTCGAAGCCGTTGCGACGACTTTGCCGTCCGCGTCGAGCACCTGAACCTTGGCGGTCAGCAGGCTAAGACCGGCGGCTTGCAGGCTGATGGTCGTGCCGCTGAAAAGCAACGGCGTCGTAAACCGGTAACAATCGACGTCGGTCGTGCGAGTCAGATCGGCTTCGACCGGCTCGGAATAGCGCCATGCGCTGCTGAGCGTGCCGTTGCCCGCGCTGCCTTCGTAGCCGTCGTTTTGCCGAACGCCGTAAAGATTTTGGATCGATGCGATATCGCCGGCCGAAAGGCCGGTGCGAGTGCCCAGGTAATACTCGTACATCGCGGAGCTTGTATCAGGGCTGTTGCCCACGCTGAAAGAGTGGCCGGATTCCTGCAAAAAGACGGTAAACAGGTCGCGCGTGCCGTTCTTTCCGCCGATGCTGAAGACACCCGTGCTGTTCAGCACGACATTTCCCGAATAGCTGCTGAACAGGTTGAACGGTGCAGTGACGGCCAGGACATCGCCCGGCAAGGCGCTGGCGCCAATTCGAATGTCGCCGAATCGCGAGTCGGACTGGATCGCGGCGCCGGAACTGAAGTTCTGACCGCCGTCGGCGACCAGGCCGATGTTCAGGTTCGAATTGGCCGCCCAGGATTGAAAAGCGCGAAGGATTTCGAGCTTGGCGGCTGAGCCAAGCGCTGAAAGCGACTGGTCCAGATTGCTTGACGCGCCGTCGATGACGGTTCCATCGGGCGCGAAACTTAGCGTCAGGTGCATGCCGTCCGGCCACGGGTTGCCGAAAGTTGCCGGCACGCTGCGATCTTCAAGAAGTTCAAGTCGGAGTGGACGGGATCGAGGCATTCCACGCTCCATGCGCGAGGTTAGGGGGATGGTGGGGTGAGTGCGGTGGGATATTCTCTCATAAGTAAACTCCCGGCTTTTTGTTCTCATCCGCCAAAAAAATTGCACGGGAGTGAAAAAAACTCATTTTCTCTCATTCAGGGCCTTGGCATGGGCCACGATCCGCAGGAATTCCTCGTCCTTTCGCAGCGGTTCGATGTCCGGGTCGTTCTTCATCAATTCAAAGTCGGCGAAACCGTTGCGAAACGCGTGGGCGAGATACCGCATCGCCTTGCCGCGCAGCTTCGCGTCCGCATCGAATCGCGTGAGTTGGGCATACAGTCCCGCCATCTGATAGTAGCGGAACGGGGTCGGTTCGACGAGGAGGCAAGCGTCGGCGTCTTCCCGGGCGCGTTCGATTTCGCCGATGCGCGCCAGGTAGACCCCGCGACCGGCACGCGCTTCCACATAATCGGGGTACATTTCCAGCAAACGATCCATCGCGGCGACCGCTTCCTTGGGCCGGTGGAGATAGTCAGCCAATACAACGGCCTGGTTTTGCAGCGCGTCGCGCGAACGCGGGTCGAGTTCCAGCGCTTTCGTGAAGTCTACAAGCGCCGCCTCGGGCCTTTTTTCCATTTGCCAGACGCCGCGAGTGACCCAACTGAGACAATCGGCCGGCGTACGTTTGAGCCCCTCTGCCTCGTCCTTGGCCGCGCCGGTTCGATCGCCCATCGCGGATCGAATCTTGGCGCGGAGGAAGTAGATCCTCGGTGGGCATTCGGGGCGCGCCAGAACATTGTTCAGATCGTTTTCGGCGCCCTGCCAATCGCGCCGGCCCTCTCGTGCAATCGCCCGATTGATGATCGGCCATGTCCAGTCCGGCTTGAGCTCCATGCAGCGCGTGAAGTCCTCCTCGGCCAGATCGAAGCGCTTTTGCTGCAGACGAACTCGGCCGCGCGAGAAGTAGCCCCATTCAAATTCAGGCCGCAGGCTGACGCATACGGTAAAGGCGGCGCCGGCTTCGGCTAACTGTCCGACGCCGTCGTGGCAGATGCCGCGTACATACCAACTCATGAAATGCCGCGGATTCTTTTCGGTGAAGGGGAGCAGATGTGCCAGCGCGGAGCGGTATTTCGTTTGCGCCGCAAGTTCCAGGCCAGCGTGGTAGTCGTCCCGGTCCGTTCGTGCGGCGGCCTGCTGGGGAGCCACGGGCGCTCCCTCGAGTTCGCTGCGTTGGCGGCGAAGTCGGGCCGGCTGCCGTTCGGCGGGAAAACATGCTTCCGCAAGATGATTCCAGTGCAGCGCCATCTTCGCGTCATTGCGCAACTGCTCGCCGCGAGCCATCAGGAACAGCAATTCGCCGATTTCCGTTTGGAGTTCGTCCTGCTGCTCCGCGGGCAACGCCTGCACAAAGCGCTGCTGACGCCACGAGGCGTCGTTGTGGATCCCATACAGCGTTAACACGTGCCGGGCCTTTTCGAACCCTTGATCCAAAAGCACCCGACTGCCTGTTTGCGTACTCAGCAGAATCTGGGCGTGACGCGCTTCATCGATCGCCTGTTGTTGACGAACGACGGCCGCGGATTGCTCATAGCTCAACCGGTGCTCGGCCAGTTGTTTTTGCCGGACGGCAAAGGCGCTGACCGGAAGCACCAGCAACCCGAATACGGCCAGCACGGCCGCGCCGACGGCGAAGAACTTCGGATGGCGGCGCCGCCATTTTTTGAATCGCTCGATGGGTGAAACATCGCGAGCATGCCGTAAAGGGCGATGACTCAACTGCCGTTCCAGATCCTCGCGAAGTTCGGCGGCGGAGGCGTACCGGCGTTTCGGATCCGGTTCGAGCAGTTTGCGAACGACGGCGTCGACGGCGGGACTGATGCGCGGATTGAGCCGGCGAGCCGATGCAGCGGGCTTTTGCCGCTGCGCGATGAGCACGTCGATGATTCCAGGCGACGGGCAGGGCGGGATCGGATAGGGCGATTTGCCGGTCAACAGTTTGTACAGCATCAAACCGACGGCATAAAGGTCGCTGCGTGCGTCAAAGTGGTACTTTCCGTTCCGGTGGGCGGCCAGAACTTCCGGCGCCATGTAGGGCAGGGTGCCGCCCATGCGCGCCACCCAGCCGCTGGACGGTTTGATGTCCGCCGCCAGGTTGAAGTCCAACAACATCGGTTGGCCGTCGTCCGTGAGCAGGATATTGGCCGGTTTCAAATCGCGGTGGAGGATGCCGCGTTCATGGGCATGTGCGAGACCGTCGGCGAGCCGCGCAAAGAGCCAGAGCACCGCGTCCACGTGCGAAAGCTGGGAAAGCAACCGCTGCGTCGTTTCCGAGTACGGCGGCTGAGCGAATTCCAGTTCGGCAGTTTTGTGGGACACACTCCTCCGCAAGCGGCTGTCGAACACCGTCTGCAAAAGCGCGTGACCGGTCTCCGGCAATGAATGACCGCTGTCGGCAACATGATGGATCACGTCGGCCAACGTGGCTGATCCCCAGTACGGCATGCACACCGCTTCCAGCATGCCTTGCCGGTGCGTCGAAAACACCGGCATGATGTTCGTGTGCTGTAACTGAGCCAGCCGCTGCGGCTCGCCGCCGAGATTGGCCGATACCTTCAACGCAACCAGTCGATTCGCGAGTTCGGCTTGTCGCGCGAGGAAGACGCAGCCAAACGCGCCTCGGCCCAGCTCGCGGATGAGCTCGAAGCCGAGAAAATGATCGCCGACTTTCGGCATTTCCTGGCGCGCGGTTTTGAGTCGAGCGGCAGCTTCCGGCTCTTGCCCGCTCAACTGGCGATACAGGTCATCCGTCTTCTCGCCGAGCGATGGATTTCCGTCGTCATCAAGCACCTGCGTCGGCGGCGAAACCGATTCCGGCGGCGGCCAATCGGAAACGTCGATTTCATATCGCTGGCGGTATTCATCCGCAGTCACGCATTCGCCGGCCTGCAATCGTTGCCGGTATTCTTCGAATGCAAGGTCCGCGAGTATTTTTCGATTGCCGAAGGCCGAAGGATATTCGCTTTGGTAATCATCCAGCCGCCGCGGCTGGCGCCGCGACCAGCGCAACTCCATTTCGCAGCGGATCGCTTCACACAACACGTCGAGATAAAGCGGGTTGCCTTCTTCAGGAAGGTAGTCGGAGATGCTTGCGAATCCGTCGCTGATTCAGGCTCGTTCAAATGCGGCGATGCGGCTATCGACTTCCAGCGCCGAATCAGCCGGGGAAATCACAACCATCGGGTTCATCCTCCGTGAGGAGCGCGCTGAAGCGCTGCCGGGATTCTTGCAGCAGCCGTTCGATCGATCGCTTCGTGCGCTGCAATCGGACGGCAATTTCGTCCACCGTATGACCGTCAAGCCGGAGCCGAATGACGTTGCGAATCGGTTCGGGCATTTGTTCGACCAGGTCCAACGCGACCGAATTCAAAAACGGCTCGTTGCTTTCGCTTTCGAGCCGCTCGATTGCCGCGGCGATCGCGCCTTCTTCGTTCATGCCGAGCGTTCGCCGAACGTCGCGCTTCTCGGCAGTATGAAACACTCCCTGGGCGCGAATCTTGTTCAGCGCGATGACCAGCAGCAACGGCCAGAGGTTGGTCTTGCCCGGCAGGTCATATAGTCCCGCCTTTGCGGAACGAAAGAAACTACGGAACACCGATTGCACGATGTCATCCGCGTCCAGGCGGGACGCGAGCGGCGTTGGCGTTCGCGATTTCGCCAGCGCGTACAGGCGGCGCGCGTATCGTTCGTACAGCTGCGTGGCCGCTTCGAGATTGCCTTCTCGAAACGAGCTCATCAAGGATTCGTCGTCCGCGTCAGCAAGGACAGCATCACCGCAGGCCAGCTGATCAGTCATGACTGGGCTCGCAATGTAAGAATTCGGATCGCGGCGAACAACCCGCCACCGGAACTCAGGCAGGGGTTACAAAATTCGCGCCGGAGTAAAGGTGCGCAAACATGGGATACCAATAGACATTTGTCAAGAAATGAACAACGACAGGCCGTTGCAAAGCCGCCTCTTCTTGTGAGCGAATTGGCAAGAATCCGGGGATTTCAAAGGGCCTCTTGTAGCCGAATTCGCAAGAATTCGGGAGTTTTCCCCGACTACTCTGCATCCAGGAACACATCGACCTGCTGGCCCATGTAGAGCGGCACCGTCGTTTTTTCCACCGCGTAGATGACCTGCAGCGCGCGGGTATCGACGCGCTCCATGGTCCCGCCGGCCAGCGATTTCTTGGGGATCACGAGCGGTTCGATGCGGACGAACCGCAACGGAATCTCGATCGCCGGCTCGCCGCGCCGCTTGGCACGGGCCGGCAGCCCCTCGCGGAAGCGAGCGATGTCGTTTTCGTCCACATCGACGCGAATGTGCTTTCGTGTTCCGCCCAGGACAACGAGCGGTTGGTTCGCCGGCGTGCCGACGTACTCGCCGGGCCGGACGTTGACCTGGAGCACCTCTCCGGTGACCGACGCTTTGACTTCGAGCCGCTCCAATTCCGTTTCGGTCCATCGGTTCAAAGGTTCGTGACTCCAATCCGGTTGCATCTTTCCGAGCCGTTGGCAGGTTCGTGTAGACAACAGTCAATTCCACGCTAGGCTGTGAGCTATGACCGACGCACCAAAATGGCGGTTCCCGATCCTTCGCGCTGTTGGGCGATTCGCGAAGAAAGCCTGGCGAAACTGGCGCGACCGGCACCAGGATCCTCGCAATTTCGCGATCCACATGATCGGCATCCCGCTGGCGGTCGCCGGGCTCGTGTTTCTCTTCATTAAGTGGTACTGGGGCCTGGCCGGTCTATTTGTCGGCTACTTCCTCCAATGGGTCGGGCACCAGTGGGAAGGCAACGACGTCGGCGAGTGGGCAGCGATCAAGCGGCTTTTCGGCTTGCCCACAGTCGCCATCTCGCCCCGCTTCGCAAAACCGCCGGTTGAACAACCCGCATCTTCGGCAACTTCCGAAAAACCGGCAAATCTTCCCTAGTCCGTCTGCCGATAGGTAAGAAGCGACTCCGAATCCGGCTGCGCGCGAGGCGCTGTTATTGCGACATCGCAGCGCCGGATTCCGCAAAGAGCCACGGTGGTGCATCGGCGCCGCGGGGACCGTGGCATGCTTCTTTAGGCGGACGGGGATCATTATGAACCGCTGGAAGCCACGAATACTCGTTCTCACACTGGCCGTGCTCGTCTCGGCCGGGTGTAAACAGCAATTGTTCATTGACCGGCACGACCTTGAATGCGCAATGACCTTAGGCGCTCCCATTAACGCTCCAAGCGATCTCGAACAGAATCCCGAGCATGCGTTAGTTCCCGGCTCCTACATCCCGCCAAAGCCACCGAACGTCGACGATCCCGATCGCACGATTCGTTATATCACGCTGCCGGAAGCGATTGCGCTCGCCATGGAGTCCGGCAACGTCGGCAGTCAGAATCAGAACTTTCCCGGCATACCGATCGACAGTCTGGTGTCGTTCAGCGGTCGAACGGTGTTCGGCTCGGACAACATTCGTGCATTCGCACTCGACCCGGCCATCGCCGGCGCCGACATCGAGGCATCGCTCTCGAAGTTCGACGCGAAATACGTCAGCAGCTTGACCTGGAACAAGCGCGACGACGCCATCGCCAACATCCTCGGCAACTTCCAGAACGGCGATCAATGGAACTGGACCTCCGGCTTCTACAAGCCATTGCCCACCGGCGGCGTCGCCGGCATCACCTGGACCACCGATTACAACATGCTTAGCGCGCCGCCGGGCGGCGTGCTGAACCCGACCTGGCGGCCCCGACTGGCGTTCCAGATCGAACAGCCGTTGATGCGTGACTACGGCGTTGAGATCAACCAGTTGAATTTCAGCCATCCGGGCGCCGTATCGATCCAGCAATTCCGTCCGCAAGGCGCTCGCGTGGAAGGCGTGCTGATCACGCGGCTGCGTTACGAGCAGTCGCAAGCCGAATTCGAACGCGTCGTCAATCACATGCTGCTGAACGTGGAGACCGCTTATTGGAACCTGTATGCCGCGTATGGCGAACTGTTTGCTCGGGACGCGGCCGTTTTGAAGGCCGCCGAGCTGTGGAAGAACTTCGAAATCCGCAAAGCGGAACGCCGGCCGACGGAAATCCTGAGAACCGTGGCTCAGTTTGAAACGTTCCGTGCCGAACGTGTCACCGCGCTGGGCCGCGTCCTGACGGCGGAACGTCAGTTGCGCAGCCTCATCGGTTTGCAGGATGACGGCACGCGGTTGGTTCCGCTCGACCGGCCGACTCTCGCGGCCTTCGAGCCGGACTGGCCGACCGCTGTGCAGGAAACGCTCAATCGCAGACCGGAGTTGGCGTTGGCCCGGCAGGATCTGAAGTTTCGCCAGTTCGACATGATGATTCAACGCAACCAGTTGAAGCCTGACCTGCGCGCTTTCGCCAGCTACGACGTCAACGGCCTCGGCACTCGGCTCGATGGTCCCGCAACCATCCCCGGGCCGTTCGGTCCGCAACCGAACAACGCCTTGGCAAGCTTCATGAGCAATCAGTTCAACACCTGGCAGGTCGGGCTTCGGCTCGATGTGCCAATCGGTTACCGCGACGCGCACGCGGCGATTCGCGTCTCCCGGCTGAATCTGTACCGTAGCTACGTGCAACTGAAGGACTCCGAACGCAAGGCCCTTCTCGGTCTTCGCGAAGAGTACGCCAAGTTGAAGGAACACCAACGATTGATCGAGATTCAGCAAGCGGCGTATCGCGCGTCGGAGAAACAACTCGAAATCTTCAAAGTGCGGCAGGACATCGACGAACGTGCGGCGACCCTGGAACAGGAACTGAACGCTCAACGAACCAGTTCGACCGCGCTCGCATCCTACTTCCGCTCCATCGCAGACTATAACAGCACGCTCGCTCGCTGGCAGTTCGCGAAGGGTTCGATCATGGAGTACGACAACGTGAATATCGCCGAGGGACCATTGCCGCCCGCGGCGGCCGCACGTGCGGCCGAGCACATGCGCGAACGCACGGTCGCCCTGGTCCTTCGCAAGCGTTCCGAGGGCGAGTTCCTGCCCGGGACGTATGACATCAATCGCGGCCCAGCCGTCGACGTCCTGCCGCAGGGCGAAGCACTGCCGCCGCCCGACCTGCAAGGACTGATGAAGAACAACGCCCGTCCCGGAACGCTGCCGAACACTCCGGCGACCGACATGGGGCCGCGCGGCAACGTCTATCCGACCACGACGCCGTATCCTGGGCGGTAGAGTTGCAGAAATAACGAATCCCGCAGAATTCGCAGATTGGATTTTCAATTGGTTCAATCTGCGGATATTCATTTTTGAATGACCCAGCGCGTTTTTGTTTACGAATACACCTGCGCCGTTCCGGGATCGCCTGGGGCCGAGCCGCTGCGTGCCGAAGGCACGGCCATGCTGGAGGCCGTGTTGGAAGATTTCACATCGGTCCCACATGTCGTAGTCAGCACGTTGTGCGATGCCCGCGACGAGGAAACCGAGTTTCGCCGTTCTGCTCGAAGTGCGGATTGTGCGTTCGTGATCGCACCGGAAACAAACGGCATCCTAGCGCAACGCGCCGCCTGGGCGGTCGAAGAACATTGCCCGCTGTTGGGTCCGCCTCCGGAAGTGATCGAGCACTGTGCCGACAAACTTGCCCTGGCGCGAACCTGGCAGAAAGCCGGCGTCCTGACCCCGGACACTCAACAATGGACCGGCGCTGCGCCGGCCGGCCGGAAAAACGTCATCATCAAACCGAGAGACGGCGCCGGCTGCGAAGCGACCTACACCACTTTGCTGGGACCAGGCGGAAATCGCGAGCACGCGGCGCAAGCAAGTGACTCCTTGCCGCACTTGCTTGCGCGTCGTGCTCACGGCCAGTCCGAACGCGATGACCTGATCGTGCAGCCTCGGATCGCCGGCCTTGCGGCCAGTGTCGCTTTTTTGATCGGTCCCTCGTGCTCGCTGCCGCTTTTGCCATGCGCTCAGCGAATCGAACCAATCGGAAACCGGCTCGAGTATCGCGGCGGTTCGGCGCCGTTGCAGCCGGTATTGGCCGATCGCGCTGTGCGAATCGCAACACAAGCGATCGACGCGGTTCCCGGGTTGTTCGGCTATGTCGGCGTCGATGTGGTCCTGGGCGACGACGGCCGCGACTGGGCGATCGAAATCAATCCGCGAATGACCACTTCGTACATCGGGCTGCGTCGCTTGTTTCGCGGCAACCTGATGGAGGCGCTTCTGCAGGTCGTCGCCGGCCGGCTTCCGGAATTGGTGTGGAGCAATCATCGCGTCGCCTTTACTGCCGACGGCCAGGTCACTGTTTCATGACGCGCCACTCGCCTCGTAAAATGGAATACATCTTCAGATCCCAAAATCGTCCGCGATGAAACAACGCCGAACGATGCGTGCCCTCGAACGTGAACGCCAGTTTTTCGAGCACACGGGCACTGGCGACATTCTCCGCGAACGTGTGCGCCTGCACGCGTTCGACTTCGTAATCGCGGAAGACGACGTTCAATAGCCCGCGTGCTGACTCGACGATAATGCCCTTGCCCCAGTGCGGTTCGCCCAACGCGTAGCCCATTTCCATGCAGCGATTGTTGCGGTTTGCCCAGCGGCAGCCGATCGTCCCGATCACGACGCTGGCATCGTTTCCAAAGCAAATTTGCCAATGGATCGGGCGCTTTTTCGACGTACTGGGCGATGCCATGCTTGAGAAAATCGAGGGTATCCTGCTTCGACCTGTGGTATTCCCAAAGCGTGTGCCGGGTGACGTTCGGATTGCTCGCATACGCAAAGATGGAGTCGAGGTCCGATTCTTCCAATGGCCGCAAAATGAGTCGCGGAGTTTCTATCGTTGCCGGGCGCCAATTCTTTTTTGCGTGGTTAATCATCGTGGATGGTCTTTCGATCAATTTCCGGAGTCGCGCCGACGGAGGCCGCCACGCGGGCGGCATAACGATTCGCGAAGCGAACCACGTTCCGCAGCGGTTTGCCTTCGAGCGACAGGCAGGCGAGACCGGCCGTGAATGCGTCGCCGGCGCCGACGGTGTCGGCGACCTGGACCGCCACTCCCGGTTCGTCGATCTGTTCGTCGGCCGTCTGCACGACACAGCCGCGTTCGCCGCGCGTCATGCACGCCAGCGACAGGTTGTAACGTTCGCGAAGCGAAGCGAGCGTCGATAAGTCCGTGACCTTCGGCAGGTCAAAGAGGTTCGCCAGAACCGCCAGTTCCTCTTCGTTGACTTTGACCCAATCCGCAAGCCGCAGCGACGCGTCGAGCAGTTCGGTCGAGAAAAAGTGTTGCCGCAGGTTGACGTCGAAAATGTGGATTCGCCGGCCCGGCAGCGATCGCGACGTATGCAGAATCTGCCGGATGGTGTGCCGCGATGTTTCAAGCCGCTGAGCCAGCGAGCCGAAGCAGATCACCCGCGCTGGCGCGACGAGCGCCAACAAATCTTCCGGCGGCTCGACGAAGTCCCAGGCGACGTTCTCCGTGATCGTGTACGTCGGATGGCCTTCCTGGTTCAGCGCGACGGATACAGTTCCCGTGGCGTGTTGCGTGTCCGTCTGCACCAACGCGCGCGGCACGTGGAAGCGGTCGAGTTCGGCGGCCAGCTTCTTGCCCCAGTCGTCTGCCCCAATGCGGCTGACGATCGCGCTCGAATGCCCGAGTTGCCGGCAGTGGAACGCGAAGTTGCACGGCGCACCGCCGAGCCGTGGACCGCTGGGCAACAGGTCCCAAAGCACTTCGCCAAGCCCGAGGATTTCAAAACTGGTCATTACTTCACCCATGGCGCTGGCCGTTTTTCAAAAAACGCGGCCAGTCCTTGCCGGCATTCCTCGCTGAGCCGCGGAGCGGCGCTGCTTTGCGCCGCTTCCACGACCGATGCCGCCTGTTGAGAGAATCGATGGAGCAATGCCTTCGTCGCCGACAGCGCCTGCGGCCCGCCCTCGGCGCAGGCCCGCACCAGTTCCATGCCGCGATCGAGCAGCCTGGCGGCCGGCACGACCTCGTTGATCAAGCCAGAAGCCAATGCGGCCTGGGCATCGATCAGTTGGCCGGTCAGCAACAGGTGCCGTGCCATGCGTTCGCCGACGTGCCGCAAGAGATGCGGCATGACCATGGCGGCCACCAGGCCGCGCCGCACTTCGGGATAGCCGAATTTCGCCTCGGGAGTCGCAATCGCCAGATCGCACACGGTCACGAGCCCGGCGCCGCCGGCAACGGCCGCGCCGCCGACCATCGCAATCGTCGGCTTCGGCAGCGTGTAGATCAGGTCGTAGACATTTGCCAGCGCCAGTGCGTCGTTCCAGACGTTGCCGCCGGCGGTCTGTGCTTCGATGCTCTCGCGCAGTTCGGCCAGGTCCATGCCGGCACAGAACGTCGGCCCGGCGTGATGCAGCAAGACGCAGCGTGCCGAAGGATCATCCTTGGCCCGCGCGAATGCCGATTGAATTGCCGCGATCAGGTCCCGGCTCAGGGCGTTGCGCTTGTCGGCGCGATTGAGCGTGATCAACGCCGCCGGCGCTTTCAGTTCGTATAGCACTAGCTCGCTCATCATGTCGTTCCTCGGCGAAGCATGTCCTCGAGATTGGGAGGCGATTCAATCGGCATCTGCAACAACGCCAGCGCATAGGTCTTGCCTTGCGTGTCGCTGCGCAGCGACCGGCTCGCACCGCCGGCAAGCACGTCGTACAGCATGAAATTCACCGCGTTCAAGTTCGCCGCCTCGAAACGCTCGACCCGCGACGGCTCCAGCGAAGCGAAATAGCGCTGCACGACCTCGCCAGTCAGGTTCCGGCGAATCCACTCGAAGCCTGCCGGCGTGTAAGCGATGATCGCGATGTTGGCATGATTGCCCTTATCGCCGCTGCGCCCGTGGGCGATCGTCGAAAGTGGAATGGTCGCCATCGTCATGCTCGCTCGTTGGAATAGGGATCGGCGGCGTGAGTGCCCATCTTCGGTCTTACTCAAGACCGACCGGCCGGCAGCGCCGTTACCGAGCCCGTGGCGCGTCTTTGCACAAAATTTCGCTTTTCGTCGCGGCGACATCCACGACCGCGGACGCATCTGGTTGGAATGCAGGAACTTGCTCCGAGCGAACGATGCCTTCAAACAAAGCGCGCCAAAAATGCGCGAGTGAGTGAATGAGTGCGCGAGTAAGTGCATGAGTAAGTGAGTAAGTGAGTGAGTAAGTAAGTGAGTAAGTGAGTATGTGAGTAAATGTGCGAGTGAGCACGTGCAAAAGCGCGCGCCAGAGTGCGCGGCGCTTGCCGGACGAAAAACAAAAAATGGCAGCCACAGCAGCGACATGACCCGGTCCCCAAGCTTCGCAGCGGCGGAAGTGTGAATTGCCAACCTTCGACCGCCGGCGCGCGCCGCAAGGATATGATTCCTGGCGAGAGAAGGAAATTAGTCCGCGAGCGCCATGAAGAAGGCGAACCTTCAGTGAGGTAGTCGCGTCGCTCCGCGACGCGCGTTGCGGAGCAACGCGACTACTTCAAACTGACACACTACCCGGAATCGTAGTGCGTTGACCGCTCCAGGTGATGTTTGGTAGCATGCACTTGAATCTGGGATAAATGAGGTGAATCGATGCCGGCGAGCCAAGTAGATTTCGAGCGAACGGGGACGCCGGTGTCAATTCCGACCGGCAACGGTGCGGTTCTCGACGAGCTGGTCGCCGAGTTTTGCCAGCTTCATGGACTCATCAACGAACTTGCGGTTGCCGTCGAAACCGCCAAAGACTGCTTCAAAACAGACGACGCGCAGGTCGAGATCGCGCGGGATTACGAAACCGATGATCAGTGGCTTGTGGTGCGCGTCCGCGTCCCTGGTACGGTCGAAAGCGTGCTGGCTGCAAAGAAAGAGAACACTGCGCGTTGGATTGCCGCAGTTGCATGGCCCAAACGACACCAGATTCGGCTGTCGTACGTCATCGTTTGATTTGATCGATGGACCCACTCCAGTTCCTGCTGCTGGCCGAAGCAATCCTTCGGGATGTGAATTATGCGCACCCGGCTGGTTGGCGCACTGCGGTAAGCCGAGCGTACTATGCCGCGCACAACTTCATCAAGGATTTTGTCGAAAGCGCCGGCGTACACGTAAAGGAAAGCGGCGCCGCGCATGCCGATGTTTGGAATCACCTGAGTAATTCCGGCGATGCAGAAATCGAGCAGGTCGGCAGCGATCTGTGCGATTTGCAGTCGGATCGAAATGACGCGGACTATCGTCTGGCACAACGGGAATACCAAAACCAAACCACGGCGAACGCCAGAGTGGCACAGGCCAGAAATCTGATCGAGACCATTCGCCGCTGCTGTGCGGACGCAAAACGATCCGAGCAGATCAAGAAAGCCATTCAAGCGCGCCACAAGGTGCTTCGCGGCACGAACTAACTGGGTGAAGTCGAGAGAACTTGGCGGCTTTCAATGGGGCAAGCGACGTGCGTTTTCACTCCTCATCTGACTGCCACTCCGGTAGGAATCGCGGCAAACTGAACGGCCGCTTGAGATGGTTCGGCGACTGCGACAGGTAAGGCAGGCAGGCGAGCGGCAAGGGCGGGCTTCATCGGCGAACGCCGGGGGGGTGGTTCGGGACAGTCAATCTGGTTCCCGGTCTCTGCCCGGGGATCCGTTGCCCGGAGGCGCTGCGGCGATGTGCGGCGCGAGAGGCAGGAGCAGTCGCCAGTGCGTTCCGGGGAAGAGCTCCGGTACGAGGGAAAGATACCGAATCTGGCCGCGAATCCACAAGTTTGGGAATTGTCACCCGGCCATTCTGATGTCTCCATCCATCTTGAAGCAGCTCGTCGGGAGGTGAGACGAATTGACAGGGAATTCGATTTCCTCTAATCTACCCACGTGTGAAAGTCGAGAATTGCAGGCAATCGCGATCTTGGTTGATCAAGGTTGCCCGCAGACCGACGACCGGGCGTACGGCCCGCACCAATTCTCTTGAATCCGACTCCAACGCGTTTTCCGTTGCCGAGCGAGCGCACACCCGCTGAGACCGCGCTTTTTATTGTGATTAGCTACGGCCCAATGCAGGTTAAACATCTGCTGCGTGCGTCTTGGGTCGATTACTACTCGGGCGGTGTCCCGGTAGCTGTCGAAGAACTTCGAGCCGCTCTTACCGACTGCCTGGCGAAAGGTTCGCTTAGGGTTATCGATGCTGCAAGCCGAGAGAGGATCATCGACCGCCTTCAGGCCGGCGCCATTATTGGCCCGATATACGGGCTTCCGAACATTGGCGATGTGGATTTTCCCGACGACTACGCGCAATTCCCCCCGACGACACGCCAGCGGGCGAGCCACGTTCCCTTTGCCTTCACCGATGTCGTTCACTCGAGAGTCGAGCGTTTTTATGCGACACTTCGAGCGGCGCAAGCGGATATTGAATCCCTCCATGACTGGCCTGGCAGGTCGGCTTCCGAGCCGAAGCCAATCGGTCCGTGGCGGCCGACTTGGTGGCTGGAATGCAATGAAGGATTCCGCGTTGAGGTTGAAGAGTTCGCGATGTATGGGGGCAGGTGTGGGAACGAAGACTACTGTTGCTCAAACTTATTGCCTTATGAACGCGGCGATCAACCACGGCTCAACCGCGTCCTCGCGTCCCGGAAACTGACTGCCGAAGAGTCTTGCCTGCTGAACGCGCTCGGTACCGATCCTCGGATTCACACTGGGCAAACATACGTCCCACCTGCTGTCGAGCACGGCGGCAACTTTTTCGGAATCCAGGTCACCTTAGCGAAATTCTCTGCCGCACTGGAATCATGCATTCGTAAAGGCTGGGCAACAGAAGCAACCGCGAATCACCGACGTTCCATCGAAGCGTGCTTGAATCGCGATCAGTTGTTCTGTCCTCTACCCAAACAGAGCCTCGTAAAGTTTCATAATGGTTGCGCAATCCTCACGTTGGCAGGGCGAGATGTTCTACTCGCGGCAATGCATGATTATTTCGGTCCGGATTGGGCGAATTGCCTGAAAGTCGAGCGCGAACTCTACCGTGAGGAGCATCGATATTGTGCCGAGATGGATGGAATCAGGGCCGCAATGGCCGATTACCCAAGTAATGGTCACGTGTTGTTGAATGCCCATGTCGAAAAGATCGGCCCGTGGTGCGTGTACTGGTGGAAACAGTATCCGTCCGGTTACCGGCTCGAAATTGAGATGGGCAAGCCTGAGTGAATGCAAGTTGCGATTTTTCCATACGCTTGGTCGCCATTTGCCACGTCACCGGCTTTGCGCGGCGATGTTGACCGCCAAACCATGCCCGCCCAAAGCGGCGGGCATGGCACCCTTTGGATTTTGCCAGACAGAACAGCCCAGCCAAACGGCTAAATCCACGTCGCCTACATCTCGCGTCCGCCACCTACTCCTGCACTATCGCTAGGGACTTGTCTGCCGTCGGCCCACTCGCGTGTTTCCTGGCCGTGCCCTGACATGCTTTCGCGACGGCCGGCATTTGAGCGGGTAGAGGGTTGTTCATGGTTTGGCCGGGTGGCCTGCCGGCGCGCCTGCTCGTGCACAAATCGGCCGGCGGCGATACAATGACGTCTGCCACTTG
>Ga0073934_10005757_pt1 | contig 18743 bp, 10 predicted proteins | sample LarsenN4metaG_FD_76834 | JGI IMG/M metagenome (GOLD analysis project Ga0073934, IMG submission 76834) | Hot spring sediment bacterial and archeal communities from British Columbia, Canada, to study Microbial Dark Matter (Phase II) - Larsen... ... | reverse complement strand
TGCTGCGACACGTATCCGGATTGAACCAGCTCTCGGCCCGCAACCTGGTGGAGTATCGCAAGCAGCATGGCCCTTTCAGGTCGCGCGAGCAGATCAAGCAGGTGCCCGGCGTCGGCGAGGCGACGTTCACCCAGGCCGCCGGCTTCCTCAAGATCCACGGCGGTGACAACCCGCTCGATGCCACCTGGATTCACCCGGAAAGCTACGGCGTGACGCAGTGGCTAATGACGCAGCTGGGCTACCCGTTGGCGACGCTTGGCCAGGGCACCGCGGACGAGGAGCTGCGAGCCAAGCTGGAGGCGCTCTCCGCGGAGGAAGTTTGCAAGCAGCTCAATCTTGGGTTGCCGACCTTCCGCGACATCGTCGATACGCTGCTCCGGCCCGGCCGCGACCCCCGAGAGGAGCTGCCTCGTCCCGTGTTCAAGAAGGGCATCCTCAAGCTGGAAGATCTCCAGCCTGGCATGGAGCTGCGGGGCACCGTCCTGAACGTGGTGGATTTCGGCGCATTCGTGGACGTCGGGCTAAAGGACAGCGGACTGGTGCACATCAGCCAGCTTGCCAATCGCTTCATTCGCAGCCCTCATGAAGTCGTGGCGGTGGGCGACGTGGTCACGGTCTGGGTTCTCAAGGTGGATCACGAACGACGCCGCGTCTCACTGACGATGATCCGGCCGGGAACAGAACGCAAGCAGCCCGAACGCCGGGAACCGCCTCAGCGCCGCGGCCAGGAGCAGCATCAGCAGGGCGAAGGCGAGCAGCAGCAGGGGGCCGGACGCGGTCAGCGCAGCCATGGTCGCCGGCCTCCGCCGCGCCGCGGCCAGCGGCCCCAGCAACCCCAGCACGCCGCCGCGACTGCCGAGGCGGGCCAGGCAGCGGAGGGCGATCAGCAGCAGGGCACAGCCCAGGAAGCGGTGGCACGAACGCAACGGCGTCCGCCGCCGCGCCGCCACCAGCAGCAGGGACAGCAGCGGGTTCAGTACCAGCCGCCAAAACGCGAACCGGTCAAGCCGAAGCTGAGCGAGGAGGCGCTCGAGGGCAATGCGCCACTGCGAACGTTTGCGGAGCTGAAGGCGTATCTCGACGCCAAGAAGCAGGAGTAAGCGGCTTTGCACCAGCAGTTCGACGCTAGGTCTGAAGTGTCATCGGCGTGGCGGCAGAAAGTATAATTGGAACGGGCGACAGGAGTCACTGGCTCGCGCCGAGGGTTGGCATGGGCATCTACGATCGTGAATACTACCGCCGTGAGGGACAGTCCTACCTCGGCGCCTGGGCCGATAGCGGCAAGGTCTGCAAGTGGCTGGTGGCGATCAACGTCGTGATGTTCATCCTCCAGTTGGTGACGTTTCCGCAGACGAAGGCCGAAGACCTGTTCGACCCTGAAGGAATGCAGTCGGCAGGAGTCATTACCGACTGGCTCGCGATGAAGCCGGATTCGGTGTTCTACCAAGGGCAGGTCTGGCGGCTGTTGACCGGCTGTTTCTTGCACAGCCCTTACAGCTTCTGGCACATCCTGGTCAACATGCTGGTGCTGTGGTTCTTCGGGCGCTACATGGAAGACCTGTATGGCCACCGGGAGTTCCTGGCCTTCTACCTGGTGTCCGGAATTGTGGGGAATCTGGCCTGGGGCGTGACGGCGCTATGGTCGCATCAGCAGGGCGCTCCGTACGTCTATGCCTTGGGCGCGTCCGGCGCGGTGACGGCCGTGATGGTGCTCTGTGCGCTGATCTACCCGTACAAGACGATCCTGCTGTGGTGGATTCTGCCGGTGCCCTTCTGGGTATTCGCCCTGGTCTACGTGGCTGGCGATCTGTTCGTGTTTCTCCGCGGCGCTGACACGGGGGTGGCCGTGGCTGCTCACCTGGGAGGGGCAGCGTTCGCGTTCGGCTACCAGAAGTTGGGCTGGCGCTTGACCTCGGGTCGCTGGGCCGACTTCTTCCGCAAGATGCAAAGACCGCTCAGGCCGCAACTGCGAATCTACCGTGCCGACGAGGCAGGTGCCGGCGTACGGGCCAGCGTGCCGGAGCCGCGCATCGACGAGCAGCTCGAAGCAAAGGCCGACGCCGTTCTGGAGAAGATCAACCGCTTTGGCAAGGAAAGCCTGACTGCGGAGGAACGCGACATCCTGCAGCGCGCCAGCGAACAGTATCGCAAGAAACGAACTTGAAGAGGGTGTAGTGCGATGCCTCTTTACGACTACGTTTGCACAGATTGCGAAACGAGCTTCGAGGCGTTGGTGAAGCACGAGGAAGAGGCGACCTGTCCAGCATGCTCGAGCACGAAGACCGAACGATTGCTGGGCGTTCCCGCGGCCCCGAAAGTGGTCGCGAGCTTGCCGTCGGCATGCCGAACGGATTTGCCTCCGTGCAGTCCTAACTGCTGCCGCCTCTAGCCAGGCAAGGTGGGCCGCCAACTTCGTCAGTTGACGGCCCACGAGGTTGAACCGCTGAGGTCCTGTGACAGATAGACGCTAGGGTTTCATGACGAGCGGATCGAAACGCCACTCAGGATCTTCCCGTTCGTGTTCCTCGTCTTCCTCGATCTCATCCTCGGCGATGACATCGGAAGGCGGAACAGTTGGGTCAGCTTCAACTCGAATGGGCTGGGAGTACTCCTTGCCGTCGACTGAGAGGACTACACGGTAGGTTCCTGGCGGCACTGGAGTTCCGCCTAGACCGCCAAAGCCGCGAAAGCCGCCGGCTCCTCGACCACCCGTGCCTGCACCAGGCTGACCCGCTTGGCGTTCGGGAGTCCGGGTCAGGTCCCAAACGGCGCGGTACAGACCACCTGCCTTGGTGGCCCCGCCCTCCTGGGTGCTGACGGGTCTAATCTCGCGCAGTGTGCGGCCCTCGACGTCCAGGACCTTGAGAGCGACCTTTTCCGCGGGCTTGTTGAGGACGAAGTAGATCTGAGCGCCTGAAGGTGGATTGGAGCCGACAAACCGACGATTCGTGCCGCCCCGAGCCGGCTCCGCACGCCAGCGAATGGCCGTACTGGGCTTGAGCAGGGATGCATCGGCGGTCAGGACTTCGGGCGTCATCTGACGCAACGGAGTGACGTCGAGAACCCACAAGCTGCGACCGTGCGTGGCCGCGACCACCTCGCCCATGGTTGGATGGAAGGCGAACTCATGCACGGCGACGGTCGGAAGGTTGTTGTTGATCTTGGTCCAGGAAGCCCCACGGTTGATCGAGGCCCAGGCGCCAAACTCCGTGCCGACAAGGAGCAGATTCTGGTTCTGGAGGTCTTCGCGGAGGCAACGAGTTGAGCCCCACGGCAGGTTGGCGGTGATGGGTTTCCAGGTTTCACCAAAGTCCTCGGTGACGTAGAGGTGGGGCAGGTCATCATTTGACCGATGACCATCGAAGCAAGCGTAACATCGGCCGTCGGCAAAGCGCGAGGCTTCCAGCGTAGCCACCCAAAGCCGCCGCGGAAGGCCGACGTTCTTGCCGACCTCTTTCCACTCCTTGCCGCCGTCGCGAGTGACCCAGATCATGCCGTCGTCCGTGCCGGCGTAGATGACGTTGGGGTTCCGCGGCGACTCGGAGAGCGCGGTGCCACTGCCCTTCTCGGAAGCGGTTATCTCTGGAGAGATGACTTGCAGATCGTTGCCGCGATCAAGCGATCGGAAGACGTAATTGCCGGCGCAATAGAAGATCTTCGAATTGTGATTCGACAGGATGAAAGGCGTATTCCAGTTGAAGCGGTAGCGTTGGGCCTGGCCGCCCCCTGGGCCGCGTTGCTGGTTTGCTTCTCGGCCTTCGCCTCGAGCAGGTCCTTGGCCGGGCCCCTGCGGAGCGCGGGGTCGAATGGAACCGGTCTCTCCAGTCCGGAGGTTGCGGCGTCCCATCGCCCCATTCTGGCTCGTGAAGTAGACCAGGTCCGGATCGTTCGGATCGACTCTGCAGGTGAAACCGTCGCCGCCGCCGACGCGGAACCAGTCCTCATTGATGGGGCCCGTCGAACTCCGAGTGTTGCTTGGACCTCCCCAGCTTCCGTTGTCTTGCAAGCCGCCGTACACGCGGTAGTTCTTGCGAGGATCGACGGCGACATGATAGAACTGGCCCAGGGCAGCGGTATTGAGGTGGTCCCAGTTGTTCATGCGGTCGTAAGTCACGTAGAACCCGCCATCGCAGCCAACGATCATGTGCCGGCCATCCCGCGGGTCAATCCACAGGGCGTGCTGGTCGGCGTGAACACCGCGGCCGCCGTCGGGACGGAAAGTCTTGCCACCGTCGGAGGAGCGATACAGAGAGACCCCCAGGACGTAGACGTACTTGTCATCGCTGGGATCGACTCGAACCTGGCTGAAGTACATCGGACGGGGGTTCAAGCTGTTGATGCGGGTCCAGGTCTCGCCGCCGTCGGTGGACTTGAACACACCTCCGGTTACGTGTCCTGCCTTCCCTTGCTGAGCCTGAACATTCTCGCGTTGTCCGCCAAGCCCCGAGCTGAAGGGGCGTGTCGAACTGCCGGTCCGGCCAGCAGCCGCGCCTGGCCCGCCCCGACCGCCGCCGAAAGTCGGCGTGCTCAAGGTAAGCTCGAGCTCTTTCTTGTCGGCATCGCGTTCGAGCTGGACCTTGATCTTGTCCCCTGCTTTCTTGGTGCTGGCGAGCTGCTGAAACGTATCACGAAAGCCACCAACTGGCTTGCCATCGATCAATTGGATCAAGTCGCCCACCTGAAGCCCCGTGTCCTCTGCCATCAACCGGGTCACCTTGAACCCGCCTTCAGCGTCCTCGGCGATAAAGCCGGCGAACAGCATCGCTCCCGCCCCGCCTGTCTGCTGAGCAGGGCGTGGCGCCAAGGTGACCTCCGCTTCTTTCCGCTCCGCGCCGCGCAGATAACCGACGGTGACCTTGTCGCCTGCACTGAAGTCCTCGAGCAGCTTGGTGATGTCGGCGAACTCCTTGACAGGCTTGCTGTTGATGGAAGTGATAACGTCTTCCCTGGCCAGGCTAGCTTTCGCGGCCGGGCTGTTTTCCACGACCGTAGTAATGGCCACGCCCTCCTTGGCCGTGCTGCCTTGCACGCCAAGGTAGGCCGCCGTGGTCATGCCCACTTTCTCAGAATCGATGATCGCGAAGACCACGTTCGGATCCTTGGCGTACCAGTCAAGTCCGATGCGGCCAAGCAGTGCATTCGGAAGTCCCTGGGTCAACTTCTTGAAGGTCTTGCCTCCATCTGTTGTCTTGTAGAGACCTGTGCCTGGGGCGTAGGTCTTGATGGGGCCGTACTGATCGCCTTCTGATGCGCCAAAGAAGCCGTCGTACTCATCCCTTTGCCTTTCCCAGGTGGCGACGATCAGCGTGTCAGGGTCTGTCGGGTGCATGCGCATGTCGATGACCCCGGTCTTATCGTCCACGTAAAGGACTTTCTCCCAGGTGTTACCGCCGTCGGTCGTCTTGTACAACCCCCGCTCCTCATTTGGCCCATAGAGACGTCCTAGAGCACCGACATAGACGATGTTGGGGTCCTTTGGGTGCACGATGATCTTGCCGATCTGGAAAGACTTGACGAGCCCCATGTTCTTCCAGGTCCTGCCGCCGTCGGTGGACTTGTAAACACCATCACCGTAGGAGACTGAATTGCGAGGGTTATTCTCGCCCGTACCAACCCAGACAATGTTTCGATCGGATGGAGCAACGCAGACGTCCCCGATCGATACCGTTGCTTCCTTGTCGAACTGGTGCTCAAAGGTGACGCCATTGTTGGTTGTCTTCAGCAGTCCGCCCGAGGCCGTCGCGATCCACCACGTGCTAGGATCCGCCTCGAAGACAGAAATCGCCGTCACCCGGCCGCCCATGGCTGCCGGACCGATGCTACGCCAGTTCAGTGACTTGCTCCAGGCGGGGGGGAGACCTTTATCAGCGGCTGCTGGGGAAGCGGGCTTCTCTGTGTCGGCCGCTCCTGTCGCTGGGGCGCTTGCGGTCGACTGGGCCTTGGCTGCGGGAGCTTCAGGCTGAGTCGCCTGCGCCTGCTTCAACTCGGCGAGCGTTTTGGATAACTCCGCGATCTTCTTTTCGAGTTCCTTGACCTGCTCTTCCTTGGGAGGCTGAGCCAGGGCGCCGCTGGTTTCGAACGAGAGTGCGGCAAAGCAAGCCATGATCATTGCTAGGCTGCCAGTCAGTGAAAGTCTTTCAAGCAGACGCATCATCGGCTCCTTACACTCACAAGCCTGGCTCTGCCAGCTGAGAGCAGACCAAGCCCCTACACTTTGTGCCAAATCCCCTACAGCGACGCCGCTGCCGACCTGGAGAACATATCTTCCTTGAGAGTTGAATGGTAATCTAACACCTGAGCTGGCTCGGGGTAATCAGAAAAGGCGGCCATTTTGCGAAGCAAGCACAAGGGCTGGGCAAGCGAGGGTGATGATGAACTTTCCCCTGCTGTACCCCGTGGAACAGGTTGTTGACCATCCCACGGTCGCTAATCCTGCGGCTGAAGTTCGCAAGGCAATTCTTGAGTCGAAGCTTTCAAGCCGCATACCGAAGGGGGGCAGAGTGGCTGTCGCCGTGGGCAGCCGGGGCATCGCGCAGCTAGCGGTCCTCGTTCGGTCGGCAGTGGATACGCTCAAGGGCCTTGGATATCACGCGTTCATTGTGGCGGCGATGGGCAGCCATGGAGGAGCCACTTCTGAAGGGCAACGGCAACTTCTCGCCAGCTACGACATCACCCCGCAGACGGTCGGAGTTCCAATCTCCACAGCCATGGAGGTCGTGCAGATTGGCACGAACTCGTGGGGCGAGCCGGTGTACTGGGACCGCGAGGCCCACCAGGCCGATGGAGTAATCACGATCTCACGAATCAAGCCGCACACCGACTTTCGCGGAAGCTTTGAGAGCGGCATCGTGAAAATGTTGGTGATTGGCCTGGGCAAGCGGGAGGGTGCAGCTACACATCATCAGTACGGCGCACGCGGTCTGCGCGACATGATCCCTGAGTCCGCCAAGGTCATCCTCTCCCGCACAAATTTTGCCCTCGGGATTGCCGTGCTGGAAAACGCCCGCGAGGGGGCAGCCTTGATCAGAGGCGTTGAGCCTGAAGATCTCTTTCAGGTGGAGCCCCAGCTTCTGGAGCGTGCGCGCGAACTCATGGCACGGCTTCCGTTCGAGGAGCTCGACTTGCTGGTCGTCGGTGAACTCGGGAAAAACTACAGTGGGACTGGAATGGACGTCAACGTCCTGGGCCGCCAGCTGGTTGAAGGAGAACCTGACTCGTTCCAGCCGCGAATCACGAGAATCTGCGTTCTTGATCTCTCTCCAGAGAGCCACGGCAACGCCGTGGGACTCGGCCTTGCGGACCTGACTACTCAACGCCTGCTGGCCAGGATGGACGAACATGTCACCAACATGAACTACTTCACCGCTTGTTTCATGCTTCGCGCCAAGATACCTCCCGCACTGCCGACCGATCGAGCATGCATCGAGATGGGAATGAGAACTTGCTGGCAGCCGCATCTGGATCGCCTGCGGCTGGCCATCATTCCGAACACCCTGGAATTGACACACCTCTGGGTCAGTGCTGCGGTAGCGAAGGAGTGCCGCCAGCAGAGGAGCCTAAAGGTTGGGGGCGAACCTGTGGCTGTTGAATTTGCATCAGATGACCGGCTGGAGATGGCCCGTCTCTTTCCGCATTCGCTGCTAGCTCGCCGAAAATTGGACACCTGAGGGCAGGGCCATGGAGCGGCGCAGTGTCGTTGTCATTGCCGGAGCAGTCGTTCTGGCCAGCTTTGTCTTGGGCGTTGTGCTCGTCGCCGTGCCATGGAACGCTCGTGGTGGCGGGGAAGTTTCTGAGAAGCGACGCTATGAGATTCTGCTTCCTCTGCATTACAACGACGGCTCCGAAGTTGGCGAGGACCAACGCAACGCAATGTTGGCAGAGCTTGAGGCTCAGTTCGGCGGCTGGACCATGCTCCCAGGACCCGTACGCGGCGTGTGGATGGAGAAGCAGAATCGCTTTGAAGACAAGTCCTGCCTGGTTTTCGTTGACGTCGATGACACCCCTAGCAACCGGCAGTGGATGAGAGCGTTCAAGGATCGCGTCAAGGTTCGATTTCGTCAGAACGAGGTCTATCTCGTTTCCTACAAGGTGAAGCCCGAGTAGGGGCGCGGGGAGGCATATTCACTACTGCGGCGCTGACAGCGCACTGGCAAGAAGACTAAGCATGAACATGAGCAACATGCCCCAATTCACCAGGGTGGTTAGCGCACCGAGCACGATGCCAACGATCGCATGGGCCTTGCCCTTGGCTCCTGGGGTCTGGCGTGCATAGTTCAGGCCCTGGATGCCGAGCAGGAGTGCGACTGGACCGAGAATGACGCCTGCACAGGGAATCAGACTGAAAACGCCACAGTAATAAGCTCCTAGAGCCCTGGAGTTCCGGTACGGAATCAAGGAAGACATGGGGTCGTCTGCCCGATCGGGTGGAGCGAAATCGGGGCGGTCGGTTGGAAGTGCATCGGACATTGCGGATGCTCCGGATCAAGGTCAGTTCGGCGGTGCCGAGGTGTTTATAGGTACTCGAATCCCTGGGTCAAACCGCTCGTGCATGGCCGTCGTCCCTTGCGGCAACTCCAGGGTTTGCGATTGACCAGGGCGATTCGGCAGAGCAAACTTACGTGAGATTACTCACCTGCCGGCTGACCGAATCTCAAACAGTAACTTGTTCAGCCTGTGGCGACGCGTTCACCGGATGAGGGACTCAGATGATTCGGCTTGACGCAAACCGATCGGTTTCGTTCTGTGACGGTCTGACGCGCCGCGATTTTCTGCACGCAGGAGCCCTCGCGCCGTTGGGCCTGGGGCTGCCAGGATTCTTGCAGCAGACGCGGGCGACCGCTACCCGCCCCGACAGCGACGTCAATTGCATCATGCTCTTCCTGGTGGGAGGTCCCAGCCACATCGATACGTTCGATCCAAAGCCCAGCGCGCCGGATGAGGTGCGCGGTCCATTCAAGCCCATCCAAACGAGCGTGCCTGGATTCCAGATCACGGAGATCTTCCCCAGGACCGCCTTATTGGCCAAACACGTCTCGATCATTAGGTCGGTTTACCACACTGCCACTGCCGTTCACGATACGGGCCACCAGATGATGCAGACTGGCAGGCTGTTTAGCGGGGGAGTGGAGCATCCGCACGTTGGCTGCACCCTGGCCTATCTCAAAGGGCAGCGCGGCGAGGTCCCAGCGCACGTACTTCTCCCGCGGCCTATTGGAAGGACCGGTGGCAATCTGCCGCATGGACATTCGGCGGGATACCTGGGAAAGCAGTACGACCCGTTCATCCTCAACGCCGATCCGGCTGACCCGAAGTTCAAGGTTCCAGATTTACTCCCGCCGGAGTACATCTCCGCCGTGCGGGCCGACCGTCGTCAGAAGCTTCGAGAGGCGGTGAATGGGGCAATTGCAGCGTTCGAGCACAGTCCTCAAGCCAGGCAACTGGATGAGAACTTCGGTCTGGCCTACCGTCTCATGTCCAGCCCTCAGGCCCGACGAGCGTTTGCGCTCGATCAGGAACCTGAGAAGACGCGCGAAAAATATGGCAGAACTCGTTTTGGCCAGAGTTGCTTGATGGCTCGGAGGCTCATCGAAGCCGGCGTGCGTTTCGTTACTGTCAACATGTTTGAGACGGTGTTTGACGAGATCACCTGGGACATCCACGGGAGCCGGCCATTCACTGACATCAGCGAGATGGCGCGGCAAGTAGCCCCAAACTTCGATCGAGCATTCAGCTCGCTGCTCGAGGATCTGCACGAGCGAGGTCTGCTGGAAACAACTATGGTCGTCGCCCTCGGCGAGTTTGGACGCACGCCGAAGATCAACCCCGCTGGCGGGAGAGATCATCATCCAGGCGTATGGTCCATCCTGATGGGAGGCGGTCCGCTCAAGGGCGGCCGGATTGTCGGTGAATCAGATGAGTTGGGTTACATCCCGAAAACGCGGCCTGTAACGCCAGCGGAGGTCGCCGCGACGATCTACAAAGGACTTGGGCTGAACGTGCACCATGAGTTGCCCGGGCCACAGAATCGCCCAATCCCCATGGTGGACTACTCGGTGCAGCCCATCCGAGAGCTTTTCTAGGGTTGTGGCGCCTAGGAGTTTGAACGGCCTAGTGGATAGTTTTCGGGGCTTGAACCCAATAGGCCGCATCCTCCTGCATTATTGGACCGTCTTGATTACCCCTGCGGTTGCCACCAACAAGTAGGGTCTGCTCCAATGCGAATCGCGTTTCGAGTGGCTTTCGCCGCTGTTGCAACCACTGTAATGGCGCAGGCCGCGCTCGGTTCTGAGCTTCTCCTGTTGCCAACGCAATCAACACTGCATGGGCCATCGGCTCAACAGCGGTTGATCCTGGTGGAACACAAAAGCGGTCGGATTATCAGAGAGGTCACAGAAGCCATCGTTTTTCAGTCGGCCGATTCGGCTGTAGCTTCAGTTGATGAATCCGGAAAAGTGCAGGCCGTGGGCGATGGCGAGACAGTCATCACCGCGAAGTTCGGCGACGCGGCTGCCCAGGCTACGATCAAGGTAGTGGGAAGCAAGTCCCAGCATATCCCGAGTTTCCGCAACCAGATTATTCCGGTCCTCACGCGGTTCGGCTGCAATAGCGGTGCCTGTCATGGAGCGCTTGCAGGAAAGGGCGGCCTGAAGCTGTCGCTGCGTGGCTACGACCCCGAGGCCGATCATTTTGCAATTACCAGACAAGCCTTGGGGCGTCGGGTCGATCTGGCAATTCCTGAAAAGAGCCTTCTCCTCCTCAAGCCGACCCAGGCATTGCCGCATGGTGGGGGCCATCGCCTCGACCCTGGCTCCGCTGAGTACGAACTGCTGCGCTCCTGGCTGGCGGCCATGGCCCCAGGACCGAAGCCAGAAGACGTCAGTCTGGTGCGGCTTGAAGCCTTCCCACGGTCGGCTCAGTTAGCCCCTGGCTCAAGAATGCAGGTGGTGGTTCGCGCTCATTACAGCAATGGTGCGATGGCTGATGTCACTGGCTGGGCAAAGTTCAGTAGCACGGAAGACCTCGTGGCCGGAGTTGAGGATTCGGGTCTGATCAAGGTCAGCGGGCACGGTGAGGCGGCAATCAACGTGTGGTTCTCCAACCAGGTAGCCGTCGTGCGCGTGCTTTCGCCCCACCCGCATACAGAGCGGATAGAGCAGCTATTTGCTTCAGCTGAACGCCGGAACTTCATCGACGACTTGGTGCTGGCCAAGCTCCGAACACTGAACATCCCTCCGTCACCCGTCTGTAGTGATCAGGAATTCATCCGCCGAGTATACCTTGACACCGCGGGAATACTCCCGACAGTCGACGAGCAGCGTCAATTCATCGCCGACCCCGCAAAGGACAAGCGATTGCGGTTGATCAATCGCTTGCTGGAACGTCCGGAGTTCATCGATTACTGGGCCTACAAGTGGGCTGACTTGTTGCTCGTGTCCTCTCGAAAGCTGCCCCAACCTGCTGTGTGGGCTTTCCATCAGTTCATTCGCCAAAGCGTGGCCGACAACAAGCCCTGGGATGAGTTTGCCCGCGAGATCGTCACTGCAAGCGGCAGCAGTCTTGATCAGGGAGCGGTGAACTACTTCGTACTCCACAAGGATGCCGCTGAGCTGGCCGAAGCGACCAGCGTCACCTTTCTGGGAATGTCGATTACTTGTTGCCGCTGCCACAATCATCCCCTCGAAAAGTGGACCCAGGACCAGTACTGGAGCTTTGCCAATCTCTTCAGCCGAGTAGCTCTGAAGAATGGCTTCAGACCAGGCGAGGTGCTCGTTCATTCGAAGCCCGATGGAGAAGCGTTACATCTCAGGCGAGGTACGGCCATGCCCCCGACGCCGCTCGATGCCCAACCGCTTCCCTTGAACAGTCAACACGACCGGCGCGAGTACCTCGCGCGCTGGCTCACAGACCCGAAGAATCCGTACTTCGCCAAAGCCATCGTGAATCGCGTCTGGCGCAACTTCATGGGACGCGGCCTGATCGAGGCAGAAGACGATCTTCGACAAACAAACCCGCCCTGCAATGAGGAACTCCTGAACGCACTGGTTGCGGACTTCGTTGCTCCGGTCGACGGAGGCAAACCTTACGACCTCCGACGACTCATGCGGCACATTCTAAGCTCCGCCACCTACCAGCGGTCTTCAGTTCCTCTCCCAGAGAACGCTGCGGACGATCGCTACGGCTCGCGATACTTGATTCGTCGGCTTTCCGCGGAAGTCGCGCTCGATGCCTACTCGCAAGTAACCGGCGTCCCTACGCCGTTCAATCAACTGCTGGTAGGCACGACCGGTGGCACCGCCGGTACCAATAACTATCCACTCGGCACCCGTGCTTTGCAGTTGCCGGATACCCAAGTTGTCTCCACATTCCTTGACGCATTCGGCCGGCCCGGCAGAGAGCAAACCTGTGCTTGCGAGCGTCAGCAGGACTCCAGTGTTGGCCAGGCGCTCCACTTGAACAACGGGCAAACACTCAATGACAAGCTGCGCGACAAGTCGTCGCTTGCGGAAAAACTGGCAACCGAGAAGGTCGATGACGACGAGGCCATACGAAGAGTCTACGAGCTCGCACTTTGCCGTTTGCCATCGCAAGCAGAGCGCGAGCGCCTGAAACAACGTATGAGAGCGAGCGCCGAAGATATCCATAGCTCTCGGCGAGAGGTGCTTGAAGATCTTCTGTGGGCGGTTCTTACCAGCAGTGAGTTTCTGTTTAACCACTAATGTAATGCGGGTCGAGACTGGAGGTAGCTGCCACCTTCGGCGGAGCAGAAGTTCGAGGAACGCGTGATGCGAACTGCAGTTTGCTTGACATTTCTCTTGTCGGCTTGTTCCGTCTGCAGAGGGGACGAAACCCTGCCTCCGCGCGGCTTCACCAGGGAAGTCGCCACGATGTTTACCGACTACTGCAGAGCATGCCACACGCGAAAGACCTCTCAGGGTGGATTGAACTTGGATTCATTCGAATCCTTGCTCAAGGGGGGCAAGACAGGACCAGGCATTGTACCCGGTCGGCCTGAGGAAAGCCTGGCTCTGCAGATGATGGAGAAGCGAACAAAACCGCACATGCCTCCCATGCGCTCACTCCAGCCAGAGCCGGAGGAGATCAGGAAGGTGCGGGAGTGGATCGCCGCGGGAGCGAGGAAAGACCATCAATCGTCACTTGGCCTTGTTGACTGGCGATGGGCGACCGTTGGGTTGGTCGCCACGGAGACGCTTTCCAGGATTGCCCCTGTCGCGACGCTTGCCTTTTCACCCGATGGAAACCTGATCGCGTTGGGGGGAAGGCAAGAGGTGCTCGTTCTCCGAGTCGAAGATGGTGAGTTGCTCGCAAGCCTTTCCCAAACGCACCCAAAGGTCACCGCTGTTGCGTTCAGTGCGGATGGCCAAAGCCTTGCAGCGGCTTCGGGGTTGCCTGGAAAGCAGGGCGAGCTGCGAGTTTACACTGTCTCGCGTTCGCAGCCTACCGCCTTTACTCCACGCTTCACCATTGCAGCGCACAAGGACCTGGTTCACGAACTCTCTTTCAGTGCTGACGGGAAGCTATTGGCAACTTGCAGCTACGATCACCTTGTCAAGCTGTGGGACGCTTATTCCGGCAAGGAACTCAAGACGCTGGCGGATCACAGCGATGCCGTGTACTCGGTTGCCTTCAGTCCCAGTGGGAATCTCCTGGCGAGCGCCGGCGCCGATCGAGCCGTCAAGATCTGGGATCCCACCAGTGGTCAACGTCTTTACACGCTAGCCGAAGCTTCTGATTGGGTTTATGCCGTGGCCTGGAGTCCAGACAGCAAGCATGTTGCCGCGGCGGGTGTGGACCGCAGCATTCGAATCTGGGAAGTGACGCGAACCGGCGGCAAATTGTTGCATTCTGCGTTTGCCCATGAGGCGCCTGTCTTGAGGTTAACCTACTCTCGTGATGGGAAAACGCTTTACTCAGTCGGTGAAGATGGCCAGATCAAAGCCTGGGATGTGGGCCGACTTGTAGAGCGGCGAGTTCATCCGAAGCAGCCAGAGATAGTCCTGGCGCTAGCGCTCAGGCCGGACCAGCGTCAGCTTGCTCTGGGACGCTATGACGGCGTGGCCTTGCTAGTCGATGCGGAAACCGGCCAGCCCCGGTCCCAATTGCTGCCTGTTGAGCAAAAGCCCATGAGTCTTAAGAAAGTATCGCCCGACTTCGGCCAGCGAGGCGCCAAGGTGCCGCTGAGATTTGAAGGCAAAGGCATCAACAGCGCCTCCGAAGTTGTGCTAAGAGGGCAGGGAAGGGAACTTAAGCAGAAGATTCAGATCCAAAGCCAGGGCTTTCAGTTAGACCTCCCTGAGAATCTTTCCGTGGGGCAGTACCAATTGCTCCTGAGGAACGCTGTCGGCGATTCCAACCCAGTGCAGTTCCAGGTTGACCTCGGTCCGTTGGCCCAGGAGGCCGGGTATGGGGACTCTCCACTGACTGCTCAGACTGTCAAGCCTCCCGTCACGATAGCAGGCGTGCTCGAAAGAGCGGGAGACGTCGACTTCTTCCGTTTGGAGCTTGCGGAAGGGCAGGAGCTTGGCATCCAAGTCGAAAGCCAGCCTGGAGCGAAGTTTGATCCAGTACTCAGGGTGTCTGACGAATCGGGCAAGGTGATCGAGGAAAGCTCAAACGCCTTGATCGGACTGCGAGCTCCTAAAAAAGGAACCTTCATTGTTGGGATCCGCGATCGCGAATACCGAGGGGATGCTAACCACAAGTATCGGCTGCACCTGGGTGAGATACCCATCGTGACCTCAGTCTTTCCGTTGGGACTCCAGGCAGGGACCGAGCAGATATTGTCCGTCCAAGGTGTTTTTCTGGAGGGTCAGACTCGGCTGAAGGTGGTAGCAGGCGCTGAACATGCGGTGGGTTCGAGGATCCCCGTTAGCATTAAAACTTCCAGAGGCGCGGCACATGGCAATCGGGAGGTAATAGTTGGTGAGTTCCCCGAAGTCTTGGCCAATCCATTGCCCAACTCGGTTCAGACGCCAGCACAATCCTGTGGTGTAGTCCCCGTGCCTGGCACCGCCAACGGACGGCTGCATGGTCCTGGATGCGTAGATCACTGGCGGTTCGCAGCGAAGCGTGGAACGCCCCTGGTTATCGAGACGCATGCTCGCCGCCTGGGCTCTGAAGTCGATACGGTCATCGAAATCCTGGACTCCGCTGGGCGTTCCGTGCCGCGTGCCACGCTGCGTAGTGTGGCTCGGACCTATGTCACTTTCCGAGACCACGATTCAGCCAACCCAAACATCAGGCTGGAGTCATGGAACGAACTTGCCATCAATGACCATATTTACGTCGGCTCTGAGCTGCTGAAACTCAAGGCCATGCCGACGCATCCCGACGCTGACGCCATATTTTTCAGCTCGCAAGGACAGCGCACCGGCTTTTTCGGGACGACGCCCGCAGCGCTGCCGATGGGGGCTCCGATGTACAAGGTTGAGATCCACCCTCCAGGAAGTCGTTTTCCGCCAAATGGTTATCCGGTCTTTGACCTCGTCTATCGCAATGACGATGGTGGTCCATCCTTCAACAAGGACTCCCATCTTCTTTTCGTCCCCCCCGAAGATGCGGAGTACCAGGTCAAGGTGAGCGACAGTGGTTTGCGAAGCCGAGGTGCATACCGTCTTACCATTCGACCGCCTCGGCCTAGTTTCAAGCTCAGCTTCACTCCATCGACTCCGTCCATTTTTAAAGGTGGAGGAATACCTGTTAGAGTCTCAGTCGAACGCGAGGACGGCTTTGATGGTGCAATTCAGGTCCAGCTCGAAAACCTTCCGCCAGGATTCAGCTCGCCGTCCATCGAAATCGAGCCGGGTGAATCCAGCACTTCAACCACCCTCCACGCGGAGTCCGATGCTGTCGTCTCCGCTGACGCCTCAGCCATTAAGCTAGTCGGAAAGGCAGTGGTGGACGGCAAGGAGTTGGTCCACGAGGTGGTTGGCGGGCGCCCGAAGCTAGTAGATTCAGGCGACATCACCATCGCGACCGACCGCGGAGAGGCCGAATTGCCCGCAGGTGGGGAAGCCAGGATAGGGATTCGTGTCGAGCGCATGAATGGCTTTGCTGGCAGGATACCGATCGAGGTGCTGGGACTGCCGCATGGAGTCAAAGTCAAGGACATCGGGCTGAACGGCATCCTGGTAACCGAGAAAGAAGCTGAGCGAACCATTGTTCTTTATGCGGAACCATGGGTCAGCAGCCGTGAACACCCCATCGCAATCGTGGCCAAACGGGAGGGCAAGAACGTCGAGCACGCGGCCAGGCCAGTGCTACTGAAGATTATTCGGCGCTAGGAGTTGGCGAAGACCCCAACTGCCCTGAATTTCCCTCTATCCTCCAGCTTGTCTCGGCCTGCCCAGTGCGAATTGCATAGGCGCGACGTCATGGCAAGGCCTTCAGTTCGGATTATCGCTTCTTTCTCCGCAGATGGTTGCTGTGCCAGATGAGCCCGCTCGTCCGCGCCATGTGGTGAGGCGCGACCCACCTAGGTAGGCAGAAGGTTTGTAGTTCCACTCTTGTCCTTCACGTCTCAGAATCCCGCAGTTCTGTCAGATCGGCGCGAGCTCCAGGGAAGATCAGCAAGGAATTGTGCCGGTAGTTGACGGCTTTTCAAGCCGCTGCGCTGTCCCGCAAAAGCGCTCGGTTTGGCTTGACTTTGCTCATAACAGCCTTATTATAATGTGAACGATTTGAACGATTAGTGGCCGCTGCAACGGGGAGGCTGAGATGGGCGCGTCGAAGCAAAGTTTGTCCAGGTGGGCCGCTGGCAGGGTTCCACGGCACGTAAATCACTCTTCATTTCGTTCGCGTACTGCCGAGGCCAGATATCGGATCGACGCCCCGATACCATCGTCCGATCCTGATCTCAAGCACATGGCGGACGAGGTAACCCGTGAACTGGCAAGGCGAATGCACTATGCCGCCTATCGGGCCAACATGGCCAGGAACGAGAAGGAAGGGGAACCCTGGCTGGCGAGGTACTTTGCGTTGAGAGACAAGATTATCCTTGGCAACCGGAAACTCGTGTTTCGTGCAGTTCGCCAGCGTGTCGGGTATAGCAGCTGCACTGAGGACCTGGCGAGTGAGTGCCAGATTGTTCTGATGAAAGCCGTCGCACTGTACAACCCATGGCTGGGCATCCGTTTCAGCACCTATGCGTTCACATGCATGCTCAGAGCTCTGGGGCGCATGTGCCAGAGGTTGGCATCTGATCGCCTCTCGCGTTCCGTCTCCCTCGATGCGATAGGCGAGAGCGAACCCCGTTCGGTGAGAACGCCGAGCGACACCTTCGGCGATGGTCAGCAAGTATCTGCCTTTTTGCGGCCAGAGCATCCCCTTCTCACCTCTCGGGAGAAGAGTATTCTTGCTCTGAGATTCGGTGGTGAGAACTCGCGTCGATCTCCCACGCTCGAAAGCGTTGGCAAGAATCTTGGGCTTTCGAAGGAGCGAGTACGTCAGGTGCAGGCGGGCGCACTTCGCAAGCTACGGATGGCTCTCGCAGGCGCCCACTGTTGTTAGGGGTGAGTTGATCTTTCTCCGCGCTTTTACTCCTAAGGTCCCGTTTCGTTCGAGGTGGGGAATGGCAGCCCAATTTCTCAGTACCGCCAAGGCGGCCAAGGTGCTGGGCGTCAGTGTGAGTACTGTGAAACGCTGGGTAGACGATGGTATTCTCCTGGCCCAGAAGACGGCAGGCGGGCACCGCAAGCTTGCTCATGCTGATGTTCTGCGGATGGTCAAGTCAGGGCTGCTCCCCGCCGGAGACCTTACAGAACTCCAGTGTACGTCCTCATTCTCGCCGAGGAAGCTGGCATCCGATCTCTTTTTTGCCCTCCTGCGTGGAGATTCTGGGACGGCGACTCGCATCGTGATGGGGGCGTACAATAGCAGGATCACCCTACCTACCATGGCTGACGAAATCATTGCGCCAGCAATGCATCGAATCGGTCACGAGTGGGCTACGGGAGATCTCGACGTCTACCAGGAGCACCGTGGCTCACAGGCGTGTGCCACAGCCTTGTACAGCCTCAAGAGCCACATGCAGGCCGCTGCTTCCTCGTCTGGCCCTTCAGCGGTTGGAGCCGCTCCGGAGGGTGATTTGACTCTGCTTCCTTGCCTCCTGGCGGAGCTTGTCATGATGGACCTCGGTTGGAAGCCTGTAAACCTTGGGCCGAACACTCCGCTGTCATCCTTCGAGAAAGCGGTGAGAGAGATCCGACCAAAGCTCATCTGGCTTTCAGCTTCGCATATCATCGAGCCGGCGCGTTTTCTCGAGGAGTATCGCGGGCTGCAGGCTGCCGCTCAGCAGATCGGTTCAGTAATTGTCATTGGTGGACGAGCGATGACCGAAGATGTTCGCTGCCAGCTCGCCTACACCGCATTTGGCGATCGCCTCGCACAGCTCGCTTCAATTGCCTCGGCTATCTACCGAAGGCACGATCTGCCCCGACGTGGCAGGCCAAGAAAAGAGGTCTAGAAAAAGAAGACGATTTGAGCGAATGGTTCTTCGCGAGTGCTTTCTTTGGAATTTGCCCACAGTGGGCGTTCCCGCCGAGTAGTCCCAACGAAATTAACTTCGAGATCGCTATTTGTTCGTGACTCGTCAAGCATCACGGCTGTTTCATATACGAGATGCGATTCAGGGGCGGCGGCAATAGCACATCAAACCCCATCGAGCAGAGATAAGTCCAGAAACCCACGAGAGCCAATCAATTGACGTCAGGCATGCCTTGTAGCAT
>Ga0073934_10005756_pt1 | contig 18745 bp, 9 predicted proteins | sample LarsenN4metaG_FD_76834 | JGI IMG/M metagenome (GOLD analysis project Ga0073934, IMG submission 76834) | Hot spring sediment bacterial and archeal communities from British Columbia, Canada, to study Microbial Dark Matter (Phase II) - Larsen... ... | reverse complement strand
GACGGGGTTTGGCCGGAGCCGGCAACATCGCGCCGGGCCAGGAAAGCCTCTGGAGCGGGTCAGGACCTTCCTTCTTCCGCGTCGAATCGGCTGCACGCTGCGGGATCGCGACAGCGAATTGGGCGGTCTCAAGCAGTGGTTCGGCTGCCCCTACGGCGACTTGGCCCACTGCTGAATCCGGCTCTGTCGCCGCTACCGCATCCGGCAACAGCGGGCTTTCGCAGGGCCCGGCCAGTTTGAGCGTGAGCTCCGCCGCGGGCACTGCCAGCGGACCCATGCCGGCAGCCATGATACTGTCATCGGTCGAAGCGGCTTCCGGTGAGGTGCTCCAAGCCGGCGCCAGTTCAATCGCATGCAGTTCGGCAGCAGCAAGCTGAGCCACCGAATCCAAACCCAGCGCGGCGCTCTCCAGCCCTTCCTGAGGAACAACGTTGCTGGATGGGCTTGCGGCGAGGAAGACGTTCAGGGCAGCCGCTTCGGGTTCCATGGCTGAGTTGGCGCCCGCAGGCAGCAGGTCTTGGCTCAACCCGATCTCGGGAGAACCCAAAGAAGTCGCCGGCGCCGGGAGCTGGGGCGACGGTTGACCGAGGATCGCCTCCTCCGGCAGCACGCGAACCGCGACCACTGTTTCGAGCGGGTCGCCCTCGAGTGGCAACGTTCCCGCCAGAGTTTCGTTCGCGGGAGACTCGGGGGCGGAGAGTGCAAGAGCAGCCCGCGGCGCTTCCAGCGGCGTTTCGGGAGGGAGCGCATCGGCCACATATACGGTCTTGACGCCTGGTTCGGCCATCGGGGCATCCGGCGGGGCGAACTCTTCGCACACACCGAGGTCTACACCGGTACCGAACTCCTCCGAACTGACCGGAAGCGCGACCGGGATGCAGGGTGCAAAAGCCGGTGCGGAGGGACGCCGTGGCGGACGTTCGAGCGCGCGGAACGCTTGCGGTTCCACGCCGGAGCAAAAACCTGCACAAGCGGGTTCTGCGGCAATCGGGCTCGCAACCTGCAATCCGCTCGGCGGAATGATCGATGGAGGTTCCACAGACCCCGCCTGCGGTATGGCCGTGCCCATCAACTGGCTTGCCAAAGCCAGCACAGATTCGGCGGGGGACCCGCTTTCGACGTCCAAAGTCCCGGCTAACGCGAGGTGAGCGGGAGCGCCAGGGAGGTCCGCGAATGTAACCGTTGAGACCGGCTCGCCAGCGTGCCACCAGGCGTTCCTGTTCCAGTCCGCAAATGGCGCCAACGGGGCAAAGTGATCTTCAGAAGCCTCTAACTCGGGTTCCCAGTTATCGAGGATGCCCGCTTGAGGCGGGTCGGACACGCGTCGTGTTGCAGCGAGATCAAAGGTCGGGACGTGGAATCCGCTGCCGCCATTGCCGGAGGCATGCAGCGCGGCCGTCTCCTGGAGTACCGGAACCAGTTCGGCGGAAGGCACTGGCGCCGCTGTGATCACCGCCTGCGAACGGTTTTGGATCGCGAATTCGTGCAGAGCGAGAATATCGCCAACGGGGGTCGCTTCCCCAATGTCGTTCCAAGGTGCATGCCGCGGCGCCAGCCGACTGGCGGGAATGGCCAGCACGAGCACGCATTCGATGACTCCAAAACCCGATCCGGAGCGCCATTCCCGCGGGGCCGCGGCACAGAACTCATAGCTGTTGGCGAGCACCAGGAGTTCCGCGGTTTGCAGCAGAGCTTTGAACAACGGCGCCAGCTCCGCGCTGCGCGGAGGAATGGCCAGATTGCGCCCACGCAGCAGCGCTCCCGCGAGGACTTCCCTCGAGGCGGCAAACGAACGTTCCCCGTTGCCTGCCGAACCCAAGTGAGCCAACAACTGCCCAAGCCTTGCCTGGGGCGGTGGCAGCAGGTTCGGCAGTGCCGGAATCCAAGGTGCGGGCGTAGAATCCGAGCCGGCCATAAGGCCAAGCGTCATGGCGGCGGCGGACGGAAACTCCCGGTTTCGCGGATCCGAATTGAAACGCCACATCGGCTCCCGTCCAGCCAGGTCTCGGATGCCGCGAATCGAGGACTGAGTGAGTCCGGCGCCCGGCAATGCGGGAGCTTGAATCTGAAGCCACGAGCCGCCAAATCCCGCCGGTATCCGAGCCGCGCTCAACCCGATTGCGCGCAGCACCAAACCGTGGTCCATCAACCCGGCCGTAATTCGAATCCCGGCCGTCAAAAGAATGTGCAATCGTGGGACCGACAGACCGGCGCCGCTGTGGCCGGCGAGTGGGGGCGCCAGGAATCCCCGGATGGAGAACTGCGTAGCGTTGACCGGTAGCGCCGCGTTCCAGTACAGCCAGCCCGCCAGCCTGCGCACCGCTTCCACCGTGCTTTCGGCCGCAGGCAGTTCCATGCGTGAAGCGGGGCGGCTCCACAGCAGCGGAGCCCTCAATTGCGCGGACCGTCTCAGAGCTCCGGATGTGAGCGCAAAAAGGTCGGCGTAAGGCGGCTCCGCCACCTCGCGGCCTAGGACGGGGAGAACTTCCTCTTCGGAGAGAGCGGGCTTAATCTCAGCTCGCGGCGAAGTGCGGTTCAGACGCTTCTGCGATTCGATCAGTCGCGCTAGTGCCAGTTCGTCGTGCTGACGTTGAAACCGCGCTTTATGTTCAGGCGAACAGAACTCGTCTTTTGCGATTTTTCGCAGGAACGACAGCGGCTTGCCACACAAAAGGCAACGCATAAGCAAGAGAGTCCTAGGCCTTAAGCTCCATCGTAAGGAGGTACCCGAATCCTTGCTACGCAGCAAAAGCCTTACAAAGGGAAGAAAAAAGCCACCAGCCGCGTGAACTGATCGGGATTTCGCCTGAGGAGAACAAAAGTGGCGATCAGCGCTCAGCGTCAGGGGGGCCAACCGAGTAACGTTTTACCTCAGTGACCCGAACCAGCCTTCAACTCGACTTTTTCAGATTTGTCTCAAACAGCTTGAAGATGCGTTTGTACTCGTCCGCCCAACTGGTTGGCTGCACGAATCCATGGTCCTCGACCGGATAGGACGCGAATTCCCAGTTCTCTTTTCGCAATTCGATCAACTTCTGCACCAGACGCACGGAGTCCTGATAATGGACGTTCACGTCCACCATGCCGTGACAGATAAGCAAAGCGCCCTTCAAGCCGGCTGCATGGTAGATCGGCGAGGAGCGCTTGTAGGCTTCCAGGTCCTGCTGCGGCACGTTCAGGATGTTCGAGGTGTAGCCATGGTTGTAGTGAGCCCAATCGGTGACCGGGCGTAGCGCTGCGCCCGCAGCGAAGACGTCGGGCTGTGTGAAGAGTGCCATCAGGGTAATGAAGCCGCCATAACTGCCGCCGTAGATGCCGATCCGTTTCGCATCGACCCCATGTTCCTTCACGACCCATCTGGCAGCATCCACCTGGTCATCGAGGTCCTTGCCGCCCATGTGGCGGTAAATGGCGGTGCGCCAGTCGCGCCCATAGCCGGCCGAGGCGCGGTAATCGAGATCGAGCACGACATACCCGCGCTCCATCAGAAAATGATGGAACATATATTCGCGCGCGTAGCTCGACCACCAGCGGTGGACGTTCTGGGTGTAGCCGGCGCCGTGCACGAAGATGACGGCTGGTCCGCCCGCTCGAAAGTTCTTCGGCTTGTAAAAACGCGCTGGAACCTGGGCTCCATCGCGCGCCGGGATCTTGACGATCGGCACGTCCTGCCAGTTATAGGTCCAGAATTCAGGGGCAGGCGAGTCGGTCAGTTTCTTGAGAACTGCGCCGGGCTTGTTGTCCATCACGTAAAGCTCGGGCGGTTTGTTGGTGTAGGAGTAAATGACAGCTATGAAGCGCTCATCGGGCGACAGCACGACGTCGTGGTTGCCAGGCTGAGTGGTAATCTTCGTGCGCGGGCCGCCGGTGACCGGCAGCGAGTAGAAGTGGCGCACATCCGGGCCTTCCTCAGATGTCACCAGCCAGAAATTCTTCTTATCGCGGGAAAGCTGAACGCTTTCCACCTCCCACTTGCCGGAAGTGAGCTGGCGCGTTTCGCCGCTTTCGAAATCGGCGGTGTAGAGATGTGAATAGCCATCCTTTTCGGACTGGAAGTAAATGGTCTTGTTGTCGCCGAGCCAGCCGAGTGTGAAGGATCCAGGTCCCCCGACCCAGGCGTCATCGTGCAACGACATCAGCGTGCGGGTCTTTCCGGTAGCCGGATCGACGGCGAATATGTAGCGATCTTTGTTGTCCGCGGATCGACCCATGACGGCCAGCTTGGCGCCGTCGTCGGACCACTGGGGGTTGGACAAAGCGATCGCGCGTTCAATCTCGCGTTCGCGCGGCGGCGCTGCGGGCGGAGGTCCTTCGCTCGAGGCCGGAGAATTGACCGGAGAGCGCGGAGGCGCCGGCGCCTTTTCCCGCATGCCATGATCGATCCAGGTGACATCGCCCGTTTCTGTCTTCACCACAGCCATGCGGCTGCGGCCTTGTGCATCGCCGACCTTCGAGCGTGCGTTCAGGTTTTCCGTGTAGGCCGACTCGGTGACATAGTTTGGAACTATGGTGTTCTTGACCCCGTCCGGCTGTTCGAAGATCGATGCCAGAACGTACTTGCGGTCAGGTGACAGAAGCAAGTTGCCCGCGGACTGGCGCGCGGTCAGGTTGAACGGTTTGCGGGTCTCTTCTTTCTTGCGTTCGGCTTCCTGTTCTTCCCGCCGCCTGGCGCGCTGCTCGATGATTTCGAGCAGCGCGCGCTCCTCCCGCTTGAGCGCTTCCTGGCTCTCGGTACCGCGCTGGGCGGTGGATGCCTGGGCCCCACCGCCGCCGCGCTGTCCCTGCTGGCCTTGACCGCGTCCTCCGCCAAAAGCGGCCGCTGGAGCTGCGGGCGCAGCGCCGGCCGCGCCGGAGCGGATGTCAGTCCACTGTTCCAGCAATCCACCATCAAGCGAGAGCGTATAGAGGTTGCCGGCGCGCACGAACGAGACTGCTTTCTCGTCCTGGGTGAAACGCGGATTGGCTTCAACGTCCGTTGTCTTGGTAAGCTGCCGACGTGTATCCGTGCCGCGATCGTATAGATAAAGGTCGCCGCGGTCCGTGTAGAGGATGAGTTTTCCATCGCGCGATTCTACGCCATTCAACGGCGGGGCCAGCCGCTCCTCAACATCGGTGAGCTTGCGCATCCCGCTGCCGTCGCGGTTGATCACATACGTGTCGAAGGGCTTGTCGGGCGGCGCGGACGCCTCTTTCCAACTGAAGTAGATTTTTGAGCCATCGCCCGACCAGCGCACGGCGCGCGGGGAGTTGCCGTACAAGGCGGGTCCGCGCATGATTTCGTCGATGGTCAGGGAGAGCTTGCGGGTCGCGGCGGCAGGGGCCTGCGCCGAAACGGGAGCCGGGGCCGTTAACAAAAGGCACAAAAGCGCCGATAGGTACTGGCGGACAGTCATGGGCTAGTTCCTTCAGTTGGTCTGGAAAATGGGTATTGTCGCACGGGCCGCGATAAGATAACGAAGCGATGAATCTGCTGGCACTCATCTTGGCGCTGGTCTTTTCGGGGGCAACCGCAGGAGCGCAGGTTGGACCAAACCCCGGCACGTGGCTGCTTCTCCCTGGAGATTACAGCCGCAATGCCAGCGTTGAGGACGTTACGCTTCTGGCGCTGCTACAGCGTGCGCGCATGCTGGAGATGCAGCGCGAAAAGACATGGAAAGCGGAATGGAACCAGCTTGCATCGACAACCCAGGAAGTTCTTTCGAAAGGTGTGGTCAATATAAGCTGGCGCTTTCTTACCCGCCTTTTGTGGTTGATGAACGGAGGGCTTCCCGGAGAAGAGAGCGAGCTGCTCGCCACAATGAACTTCTTGCCTGATGCGCGGGTGCTGCCGGCGGACGACATTCTGCACGTGGGAGTGCTGCCCATGTTCGGTGCGGGCAAGCGTCTCCAGAAAACCTACACCTTCCGCGCAACGCTGGCAGATGGCGGTGGCAAAGTTGTCGCAACGTCGCAGCCGGTTGTGATAGATGCCATCGAAGAGCGGGAGCTCTCGATTCCTCTTGGCAAGTTGCCCGCGGGCGGATACACGGTGCGTTGCGAGCTTACGCCGGCGGAAGGCAAGGAACCTCTGAGCGCGGTCACAAGAGAAATCCTGATCTGCCCGGATTGCAAGACCCGGATCAGCAGATTGTCTGAGCGGATGCAGCGGGCGCAAATCACTACGCCGCGGCAGCGCGCCGCAATGGAGACGCTCGAATATCTGCGGGCGCGGTTGCAGGCTGGGTTGCAAGGCTATGTAGGAGCTCCGTCCGAGCTGTGGCATCCGGCAGTAGCGCGATTCGCGGGAACGATGTGGTTACGCGAGTCAAGGACCTCCGACTATGAACGGCACCTTGCTCAAGCGGAGAAGCTCGCCGAACTGCTCGAAAAAGGGGAAGACCCCTGGCAGACGATGCGTGGCCACATGACTCTGGCCTATCTTGCGACTGACAACACGTACCAGCCTTATGACGTGTACATTCCGCAGAAACTGAGCCCGAAGATGCCTGTGGTGGCGCTGATTCACGCCGGCGGAGGCGATTTCAGCTCGCCATTTGTCACGGCGTTGGATGACAAGGGCGTTCCCCTGGCTGCGAAGCTGGCAGAAGAACACGGATTTGTGGTCGTATCGCCGTTTGGCCGGGGCTCTTTCGGTGTTCAGGTTGATCTGGCGGAAGCGGATTTCTACGTTACGCTGGACAAGGTGGCGCTGATCTGCGATGCCGAAGTGAGCCGTGCTTATGTGTTCGGCTACTGGACCGGCGGAGTGGGGACGCTGAATATGGCGCTGCGCCAGTCAAACCGGTTTGCGGCGATCGCCCTGGCAGCGGGGGTCCCCGGGCCGCGCGGGGTCGCCTTCGACAAACTGGGAGACGTGGCGCTGCAAGTTTTCGCAGCCGGTAAGGATCGCTTCAGCGCGGCACAGAATGCCAAAATGCTGGCCCTGTCCGCCGAGCGCGCCAAACGCCGTGCCGTGTTGGTGGAGTTGCCGGATGCGGATGCGTTCAGCGTGTATCCGGTTGCGCTGAAGCCCGCTTTCGAGTTCTTCGCCAAGGTTCGCAAGGACATTGCGGCTGCCGAAGCGGCGAAACCTAAGCCGGCGGATGCGCCTAAGGCGCCTGAAACCGCAAAGCAGAGGTAGTTCTTCCTGACCCGTCGCCCCCCGCTCCGCAACGGAGCTGGTTTGCCGGCTACGTTCGAAGGGCTTCCACGTGCGCCACAGTGGCCCTTGCCAGTCCGCTGAGGTCGTAGCCGCCTTCAAGCACGCTTACCACCCGGCCGGCGCAGTGCTTATCGGCGACTTCCATGAGCAACGAAGTCATCTCGGCAAAATCATCGTCCTTAAGCAGGAACCTGCCCAGCGGGTCGCCGCGTCGTGAATCGAAGCCGGCCGAGATCATAACCAGGTCTGGTTTGAATGCGTTGGCGGCTGGGAGCAGGCGGTTCTTCACTGCGCCGAGTAGTTCGGCCCGTCCGGCGCCTGCCGGGAACGGGCAGTTCATGGTTGTGCCCGCTCCAGCCCCTGAACCTGTTTCACCGGCGGCGCCCGTTCCCGGGTACCACGGATATTGGTGCGTGCTGAAGAAGAAGACTGACGGGTCCTCGTAGAACGTGTCCTGGGTCCCGTTGCCGTGGTGAACGTCCCAATCAGCAATCAAAACCCGCTCGGCGCCATGAGCTTTGATCGCGTAGCGCGCTCCGATAGCGATGTTGTTGAACAGGCAGAAGCCCATGCCGCGCGCAGGAGTCGCATGGTGTCCGGGCGGCCGGACGGCGATGAACGCGTTGCGCACTTTCTTGTGAAACACTGCGTCCACTCCGGCGAGCACACCGCCCACCGCCATCACGGCGACATCGAAAGAGGATTCGCTCAAAGGGGTGTCGCCGGTGCTGAGGACCCTGGCACCGCGCGCAATGTCGTGCTTCACGATCTGAAGGTACGGACGGTGGTGGCAAAGCAGGAGATCGTCTTCGTTGGCGGCGCGGGCGGCGACTCGCGGCAGAGTGCGTGCGAGCCCGGCCTCCTCAAGGGCTCGTGTGACGGCGCTGTAGCGCTCGGGACATTCCGGATGCCCGGATCCAGTCTTGTGCCGTTGGTAGACCGGATCTAATAGAAGGCCAGTATCGTTTCGCGCTCCATCGGGCATGCAGAACATTCTCGCTCAAACTTGGCGGAACAATCGGGCAGGCCGACTCGTCTGAACGGTTTGGTGAGCCTGGATGACTCCTGCAATCGAACCCGAAACTCTGCTGCTTGAGGGAGTTCCGGCAGCTCCGGAGCGGCGCCCCCGGCCAGTTCTCGAGATGAAGCCGCGCTTGCGGTTCCGTTCGATGAATGCCTTGGAAATGCTCGCGGATCTGTCGCGCCAGACGCTGGCGAATCTGCGGCGGAATAAGCTGCGCAGCTTTCTCACATTGTTCGGGATTGCCTGGGGCATCGCGTCATTGATGCTGATGTCGGCGCTGTCCGATGGATTCCGCCAGGGCCAGCGGAAAAACATGGCGCAGATCGGCGACAACATCGTTTTCGTTTGGCCGGGTGTCACCGAACAGCAGGCAGGAGGGCAGCGCGCAGGCCGGCGCATTTACCTCAAGCGCAGCGATCTGGATGTCATCCGGGCGCAGTGTCCGGATGTCGAGGTGGTCGCCAGCGAGCAGAAAACTTACGGTGTCGCGGTTCGCAGCGCCTTCAATTCAGGACGGTTTCTAAACGTCGGTGTGAGTCCAGAGTACTTGCGGTTGCGGAACCTTCCCCTGGGGCAGGGAAGAACCGTGAGCCAGGCCGATGTCCGCGATGGCAGGCGTGTTGCTGTCATCGGCGATTCGGTGCGCAAGCAGCTTTTTGAGAAACGCCCGCGCGTCCTCGGTGAGCAGATTTTCATCAACAACTATCCGTATGAAGTCATCGGGTTGCTCAGCCACAAGAATCAGAACAGCTCCTACGATGGCTGGGATAACGACAAGGTCCTGATTCCGGAGACCGCCCTGGTACGCGATGTGCCGCCAAACCGCCGCGTTTACGCCGAAGGCGGCATGTCGGGATTCCTGTACCGGCCTGTTTCCGTGGATCGCTGGGAAGCCGCGCAGACGCAGGTCCGGCGCGCCTTGGGCAAGCTGTATGGGTTTACCGAGACCGACAAGGGTGCGCTAAGGATATTTGACTCGATCGAGAGCGCGCGTATGTTTGACTCGATCTTCAATGCGGGTGAGATCTTCCTGGCGGTCGTCGCGCTGGTCACGCTGACTCTGGGCGGAGTTGGCGTGATGAACACCATGATGATGGCGGTGGCTGAACGCACCAATGAGATTGGGTTGAAGAAAGCCCTGGGCGCGACCAGCCATCGGATTCTCTTGGACTTCTTCTTGGAAGGCCTGTTTCTGGCGTTGCTGAGTGGAATTGGCGGCTTGATGCTGGTCTGGCTCCTCTCGTCCGCGGTGAATTCCCTTCCGCTGCCGCCGATGTTCGCGGGCCTTCCCATCAAATGGAGCATGTTGCTCTTTGCATCCACGGCGCTCGGGTTGGTGGCGGTGCTCTCATCCCTGCCCCCTGCCCGCTATGCCGCCAACCTGAGTCCCGTGGAAGCGCTGCGCCATGAGCGCTGATCGGAGATACCGGCCATGACTTGGGGATTCACTTTTAGCGAAGCTTGGGCTGCGCTACGCCATCAGAAACACCGCACGCTGTTCACCACGATGAGCCTGGCGTGGGGAGTGACCTGCTTCGTCATTCTGATGTCCTACGGTTCTGGCTTCGAGACCGCGTTGACCACCGCCTTCCGTGCCGTTGGGCAGGACTTGATTCTCACCATTGGCGGACAAACATCCGAACAGGCCGGGGGCTTGCGTTCGGGGCGGCGAATCCAGCTTGACCTATCCGACGCGGCCGCGTTGAAGGAATCCGTGCCTTTGGTCGCAAACCTGTCGCCGGAAATCATGCGCCATAACGTGAAGGCGATCCGCCCGGGACGGGAAAAGGAAGTTGCCATCCGCGCAGTGGCGGCGGAATACAGTGTTGTCCGGAACATGAAAGTGGCGGAAGGCCGCTGGATCAATGAAGAGGATCAGCAGCGCCATAACCGGGTCGCCGTAATCGGGGCCAAAGTGAAGAAAGAACTCTTCGGCGAAGCCCCTGCGATCGACGAAGAAATCACGATGAACGGTGTACGATTCACCGTAGTCGGCGTACTCGATATCAAGCTGCAGATTGCCAACTACAACCGCCCCGACAACGAATGTGTCTTCATCCCCTACGAGACGTTTTCCATTTACGGAGATACAAGCCATCCATGGTTTCTCGTTTGGAGTCCGGTCACCCCGGAGTCGCGCGAACGCGCGATGAAGATGGTCCGCGCGAAACTGGCTGAACTGCACCGCTTCAGCCCGAACGACGAGAAAGCAGTCGAAATCCTTGCTTTCTCGCAGTTCATGACGATCATCACGGGTATGACGCTCGCGGTGCAGGCGCTGCTTGGATTTGTTGGCGCTCTGACGCTTGCCATTGGCGGCGTGGGTCTGGCCAACATCATGCTTGCCTCTGTCATCGACCGCACCCGGGAGATCGGCATGGTCATGGCGCTGGGAGCAGTGCGGCGGGTAATCCTGCGGCAGTTTCTGGTGGAGGCGTCGATCATCGTGCTCGCGGGCGGGTTACTTGGGATCGGGCTGGGTATGGTTGTCACTCAAATTATCGGCTCGATGCCATTCCTCGGCCCCGCTTTCCGCGAAACGACGAATGTGGGTGACATTCACTTGCGGATCTCCGGCGGAGCAGTCCTGGTGTCGACCATTGTTCTGTTTCTGGTCGGGCTGATTGCGGGGATGGTTCCTGCGATGAAAGCCTCCCGGCTAGATCCCATCGAAGCGCTGCGCTACGAATAGCTCTCGTCTGCTCATTCCTACGCCAGATCCGGCATCGCGCTACACTACCCCTCATTCGCGTGCGTTTCTTTGATGGCGTCTTCTCCACTCCGCGCTGGCTCGCACTCTGGGCCGCGATGCTCGGCTACATGCTGGATGCGATGGATGTGCTGCTGTACGTCTTCGCGCTCCAGGCGATCCGGTCGGAGTTCCAACTGAGCAATGCGGAGGCAGGGCTGGTCAGTTCTGCCACGCTGATTGCTTCGGCGGGCGGGGGAATCCTTGCTGGTGTCGTCTCGGACCACATTGGACGCAGGGCAACGCTCGTTTACACGATTCTGGCTTACTCGCTCGCTTCGGCCGGTTCGGCGTTTTCGCAGGGGCTGCTTGACCTGATTCTGTGGCGCGCCCTGGTGGGGTTGGGTCTGGGAGGCGAATGGTCCGCCGGAGCCACGCTGGTATCGGAAAGCTGGCCCGCGGAACACCGTGGCAAAGCCATCAGCTTTATGCAATCAGGGTGGGCGATTGGCTACATGGCGGCGGCGCTGTTGAGCGGTTTCATCCTGCCCCGTTTCGGCTGGCGGATTCTGTTCCTGATCGGAGTGCTGCCTGCCTTGCTCACCGTGCTGGTGCGCCGCAAAGTGGAGGAGCCTGAAATTTGGAAGCGTTCCCGCAGCGAACGTCCTCCCGGTGGCTTCCTTGCGATCTTCCGGCCGCCGCACGGCAGGTTGACGCTGCTGGCCACGGTGCTGGCGACGTCGGTCTTATTCGCGTATTGGGGATTGTTCACGTGGCTTCCGGGATTCTTAGCGGCGCCCGTTGTGGCAGGTGGCGCCGGACTCTCGATAGTGCGCACGAGCGCGTTCGTTTTCACCGCGCAGTTCGGCGCCTACGCCGGATACCTGACCTTCGGTGTCCTCGCCGACCGGTGGGGGCGCCGTCCGGCTTTTGCTGCGTATGTGCTTGCGGCGGCGCTGCTGGTTCCCGTTTACGGACTGACTCCACGGCTGTTCCCGGCGCATGCCGAAGCGATTCTGCTCGCCCTGGGTCCGCTGATCGGTTTCTTCGGCACAGGCTTCTTCTCGCTGTTCGGTGCAATGCTATCGGAGATCTACCCAACCGCGATCCGCGGAGCGGGGCAAGGCTTCGCATACAACTTCGGACGTGGGTTAAGCGCGCTGTCGCCCTACGCGGTTGGGGCACTCGCTGACAGGCATGGACTGGGCGCAGCGTTAGCGTTGAACTCGTCGTTTTTCCTGATGGGTTCAGTGCTGGTCTTTCTGCTCCCGGAAACGAAGAACCGGGAACTGAGCCACGTCTAATCTAGGCCGAGACTTTCCTATGTTTCGAACGATCTCGAAGGCGGTCTTCAGGACAGACGTTTCCGGAATGGGCGCTGTAGCAGGCCAGCCGGCCCGGCCAAGCCAGACTGAACTGAGAACCTAGGCCCCAGTCTGAGGCGTACTGCGAAGCGGTCCGCGCCTCGGATAGTATATGGTTCAGGTTCCAGGAGGCCGCAGTAGAGTGAACAGAAGAGATTTGCTTAAGAGCGCCGCCGCACCCGCGGCCGGTTTGACGATCCTGAGGAGCGGGATGCTGCGCGGGCAGACCGCGCCAAGCAATCGCTTGAATATCGCGCTTGTGGGAGTTTGGGGCCGTGGCACGGCCCACTACGCCACACTCAAGAATGAGAATGTCGTCGCCATTTGCGACGTAAATACGCGCCGCACGAAGGAAGCATTGCAGATCTTCCCGAAGGCGAAACCCTATTGGGACTGGCGGCCGATGCTGGATCAGAAAGACATTGAGGCGGTCATCATCTGTTCGGCGGACCATCATCACGCCTTCATTGCCAACTGGGCGCTGAATCGCGACATGCATGTGTTCTGCGAAAAGCCGCTCGGCATTTCCGTGGAAGAAGTGCGGACGGTGCGCGCAAACTACCTCAAGCGCAAAGCAAAGGTCGCCACGCAGCATGGCACGCAGCGGCACGCCTATCCCAACTTCGAACGGATTCGGGAGTTGATTCTGGATGGCGCCATCGGCGAATTGCACACCGTGCACAGTTGGGACAGCCGCCGTCTGCCGCGGCCCGGATACCCCGTCGCCGAAGGCCAGCCGCCGGCCGAGTTGCAGTATGAACAGTGGATTGGGCCGTCCCCATATCATCCCTACAGCCCGCAGTATTTCGGCGGGTCGAGCGGCTTGAACTGCCTGTTCTGGAACATGTACCGCGACTTTGGCGTCGGCCAGATGGGTGACATGGGCGCGCACACCATGGACCTGGTCTGGAACTCAGTGGACGCGGGCGCGCCCACAGCGATCGACATCGACTGGGAAGCCAGCGACAAGTACGACGAGAACATCTGCCCGGTGCGGTTGAAGGCGATTTTCGAACACCCCGCCAACTCGTGGCGCGGTCCCGTGAAACTGGTGTGGTATCAGGGCGGGTTGAAGCCGGATGCTCCGAAGGGCTACATCGATGTATCGAGAATCGGGAATGGCGCTATCTTTGAAGGCAGCAAGGGCAGCATCCTGGCCGATTTCACCACGCGCGTGATCATTCCGAACAATGACGATGGCGACTTTACGTACTACAAGCGCCGCGATAAGGAGAAGCTGTTGCCGCTGATGATGGGTACGGGCCAGCCGACGCAAGGACAACCGCAGCAACGCCGCGCGCCGCAGGGCCAGCGTGCCGCCGGGGCGAAGCCGCCGGGAGGCGGACGGGCTCTGCCTGCGGGTATGACAGCCATGCCGAGCGCTGAGGTTGGCCCCAGCGGATTCCCAACCATTCAGATGATGGAAGGCGGAATCCCCCCAGCTATCGGCATGCCCAACGACACGGTGCAAGCGTTCCTTAACGCCGAGAAGGAAGGCCGGCCGATGCCGCAGCGCCCCGACGTCTTCCAGACGGACTGGATTGAAGCCTGCAAGGGCAGGCGTAACAACGTGGTTCACGGCACCAGCAGCAAGACGCACTGCGATTTCGACTACTCAGGCACGATGATGGAGCAGATGCTGCTGGGCCTGGTTGCGCACCGCGCCGGCAAGAAGCTCGAATACGACCCGCAAACCGGCCGTGTCACGAACATGTCTGAGGCGAACGATTGGCTGAAGCGCACCTATCGCGCGAACTGGAAGCTCGACGGATAGGAGCCTCGAAAAAAGCGGACTGATCCTCTACGATGGGGGGCGGGGTCCTCCCGCGCGGAGCTTCAGCTCCGCTTTCTTACCTGCCGTCCGTTGCTGTCCTGCCTTCAGCCTCGATGCTATTCCAGTCAGGCGGCTCTACACCTAGCAGGTGATGGACGAAGAAATCCTGGATCAGGCGCTGGCCATACGCGCCACCCGCGCCATGCCCGCCTCCCGGCACGAACAACAGATCGTGCTTCTTGTTGGCCCTGATCAGCGCGTTCACCACCTGCCAGCTTGACGATGGATCGACGTTGGTATCCAATTCAGGAACAATCAGCAGCAACTTGCCTTTGAGCCGGTGCGCATTCTCCATGTTTGAGGAATCGATGTAATGCTGGCCCAACGGCCAGCCCATCCACTGCTCGTTCCTCCAGATCTTGTCCATGCGGTTGTCGTGGCAGCCGCTGTTGGCGCTGGCCGCTTTATAGAAGTCGCCGTGGAAGAGCAGCGCGCCCATCGCATTCTGGCCGCCGGCTGAGCCGCCATAGATTCCGACGCGGGAAATGTCATACCACGGATACTTGGCCGCAACGGCTTTGTGCCACAGGATACGATCGGGGAAACCCGCGTCTTTCAAGTTCTGCCAGGCGACTTCATGAAACGCTTTGGAGCGGTTATTGGTCCCCATGCCGTCGATTTGCACCACGATGAAGCCAAGCTCGGCCAGAGGTTGCATTGTGGGTGCGAAGGTTTTGGGAACGAACGAGCCCTGCGGCCCGGCGTAGATTGTTTCGATTACAGGATACTTCTTCGATGGATCGAAGTTCGTCGGCCGGTAGATTACGCCCCAGATGTCGGTTTTCCCATCCCGGCCCAATGACGTGAAGACTTCGGGCGCGCGCCAACCAGCGGCTTGCAGCGCCGCAAGATCCCCCTTTTCCAGATCCATCACCTTGCTGCGGTCCGCCGTGCGCCGCAGTTCGCTTACCGGCGCCAGATCCACGCGCGACCAGGTGTCGACATAGTATTCGTAGTTGGGTGAGAACGTCACGCTGTGATTCCCATCGGCTTCGGTCAGCGCAACCAAGCCTGTTCCGTCGAAATTGATGCGGTAGTAGTGGACGAAATACGGGTCCTTGCCCGGGTACATTCCGCTGGCCTGGAACCAGATCTGGCGTTTCGCCTCGTCTACCTTGTCCACGGCGCGAACCACCCAGTTACCCTTCGTAATCTGATTCTTGATCCGGCCGGTGGCGCCGTCGAACAGGTACAGATGCTCCCATCCATCGCGCTCCGAGGCCCAGATGATTTCCTTGCCGTCATCGAGATCGTGCCGAAACTTCTTGCCCGAATCGCGCTGATTGGGAATCAGCGGACGGTAGTTGACGAACGTCTTGCTTTCCTCGGTGATCAGGCTGCGCGCTTCTCCCGTAGTCCCGTTGACCTCGATGACCCGATACAACTGGTGTCCCCGCTGGTTGTATTCAAACGTGAACGCGCGTCCGTCCTTGCGCCAAACGGCGTTCGTCAAGCTGTACGGATTCGGGAACAACGTATTGTTGATTTCAATCTGCTTCTTCGCGGCAATGTCGAACAGGACGGGCTGGGCGATGTCGAGTGTGTCTCCCGGTTTGGCATAGAAACGGGATGAGTGCTTGGGCTGGAGCTGGTCCGCGGGCGACGATTCGATCAGGTGCAGTTCACGCCGGTAGCCGGGGCGGACGCGGTAGGCCACCAGGCGCCTGGAATCCGGCGCCCAGGCGATCGAGGGAAGCGTGTAGTAGTTCCCTTCGGAGCCGTCCATGCTGAGCGGTGTGGTCTCCTGCTTTCCTCTGGCCCGTACATGAACATTGAAATTCCGAATCACCGCTTCCCAGGCGCCGTCGGGAGATGGGCGCATGGTCGGCGGCTGCTGCGAGCCTGCTCCGGCTCCAGGACCGCGGCCCTGACCCTGCCCGCGCTGTTGTTGCTGCTGTTGCTGCTGCGCCTGCGGAGAGAGCTCGGGCAGCACCATGCCGTCGGCAACGTCGTTGTCATACTCGGCTGGATCTTCCGCGGCCTCCGGATCAGCGAATGGCGCGCGCCCGCGGCCGCCGGGGAAGGCGCCTTCCGGCGGCGCTGTCCCGATCTTGCGGCAGCCATAGGCGACGATGTCGCACTTCCAGGAATAGCCTCCCTCCGTGAAGATGATTGAGTTCAAGCCATCTGCGAAGTTCAAGCTCTGGAAAGGCAAAGTGATGCCGCTGTACTTGCCTCCGCCGGCGGATGCGAGTGCTGCCGCGAGCCGGTCGTGGTCAAACGCCGGCTGCTTTGTTTTTGCCGCTGCATCGGCAAGCACGAACTGGTTGCCCCCCTTTACCGTTTTCCGGTAGTAGAACTTGGTCGAGTTCTCGATCCAGGTAACTGGGCCGGCGATATCCACGGCAAGGCCTTGAAAGCGATTGCGTAAGGCGTTCGCCCGGCGATAGTCTTCCAGAGTTCCCTGAGCCAGGCCCGTTGCGCCGGCGACGGACAGGAAGGTAATAAAGAAGGCCACGATGTGCCTGCGGGTGGTCGGCATGGTTTCTCCAATGGACAGACGGATAGCGTCTGTATTCGCTTTCATCCAATTGTCGCAATGGTATCACCGGCTGCCGCCGGTGAGCCAGCGCAACCAGCCTCGGACTGGTGCTGATCTTGGTCAACGCGCGCGCAAGCTTATCTTGTGCTCGCCTTTCGTTGACCGCACCATCGGCTCGGCAGCGGCTTCCTGAAGACCTTTTCGGTACTGCGCTTGTACCTGGAATAGAATGTCTGGACATGCCACATGACTCATCACGCCGCCGCATTCTGCTTACCGCTCTCGCGTCTTCCAGCGCCGCAACCGCCGCTTCTTCGCTGTTGATGGGCCAGCAACCTTCTCCGCCGCAACCTTACGCCCCCAAGCAAAGCGACCGTCCGGAGCCAATTGAGGGCGATGAACCCGGGTTTGCCAGCATGTTCGATGGCAAATCGCTCAACGGCTGGGAAGGTGATCCGGTCTACTGGCGCGTGGAAGACGGCGTGATGACCGGCGAGATCAAGCCGGAGACGGTGATCAAGAGCAATACGTTCATCGTCTGGCAGGGCAAGACACCTGATGATTTTGAGCTCAAAGTGGAATACCGCATCACGCCCACCGGCAACAGCGGCATCAACTACCGCAGCGTTATCGTTCCGGATAAAGTAACCCCCGCGAACAAGTACGCCATGCGCGGTTACCAGTGCGATATCGACGGCCAAAACCGCTATACCGGCAACAATTATGAGGAGAAGGGCCGCCTGTTCCTGGCTCAGCGCGGCGACGTCACCAATGTCACCGGGACCAGAAAGCCAATTGTTGTTTCGCGTACGGGTGACAACAAAGAATTGGCCCGTGCCATCACGGACGGCTGGAACTCCGTCCACCTGATCGCCCGCGGAAACGTGCTGCTGCACAACATCAACGGGCGACTGATGAGCATGGTAATCGACAACGATCCGAATCGCCCCAAAGGAGGCTCAATCGGAGTGCAAGTACACGTCGGTCCGCCGATGAAAGTCGAGTACCGGAACTGGCGGCTGCGGGCGTGGTGAGGAGCCGTCTAACCCAGTCTGCGGACTTGCCGACGGAGAGGGGCGTTAACGGGCGGGCCGCAATCGTTGCGGGGAGAAGAATGGGCCCGCCAAGTAGTTCTTCCGTACCCCCGCCAAGCACGGATTCAGCCTCACCGTGGCCCGAGCTCCTTCTGAAAGAACTCCACAACAGTCCGTGTCACTTCCTGCCGTGAAGGTGAGATCACCGTCCCGGTAAGTGGTGTAAGACCGTGATTGGCGTTGGCGACCGCCACCAGTTTGGAAGGCACTCCCACCTCTTTCAGCTTGGCGTGCATGCGCTCAGACTGCGACAGCGGCACGAGCTGGTCGGAATCTCCATGAACAAACAGGAAGGGCGGATCTCCGGCCGAGGCATAGGTGATGGGGCTGGCCAGGACAGGATCGAAGCCGCCGAATACTTCCGGCTTGCTCTCATGACCGCCAGCAAATGCAACGGTGAAATCCATGGGCCCGTAGAACGAGCTGACCGCCCGCACACGGCTGGATTGCCAGGTGTATTCGCCATCGTCGAAGCCGGCCGAGGCGTCCGTCACCCCGAGCAGAGCCGCCAAATGCCCGCCCGCGCTCACGCCCCACGCGCCGATCCGTTCCGGATCCAGGTTAAAGCTGGCTGCATTATCCCGAAGAAAGCGGACCGCGCATTTTACATCCTCGATCATGGCCGGGAAGCGGTGCTGCGGCCCTAAGCGGTAATTGACCGAGAAAACCAGCAAACCGGCGTCGCGGAGCGACGGCCCCTCCGGCCCAACCTGCGACTTGTCGCCTCCCGTCCAGCCGCCGCCATGCACGAAGACCACTCCGGGCCAGCGGCCCGAGGCGGTCTTCGGATAGTAGACGTCCATCAGCAGCGGTAAGCCGCCGGGACGGCAGTAGGGCACGTTGCGCTCCACCGTACCCAGCTTGGCCGAATCGAAGCCGCCGGGGGCCGTTGCTTCGGCGGGTTCGCCGGAGGCCAGCCGGAGAAGGTCTTCGGAAGTAGTCACCTCCAGTTCCCGGGCCGCAAAGGCGACCATTTCTTCATAGGCGGCCCAGATCGCAGTCTGCTCTTCTTCGCTGCGGAGACGGGACGGGTCGGGCGCACTCAGATCGTAAGGTGGCGGCAGCGGATTGCCGCGCTCGCCCCCGATCATTGTGAAATAAATGGAACTCCAGCCCT
>Ga0073934_10005754_pt1 | contig 18748 bp, 17 predicted proteins | sample LarsenN4metaG_FD_76834 | JGI IMG/M metagenome (GOLD analysis project Ga0073934, IMG submission 76834) | Hot spring sediment bacterial and archeal communities from British Columbia, Canada, to study Microbial Dark Matter (Phase II) - Larsen... ... | reverse complement strand
GACGTCCGCGCGCTCGATCAGCCGGCAGAAGAGGGTGCGGCCCTCGGGCGCGGCGACGTCGATCCCGACGCTCCGCTTGTTCCGGCCCAGCTGCTCGACCAGGAAGTTGCGCCCCGACGCGCCCGGGATGACCCCGCCGGTGACGAGGCCGCGGAGCGGATCGCCGAACCGCGGGTGCTCGACCTTCACGACGTCGGCGCCCCAGTCGGCGAGCGCGGTCCCCGCCGACGGCACGAAGCCCCAGTCGGCCAGCTCCACGACCCGGATGCCCGCGAGCGGTGTCGCCATGGGGCGCGAGAGTAGGTGCGGTCGGCGGCGCCGGTCAAGGCGCGCCCGCCGGGTCAGCGCGCGAGCGGCAGGTGGACGACGAGCTGCACGCCGCCGCGGGAGGCGAGGTGGACGCGCCCGCCCAGCCCGAGGATCCGCTCCCGGATCCCGATCAGGCCGACCCCTCCGCCGTTCCGCCCGGACAGCCCGATGCCGTCGTCGTGGACCTCGACGGTGAGCTCGCTCTCGTCCGCGCGGCACGTGACGCGCACGCGGGTGGCGTGCGCGTGGCGGGCGACGTTCGTCAGCGCCTCCTGCACGACGCGATACACGGCGGTCTCCATGTCGGGCGGCAGCCGCTCCGGCAGCCCGTCGGCGCTCAGGTGGGCGGCGATGCCGTGGCGCTCCTGGAACTCCCGGAGGTAGGTCGTGAGCGAGGGGACGAGGCCGAAGTCGTCGAGCGTCGACGGACGGAGGAGCTGCGACAGCTCGCGGATCTCGGCGAGCGTCCGGACCGCGAGACGGCGCGCGTCGGCGGCGCGGAGGCGGAGATCCGGGCGCTCGGCCGGGATCTGCCGCTCGAGGCTCTGGAGATACGCGGCGACGGCGGAGATCGACTGCCCGACGCCGTCGTGCAGCTCGCGGGACAGGCGGCGGCGCTCCTCCTCCTGGGAGGTCATGAGCCGGGCGGAGAGGCCCGCCAGCTCCTGCTGCGCCCGGGCGAGGCCCTCCCGCGCGCCGCGGAGGACGACGGAGCCGGCCAGCGCCACCATCGCTCCGACGACGAGCGCGGCGGTGCCGTACGCCGCGTGCGCCGGGTTCGCGGCGCCCGGCGGCCGGGCGGCGACGATGACGAGGAAGGGAAGGGCGGTGATCGCGCACGCCGCCGCCGTCCGGCGCGGCGTCCACGGGAAGAGCAGCGCCGAGCCCATCAGGAGGACCGTGAGCAGGTTCGCGGCGACCGCGAGGTCGACCTCGGAACGATGGAAGTAGAGGTTCGCGTCGAGGGCCGTCCCGACGACGAGAAGGAACGTCATGTCGAGGAGACGGCGCGGGCTTCGCACGAGCCAGCTGGCGGCGAGCGCGGCGAGCGCCAGCGCGGCGTAGCACCCGTACGAGACGGCGAGCGGCGCGTGGTCGCTCGGCCCGTAGCGGAGGTGGAGCGGCAGGAAGACGGGCAGGGCGGCGAGCCCGATGGCGGCGCCGATCCGGAGGCGGGTCGCGAGCCGGAGGTCGCCGCCGCGCTGCGACGTGGGCATGCGGCTGCCAGTCTGCGGGGCGGTGGCCTCCGGTGCAACCGGCGCCGGCGCCGTGACCGGCTCTGCGAGGCGATCGAGGCGCTCTTCCCGTGGGAGCGGATCGTGCGCCGGGCGGACCTCGTCGGCTGGCGGCTCGGGGACGACCTCCACCGCGCCGCGCTCTACCTGCGGCCGGCGCCCGCCGCCGGCGCCGTGCAGGCCGCGCTCGACCGCCTGCGCCGGGACGACGCGCCGCTCGCCGCCGCGTTCGCCGACCTCGACGCCGCGGACGCCGACGTCCGCGATCACTGGGGCGTCCGGATCGCGACCGTCGCGGAGTGGGAGCGCCGCGTCGCGACGGCCGTCCGCCTCGCGCGCGAACGCCCCGAGCTGGCCGTCCGCGTCCTGCGCATCGTCCGGCCCGGCGACCCCGCCGCGCCCACGCGCCGCCTGCACCAGGCGTGGCTGCGGCTCGACCTGCTGGGACCGCTCCGCAATACGATCGAGCTCCAGAGCGGCGCGTGACTTCGGCTTGCCGGCGCCGCCGGGGCCACGCTACAGGGGCGCATGGCTGCACCGCTCGCGCACCTGCGCGTCGTCGACCTCACCGATCTCCGCGGTGCGTTCGCCGGCCGGATGCTCGCGGACCTCGGCGCCGACGTCGTGAAGATCGAGCCGCCCGGGGGCGACGCCGGGCGGCTCCGCCCGCCGTTCGCGGGCGACGTCGCGGCCCCCGACCGCTCGCTCGCGTTCCTCTTCCGGAACGCCAACAAGCGCGGCGCCGTCCTGGACCTCGGGACGGCCGCCGGCCGCGCGCGGCTCGCGCGGCTGTGCGACGCCGCCGACGTCCTGGTGGAGAACCTCGGGCCGGCCGGTCAGCGCGCGCTCGACCTCGCGCCGGCGGCGGTGCGCGACCGCCACCCGCACCTCGTGCACGTCGCGATCGCCGACTTCGGCCTCGACGGCCCGCGGGCGGGATGGCGCGCCGAGCCGCTCACCGCGTTCGCGGCGTCCGGCGCGCTCCACCAGTCGGGGTTCCCCGACCGGCCGCCGTGCTGGCTCCCGGGCTACGTCGCCTACGACGCGGCGTCGGCGTTCGCCGCGACGGGCGCGCTCGCGGCCCTGCTCGCCCGGGCGCGCTCGGGCCGCGGGCAGACGGTCGAGGTCTCCGTCGAGGAGGCGGCGCTGAGCGGGCTCAACCCGTGGTCGATCCCGATGGCCGACTACGCGCGGACGTACCCGATGCTCCCGGTCGCGGCGCCGCGCAACGCCGACGGTGCGTACCTCGTGCTGCCGACCGCGGACGGATGGGTCCGCGTGCTCGCGGGCACCGTCCGGCAGTGGCGGGCGTTCCTCCAACTCCTCGGCTCGCCCGACGCGCTCACCTCGCCGGAATGGGAGAGCCCGCTCTGGCGCCTGGCGAACACCGACGTCGTGCGGCTGGTCGCGACGGAGGCGCTCGCGCACCGTTCGCGGGCGGACGTCCTCGCGCACGGCTGGCGCGTCGGCGTCCCGATCACCGCGGTGAACACCCCGGACGAGTTCGTCGCCGCCGAGCAGACGCGCGTCCGCGGCTACTTCCGCCGCACCGGCTTCCCCCACCTCGGCGACGCGCCGTTCGCCCCGGCGCCGTTCAACTTCTCGCGGACGCCGTGCACGCTCGCGCGGCCCGCGCCCGCCCCCGGCGCCGACGACGGCGACTTCCCGCCGCGCACGCCCGAGCCGCCGGCCGCACCGGCGGGCGACGACGCGGCCCCGGTCCTCGCCGGCCTGCTGGTCGTCGACCTCGGGGTGGGCGCGGTCGGCCCGGAGATCGCGGGCTTCCTCGGCGACCTCGGCGCCGACGTCGTGAAGATCGAGTCGCGCGCGAACCTCGACTTCCTCCGCGGCGTCACGATCGAGCCCGACGCGCCGAACCGGGCGTGGACCTTCAACGACGAGTGCCTGGGCCAGAAGAGCGTCTGCCTCGACCTCCGCACCGACCGGGGACGTGCGCTCGCGCTCCGGCTGTGCGCGGCGGCCGACGTCGTCGTGGAGAACAACCGCGGCGGCGTCGTGCGCGCGTGGGGCCTCGACTACGACGACGTCGCCCGCGTGAATCCCGACGTGATTTACGTCGCCTCGCAGGGGTACGGCCGGGGCGGGCCGCTCGGCGAGATCCCGGCGTTCGGGCCGCTCAACTCGTCGTTCGCCGGGGCGAACCTCCTCTGGAACCACCCCGACGCGCCGTACCCGGCGGGCTCGGCGCTCAACCACCCCGACCACATGGCGAGCAAGCTCGGCGCGCTCGCGGTGCTCGCGGCGCTCGAGCACCGGCGGCGGACGGGCGAGGGCCAGTTGATCGAGATGGCGCAGACCGAGGCGGCCGCGTACCTCCTGGGCGAGTTCTACCTCCAGGGGCCGACCACCGGCCGCCCCGCCGCGGCACAGGGCAACGCCGTGGAGTGGGCCGCGCCGCACGGCGTCTACCCGGCGGCGGGCGACGACCGGTGGGTGGCGATCGCGGTCGTGGGCGACGACGCGTGGGCGCGGTTCGCCGGCGTCGCCGGCTTCGCGCCGGATCCGGACCTCGCCACCCTCGCGGGCCGGCGCGCCGCGCGCGCCGCGCTCGATGCCCGCGTCGCGGCGTGGACGCGGACGCGGGCCGCGGAGGACACCGTCGCCGCGCTCCAGGCGGCGGGCGTCGCCGCCGCGGTGGTGGCGAGCGCGAACGACCACCGCGCCGACCCGCACCTCGCGGCCCGCGGCGCGCTCGTCACCGTCGAGCACCCGGAGATCGGGCCCGAGACCCACGCCGCCTGCCCGCTCCGCCTGAGCCGCACACGGCTCGCGCCCCGCACCGCCGCGCCGCTCCTCGGCGCGGACACGGAAGACGTCCTCGTGCGCGTCCTCGGCCTGTCGCGGGCGGAGGTCGCCCGGCTGGTCGAATGCGGCGTCTGCCGGTGAGCGAGGCGTCGATCCGCGACCGGGCGGCGGTGGTCGGGATCGGCCAGACGCCGTTCGCGAAGAGCCTGGGGCGGTCCGAGTACGACATGGCGCTCGAGGCGATCCTCGCCGCGTGCGCGGACGCCGGCGTCGCGCCGCGCGACGTGGACGGCCTCGTCCGCTACGACATGGAGCAGGTCGACGAGGAGATGCTTCTCGCCGCGCTCGGCAACCCCGACGTCCGCTTTTTCGCCGGCACGGCGTGGGGCGGCGGCGGCGCGGCGTCGGTGCTCGTCGTCGCGGCGACGGCCATCGCCGCGGGCATGGCGAAGCACGTGCTCGTCTACCGCGCGCGGGCGCGCGGCAAGCAGTCGGTCTACGGGGCGGGCAAGCACCAGGGCGGACGGTACTGGGAGCGGCTCGAGCCGGAGCTGCCCGGGCTGAACGGCTGGCACGCCGCGCACGGCCTCGTCGCGGCGTTCCAGGAGATGGCGATGATCGCGATGCGCCATCGGATCGAGTACGGGACGACGGACGACCAGTACGCGGAGGTGGCGGTCGCCTTCCGCGCCCACGCGGTGCGCAACCCGCGCGCCGTCATGCGGACGCCGATGACGATCGCCGATCACCACGCGTCGCGCATGATCGCGGATCCGCTCCGGCTCTTCGACTGCTGCATCGAGACCGACGGCGCGGTCGCGATGCTCGTCACGTCCGCGGAGCGGGCGCGCGACCTCCGCCAGCCGCCGGCGTACGTCCTGGCGGGCGCGATGGCGGGCGGAGGACACCACATCCGTCTGTCGACGTTCTGGGAGCGCCGGCGGGCGGACGACGGCGCGCCGCGGGCGGGACGGCGGCTCTGGGCGATGGCGGGCGTGCGGCCCGCGGACGTCGACGTCGCGTTCTTCTACGACTTCTTCACGCCGCTCGTGATCATGGCGCTCGAGGACTACGGCTTCGCGCCGGTCGGCGAGGGCGGACGCTTCGTCGAGGGCGGCGGGCTCGCCTGGCCCGACGGCCGCCTGCCGTGCAACACGAACGGCGGCCAGCTCTCGGAGGCGTTCATCCACGGCTTCAACAACACGGTCGAGGCGGTGCGGCAGATCCGGGGCACGTCGACGGCGCAGGTCCCGGACTGCCGCCTGGCGTTCGTCGCCGGCGGGAACACCGACCCGACCGGCGCGGTGCTCCTCCGCCGATGACCACCCGGGAGGCGATCGTCGCCCGCGGCGTTCCGCTCCCCGTCCCGACCCGGGACAATGCGCCGTTCTGGGAGGGTACGCGGCGCGGCGAGCTGCTCCTCCAGCGCTGCGCCGCCTGCGGCCGCTTCCGCCACTACCCGCGGCCGACGTGCCCCGCCTGCCTCGCGCGCGAGCACCGGTGGGAGCGCGCGAGCGGGCGCGGCACGGTATGGACGTGGACGATCGTCCGCGGGCCGACGCTGCCCGCGTTCGAAGCGAAGGTCCCGTACAACGTGGTGGACGTGCTGCTAGACGAGGGCGTGCACTTCGTGAGCGAGGTGCTCGACTGCCCGCCCGAGGCGATCGTCGCGGGGATGCCGGTGGAGGCGGTCTTCGTGCCGGCGAGCGAGGCGATCACGCTGGTGAAGTTCCGCCGGCGCGCCCCGCGCGGCGGGTGAGGAGCGGCGGACGCACCCGCGCGGCGATCAGGACCAGCTGCCGAGCGCGGACTGCTGCAGCGCCTTCCCGCACTTCGGGCAGGCGATCGCGTCGGCCATGCCCTCGATGAGGCGGATCGGGCCGTTGCAGCGGGTGCACTTCGTCTCGCGCCGGTCGCCGCGCGATTCGGAGAGGTTCACGACCTCGATCTCCTTGCACGCCGGACACAGCGCGAGCCCACCCCAGTAGCGGGCGCGGCCGGCCTTGCCCCAGCCGATCTGCATCTGCTGGGTCGCATACGTGCACGCGCCGCAGCGGTAGGCGACGACGGATCCCATCGCGTGGGGCCGAACTTCGCGCGGATCCGGATGGCTGTCAACCGGGACCGGACAGTCGCACGCGCTGCGCGAACAGCGCGAGCAGGTCGAGCGCCCGCTCGAAGTCGCTCGTCCAGAAGAGCGTCGAGACGCTCACCAGCGTGACGCCGATCCGCTCGAGCGTCGGGAGCCGCTCGACCAGCTCGTCCACCCCCCGCGCGAGCCCGCCGCTCGCGACGCCGATCTCCGCCGGATCGCGGCCGTGCGCCTCCACGGTCCGCCGCAGCCGGCCGATCGCGTCCGCGAGCGCCTCGAGGCTCGGATACGGCGGCGCGATCCAACCGGCGCCGACGCGGGCGATGCGGGCGAACGTCTTCGCGGTGCCGCCGCCGATCCAGATCGGCGGGTGCGGGCGCTGGAGCGGCTTCGGGAAGAACGCCGCCCCGTCGACCTGGACGAAGCGGCCCCGGAAGACGACGGGATCCGTCGTCCACAACGCGCGGATCGCCTCGAGGTACTCGTCCATCCGCGCGCCGCGCTCGTCCGCCGGGACGCCCAGCATCGCGAACTCCTCCGCGCACCACCCCGGCGCGACGCCCACCAGCACGCGTCCGCCGGAGAGCACGTCGAGCGTGGCGAGCTCCTTCGCGAAGACGACCGGATGCCGGTAGGGCAGCACCATCACGGAGGACGAGAGCCGGATCCGGCTGGTCAGCGCCGCGACCCACGACAGCGTCGACACGACGTCGAGGAACGGCGCCGCGGGCGGGAACGGGAACGCCGGCGCGTAGGGGTACCGGCTCCGCATCGCGTACGGCAGGACGAAGTGCTCCGCCGTCCACAACACGTCGTACCCGAGCCGGTCGGCGAGCACCGCCGTCCGCGCGATCCGCGCCGCCACGTCGGCCGTCGCCGCGAGCGGCCCGAACTGCGGCAGCGTCACCCCGAAGCGCATGCTCGATCACGCCGGCCGCGGCGTCGAAGGGGCGCGCCGGCGGGCGCACGCGGCCGCTCGACGCTCCGTCCCGGCGCGCGACACGGTCGCGCGCCGGGTCAATTCAGCCCGTACAGCGCGGCGGCGTTGCCGCCGGCGATCAGCGCGCGCTCGTCGGCGGGCACGTCCTTGAAGTGCTCGGCGAGCACCTCGCGCGACTTCGGCCACGTGCTGTCGCTGTGCGGGTAGTCGGTGGACCACATGATGTTGCGGAGGCCCGCGCGATGCCGCTCGGCGACGCCCGCGAGGTCCTTGATGAACGTCGCGTGACCCTGCCGGTACCAGTAGGTGCTCGGCTTCTCGGTGATGACCGACTTCGTCCAGAACCGGTGCTTGTCGAACGTCTGGTCCATCCGCTCGACGAAGTACGGGATCCAGCCGATGCCGCACTCGACCAGCACGAAGCGGAGCTTCGGGTGCCGCGCGAGGACGCCGGTGAAGACGAGCGTCGAGACCGTCTCGCAGATGGAGATCGGCGTGATCGCGATGAACGTCTCCTTCACGCCGGGGTTCTGGTTGACGAAGACCTCGCGGACGTTGTGACCGCGCGCGCCGACGATGTGGAAGCTCATCGGGAGGCCGGTCTCCGCGACGAGCGCCCAGAAGGGCTCGTAGGCCGGGTCCCAGAGCGGCTTCCCGCCGCGCTCGTCCGGAAACGGGTCGACGTGGAAGCCCTTGAGCCCGAGCTTCGCGATGCGGGCGAGCTCGGCCTGCGCCTCGTCGAGGTCGAGGAGCGGGACGTGGCCGAGGCCGACCAGTCGGCTCGGCGCGGCCTGCGAGAGCTCCAGCATCCAGTCGTTGTACGTGCGGACGACGAACTGCCGGAGCGCGGCGTCCTTCGGGTACTGCGTGACCGGCCCGCCGAAGTAGAGGACCTCGGCGTCGACGCCGTCGAGGTCCATGTCGGCGAGGCGGGCCGTCGGGTCGTACGAGCCGGGCCGCATCTCCTTGTACGTGAGGCCCGAGGGCCGGAAGTCCTCGGCCTTCCGTCCGGCGGACGAGTCGAGCCCGATGGCGCCGCTGATCTGCGAGTCGGTGATCCAGAAGTCGCCCTGGGGCGTCGACTCGACGCGCGGCGCGCGGTCGCGCAGCGACTCGGGGGCGCTCCGCGTCCAGAGGTCCTTCGGTGGATTGACGTGCGAGTCGGCGGAGACTATGCGGTCGTGCGCCATCGGGATGCCTCCCTGTGCTCGCGCGGGTCATAGCCGAGCCCCCGCGCGGGACGCAAGGCGACGTCAGGGCACGATCGCGGCACGGACGGCCGCCACCTCGGCGCCGGCCCTCCGGAGCGCGTCGCGCATCGCGGCGAGCGTCTCCGCGGGGATCTTTCGCTGCTTCCCGAGGAGCTTCACGAGCGCGTTCAGCTGCGTCGCGGCCGCCTTCCCGGCCTTCGTCCGCGCCTTGAAGCTGCGGGCGGTCGTGCTGGCCTGCGTCTTCGTGCGGACGGCGGCGGCGAGCTTTCCGAGCTTCTTCTTGGGGCCCTGCTTGATCTGCTGCCGGGTGAGGCCGGCGAGCGCCGCCTCGAACTCGCCCAGCCAGCAGACGACGCCGGGCACGCGCGTCGCGACGGTCGCGGTGCAGCCGGTCGCCGGATCGCAGCCGTACTCGGTGCACGGCTCGGTGCCGGTGCACGCGGGGGCGGGCTCGACGGTGGCGCACCGGCAGTCCACCCGCGCCTCGACGCCGTTGCACGCGTTGCCGTCCGAGCAGGGCCGGTCGTCGATGCAGGTGTGGACGCACGTCGCCTGCCCGTTCGCCTCGACGCAGCCGTCGTCCGTCATGAGGTCGCCGTCGGTGCAGTCGGGCGGCGTGTTCGGCTCGCACCGTCCTTGGCGGCAGACGCTCGTGCCGCAGAGGCCGGGCACGACGGGGTCGCAGTCGGCGTCCGCGGCGCACGGGATGCAGTCGGGGAGGTGGTGCTCCTCGCACTGGCTCTCGGCGTTGCACGTGATCGTCGTGCACGCGTCGACCTGCCCGGGGCAGATCGGCCGCGCGTCGCTGCAGCAGGACTCCGAGACGAGCTCGGGGACGCAGCAGCCGTTCGAGTCCGTGCCGTCCTCCGTGCAGGGATCGCCGTCGTCGGGGCAGGGCTCCGGGGTGCCGGGGTCGCAGACGCCGGCGGCGCAATGCGTGCCCTCGAAGCACGACTTGGGGTCGTTCGGGCCGAGCTGCCCGCAGCCGGGCTGCGGGCCGTTCAGCGGCTCCGGCGCGTTGCACTCCTTCTGGCCGACGTCGCAGGTGTTCTCCGTGCAGGGGTTCCCGTCCTCGCAGTCGGCGTCGTCGAGGCAGCAGTTCGGGATCAGCTCGCAGACGTTCGTCTCGGTGTCGCAGCGCGAGCACTGCTGGACGGCCTCGCAGTCGCCGGTGTCGTGGCAGCACTCGGGTGCCTGAAGCGTCTCGTAGACGCACGTCTCGCCGTTGCAGGTGCGGTTCACCGTGCAGGGATCGCCGTCGTCGTCCGGGCAGAGGACGTCGTTCTCCTCGTCGCACGCGCACCCGGCCGGCGGGGGGCTCGTCGCGGTGCAGATGCCCGCCTGGCACACCTGCGGCCCGGTGCAGAAGCTCCCGCCCGGCGGGGTGCAGTCGGTGCCGTTCGGTTTGTTCAGGCGGAAGCAGCCGCCCTCCGGATCGCAGAACGCGTCCTGGCAGGGATCGGTGTCGTCGCACGCCGCGTCGGTCCGGCAGCGCTCGTTGCAGAACGGCGCGGTGCAGTGGTCGGCGCCCGGCGCCGGCTCGCACTGCTCCCAGGGGGCGTCGACGTTGCCGTCGCCGCACGCCGGACACGGGACGAGGCAGCCGACCGCCGGCACGCCGGGCGCCGTCGTGCACGCCACCGCCTCGGTCGACGAGAACGGCGGCACGACCGCGGCTCCCGGATCGACGACGGGCGGTGTGCCCTGGAGGTGGAAGACGGCGTTCGCGACGCGCGATTTCACCGAGGCGTCGCTCGAGAGGTGGAGGCTCTTCCGCGCCACGATCGACGTCGTCCCGGTGGGCCCGGTGTCGGCGCCCGCGTCGACGACGCCCGTGACCTCGACCTGACAGCCCTGGAGGTCGACGGTCCCGCCCTCGGCCGTCGCCCCGCCCGCGCGCGCGAGCGCGAGGCCGCCGAAGGTGAGGTCGCCGGTTTGCTCGAACCCGCGGAGGTCGGTTGCGCCCGCGGCGAGCTCGATCGCGCCGCCCGCCCCGCCCGTCGCCCCGGACTCGGCCAGCAGGTTGGCGCGGGCCTGGCCGCCGTCCGCGTCCTCGACGACGAGATGGCGGCCGGCGGCGACGTCGATGATGCCGCCGTCGGCGAAGCCGGCGGCGGTGACGTCGATCACCGCGCCGCGCTCGATGACGACGTCCTGCTCGGCGTCGACGTCGACCTCGCCGCCCTCGGCGTCGAAGCCGACGCGGCCGCTCGCGGTGATCGTCCCGCCGATCCGGACCGTCCGGCCGCTCGACACGGTGACGACCGTGCCGGGCTCGTCGACGCCGACGATGTCGCCGTCCAGCTCGACGTCGCCGATGCCGCGGATCTCGACCTCGCTCGTCCCGAAGCCGAAGCCGCTCACGTTGATCGTGTCGGGCTTCTGCGGGTCGGTGCCGAAGAGGAGGGTGGCGGCCGAGTCGAGCGTCACGAGCCCGCCGCCCACCTCCTCCGCGAGGCCGCGGGCGCTGATCGGCGCGTCGGCGCGCAGGACGCCGGACCCGAGCGACTCGGTGACGAGCGTGACGGTGCCGGCCTGGTCGACGTCCGAGTCGACGGAGAGGCCCAGGACGTCGCGGTCGACGATGAGCGCGCCGGCGCGGGCCGTGAGCGTGATGTCCCCCGAGCCCCCGTTCGCCTCCATGATCGCGCTCGAGGTGAGGCTCGCGCCGCTCACCTCGAGCGTGCCGCCGAGCCCCGGCCCGTGGTCGAGCACGTTCGCCCGGATGCGGCCGGTCGCCCCGATCGTCACCGCATCCTCGCTCTCGACGGCGATGCGCCCGCCGCCGCCCCCCTCGGCGGCGATCTCGAGCGGGTTCCCGGCCATGTCGATGGGCCCGTCGGCGGCGAGCCGAATCTCGCCGGCGATGCTCGTCTCGTAGCCGTCGGCGTGGATCGTCGCGGCGTCGATGCCGAGCGAGCCGTGCGCGGTCACGAGGAAGCGGCCCCCGCCCGTCGCGGGGCCGCCGCCCGAGACGTCGATCTCGGCTTCCTGCTCGATCACGACCGGACCGCTCGTCTGGATGTCGATCTCGCCCCCGGGCGAGCCCGAGGTCGCGCCGTGCGTTCCGCGCGCGAGGAGCTTCCCGCGTGTCACGCGGAAGCTGCCCGCGGTGATGGCGAGCCGGTTCCCGCTGCCGACGACGATCCGGCCGCCGGCCACGACCGCGACGTTCTTCAGCTCGAAGTCGAGCGTGCAGTCCGGCTGATCGGCGATCGTCACGACGCCGTCGATCGTGCACGACGTGCCGCCGGGGCAGCAGCTCGCGAGGTCGGAGGCCTGGCAGACGTTCGACTTGTCGCACGCCGCCCGGGCGGGCCCGGCGAGCGCCAGGCCGGCGAGCAGGGCGAGGAGGAGGCGGCGCATCAGCGGGCTCCCGTCCCGCGGCGCGCGCCGCGCCGGCGGACGGCGGCGCCGCCGTTCGCCTCGCTCCGGGTCTCGGCGACGTCGAGCCCGATGCCGTTCGCCCGGACGCCGTCGCCCTCGTTCCCCGCCGAGACGGCGCCGGTGAGGCGCCCGCGGACGATGCGGGCGCGGACGCCGGCGCCGCCGTTCGCGGTGGCGCTCGGCGACGCGACGTCGACGTCGCGGCCGCTCACGACGATGCCGTCGCGGCCGTTGGCGGCCGCCTCGTTGTCCGCCACCGCGCCTTCGGCGCCCGCGATGCGGAAGCCGAAGCGGCCGTTCCCGTAGGCGCGGTTGCCGTCCACGCGGAAGCGGACGCCGCGGAGGGCGAAGCCGTCGCGCCCGTTCCCCGAGGCGTCGCAGCCGCGGAGCGTCCAGCCGACGCCCGCGACGGCGAAGCCGTCGCCGCGGTTGTCGAACGCGCCGACCCCGCTCGCGAGCGCGAGCGCGTCGCCCGCGACGTCGACCCCGAGGCCGAAGCCGGCGACGCCGCCCGGGCCGAGGAGGGTGAGCCCGCCGCGGCCGCCGTGCGCGACGACGATGCCCGTGCCGCGGCCGGAGCCGGTGATGGTGCGGCCGCCGAGCGCCAGCACGGCGCCCGGCCGGCCCGCCGGCACGTTGACGACGAGGCCGGTGCCGGGGCACGGCGCCTGCGTCACCGGATCCGCCGCGCCGAGCGTCCGCGACGCGACCAGCGTGTCGCCGCAGGCGCACGGGACCGCGGTCCCGCGGCCGTCCACGTCGTCGCCGCAGCGGGCGCCGAGCGCGGGGCCGGCGGCCAGCAGGCAGGCGAGTGCCGAGAGGGCGAAGGGCCGCATGGCGGCCCGACCGAGCAACCGACATGCCCGCAGGGGCGGCCGGTGCGGCGGCCGGGGAACCCCCGCCGGTGCTGGCGCGGGACGCCCGCCATGCGGGCCGCCGTGGCTCGCGCGGCTGCAGGAATCGGGCGTGGCTGCGGGGCGGCGGGACATTCGGGAGTGCACGGGCGGGCGTTATAGCGAAAGGCATTCTTTCCTGGCGAGCGCCGCGCGCGCACCGGTTTGCGCCGCTCGGAAGCGGACGCCGTGCGCGCGTTCGAGAGTGGGCGAAACGGGGCCGCGCAGCGGCACGGACGTGACGCTCGCGCCCACCGGCGGGCGCGACGGGGCGGCGATTTTCGTGCGTCCCGGTGGCACCGGCGTTGCTTTTGGCGGGCATGCGGTCGCGCAGACGTCGGCAGGCGGGGTTCACGCTGGTCGAGCTGCTCACGGTGATGGGCATCATCGGGGTGCTCGCGGCCATCGCGGTCCCGCAGTTCAGCTCGCGCCAGGGCAAGGCGTTCGACGCGCGGATCAAGCAGGACGCCCGCAACGCCGCCACCGCGCAGGAAGCGTACTTCACGGACAACTTCACGTACTACACCGGCGGCTGCGAGGACCTCCCCGGGGCGAAGATCTCGCAGGGCGTCTCGTGCACGACGAGCGGCGACCCGACCGCCTTCACGATCCGGACGACCCATCCGCGCGCCACCGTGATCTGCACCTACTCCACGTCGACCGCGCCGAACCTCATCTGCTCCTGAGCGTCCGGGCGCGGCATCGCACGCCGCGCCGCTCCCTCGCGGCGGACGCCGGGCACCGGTTGCTTGACGCCGGGGCAGGGTATACCTCCCCACCGATGACGATGGTGGATCCGGAGGACATCCGCCGCTCGATCGAAGCGGCGTTGCCCGGCGCGCGCGCCACCGTGGTGGACACCACGGGCGGCGGCGACCACTTCGACGTCGCGGTCGCCGCGCCCCACTTCGCCGGGAAGAACCTCGTCGAGCAGCACCAGATGGTGTACGCCGCCCTCCGGTCGCTCATGCCCCGGATCCACGCGCTGGCGATCCGGACAGAGGCTTCGGAAGGAGCACGCTGATGGCGGACGTGATGGCGGACATCGAGCGCGAGATCCGCGAGAACAAGATCCTCGTCTACATGAAGGGCACGCCGAGCTTCCCGATGTGCGGCTTCTCCGCCGCGACGGTCGACGTGCTGCGGGAGATCGGCGTCCCGTTCAAGGCGGTCGACGTCCTCGCCGAGCCGGAGAAGCGCGAGGCGATCAAGGTCTACTCGAACTGGCCGACGATCCCGCAGGTCTACGTCGCCGGGAAGTTCATCGGCGGCTGCGACATCGTCCGCCAGATGCACGAGCGCGGCGAGCTCGCGCCGCTGCTGAAGCAGGCGGCGGGCGGCTGAACGTCCGCCCGCGGGCCGGCCGCCCGGGGCACCGGGCGGAGCCCGCCGCAGGGACGGATGCGCCAGCGCGCGACGAGCGCGTAGTGCGCGAGCCGCTCCCACTCCGCCAGCACCGTCTTCGCGTGCCGGCGGACGGACCACCAGCGCCGCGGCGAGAACGTGTCCCAGCGCGACGGGCGGACGGCGAGCGCGACGCGCGGCCCGAGCGTGCGGCGGAGGATGAGGCGGGCGCGGCGGGTGTGGGGCTTCGAGGTCACGACGACGAGCGAGCGGAGCCCGCGGCTGCACGCCCAGCGCGCGATCGTCCGCGCCTCGGTCTCGGTGCTGATCGCGCGGCGGCGGAGGACGGTGACGGCGTCGGCCGGGACGCCGAGCCGGACGAGGACGCGGCGCAGCTCCGCGGCGGTCTCGGGCAGCTCGGCGCCGTGACGGCGGAGCGCGGCCTCGCCCTGCGGGGGGCGCTCGCGGGTGACGACCACGCGGGGCGCGACGCCGTCCCGCCAGAGCGCCGCCGCCTCGAGCGCGCGGTCGGGGATCGAGCCCGCGAGGACGACGATCGCGTCGGCGCGGGCCGGCAGCGGGTCCCGGACCACCAGGACGCGGCCCGCGCCCCGGAACGCGGCGACGCCGAGCGCCGCGATCGCCGCCGCCGCCAGGAGCCGACCCCGCACGGCGGGGAGTGTCCGGCCCGCGGTGCGGAAAGTCAAAACCGTCGAGATTGACAGCGCGGGGCGTCCCGCGCTCTTACACCGCCATGCAGACCGTGCAGACGGTCACCGGGCCGTGCCCGCCGTCGGAGCTCGGCACCACCCTCGTGCACGAGCATCTCCTGATCGGCTGGCCCGGCTGGGAGGCGCACGCGGGAGAGGATCGGGCGGCGCGCGCCGACCAGCGCGCGCGGTGCATCGACCGGATGCACGAGCTGCACGCGCTGGGCGTCCGCACGCTCCTCGACCCGTGTCCGATCGACCTCGGGCGCGACGTCGAGCTGATGGTCGAGGTGGCGGAAGCCACCGGCGTCCGGATCGTCTGCGCGACCGGCCTCTACAAGGAGAACGAGGGCGCGCCGGCGTACTTCCGCTTCCGTACCCACTTCGGAAACGCGGCCGAGGAGATCGCCGAGCTCTTCGTCCGCGAGCTGACGGAGGGCATCGGCTCGACCGGCGTCCGTGCGGGCGTCATCAAGGTGGCCACCGGGGCGGGCCGCATCACCGACTACGAGGCGATGGTGCTCCGCGCGGCCGGGCGCGCGCACCGGGAGACCGGCGCGCCGATCACCACCCACACCGACGAGGGGACGATGGGGCCCGAGCAGCTCGCCCTCCTCGCCGAGGAGGGCGTCGCCCCGCACGCGGTGGTCGTGGGCCATTCGTGCGGCTCGAGCAACCTCGACTACCACCTCGCGATGCTCGACCGCGGCGCGTACCTCGGGTTCGACCGCCTGGGGCTCGAGCTGCTCCACCCCGACCGGGCGCGGATCGCGGCGCTCATCGGCCTCCTGGGCATCGGGTTCGCGAAGCAGATCGTGCTCTCGCACGACACGGTCTGGTGCTGGCGCGGCCGTCCACCGCGCGTCCCCGAGGGGCTCGACACGACGTGGCACCCCACGCACCTCTTCCGTCGCGTGCTCCCGCGGCTCCGCGAGGCGGGCGTGCGGGACGACCAGATCCGCACCATGCTCGAGGACAATCCGCGGCGCTACTTCGCGGAGGCCGGCGCCGCCCGCACCTGACCCGGGCCGCGCGGCGGGGACGTCAGGCCGTGAGGATCACCACGCACGCGTTCGCCCCCCGGCCGACCGTGTGGGCGAGCGCGACGGAGGCGTCGGGCACCTGCCGCGCGCCCGCGGTGCCGCGGAGCTGCCAGACGAGGTGGACGACCTGACCGAGCGCCGAGGCGCCGAGGGGCTCGCCCTTCGAGAGGAGCCCGCCGCTCGGGTTCACCGGGAGGCTCGACGTCATCTCGCCGCCGCCGCCGCGGACCCAGTCGCCGCCGCCGCCGCGCGGGCAGAGCCCCAGCTCCTCGGCGGAGAGGATCTCGCGCCCGGAGTCGGTGTCCTGGAGCTCGACGACGTCGAGGTCCTCGGGGCCGAGAGCCGCCGTCTCGTACGCGTCGCGCGCCGCCAGCTCGGTCGGCGTCGGGGCCGCGTCGGCGGCGAGGCCGCTCATCGGGGTGTGCTCCCCGAGCACCGAGCCGGCGGGATGGGAGCGGAGCGCGGCGGCCGCCACGCGGACGGGGCGGGGGCCGGCCGGCCGCGCCGACAGCACGACGGCGGCGGCGCCCTCGTTCGGCGCGCACAGCATGAGGAGCCGCAGCGGCGCGCAGACGACGGGCGAGGCGAGGATCTCGTCGCGGCTCAGCGCCTTCCGGTACATCGCGTACGGGTTGTCGACGCCGTGGCGGTGGTTCTTCTCCGAGACCGCGGCGAGGTCGTCCAGCGTCACGCCGCTCTCCTGCATGAGGCGCTGGGCGCGGAGCGCGAAGTACGCCGGCGTGGCGGCGAGACCGGCCTCTTCGCGCCACGGCTCGAAGAAGCTCGAGCGGATGATCCCGCGCGGCATCTTCTCCATGCCGAAGACGAGCACGGTGTCGTACCGCCCGCTCGCGATCTGCGCGGCGCCGAGCGCCAGCGCGGCGCCGCCGCTCGCGCAGCCGGCCTCGACGTTCACGATCGGCACGCTCGAGAGGCCGAGCCCCGTCAGCACCTTGTGCCCGGCGGCGACGCCGCCGTACACCGTCCCGCAGAAGGCCGCCTGGAAGCCGCCGCGGCCGACGCCGGCCTCGGCGAGCGCGGCGCGCACCGCGTGCGCGCCGAGCTGGGTGACCGTCCGGTCCGCGAACCGGCCGAACGCGTGGATGCCGACGCCGGCGACCCAGACCGGCCTCACGGCGCCTCCGGACGGAAGGCGTACGAGACGACGGCGCGTCCGTCGTCGTCGGTGTGGAGCGCCTCGAGGACGAGGCGCATCGGCTGGCCGGGGCGCAGGCGGTCGAGCCGCGGCTCGGTGAGGCGGGTGACGACGCGAAGCCCGCCGTCCAGCTCCACGATGCCGAAGCCGTAGGGTACGGGACCCCGGTAGCCGGGCGGCCGCGAGCCGACGGCGGTGTAGAGCCAGAGCCGGCCGGCCGGCCCGACGAGCCGCTCCTCGCAGCCGTCGGCGGCGCAGTACGGGCAGACCGGGCCGCGCGGAAAGTGCAGCCCGCCGCAGGCGGCGCAGCGGCCGGCGATCAGCCGCGGGCCGTCCGGGCCGTCGGTGAAGAGGCCGTCCGTGATGGGACGGGTTGCGGCGCCGGACGCGCTCACTCCGCCTCCGCGGGCAGCGGGGTGCCCCACGCGTCGAGGAAGGCGACCTCGTCGACCGGCTTCCGGCGGGTGGGGCCCGGGCGGTCGCGCGGCCAGCCGAGCGGGACGATCGCGACCGGCTCGACGGTCGCGGGCAGCGCGAGGAGCGTGCGGAGGTCGTGCTCGAAGAGGCGGTGGAGCGTGGTGAGCGTCGTCCCGAGCCCGAGCGCGTGCGCCGCGAGGAGGAGGTTCTGCACGGCGGGAAAGATCGAGGCGTACGCGGCGACGGGGCTCGTGAGCGTCCCGTCCGGACCGGCGATCGGCCCGAGCGCGGCGTGGTCGAGGCAGCAGACGACGAGCACGGGGACCTCCGCCAGGTGCGCGGCGAGGTCGCGCGCGCCGCGCATCATCCGGGCGTAGTGCGGCCGCTCGCGCACGTCCCGGTCGGCGTCGGTCTCGGCGGTGAACCGCTCGCCGGCGTCCCACGCGGCGCGGTAGCGGGCGGCGATCGCCGCCCGGCGGGCGGCATCGCGGACGACGACGAAGGCCCACGGCTCGGCGCCCCGCGCCGAGGGGGCGCGCGTGGCGGCCGACAGGACGCGGCGGACCGCCGCCAGCGCAGTGCGGTTTTCCGGCGTTTCGACCCAGCCCTGGAATGTGTACATACTTCCACCTTGAGCCCGACAGAAAAACGCCGTCGAGCATGGGGTTATTCTACCGAAAAATGGGGGTACTCACAAGCGCAATCGGAATATCTTAAATGGTTGATACACAAGGAGATGCGCCTTCAACTCGGGAACCTTTCTCTTGAACTGGTGTTCATCAACCGGGAACCGGTTTTGCGCCCGCGCCGGACGGGCAAAAACTGGGCACTTTCGTCGGCGCAACACCATTTGAAGAAAAGACTTGGGTTCCTCTGGAAATGCGGGTTGCAAGCGTGAACAATATGTCCCTATGGCCGCATCGGTTCAACTCGTTCGCACGCCGTCGTCTCACGACGCGGTCCCGGGTCTCCTCCATCGCTTCGCGGAGAGGGCACGCGCCTCCCTCGGTGGTGCCCTCTGGCTCGGCCCCTCGTACCGGGCCGTCGATGCCGTCCGCGCCCGCTTGTCTTCGTCCGTCCTCGGATCGCACCTGCTCACGTTCCAGGACTTCGTCGAGGAGGTCATCCGGACCAACGACCCCGATGCTCGCCCCATCTCCCACGTCCAGCGCCGGCTCCTCGTCGAGTCAGTCATTGCCGATCTTCACACAGCGGGAGAATTGCGCCACTTCTCGCGCGTCGTCG
>Ga0073934_10005753_pt1 | contig 18751 bp, 16 predicted proteins | sample LarsenN4metaG_FD_76834 | JGI IMG/M metagenome (GOLD analysis project Ga0073934, IMG submission 76834) | Hot spring sediment bacterial and archeal communities from British Columbia, Canada, to study Microbial Dark Matter (Phase II) - Larsen... ... | reverse complement strand
TTGTGGCGGTAGCGGAGCGCTAGTGTCCCGAGTCGAAAGCTCGTTCACGAGTTCCATTTTGGGCCGGACATACGTAGCACGGACATCTTGGCCTTGCGCATGGGCAGGATGCCAGTGGTACGGAACCTTGTAGGTTTCGAGCTCGGGACAACGTCTCTCGCGGAATCTCCGACCCGGGATTCTTGCGAATGCCCCAAAACCTCTGTTTGATGCTTTTGGGGTTGCCGCTGTCGGACAGTTCCGGAGCAAGCTCCAGGAGCGGGGCCCAAGTGAAGATTCAATGGGCCAATACTGCGAGAACGGTTTGATAGCAAACAAAGTCATACCCAGTAGCGACGAGTGGACCAAGGGGGCAGAGATCTGTCGCGCATGCGGGAGTCCTGGGTTGCAGATTGTCCTTCCTCTGGGCCGGACCCCACTTGCCAACGCTCTAATCGCCAGCGACCAACTTGGAGAATGCGAGGAGCGATACCCGCTCAATCTGGCTTTTTGTTCGCAGTGTGCGCTGCTGCAGATTCTTGAAACTGTCTCGCCGGAGAAGCTGTTCCGGCGGTATCTCTACTTTTCTTCTTTCTCGGACACGGTCCTCCGGCAGTCGGAGCAGATCGTGAGCCGGATGGTAGAGACTCGGGGGCTCAATTCCAGCAGCCTGGTGATTGAAGTTGCCAGCAATGATGGCTACCTGCTCCAGTACTATCACCAGCAAGGCATCGCCGTGCTCGGCATCGAGCCGGCGCTCAACGTGGCGCTGGAAGCCGAGCAGAAGCGTGGCATCCGAACCTTGCGCGAATTCTTCGGACGCGAGCTGGGGGAGCGGCTGCGGGCGGAGAGGATGCGAGCCGACGTGGTTCACGCCAACAATGTGCTGGCCCATGTGCCGGATTTGAACGGCTTCGTGGCCGGACTCCGGTCGGTCCTGAGGGACGACGGGCTCGCCATCATCGAAATCCCATACGTGAGGGAAATGGTCGAGCGCTGTGAGTTTGATACGATTTACCACGAGCACCTCTGCTATTTTTCCCTGACGGTGCTGGATCCCCTTTTCGCCCGCCATGGGCTGATGATCGAGAACGTGGAACGGCTTTCCATCCACGGAGGTTCGTTGAGGTTGTTCGTTGCTCCCGCCGAGGTCGCCCGCCGGTCGGATTCGGTCGGCGCCCTGCTCGAGGAAGAGAAGGCGTGGGAGGTTCGTGATGTGAACACCTATTTGTCTCTGCGCCCGCGCGTGGAGAAAGTGCGATCCGAACTGGTGGGGATGCTCCGTCGGCTGGCGAGCGAGGGCAAGCGCCTGGCTGCTTACGGAGCGGCCGCCAAAGGGTCGACGTTGCTCAACTACTGCGGGATTGGGAAAGAGCTGCTGGAGTTTGTGGTCGATCGCAATGTGCACAAGCAAGGGCTCTTGATGCCCGGAGTGCACCTGCCCATCTACCCGCCCTCCAAAGTGGCGGAAGCCATGCCGGACTACGTCCTTCTGCTGGGCTGGAATTTCGCCGACGAGATCCTCGCCCAGGAAACAGTGTACCGTCAGCGAGGCGGGCGTTTCATCGTTCCGATCCCAGAACCCCATGTCATTTAGGCGGATTTCCAGGAATCGACCTTAGCGTGGGCACGGCGTGAAAAGAACCAGGGCATTTAGAAGCAGGACAGCACGGTCTTTTTGGAGTCATAACGTGCCTCAACCGGGAGAGGCGGCTTCCCTCGGCGCTTCGGTAATCCCAGGGCCATTCAACTGCTCGGGTCAGGAATAAGTGATGCGCGTGCTGGTGACGGGTGCGGCGGGCTTTATTGGTTCGCACGTGACAAGAACGATAGCTCAAGAGGGGCACGAGGTTTGGGGCGTGACCCTGCCGGGCGAATCCACGGAGCGTCTTGAGGACATTCAGAAGCGTGTGTCGATCGAAGCCGTGGATCTTGGGAATCATGACCAAGTTGAGAAGCTCGTGGCGAGGGTGAAGCCGGAGTACGCGATCCATCTTGCCTGGTATGTGGTTCCGGGAAAGTACTGGAATTCGCCGGAGAACCTCGAATGCGTGGCCATGAGTCTGGGGCTGGCGAATGCTCTGGCCCAGGCCGGCTGCCCGCGGCTTGTGGGAGTGGGGACTTGCGCGGAGTACGACTGGGACTACGACTATCTTTCCGAAGAGGTTACACCGCTTCGGCCGCGCACGCTCTACGGCGCTTGCAAAAACGCCACGCGGCAAGTCCTGGAGGTTTACTGCCAGCAGGCCGGAATCCGCTTTGCGTGGACGCGTCTCTTCTTCCTCTATGGTCCGGGCGAAAAGAAGCAGCGGCTCGTCCCCACCGTCGTGCGTGCGATGTTGGGCGGCGAACCCGCGCGCCTGAACAGCGGGAGCCAGATACGAGATTTCCTCCACGTGCAGGACGTGGCTGTCGCGACCTGGGAGGTCGCGAAGAGCCCGCTCGTCGGTCCGGTCAATGTCGCCTCCGGAGAGCCCGTTCAGGTTCGGACGATTGTGGAAACCCTCGCGCGCCTGATTGGGGGAAATACCCAGGTCGAATGGGGGGCAATACCTGATGACCCACAGGACGTTCCTGCATTGATTGCAGATGTTCGAAAACTTCAGCAGGCGACCGGTTGGAAACCCCGCTTCAGCCTCGAGGAAGGCTTGCGCCAAACGGTTGTGTGGTGGAGGGAGCGGGAAAGGAAGCCCGCATGAGACAACTCCTCTGTCGGCAGGGCTTCAATCGGCATGGCGGCAATGGCCGCAAAGAGGACCTCGAAGGGAACGGTTCCGGCGGCGCTGACGCTCTCGAATCATATCCGCCCCGCTCACCTGTGGCGCGGGTTCACGCTGTCGTACCATGACGGTCTCCGTTTGTATCCCTACTTACAATTCCGCAAAATACCTCCGGGAATGCATCGAGAGCGTCCTGGCGCAGACTTGGACGGACTTTGAATTGGTGGTTTCCGACAATGCTTCGACTGACGCCACCTGTCAAATCGTCCGTAGTTATTCTGATCCTCGCATCCGGCTGCACCGCATTGAGCCGTTCGTGGGCATAGCGGGCAATTTCAACCATGCCCTTGGCCTGGCGCGCGGCAAGTACGTGAAATTCCTCTGCTACGACGACCGGCTCGAACCCACGTGTCTTGAAAAGCAGGTCGCGATGCTGGAACGCAATCCGGCTCTGGTACTGGTGACCTGCGGTTTGCGCCGCATTGATGCGGCGGGTCAGACCAGAGACGAAGTATCATGGTGCACGCAAGAAAGGGTCCTCAACCCGGGGGAAGTTATCGCGGCCAACTTGGTTTACGGAAATTTCATTGGCCTGCCCTCGGCCACCCTGGTCCGACGGGAAAGCCTGACGAAGGCCGGGCCGTTTTCTGACCAGTTTCCCCAGATGATGGATGTCGAAATGTACCTCCGCCTGATCCAGCAAGGCCCGGTGGGCCATATTCCGGAAAGCCTTTGCGCCTATCGTCTCCACGCGGAGGCCATGACCACCAGATTCCGGAAGACCGGGGTGGTGCGCCGCGACTTGCGCCGCCTGACGGAGGCCATGCTGCGTTCCGTTTCACCGTCATGGTTCGCACGGCGAGTAGCTTGGGGGCGCGTCGCCGGATCGTATCTGGTCCAGGCTCTTTTCGGAATCCGGCACGGATACCTGGGATGGCCGCTTGCCGCAGTGGGGCAAGCGTTCCGGATGGATCCGTTGTTTCTGGGTTTGGCGGCGTTCCTGGCCTTTTTTCAGACCGGGCTACTTGGGCTAACTGCCGATCAGGACCGCAAGCTTCGGATAAGGACGGGGAGGACCCTTCGCGACTGAGCATGAGCGAACTGACTCCGCTGGACCCGGCGATCGATGTGACCGTATGCGTGGTGAACTGGAACGGGGCGCGCTACCTGCCGGATTGTCTGGCATCTCTCCGAAAGGTGACGGGAATTCAGCGAGAAGTCCTCGTGGTTGATAACGCCTCTTCGGACGACAGCGTAAGAATCGTCCGGGAGGATTTCCCTGAAACAAGGCTCCTTGTCAACACGGAGAACCGGGGTTTTGCCAGAGCGAACAACCAAGCCATCCGCCGGGGGCGAGGGCGCTATTTCTTCCTGCTCAACAACGATACGGTCCTTCGCGATGGGTGTCTGGAATCGCTGGTTCGCTTCCTGGACGAGCACCCTCGGGCAGGCATGGTAGCCGGACGATTGGAGAATGAGGACGGCTCCGTGCAGTTCCGGTATTACCCTGTCACGCTGCCCTCGCTCGCTTCCCTGACGGCGGATTTGCTCTGGCTCAATCGCCTCTGGCCGCGTGGGCATTTGGGTCGCGGCCGGCGGGCACGACAGTGGGATCCTTCCCAACCCTCGCGAATGGAACAGATCCCAGGGGCCTGTATGCTCGTGCGCCGGGAGCTCTTCGCGAGCACCGGGCTTTTCGATGAGGATTACAGCTTCCTTTACGAGGACGTGGACCTCTGCGCGCGAGCCTGCCGTGCCTCTTGGGAGCTGTGGTATTGGCCGGAGGCGCGCCTCATGCATCGCGCGGCGGCCAGCACGAAGCTCTTGACCCACCCGGAAAGGGCGTTGCGTCGGTTTCGAAACATGATGCGATACACCGAGCGATACTTCACGGGCGGGGATCGGCTGGCTGTCAAGTTCGTTGCGCTTCTCGGGCTTATGATACGCTTGCCCGTTGCGCTTGGCGCGAACGTCTTGCCCAGCGCGCGGGTGAGGCAGCGGTGGAAAGGCACGGCGGCTGTTTACCTCAGGTTGCTGAAGGGGGTTGTGGGCGGCGGCTCTCGAGCCGAGCCTTAGGGTGAGGTTGATGGTGGACGTGGTCCAGGTCACGAAATACTATCCCCCCTTTCGCGGGGGTGTGCCCAACTACGTGCAGTGGCTTTCCCAGGGGCTGGCGGGGTCCTATCGCGTCACGGTTCTGACTTCCAATACGCGGGCTGTGCGCGTGGAGGAAATCCACGAGAACCTGCGGGTCATCTACGTCCCGCGCTGGAAGGAGGTGCGGTCCACCGCGCTGTGTCCCACGCTGCCCTGGGAACTCAGCCGCTGCCGCGCGGATATCGTTCACTTGCATTTTCCCGACCCCATGGCCCATCTGGCCTTCGCGTTGGCCGGGCTTTGCGGGAAGCTGGTGATTAGTTGGCATGGGGACATCACTCGCCAGTCCTTCCTTCTGCGGTTTTATCGGCGATTCTTGCGCCGGATCTTGCGCCGGGCTGACGCGATCGTCGTCGGCTCCCCGACATTTCGCGACGGCTCGCATCTGCTCGAGGGTGAGCGGGCGCGTTGCGTCGTGATCCCCTACGGGATCGACCCAGCCAAGTTCGAGCCCACCCCTGCCATCGCCGCCAAGAGCAAGGAGATCCGCGAACGTTATGGCGATCGCACGCTTCTCTTTGTGGGGCGGTTGATTCACTACAAGGGGTTGGAGTACTTGCTGCGTGCTATGCCCGGCCTGGAGGCGAAATTGCTGGTGGCGGGAATTGGCTATCTGGACCGGCCCCTCCGACGTCTCGCGGCGGAACTGGGCGTCCAAGGGAAGGTCGAATTCCTGGGGGAGGTTTCCCCTCAGGACTTGGTTGCTCACCTCCACGCATGTACAATGCTGGTCTTGCCTTCGATCAATAGCAGCGAATCGTACGGGATTGTGCAACTGGAAGCGATGGCCTGTTCGAAGCCTGTGGTGAGCACCAATCTACCCACCGGGGTTCCCTGGGTGAATCAGGATGGCCGGACGGGTTTCGTGGTGCCTCCGTGTGATTCCCCGGCCTTGGCCTCGGCGATCCGGTGTTTGCTGGACAGTCCCCGGTTGCGGCACCAGTTCGGGGCGGAAGGACGCCGGCGGGTCGAATCGGAATTTACCCACGAGCTCCACGTCCGCCGCATGCTGGATCTTTACTGGCGCCTTCGGGGTAGGGAGAGTCTCCCGTCGGCCGTAGGAGCGTCCCCAGTGGCGCCGCAAGCCCCGCTCGGCCAAGGGGGAGAGTAATTCTCGGAGCAGCATGTAATCCTTTGCGCCCAATCTTGGAGGCATCGTCGGAGTCGTCATGAGCAAAGTCGCGCTAATTACAGGAATCACCGGGCAGGACGGATCGTACCTGGCGGAGTTTCTACTCGAGAAGGGATACAGGGTTTTCGGTCTTGTACGGCGCAGCAGCACGGTGAATTTCGAGCGTCTCGTCCATTTGCAGGACAAGATCGAACTGATTCCTGGAGATCTCCTGGATCAGAACTCGCTCATCAGTGCGCTCCAGGTCTCGCAACCCCAGGAGGTTTACAATCTCGCCTCTCAATCGTTTGTCCCCACGTCCTGGAACCAGCCGGTCTTGACGGGCGAGTTTACCGCCTTAGGTGTGACGAGGATTCTCGAGGCGGTTCGGCTGGTGGACCCCAAGATCCGGTTCTACCAGGCATCCTCCAGCGAGATGTTCGGGATGGTGCGCGAGTCGCCCCAGAATGAGGACACGCCTTTCTATCCCCGCAGTCCCTACGGCGTCGCCAAGCTTTACGGGCACTGGATTACTGTCAATTACCGAGAAAGCTACGGGCTCTTCGCGGTTTCGGGAATTCTCTTCAACCACGAGTCGCCTCGTCGCGGCTTCGAGTTCGTCACACGTAAAGCGAGTTACGGGGCGGCGCGCATCAAGCTGGGTCTCCAGCAAAAACTGAAGATGGGCAACCTGGATGCCGAACGCGACTGGGGCTATGCCGGGGACTACGTGAAGGCGATGTGGTTGATGCTCCAGCAGGACAAACCGCGCGATTACGTCATTGCCACAGGGGTCACCCACTCGGTCCGTCGCTTGCTGGAAGTGGCGTTTGAGTACGTGGGGCTGGACTATCGCGATTATGTCGAAGTTGACCCAGTGCATCTGCGCCCCGCGGAGGTCCACCATCTCCGAGGAGACTATTCCCGCGCGGAGCGGGAGATCGGCTGGAGACCCAGCGTCAGCTTTGAGGAACTTGTCCAGATGATGGTCCAGGAAGATCTCAACCGGTTGCGCAACTCCATTTCACTTCCATCTGGCGTGGAGACGGTACGGTGAAGGCATTGATTACAGGGGGGGCCGGTTTTGCTGGTTCCCATCTCACCGAATATCTGGTCGGGCTCGGATGGGATATCACGGTCCTGGCGGCTGAACAGGAATCACTTGGAAACATCGAGGGGGTGCTCGATCGCATCCGCGTCGCGCGGGGCGATCTGCGCGATGCGCCGGGCTTGTCAAATCTTGTCCGGCGGAACACGCCCGACCGGGTCTATCATCTGGCCGCACTGTCTTCCCCCTCCGATTCCATCCAGAATCCTGCCCTCACTTACGAGGTTAACTTCCTCGGCACGCTGAATCTGCTGCTGGCCTGCCGGGAGCTGGGGGAACCTGTTCGAGTCCTCTTCGTGAGCTCGTCGGAGGTTTACGGGACCGGGAGCACGAGCGATATGCCTTTGCGGGAAGAGTCGCCGCTTCGTCCTGCGAATCCTTACGCGGGCAGCAAGGCAGCGGGAGAGCTCCTGGCCTATCAGTTTTTCCAGAGCTACGGATTGACTGTGGTTCGGGTGCGGCCCTTCAACCACACGGGGCCGCGCCAATCCTCGGCCTTTGTGTGTTCCGACTTGGCGCGCCAAGTGGCAGAAATCGAGTTGGGTCTGCGTGCGCCGTGCATCACGGTGGGCAACCTCAAAGTCCAGCGAGACTTTAGCGATGTTCGCGACATCGTGCGCGGCTATCATCTCTTGCTGGAAAACGGGGTGGCGGGGGAGGTTTACCACCTCGGCTCAGGAAGGCCCGTCGCGATCGAGGTCATAGTCCGGATGCTTCTCGATGAGTGCTCGAAGAAAGTGGAGGTTGTTGTCGATCCGGCGCGGCTGCGACCCGGCGAGGCCGTGGCCCTGTGGGGAGACACCTTTAAGGCAGAAGACACCGTGGGATGGCGGAGGGAGTATCCCCTGGAATGTACGTTGCGGGATTTGAAGGAATATTGGAAGGTGCAACTCAGGGGTGGTCAGCGATTAACTTGTTGACAGCCCGCGGGGATTGACGAATGCTAGTCGTTTCTCCCTGCACGGCTCGGCGCATATGCATTATCCACGGCGCAGTGGATCTCCCGCCAACATCCGGGGCGGGTAGCGAGCGCAACGATCGTGAGCCCCCGCGTCCCGACAAATAGGAGTAAATTTGAGGGGAACCGAAGCCCAGAAACCATTTGATCCTGTCGCGTCGCGTCGCGCCTTGGTTACCGGAGCGACGGGGGTGGTGGGGCCGGTGTTGGTCAATCATCTGGTCAGGGTGGGTTATCTGGTTCGAGCGCTTGACCGCTTGGACCCCGAGCCGGGCACCTTTCCCCCAGGCGTGGAATGCTTGCGGGGCGACATCTGCGATCCGGAACTCATCGGGCATGCGGTCGAGGGCGTGGACGCGGTGTTTCACCTGGCCGCTCGACTCCATATCCCGAATCCTCCGCCGGAGCTCCGGCCCGAATACTGGCGCGTAAATGTCGAAGGGACTCGTGTTGTGGCCGAAGCGTGTTCGGCCGCCGGTGTGCGGCGCCTGGTATTCTTCAGCACGATCAATGTCTATGGTGCGATTGATGGCAAAGAGGCCGATGAAGACACGCCCCCGTGCCCCAAGGACCTTTACTCGGAAACGAAGTTCGCGGCGGAAAAGCTGGCGCTGTCAGCGAAGAACCGATCGACGGGGAGACCACTCGGCGCGGTGCTGCGCATGGCGGCTATTTACGGTCCCCGCATGAAAGGGCGATACCCGGACTTGGTCAACGCTCTGGCCCGAGGGTGGTTTCTTCCCGTCGGCGACGGGACCAATCGGCGCACGCTGATTTTCATCGAGGATGTGGCGCGCGCCGCCTTGGTCGCCGCGGAGCACCCCCAGGCCGCCGGTCGGGTCTTCAATGTCACCGACGGTGAGGTTCATTCGCTTCGTGAGATTTTGGCAACGATGTGTGCAGCTCTTGGGCGTCGCCCGCCGCGTTTCTATCTTCCGCTTGGACCCGTTTGCCTGGCCGCCCGCCTTGTTGACAGCTTTGCCGGAGTCGCCGGACGATCCTTCGACCTGTCTGGGAAGATCAAGAAATTCACCGAGGACGTGGCGGTGAGCGGCGAGAGGATCAGGCAGGAATTGGGTTTCCAGCCGTTGTACGGGTTGGAGGAAGGATGGCGCCGAACTCTGGCGGGCAGGAAGGCAGGGCGGAGCTAGCGGCGAACTGGCCTGTACCGGTCCCCGCCAAGCGGGCGGCGGTTGGGGGGAAATCATGATCGTCGATTGACGAGGGGATGGCCCTCCTCGATGACGCGAGAGTTCTCTGGGGAACAAGGGTTTCGGAAGAATGTCCTGGCTGGTCTTCTTGATGACTGCGCTCGTCGCCTTCGGCCTGACAAGGTTGAGCATCACTCTGTCGTTCCGAATCGGCGCATTGGACGTTCCCAATGCGCGCAGTTCTCATTCCCAGCCGATGCCCCGCTTGGGGGGCCTGGGGGTGGTCGGCGCGGTGGCTATTGTCGTGGGTGTTCTGGCCGTCACGCAGGCGGCAGGCTTAATCAACTACCCCCTTTTCACGCGGCAGACGATTGTCGTCCTAGGGGCGGGATTGGGCATGGCGGTGACGGGGCTTTGCGACGACCTCTACCAGCTTCGGGCGCGGGTGAAGTTCCTGATGCAGTTTGTTCTTGCGTGCCTGGTGGTGGGCTTTGGCTATCGGATCGAAGTCGTGGAGGTGGCCGGCGGGAGCCCCCTTGCCTTGGGCCTATTGGCACTGCCCGTCAGCGTGCTTTGGCTGGTAGCTTTTTGCAACCTGTACAACTTCATGGACGGCATCGACGGCATTTCCACCTTGACCGCGGCGGTTTATTTCGTATTCTTCTCGGTCTTTGCTTGGTCCGTCAGCGCCCCGGAGCTGGCGGGGCTCGCCATGGTTTTTGCCGGAAGCTGCGTGGGATCGCTACCACTCAACTTTCCCTTCGCGCGCACTTTCATGGGAGACACCGGGAGCCTGTTCTTGGGGATGACGCTCGGAATTTACGTCATCCTCTTCGCGCAAAGGTCGCCGGCGTTACTTATCCCTTCGGTGCTGGTTTGTTCCGCCTATCTGTGGGACACGGGATTTACCTTGGTGCGTCGGCTCGTGCGCGGTGAAAACATCTTTGCTGCGCATCGCACGCATCTCTATCAAAGGCTCGTTCAGTTGGGCCACAGTCATGCTAGGATCACTGTTCTGTATTTGATTCTCCATCTCATTACGGGAAGCTTGGCGCTTGCGTACTACAGCTCGGGGAACGCCGCGCGACTCGCCATCCTGGGGCTCGTAGTCCTTATCTTGACGGCGTACACGCTGAGTGTTTACTGGCTGGAGGCGCGGGCGGCGCGAGTGCGAGATCACCAGGCGGAGGGAGCTGCCGGCTCCCGCGTATAGTTTTAACGACAGGATTATTGAGCATGGCAAAAACCCGCTTCGAGCTCTACACGCGCACGAATCAGATCATTTCGGACGCCATCATCTTTACCCTCTCGTTCGCGCTGGCGTACGTCATCCGGTTTGAGGGCGTTCCGGCCTGGCGGTATGCCAAGGAGTTCGTGCTTTGGCTGCCCTATGTGGTGGGATTCCGCCTGTACATCAACTGGAAATTGGGAATTTATCGCTTTATCTGGCGCTACATCTCCCTGTCGGACGCGCTGGCGATCACCCGCTCGCTGGCAATCGTTACGGCTTTCCTGCTGGCCGTACGCCTCTTCTATCCCTCGCGTGCACCCTTTTCCGACCTGCTGAGGATTTCTCTGGCCATCATCGCGCTGGATTTCATGCTCGCGCTTCTGGGCTCTCTCGGCGCCCGCGCTCTGCGACGGATTCTCTACCAACGCCAGGTGGAAGCGGAACTGGCGGGCAGCGAGGCTCGAAACCTGCTGCTGGTGGGCGCCGGCCGTGCGGGCCTGGCGGTTGCCGCGGAGTTCGCGGCCCGCCCGGATGTGAAGCTTGTCGGGTTTCTGGACGACGACCCCAAGAAAATCGGGAGAATGATCAGCGGGGTGCGTGTCCTTGGCCCGCTCGAGGCCCTCCCTTCGATGGTCCGTCGTCACGACGTCGATGAGGTAGTCATCTGCATCCCCCGCGCTCCACGCGACACCCTCAAACGGCTCTGGGCGCTCGCCGATCACTCGAACGTCCAGATGAAGATTGTTCCCACCCTCGAGGAAGTTCTTCGCGGCAAGATCAACGTCGCGGCCTTTCGGGAGGTCCAGATGGCGGACCTGCTCGGCCGTGAGACCGTCGAATTGGCCGCCGACGCCGTCGACGTCGCTCCCGTGTATCGCGGCAAACGGCTTCTCATTACCGGGGCCGGCGGATCCATCGGCTCGGAGCTGGCGACGCAATTGTCGGCCCTCGGCCCCGCGCAACTCGTTCTGCTCGACAAGGATGAAAACGGCCTCAATGATGTCTACGTCCGGTTGGGCGCGAACGCGACCAACCACACGGTCCACCCCGTCGTCGCGGATATCCGTTTTCGCGCGAGGCTCCACGCCATTTTCGCGCGCTTCCAGCCGGAAGTTATTTTCCATGCCGCGGCGCACAAGCATGTCCCGCTCATGGAGATGAATCCCTGTGAGGCCATCCTGAACAACGTAGTGGGCACACGAAACCTGGTGGAAATCGCGAAAGCCAGCGGAGTGGAAAGGTTTGTCTTTATTTCCACGGACAAGGCGGTGAAACCCTTGTCGATCATGGGCGCGAGCAAGCGTGTCTGTGAGATGGTGATCCAGACGCACGGCCGAAACGGACCGACCCAGTTTGCTTGCGTGCGCTTCGGAAACGTGATGGGCAGCCGCGGCAGTGTGATCCCGCTTTTCCAGCAACAGATCGCGCGGGGCGGGCCGGTGACGGTCACTCACCCCGAAGTGCAGCGATTCTTGATGACCATCCCCGAGGCCGTGCGCCTTGTGATTCAGGCGGGCACACTGGGAACGGCCGGCGAGATCTTCATTCTGGACATGGGGGACCCCGTGCCGATTATTGATCTGGCGCGAGACCTCATCGAGCTTTCAGGACTACGGCCCGGTCACGATATCCAGATTGAGACCACGCAGTTGCGCCCCGGCGAAAAACTGACCGAAGAACTTGTGGACGAAGCGACCGAGCGCCTGGCGCCCACGCGGTTCGAGAAGATCCGGGTCGTTCAGGGTAGCGGGATCGACGCGGGGGAATTCAATCGCCGGCTGGAGGAGCTCGAGGAGGCTGCCCGAGCCGAATCGCCGTCCAGAATCTACGAAATCCTCAGCCAGTTGAATTTCGGATTCAATCCTGTGACCGCACGCGCAGTCGAGGTTAGCAAGGGCAAACTTCCGGAAGACATAGCGCTCAAGACCCCGACTGCGGCGGAGCCCGGATAGAGGCCGAGCCGGGCGGGGGATCCTGCCATGAAGGGCGTTATCCTAGCGGGTGGACTGGGGATGCGGCTGCAGCCGCTGACGCGGGTGACCAACAAGCACTTACTGCCGGTCTATGACCGGCCGATGATTTTTTATCCCATTCAGACCCTGGTGAACGCAGGGATCACGGATATTTTGCTGGTGGCTGGCGGGGCAAACGCCGGCGATTTCCTGCGTTTGCTGGGCAATGGTCGGGACTTCGGACTGAAGCACATCAATTACACCTATCAGGAAGGTGAGGGAGGCATCGCCGACGCCCTCCGGCTGGCCGAGCATTTCGCCGAACAGCAGTCCATCTGTGTGGTCTTAGGCGACAATATCATCGAGACCAACATCGTCAACGCGTGCCAGCGGTTCCAGCAGCAGGAGAAAGGCGCACACATCATCCTCAAGGAAGTTCCGGACCCCGAGCGTTTCGGCGTGCCGGTGTTCGAAGATGATCGCATCGTCGCCATTGAAGAAAAGCCTCAGCAGCCCAAGTCCCGCTACGCCGTGATTGGGATCTATATGTACGACGCGACCGTGTTTGACCGCATCCGCAAACTAAAGCCTTCCCGGCGGAACGAATTTGAAATCACCGATGTCAATAATCAGTATCTTGCTGATGGACTGTTGACTTACAGTATACTGAATGGCTGGTGGACAGATGCCGGCACGTTCGAATCGTTACGCCGGGCGTCGAACCTGGTGGCTCAGGGCGGCGCCAATAAGCTGGACATGCCGGGCACGTTCTGAGCCCCGGATTGCCTGCTTGTCCCTCCTCTGTCACAGATTCACAGTGTGAAGCTTTCGGAGAGAGGCGAGGCCAGCCACTCGGCCCAAGTCATCGCGGTGCGGTCTTTATCCGAAAGGATGTAGCGATCCATCTCGGGCCACTCGATGCCGAGGTCCGGATCATCGAAGCGGATCCCCGCTTCACCATTGGGGTTGTAAACCGCCGTGCATTTATACTGGATCAAGGCAAGTTCGGAGGTGACGCACACGCCGCGTGCGAAGCCTGCCGGCGCCCAAACCAATCGCCGGTTCTCGGGGGAGGCTTCGATGCCGAACCATTTCCCCCGTGTGGGCGAGTTCTTGCGGATGTCTACTGCCACCAGGAAAGCGCTCCCTGCAACCACGCGCATCAACTTCGCCATGGGCGGGTCCCATTGAAAATGTAGGCCCCGGACGACACCCTTGCGGGAAAAGGATTGGTTGTCCTGCACAAAGTCGCCCGGTAAGCCCAGCTCCCGGAACTTGTCGGCGTGGAAGGTTTCCATGAAGTAACCGCGCTCGTCCTCGAATACGTCGGGAACCAGGACTACAACATCACCCAGCGCTCTACATTCAATGCGGAAACCCATGTCTTCCTTTCCACGTTGATTGATGCGGGCGCCGGCGTTACGCTCCAGCCTGGACGGCGCGCCGACAAGCAAATCAGACGACGGCTGAAAACCGGAAATTATAGCGGAATGCGCGCCGCCTGTGCGGGCTATTTCGTGAATCGCGGTTTTTGCCGGGGTGCCGCCTCCTTGCTTGTTCGGTTAACATGTTTCCTTGCCGGAACCCGAGGACGACGGGAAAAAGGTTCGATGTGGTAATATGACAGCTTTCCGGGCCGTGCCGCGCGGCGGGGAGACGGCGGGGTTAAGGCGGCCGGACGACGCGAATCTTCAGAGCATCTGTAACCTCGAAGTGAGTATGAGTCCTGAGACAGTCTCACCTATATCTCTTTCCGTCTTTTTTCCCGCGTGTAATGATGCTGAAAGCCTCCGTGTCCTTGTTCCCAAAGCTTACCGCACCCTCCACGGTCTCAGCTCAGATTTTGAAGTTATCGTGGTCGATGACGGAAGCACGGACCACACTCCGGACGTCCTTCAGGAGCTGCGGGGGCGATTCCCCTCCCTGCAAGTTGTCAAGCATGATCGCAACCGTGGCTACGGGGCAGCGCTGCGGAGCGGATTTCAGGCTTCGTCAAAGCCGTGGGTTTTCTATACCGATGGGGACGGGCAGTATGACGTTGCGGAACTGGGGGAACTTGTGGCGCGGCTTAGCGACGGCGTGGATGCTGTCAATGGTTACAAGCTCCAGCGCGCCGATTCGCTCCACCGGCGGCTGCTGGGTCGCTGCTATCACGGATTGGTCAGATTCCTGTTGGGCGTGAGACTCCGCGACGTTGACTGCGACTTCCGCCTGCTGCGTCGCCGAGTCCTCGATTCGGTCCAATTGAGCTTTTCCAGCGGCGCCATCTGCGCCGAGTTGATGACTCAGATCGAACGAGCGGGCTATCGGATCGAAGAAGTCCCTGTACACCACTACCCGCGCATGAGCGGGCAATCGCAGTTCTTCCGCGTCGGCCCCGTGGCGTCGATGCTATGGGATGTGGTGCGACTTTGGGTACGTTTGGTCTTGCTCAGGCGTGGGCCGCGCGCCGCTCGTGCGCCCCGTGTCGCCGAGCCGGCGGTCCGGGGCACAGACCCGCGCGTGTCCGACTGAGCATTGCTGAGGTTGATCTTTGATACGGTTCCTTGATCTGCAGCGAGAATATCGGAGCCTCCAGGCGGAACTCGAGCCGTTTGTGCAGCGGGTTCTTTCAAGCGGCCAATACATTCTCGGCGATGAGGTTAAGGTCTTCGAGCGTCGCTGGCTCAAATACTGCGGCATTCGTCACGGACTGATGGTGGCCAGCGGCACCGATGGCCTGACGCTGGCGCTCGAGGCCTCCGGGGTCATCCGGGCCGGCGCTGGGGATGAAGTCATCACGGCCGCGCACGGGAGCCTCTACACCGCCCAAGCCATCCTGCGCGCCGGCGCACGGCCGGTCTTTGCAGACATTGATCCGAGGACATGGCTGGTGACGCCGGCCACCCTCGCGCGGGTTATCACGCCTCGCACCCGCGCCCTTATCCCCGTGCATCTTTACGGATTGCCCTGCGATATGAGCGGAATTATCAAACTCGCGCGAGAGCATAACCTGGTCGTCATCGAGGACGCTTGCCAGGCGCATGGCGCGCGGCTGTTCGACGGTCACGGTTGGCGGCGCGCAGGAAGTTTCGGCGATGCCGCGGCGTTCAGTTTTTATCCCACCAAGAATCTTGGCTGCTTCGGCGACGCGGGTTTTGTGGCATCGAACGACGAGATGTGGATTGAGCGCGCGCGGCTGCTGGCCCAGGGCGGCCAGCGGGAAAGGGATCATGCTGTGACCCCCGGCTACAATTCGCGCGGCGACGAGCTGCAGGCCGCCATCCTGAACTGCAAGCTCGCACACCTCGACGCGTGGAACGAACGCCGGCGCGCTCTCGCGGCCTTATACCGCAAGCGTGTGCGGTTGCCCGGCCTGCAATTTCAGTTCGTACCGCACGGCTGCGAGCCCGTCTATCACTTGTTGGTGCTCCGGCATCCCCAGCGCGATCAACTGCGTGCCCACCTGCGCGAGCGCGGCATCGAGACCCTGATCCACTACCCCGAGGCGGTGCACCGCCAGCCGGCCTTCGCCGTGCCCGCTCAGCCCCGATTGCCTGAAGCCGAACGCGCCGTCGACGAAGTGCTTTCCCTGCCGCTTCAACCGTGCCTGACCGAGTCTGAAGTCGAGGAAGTGGCTGATGCCGTCAATGAGTTCGCCGCCGTCCGCGCATAACCCCCCTGCCGCCGCGGGAGACTTGCCCCATCATCGCCGAACCTTTCTGGAAATACTGGGCGTCGTTGCCGCCAGCTTGCTAGTTCTGCTTCCATACTTTCATCTGCCCCTTTCCGAAGGGGACGAAGGAATCATTGCCACCGGCGCTGAGCGAATCCTGCGCGGTCAGATCCCCTATCGGGATTTCTTTTCCGAACTGGGCCCCGCCTCGTTCTACTTGCAGGCGGCCATATTCAAGGTCGGAAGCATCGACGTGACGGCGTTGCGGCTCACGGCATGGTGCCTGGGTGGCGCGCTCGGCGGGCTTGTTTACGGGCTCGCTCGAAAGGTCATGCCTTGTGCCAGGGCGAGGCTGGCGGTTGCCGTGTTCTCGTTGATCTGTTACCCCTCCGCCTACCGCGTCAGTCATCATTGGTGGGCGAACCTGTTCTTGTTGCTGACGACCCTTTCACTCGTCGCCAGTTTCTCCGAGGAAGGGAAGATCAATCCTGGGGGGCAGCGGCGTTGGCTCTTGTTGGCGGGGCTGCTGGCGGGGCTGATGCTCCTGGCGATGCAATCCAAAGGCTTCTGGACCATCGCGATGGGCGCCGCGTTTCTGGCCGTCGAGCCAGGGCTCGGCAACAGCGAGAATCGAGGCATCGCGCTGAACATGGGCTTGAAGCAGGCGGGATGGTTCTTGGCGGGAGCGGTCTCAATGGTTGGGCTCGTGGGGGCGTATCTCGCAGCCCAGGGCGCGTTGGGCGCCTGGATCGACGCCAATGTGGTTTTCCTTTTCACCAATTATCGCAGTTATCTCGACGTCCCACAGGCTTCCGCCCTGCGAACCCTTCTCCATATCGGGACTCTCGCCCTCTCTCAGCCTTCCGTGCATCTGTCTTTCTACTTTCTCGGCTACTTTTTCTTCTGCTTCGTAGCCCCGACAATAGCCTTTGCAGGAACGGCTTGGCAATTGCGGCCGGCCCGTCGCCCACCCGTTCCTGAAGCGCGCCTTCTTTTTCTCCTCCTCCTCGTCGGCGCGGGAGGATTTCTTTCAGAGCTCCATTCTCCCGATTTCCCGCATTTGATGTGGGGGACGCCGCTGATGCTTGTTCTGCTCGTTTATCAGTGGGGGGCCATGGCCTCGCGCGCATCGGCTCTCCGGCGGCCGGCCCAGGCGGCGGCCGTAGTAGCGGTTGTGCTCATGGTCTTCACGGCGGGGCGCAAGGCGGTCAACACATTACGCATCGATCGAGAAATCGAGACGCGACGGGGGACGATATACGTCCGACCGCCCGTGGCGGGCGAAACGGAGGCGATTGTAAAGGCGATCGAGGGGCGCGTCCCGGCCGGGGACGAAACATTCTTCTATCCCTACATGGCCGAGCTCTACTTCCTGACGGCCACCCGCAATCCCACACGGTTCGACGTCCTCCTGCCGGACTTCCATTCCGCAGGGCAAATCAACGAGGCGATGGCCCGCCTCCAAAGCGCCCGCCCTCAGTTCATCTTCAGCTTCGATAAGATCCAGCGCTGGACGATCCGTCCCCACTTCCCGGACGATCCGCCCGACGTGTTGATCGCCCATCCGGTGGAGCGCACGCTGAGGGTCCCGGGCAGTGGCTACCATCAGGTTGCCATGATCTCCGAAATGGAAGTGTGGGCGGCTGAGCGATGACTCCGGACGAATACAAGTTTCTTTACGAACTCGAAGGGCACCACTGGTGGTTTGTGGGCATGCGGAAAATCATCGCGGCGCTGCTGGATCGAGCCGTGTCGCCGGGGCGCCTGCGCATCTTGGACACTGGCTGCGGGACCGGCTTGATGCTCGGCTGGCTGCGGCGGTATGGAGAGGACAACGAGGTCTACGGCCTCGATTCCAGCTCTCATGCCGTGCGGTATTCCGCCCAGCGCGGGGAAAGGCGTATTGTGCAAGCCTCGATTGCCGCGATCCCGTTCCCCAGTGAGTGCTTTGAGTTGGTCACCTCCTTGGATGTGTTGGACAGCTTTTCCATCCAGGAGGTCTCGCGTCCATTGGGCGAGTTGGCTCGGGTTTTGAGGAAGGGCGGACTTTTGCTGGTGCGCGTGCCGGCCTTTCAGTTTCTCTATTCGCAGCACGATCGTGCCGTTTACACTCGGCACCGTTACACGGCGCGCGAGCTGCGCATGATGCTCGAAAAGCAAGGGCTAAAAGTGGAGCGAGTGACCTACGCCAACACGTTCCTCTTCCCGGTTGCCGCCCTCTGGCGCCGGTGGACGCGCTCCGAGCGGCCCGATCCGCAATCTGACGTGCGGCCTCTGCCCCGGGCCATTGGCTGGCTCAATCCGGTTTTGGCATTTCTGCTCGCGCTGGAAGCAGGATGGTTGCGATACTCCCGCGGGCCGTTACCATTCGGTCTTTCCGTGATTGCGCTGGCAAGGAAATCGGGGAGGGAAGGCGGATAGCCTTCGATTATGTGTATCCACCACAAGTGAAATTCATGAATGCGAGGTTGCGGCGTCTGTTGATCATCCTCGGTCTGGGCCTGTTCATGCGTCTGATGACCCTGACCCTTTCCGGCACCGAGGATATGTACTACTTCCGAATGTGGGGAGCGTTGGCGCTGCGGGTGGGGCTGCTCCATGTCTACACATGGAAGGATGCGGATACCGTGGATGCGCTGTTCATGAAATTACACGGCATCGAAGTCCATCCTCGCACGACGATCGCCACGGATCTCGGACCCGCCGCCGGCGTGCCCGATTATCCGCCC
>Ga0073934_10005752_pt1 | contig 18752 bp, 16 predicted proteins | sample LarsenN4metaG_FD_76834 | JGI IMG/M metagenome (GOLD analysis project Ga0073934, IMG submission 76834) | Hot spring sediment bacterial and archeal communities from British Columbia, Canada, to study Microbial Dark Matter (Phase II) - Larsen... ... | reverse complement strand
CAGCACCAGCAGATCCGGCCGGTGACCCAGCGCAAGCACCAGGGCCAGCTTCTGCAACTGCCCCTGCGACAGCGGCCCCACGCGATGCGACTTCGGCAACTCCCACCGCCGGATCAGCTCGTCCGTCCACGCGGCATCCCACTGCGGATAAAACGCCGCGACGTACCGCACGATCTGCTCCACGCGCATCCACGGATAGAGCTGCACCGACTGTGGCACGTAACCGAGGTGGGCTTTCATCTCCGCGGACAAGGTCCACGGGTCTTCGCCCAGGATGCAGAGCGTCCCGCCCGACGGCCGCAACAGGCCCAACAGGCACTTGATGAGCGTCGATTTGCCCGCCCCGTTCGTGCCCACAAGGCCGACCACCGACCCGTGCGGCACCACCAGATCGACGCCGCGGAGGACTTCGTTCCGCCCAAACGCCTTCGTCACGCCGCGGGCTTCGAGGACGGGGTGAGACATGGTGTGTTCCGAAGATGGGGGTCCAGGGCGCGACGCCCAGGGGTTGCACCCCTGGGCTTCTAACCATCGATGTTCGATCGTTTCTTCAGGGCGGCCTTGACGACGGCGAGGGTCTGGTCGTTCGACAACTGCAACTGCCACGCGCGGGTGGCGAGGTGGTCGGCGTCGGGCCGGAGTTCCTGCTGCCGTTGCGCGACCGAGCCGTTGGACGCCGCGGCCTTCACCCGCATCCCGACGCCGCGGTCGCGCTCGAGGACGCCGTCCGCCTCCAGCCGGGCATACGCCTTAGAGACGGTCATCATGTTGACTTCCAGGTCGTCGGCGAGCTGGCGGACGCTGGGGACCAGGTCCCCGGGCGCGAGCCGGCCGCTGGCGACCAGCAGCCGCACCTGGTCCATGAGCTGCCGATAAATCGGCACGCCGGACGAGGGATGGATCTCGAAGGTCAGCGCGGGTTTGGTCATGTTTCGGTTCGCACGTTCGCAGTCGTCCCAGGAACGGAAAGAACACCGCGAAGACACGAAGGTAAGACGGTTCTCAGGAGTTGCGGAGACACAGCTTTTTATCCCGCAGGGGTTCGACACCTTAGCCCAGGGTCAGCGGCGCAGCCGCGCCACCCTGGGTGTGGGGGCGCTTCACGAGACGAACCCTGCTTGTCCAACCCCTTCGGGGTAGGTGGTGACGGACGACGGCCACCCAGGGTGCGCTCGCTTCGCTCGCGACCCTGGGCTGTGTTGTAAAACCTTTGCGGGGTAAAGAGGTTGCCGCATCGAATGCGATCCTGGGAACCAAACATCCATTCTCTTCCCCTGCGCGACCTTTGTGTCCTTCGTGGTGATCCTTTTGATTCCCTCTTCACGAGTTGCAACCCGTGGGCTTCTGCCGGCGGACGACGTCGGCCCAGACGGTCCACAGCAGGCTGAAGCCGATCACCGTCAGTGTGCCCTGGAACTCCTCGAACGGCGTCGCCGCGGTCCGCCAGACGTACGGCAAGCCGACGGCCATCCACAGGAGGGGCACAACCACGCCGTTGCCCCAGCGGTGGAGGATGTCGGACGGATCGGGAGTGAGCGGCGATGCCAGGAGGCGGACGAGCCGGGACATGTGGAGCTCCTTCAGCGGGACGGGGCGGACTGCCCATGTGTATTACGATAGTAATGCACATGGCCGGACGGCGTCAAGGGGGTGAGCCGCGAGTTCGCGCGGAACTCCCCGGACGCGGTCGCGCGGCGGTCAGCCCCCGGTGTGCGGCGGGACGGCGGCGGTCGAATTCGTGACGGAACCGGAGTCCCGCGATGGGATCGTCCTCGCCGATGCGGACCACGCACGGTTCCGCTCCGTGCGGGACGTGATAGAGTATCTGAGACGGCCACGAGATGACGACCACGCGATCCGAAAGAGCCCTGACCGTCAGCGAGGGGATTCCGCGTTCCCGCCAGAATCCGCTTCCTGACGGGCGCGGCTCTTTCCAGAAAACAGAGAGACGCCCGCTCCATGCGCATCCTGCTCGCCAATCCCCGCGGTTTCTGTGCGGGGGTGAACATGGCCATCGACTGTCTGGACGAGGCGATCCGGCTCGTCGGGCCGAAGCTGTTCGTGTACCACGAGATCGTCCACAACAAGTATGTGGTGGAGCGGTTCACGCGGCAGGGGGTGACGTTCGTGGATTCGGTCGCCGAAGTCCCCGAAGGGGCGCTGCTGTTGTACAGCGCGCACGGGGTGTCGCCGGAGATCCGCGAGCAGGCCCGGAAGCGGAACCTGCGGACGATCGACGCCACGTGCCCGCTGGTCACCAAGGTGCACCTGGAGGCGATCAAGTACGCCGACGCGGGGTACCACATCGTGCTGATCGGTCACGAGGGGCACGACGAAGTCATCGGCACGATGGGGGAGGCCCCGGCGAGCATCACGCTGGTCGAGACGCCGGAGGAGGTCGCCTCGCTGGACTTTCCGGCGGACGCCCGGCTGGCGTACCTCACGCAGACGACACTGAGCGTGGAAGAGGCGGGGCGGGTGATCGCGGCGCTGAAGGCAAAGTACCCGCACATCGAAAGTCCGCCGAAGGAGGACATCTGCTACGCGACGACGAACCGGCAGGAGGCGGTGTCGCTGCTCGCCCCGCAGGCCGACATCGTGCTCGTGCTCGGCAGCCAGAACAGCTCGAACAGCCGGCGGCTGATGGAACTGGGCCGGTCGGACCGGCGGAAGTCGTACCTCATCGACGGAGCCCACGAACTGCAGCCGGAGTGGTTCGACGGCGTGCAGACGGTGCTGATCACCGCCGGGGCCAGCGCGCCGGAGGTGGTGGTGCAGGATGTGATCCAATACCTCCGGGACCGGTTCGACGCCAAACTGGAGGAGGTGACGACCCGCGAGGAACACGTGGCGTTCCCGCTGCCGAAAGAACTTCGCGCCCTGCAACGGTCCGCGTCGGCGTGACGAAGAGACGCACCTCTTCCCACTCACTCGCTGGACCAGGTCCAATGGTGGATGGTGGCGGGACCGTGGTCCCAGAGCAGGGTGCCGAAAACGTCCCGGGCGGGGGTGAACGCGGCGGCGGTCCAGCGGGCCGGTTCCTGCGGCTGAGAGGCGACCTCCAGCAACCGCGGCGGCTGGCGCGGGTCGGCGGCGACGGTGAAGTCTCCCAGCGGGAACGACATTCCCAACCCGGTCGCCTTGAGGTACGCCTCCTTCCCGGTCCACACGCGGTAGAAGCCGGCCTGCTGCAGCGCCTCGGGGAGCGCGAAGAGTTGCTGCTGCTCGGACGGTGAGAAGAACCGCTTCGCCAGGCCGTGAAAATCGGTCCGGTGGTCGACGGTTTCAATGTCCACGCCGAGCGTCCGTCGCCAGCCGAGGGCGATCACGGCCCACTCGCCGGAGTGCGACACGTTGAACGCGAGGCCGTCGGGATTCTGCGCCGCCGCGACGGTCGGTTTGCCGAACTGCGTGAACTCGAAGGCGACGTCGCGCGGCGCGATGCCGAGGCACCGGCTGCATAGGCGGCGAACCGCCCGCCGCGTGAGGGCGAACTGCCGTCGCGGCCGCTCGACGAGATAGCGTTCCGCACGGCGGACTTCGTCGGGCGTGAGCTCCGGGATCTCGGCGGGAATGACCGGGCCCGTGTCGGCCAGCGAAAGTCGGACGAGATGCAGTTCGTCCCGGGACGCCGCGGTCCAGTCCGCCGGCATCGGCGGCCAGAGTTCGCCGTCCGGCGGAGCGGACATCAGCGGTCCTTGTCCGAGCCGATCTTGAGATCCTTGATGACGAAGTTCTGCCCCTCCTTCGCCACCACGAACACGGCCTTTTCCCCCTTGGCCGTCTCGAACGTGTATTGAATGCCGGTCGACACATTCCGCCCGCTCAGGAACTTGGGCTGGGCAAAGCTTTCCTTGTACGAGGCGATGGTTTCGTCCGAAAGATCCCCCATCCGCACGGTGCGGGCGGTCCCCTTCGCCTTGGGACTGATGACTTCTTCGGCCTGCGCGTAATTGCCCGACTGCGTCATGCTGAAAAACACGACGACCGGGTATTCGCGCGACCCCTTTTGGGCGGTCTGTCCCCCGCCGGCATTGCCGGGAGCGCCGCCCGGTCGTCCGGCCGCGCCACCGTATCCGCCCGCAGCCCCGGGCAGGGCGCTGGCGGAATCCGCCGTCGCCGCCGCGCCGCCACCGCCGTGTCCCCCCGCCGCGCCAGCGGCTCCCGGCAGGAGCATCGAGGCATCCGTCGTCGCCGCCCCACCGCCGCCGTGAGCCCCGCCGGCTGCGCCGGGGAGCAGCGTCGCAGAATCCGTCGTCGCGACACCGCCGCCGCCATGCCCTCCCGAGGGGCCCGCACCGCCCGGAGTTCCACCCGCAGCGCCGCCACCGTGTCCACCCGATGGTCCACTCCCGCCAGCCGCAGCGCCGCCGCCATGTCCGCCGGAGGGTCCACTCGCGGCGACGGCGGCTCCGCCATGGCCCCCCGATGGAGCCGCACCGCCGACGGCTGCACCCCCACCATGTCCACCGGAAGGCGCCGCACCACCCCCGGCCATCGCCCCCGCGTATGCCCCCGACGGGACGCCCCCTCCCGCCGCCGCGCCGCCACCGCCATGTCCCCCTGCGGGGCTTGCGGCCGCGCCACCACCATGACCTCCCGCCGCGCCGGCGAACTGGCCGCTGCCCGCAGGAGGCGAAGCCGGAGCCGAACCTCCGCCATGAGCCCCGGACGAGGCCGCCACCGCGCCACCCCCGTGAGCGTTCGCACCCGGAGCCGCGGGACCGCCGCCTCCATGTCCCCCCATCATGCCGGGGGCGGCGGGAGCCGCCGGACGGGCGTTCCCCTGCACGCCGCCTCCCAGATCCACTCCGGCGGCGCCGGCCACGGAAGACGCCCCCGGTCCGTTGGAGGCCGGCGTCGTCTCCCCCCCGCCGCAGCCGCAGAGAATCAAGGACAGACTCAAGCCACAACCGGCGAACAGCCATTTGGGTGAGAGCATGCGAGCGCTTTCCGCAGAACGAGAATCCGGGCCGGTGTCCGGGCACCAGCCGCCAGCGTCAGACAGGTCCCTACACTATCCCCTTTTCCCCAGTCTCCCGCAAGGTGGGCTCCCGTTACGGGAACACCTTACGCCGCCGCGAATCGCCGCTGCCGCAACTGGTCGACCGTCACCGCGGCAATGATGATCACCCCCACGATCACGTCCTGCAGCGAGTTTGGCACCCCCAGTTGCGTGCAGCCGCTTTTGATCACCGCCATCAGCGCGGCCCCGGCGAGCGTTCCCAGGACCGAGCCCCGGCCGCCGCTCAGGCTGCCGCCGCCGATCACCACCGCGGCAATCACGTTCAATTCCAGCCCCACGCCGCTGGTGGGGTTGCCGCTCGACAGCCGCGAGAACTGATACACCCCGGCGACGCCGACGAACAGCCCTCCCAGCGTGTAGACGGCGATCCGGACCACAGGCACGTTGATGCCGCACAGCCGCGCCGTCGCCTCGTTCGATCCGAGGGCGAACACGTATCTCCCGAACACCGTGTACCGCAACAGGAACGCCACCAGCGCGGCCAGCAACAGCCCCAGCCACAGCCCCGACGGAAACCGCACCCAGTCAATCACCGGCCGGAGGGCTTCGGGCACCGCGTCCCGCGCGGGCCACAACGCCTTCTCGCGGACGCTCGTGAACTGCTGCAGCCAGATCGGCACCTGATTCTGCGCGAACTCCGGATGTTCCGCCGGATACACCCGCGGCCGAACAGTCTGCCCGTCGTCCACCAGCTCGGCGAGCATCTTCCCCGCGCCGAGGTACGCCGTCATGGTTCCCAGCGTGATGATGAACGGCACCACGCGGAGCAGACTGACCAGCGACCCGTTGATGGCCCCCAGCGCGCACCCCGCGAACAACGCCGCCGCAATGGACAACGTCGGGTCCCAGTTCTGCTTCAGTCCGCAGGCCAGCACCGTGGCGCACAGCGCGACGCCGCTCCCCACGGACAGGTCGATGCCCCCGGCGATGATGACCACCGTCATGCCCAGCGCGCACAGCCCGATCACCGAGCTGTTGGCCGCGATCAGCCGCAGGTTGTCCGCCGTCAGGAACACCTTCCGCCCGGTGACGACCGGCTCCAGCCCGGCGAACAGGAACACCACCAGCGCCAGCGCGAGCAAGGGTCCCAGCGCGACCAGCACGCGGCCGAGCATTCGTGACGACGGAGCGCGAGCAGCAGGAGCGGACATCGGCGAACCCGGCAGTGTCAAGAACGGCCGACCGCACGCGGAACAGCCGGCGTCGGCAGAGCATCAAGATACCGTGGGACGGAGGGGGCTGACAAACCGGGCCTCGACCGGCCCGGCCAGGGGGCTTGTGTACGCTTTCGTGCCGTCCGTTCCCGCATTAGACTCACGGCTCCACTCTCTCCGACAACCTGTCGTTTCACCCAGGGGAACCGCGGATGGGCTCGCCGCGCTTACTCTTCATCAGTTATTGCCAGAAAGACAAGGAGTGGCTAAACGCGATCCGCGAGGCGATTCTCGCGTGCGGTCAGCCGGAATTGCTGGACGTCATCTGGTGCGACCAGGAGTTGAAGCCGGCCGACGAATGGCGTGCGGAAATCCTCGAGGCGATCGGCCGGGCCAAAGTGGGGTTGCTGGTCGTCTCCGAGAGCTTCCACAGTTCCGCGTTCATCAGCCTGGTGGAGTTGCCGCTGCTGCTGGAGGCCTACCGCGAAGGGCGGGTCCAACTGACCTGGGTGCGGATCGACGACGTGGACTTCCGCATGCGAACCTATGCGGAATTCCAGGCGGCGCTGCCTCCCGAGCCGCCGTTGAAGGCGCTGCCGGAGGAGCAGCAGAAGCAGCGACTCCGCGAGCTGGCGACGCACCTCGTGAACATTCTGCAGGGGCGTCCGCCGGGCCGCAGCACGGCCGATGCCGTGGTCGAGGAGTCCGTGCGAAGCCAGCGGAAGGGTCGGCTGGCGCTGGGGGCCATCGCGGCGGTCATGCTGCTGGGATGGTGCTGGGCCACCTGGGCGGAAAGCGCACGCCCGGATCGGACCGCGCTGCTGCAACTGCTGCACGGCCGGCGATGGATCGGCTACGAACCCGCCCGCTTCGACCCGGACCGCAGCAACACCATCGGCGACGCTGAGATCGCCGCGGAACTGCGGGACATCAGCGCCGCGGGATTTGACGGCATCGTGACATTCGGCGCCCGCGAGGATCTGGCGCGGATTCCGGCCCTCGCCGACGAGCGCGGCCTGGACGTGATCATGGGGGTCTGGAATCCGCTCGATCAGGACGAGCTGCGGCGGGCCTACGAGCAGCGGGACGTGGTGGACGCCTACTGCGTGGGACACAACTGCCTCGGCGACGATCGCGGCCGCAGCCTGTGCACGGAACGCGATCTGGAGCGGTCGATCCGCTGGCTGCGGCGGCACACGGGCAGGCCGGTGACCACCACGCAACTGGGGAAGTACTACCAGGCGACGTCGGCCCGGTTGAATCTGATGGGGGACTTCCTGTTTCCCGACCTGCACCACAATTTCTCGTTCACGGACGTCGATGCCGACGTCCGGAAGTCCACGGCCGAGATCGAGCGGGTGGCGGCCATCGCCGAACAGTACGACCGGCCGCTGATGCTCAAGACGATGACCTATCCGGTGCGGCTGTCGCTCGACGCGGAGCCCGACTTCGACAAGCAGCGGGACTACTTTGCCAAGGTCCTGATGGCCACGCGCGACCCGTTGTCGGGTCCCCGCGCGCCGGTCGCCTTCGTCCTGCACAGCGCCTTTGATGAGTCGTGGAAGCAGGGCAGCGTGTTTCTGCCCTGGGACCCGTTCACGGGTCTCTTCGATCGCGACGGACGGCCGCGCCCGGCTGTCCTGGAATGGATGTGGCTTAAGCGATAGGGCCCGCCATGGACCGCCGCATCAAGAATCCGACGTGGGTGATGGCGCCGCTGATCACCATCGCCCTGTTGACCGCGTTTCTGATCTTCCCGTGGATGCAGCGGGTCGACCTGCGCGATCCGTGGCTGGCAACCCTGTGCCTCGTCAACACCGCCATCTGGTGGGTCGTGTTGTGGTGGTCGCTGCACCACCTGACGTTCAAGCTGGTGCCGTTGTTCTACCGTCCGGCCGACCACCCGCCGGCGGCGGCGGCGACCCAGCCCCGGTTTGCGATCCTGTATCCCACCTGCGACGACTTTCAATGGGCCGCCTGCCAGTCCTGCGCGACCCAGGATTACCCGCCGGAACTGCTGCAGGTCTACATCTGCGACGACAGCCGCGATCCCGTCTACAAGCAGCGCATCGGGGAGTTCGCCCACCGTTACCCGCACGTGCGAGTCATCGAGCGGCCCGACCGCCGCGGATTCAAGGCGGGCAATCTGAACCATGCGATCGCCCACGCCGCGACCGACGCCGAGTGGATCATCATTCTCGACGCCGACCAGAGCCTGCCCCAGGATTACGTCTCGCAATTTGCGAAGGCGGTGTCGGGGCTGCCGGAATCGGTCGCCTTCGTGCAGGCGCGGCAGGCTTCGGAACACGTGCTGCCCACGAGTTCGACGCGGTTCCAGCAGGCCATCGGCTTTGAGATCGACATCTTCTACGCCCAGGATCTGGCGCTGCGGTCGGTCGGCGGTTTTTTGCCGCTGATCGGTCACGGCGCAGCGCTGCGTCGCAGCGCCTGGGCGAGGGTGAGATTCCCGGAGGTCGTGTCGGAGGACTTCGCGATGGCGATGGAGCTCCGCAATCAGGGAATGATCGGGGTGTACAGCCACGCCATTCAATCCTGGGAGGCGTTTCCGCGGTCGTTCGGCGCGTTCCTCGTCCGGTTCCGCAAGTTTGCCGGGGGGACCGCGGAGCTCTACCGCCAGCATCTGCTGCGGTTCGTGCTGGGCCCGGCCACGTTCACCGAGAAGACCGACCTGCTGATGATGGTGGGCTGGTACGCGCTGATGCCGGTCGTCATCGCCAACGGCTACCTGAGCGCGTATGTCGGTCATCGGCTGTGGCAGTTGCGCATCGCCGCCCTGCACCCGGTCCTGCCGTACGTGTTTGTGGGAATGTTCCTGCTCAACATTCCGGTGTTGTGCACGGCCGCCCCGACCGTCTGGCACGCCGTCCAACACTGGTTCTGGTCCTCGGCGGTGTACGGCGCCTGTCTGCCCATTGCCTCGGTCCGGTTTCTGCGACACTTTTGCTTCGGCAAGCCGCCGCAGTTCGACCGCACGCCGAAAGACGGCCCGGACCCGGCGATCGGACGCGGCACGTGCCTGGCAATGATCCTCCTCGGCGTGGCGACCGTGGCCTGGGGCCTCTGCTGGTCGTCACCGTTCACGCCGGTCTTGATCGCCCTCGGCGTGTCCTACGCCTCGGTTCCGGTCTACACCCGACTGAACGAATCCAGCGCCTGGGGGGCCGCCGCGCGGTGGCTGGTGCTGCTTCCCGGCTGTTTGTATCTCTACGCCCTGTGGGAAATGTGGAGCTGGCAGGGGGTCTGATCCACAACGCCAATAATTCCCGCGGAGGGGACCCAGCGTCGGCCCGTCGAGAGAGCCCACATAGCGGGGCGGACATCCAGCCGACGCCGCTCTCACCCGTTCTGCGGCGGAAACGCCTTCAGGAAGGCGTCGGCGTATTTTTGGTCCGGTTTGGGCGGTGGAGGGAGCGCCGCCAGACGGCGTTCGCGGCTCTGCTGGGCGGCGGGCTTTTTGCCGTCCAGGCAGCACTCCAATTCTTCAGCGAACCGCTGGCAGCTCTCGTATCGCCGCGGCGGGTCTTTCTGGATCGCCTTCCAGACGACGCATTCGACGCCGAACGGAATCCGGGCGTCCCATTCCTGCAGCGGCTTTGGCCAGACGGTTTGGATGTTCCGGAAGATCTCCGGCAGCGTCTGACCCGTCGCCACCGGCTGGCCGGTCAACAGCCGATACAGCGTGGCCCCCAATCCATAGACGTCCGTGCGGGGGCCGATGGCGGCATAGTCGCCGGCAATCTGCTCCGGCGCCATGTACTGCGGGCTGCCCAGGATCACGCCGGGTTGCGTGAGGTCCTCCAGGCAGGCCATCTCCGGCGGCGGGTCGGGCCCCCTCTCATACAGCGCAGTCTCAAGGAAGCGGTCGATCGTCGCGGGGTCGATGGCCTGTTCCGGCAATCCGGTCCGCTCCAGACAGGCCCGCCGCAGCGTGTCCACCAGCGCCGGGCCTTCCGCAAACACCGGTCCATACTGCCCAGCGAACTCCTGCGCGTACTGCTCGAGCAGCCGGTCGAAATCCAGGAACGAGCGCTCGACATGCGCGGCCCGGCTGGCCGCCGCCAGTTCGCGCACCGGGGCGCGGAACTTCACCAGGCCGAAGTCGGTGACCTTTGGCGTTCCGTCCTCCATGATGAGGATGTTCGCCGGCTTGACGTCCCGGTGGATCATCGCCCGCGAATGCGCATGCTGCAGGCCCAGCGCGGCCTGCCGGATGGCGTCGACGCGCCACGCGATCGACTTGTTTTCCCGCGCGGCGCAGTCGTCGATGGTGCCCTGGGCCGCGTACTCGGTGACGAAGTACGGGCAGCCCTCGACGACGCCCACCTCGATGACGCGCGAGATGTTGGGATGATCGAGACAGGCCAGCGCCTCGGCCTCGATGCGAAAGCGGGCCAGCTCCTCGATCGCGGCTCCGCGGCCCCGGAGCATCAGCTTGAGCGCGACCACCTGCCCGGTGTCATTCCGCCGGGCCCGATACACCACCCCCATGCCCCCCCGACCCAGTTCGCCGTCCAGCGTGTAACGGGGAATGACGGGAAACATGACGCGGCCCCGGGGAGGCGACATTCACCACGCGCGCGGCGAGTGGCGTTCGATCGACCTCGACACGATACCACGTTGTGGCCGCGGACGGGGAGAGCTCGCGGGCCGCTGTGCCTGTTCGCAGGCCGGCCCTCAGGGGATCGTCACCGTGAGGGGAAACTCCGGCCGCGGCGGTTTTCCCTCGCGAAACAGCGGCCGATCATTGACCACCGGCCACCAGTCCCCCTTCACCACCCGCGTGCCCTCGGCCGAAATCAGCACGTACTCCGTCGGGTGGGCATACCGCGCGTCCGGCATCCGGTCGATCCAGACAAGCACCGTCTCCGACCGGATCTCAATGGCCGGCCCGCTTGGACCATCCACCAGCCGGTCCGCCGCCGTCAACCGCTCGGGATGCACGAAGATCTTCGCCCGGCTGGCCGGCGGCACCCGATCCTCCTCCGCCGTCGCGGACCACCCCGCCAGCCCGGCCACGATCCACACCAGCCCCCCCAGCAACACCGCTCGCCGCCAGTTGCCTTGCGCCATCGACACGATTTGCTCCGTTGAAACCGCTCGAACATTAAAGAGAAGTTCCCCTCAGACGCTGGGACCGCTGAAAAGTTCCCGCGAATTGTCCGGACCGGCGCGAAACGCCAGCCGAGTCCTGAAATGGCAGGCGCCGCCGGCAAACCCCCCTCGCGCGGCACAGTTCCCCATCGTGCCGCGGCCGTGTCAGCCGGGCGAGCGCTCCGAATCACGTGAGTCCGGGCACAGCCGACACGGCCGTGACACACGATTCTTCAACCGGCCGCTAACGCACAGGAGGCGCGGCGGCGGTGGACAGAACGGAGACTCCTACGGTCTGGATCTGGCCCTGGCTGTCCACGCGGCGGACGGTCAAGGCCAGCGATCCGAGCGGCAGCGAATCACCCGGCTGCGGACTGCTGCCGGTCAGGCGCTGCCGCAGAAGCTCGCCCAGCGTCATCGCGGCGGGGGCGTCGACCACCAGTCGGTAACTGTCCTGCAGTTCCTGGATGGTCGTCGAGGCCCGCAAGGGAAAGGACAGCGCCGGGGAAATGGCTGGCGGCTGGTCGGTCGTTCGACAAAACACCAGATCCAGGAGCGGTTGCAGCTCTGGCCGCAGGACCACGATCACGTGATCGCCCGGCTGAATCGCCGTCGTCCCCTGCGGGGGGACGACTTGATCGCCCCGCGCGATCAGGGCGATGACGACCCCCTCGGGCAGCGCCAGATCCCTGACCAGCCGTCCGGCCACGCGGGAGTCGGCCTCGATGGCATAGTCGACGACCTCTCCGTCCACATGCCGCAACGAACTGATCTCCAACGCGACCGGGGGTTCGGGAACCCGCGGCTGTTCCAGACCTAGCCAGCGCGCCATCGGCGTCAGGCTCATCCCCTGCACGACGGCGGACACCACGACGATGAAAAACACCGTGTCGAACAGCATGCCCGCGTGCATCGGATGCTCCGGCGTGGCGAGCATCAGCGGGAATGTGGCCAGCGTGATCGGCACCGCCCCCTTCAACCCCACCCAGGACAGAAACGTCAACTCCCGCCAGGTGAATCGGAAGGGAATCACCGACAACAGCACCGCGACCGGACGGGCCACGAAAATCAGTACGACGCTGATCAGAATCGCCGGTCCCGCGACCGTCAGCAGACGACTCGGGAAGCACAGCAGGCCCAGCACCACGAACATGACGATCTGCGACAGCCAGGCCATGGCGTCGTGAAACAGACGAATCCCCCGCTGGAACACCAACGGACGATTGCCGATGACCACCCCCGCCAGATAGACCGCCAGGAATCCGCTGCCGCCGAACTGCGCCGCCAGCCCGTACGTCAGCAGACAGAACGCACTGATCAAGACGGGATACAAACCGGAGGCTCCCAGTTCGATCCGGTTGACCACGCAGCCCCCGACGAAGCCTCCCGCCGCCCCGCACAGCCCGCCAATCAGCATCTGCGAGACCAACAGACCCAGCAGTCCCGGCCCGAGGCCCACATTCCCCAGCAGCACCTGAATGCAGCCAATCGTCAGAAAAATCGCCATCGGATCGTTCGACGCGCTTTCCACCTCCAGCACGGACGCAATCCGCTTCGGGAGCCCGATCCCTCCGGAGCGGAGCACGCCAAACACGGCCGCGGCGTCGGTGGACCCGACGATGCTCCCGAGCAGCATGCCCTCCAGCGGCGTCAGCGGCAGAATCCAGCTCGCCGCCAAGCCGGTGATGATCGCCGTCAGCAAGACGCCCCAGGTGGCGAGAATGATCGCCGGCTGCCAGACGACGCGCATGGCAGCCAGCGACGTGCTGAGCCCCCCGTCAAACAGGATCAGCGCCAAAGCGACCGTCCCGATCCCGTGAGCCAATCGGTAGTCTTCAAACTCGATCCCGCCGAGCCCCTCCGATCCTGCCAGCATCCCCAGCAGCAGGAACAGCACGAGCACCGGAACGCCCATGCGGGCCGAGAGCTTGCTCGAGGCAATCCCCAGCAGCAGCAGGACGCCGGTGATCAGGATCAGCGTATCGACCACAAACATGGCTGGTTCTTCTGCCGGCCAGGCGGTGCTGTCGGGGGACCGACCACGGCGACAAACGCGTGAACGCGAGCCTGGCCCCCGGTCCTCTCGGCGACCTCCGCCGGCACTGCGGCACCCTACCTTCGCAAGCTTCTTCAACCGTGGCAAGCCGCGACATCGGATTTCCGCACCGCGCTGGAGCGGGCCCGGCATCGGCGAAGCATTTCCAATCGGAAATCACGACGGGCCCGCAGGGGAGCCAAGCGGAGCCTGGCGCCGAGGGCGTTCCCAAACCGAGCGCTGGGAACGAGAGCAGGCGAGTCAGATCCGTCACAGCTCCCCGCTCACCGCCACGTTCATGATCCCCTCCTCCGTCCAGGCCGACGTCGGGCGAATCTCCTTCAACCATCCGCGGGACATCACGCCGATGCGGTCGCAGACGGCCATCAGCTCGGTGAGGTAACTGCTGATGAACAGCACCGCTTTTCCCTGGGCGGCGAGTTCCCCCATCAGGCGATAGATCTCGGATTTGGTCCCCACGTCGATGCCGCGGGTCGGTTCGTCGAGCAACAGCACGTCGGCGTTCTGGTGCAGGACACGGGCGATGGCCACCTTCTGCTGGTTGCCCCCGGACAGCTCCTGGATTGGCTGCTCGGCGGTGCGGCGCTTGACCTGCAGCCGGTCCAGCCAGTGATCGACGGCGGCCCGGCGTTTCGTCAGGTTGAGGAGGCCGAACCGCGCATACGGCCCAAGCCGGCTGTACGTGAGGTTGTCGGCGAGCGACCGAGACTGGGCGAGCCCCTCCTGCTTGCGGTCTTCGGAGACCAGCCCCACCCCCGCGCGGATGCGCCGCCGGGGACCGCCGGTGAGTTGGACGCCGGCGATCGTTACGCAGCCGCTGCGGACGGCGTCGAGACCGAATAGACACCGGGCCAGTTCGGTCCGTCCCGCGCCGACCAGGCCCGCCAATCCCAAAATCTCGCCGCGGCGGAGCTCCAGTGAGGCGTCGCGGGGCATCTTCCGGCCGGTGAGTTGATCCAGCTTCAGCAGCGGCTCGCCCGGCGTGTGCGGGACCTGCGGGAACAGCTCCGTCACCGTCCGGCCGACCATGAGTGACACGATCTGGTCTTCGGACACGTCCCGCAGTTCCCCCGCGCCGACCGAGCGGCCGTCCCGGAGCACGGCGTAGTCGTCGCAGATGGTGCGGATCTCTTCGAGGAAGTGGCTGATGTAGACGATCCCCAGCCCGGCCTGCTTCAGCCGGCGGATCACGTCGAACAGCCGGGCGGTGTCCCGCTGGGTGAGTGAGCTGGTCGGCTCGTCGAACACGATCAGCCTGGCGTCGAGCACCAGCGCGCGGGCAATTTCGACGAGCTGCTGCGCCCCGACGGACAGCTCGCCGGCGAGGACGTCCGGGGAGAGATCGGGATGCCCGAGCCAGTCGAGTGCTTGGCGAACTTTGGGGCGTTGGCGGCTGCGCTGCAGAAGGCCCCAGGACGACGCCTCCTGGCCGAGCATGATGTTGTCTTCGACGGAGAGCTGCGGCGCGAGGTTCAGTTCCTGGTAGATCATGGCGATGCCGGCCTGCCGGGCAGCGAGCGGGCCGGATGGGGCGAACGGTTTCCCGGCGAGGGTCATCTGTCCGGCGTCGGGGCGATGGGCGCCGGAGAGGACTTTCATCAGCGTGCTTTTGCCCGCGCCGTTTTCGCCGATGAGCCCCAGCACCCGCCCCGCGCGGACCTCGAGCGACACGTCCGCCAGAGCCTGCGTGGCCCCGAAGCGCTTGGAGATGTTCGACACGGACAACAGCAACTCGGCGTCGGACATGCGGCACCGCGACCGGAAGGACGGAGGATTCTTCCGTCGTCTATACCACGACCAATGAAGAGCGCTCAAGGAGCCAAATGTGTCTGGTCCCCTCTCCCCCGCGGCGGAGAGGGGGAGGGGGTGAGCGCTTCACGGGTGCATCAACAACACGCAGCAACGGATCACCGTGGGAGCACGCGGCCCCCTCGCCCTAACCCTCTCCCCCGAAGCGGGGGAGAGGGGACCGGAAGTCACCGCGTCCATGCCAGCCAGCGCCGGAACAGCGATTTGACGAACGGCGTCAATCGCGTGCGGTTGTACTGGTCGCCGAGCTTGCGGATGGCTTCGGCGACGGTCGGGTAGGGGTGGATCGTGCTGCCGATGGCGCGGAGCCCCAGCCCCAGATTCATCGCCAGCGTGAGTTCGCCGAGCATCTCGCCGGCGTGTTCCGCGACGAGCGTCGCACCGACGATGCGGTCCGACCCCGCGGCGACGTGCACCTTGACGAACCCCTCGGTCGCTCCTGCGAGGATCGCCCGGTCGATGTGTTCCAGCGGCTGGACGAACGTCTGAATCGCGACGCCGCGCTCAGTCGCCTCCCACTCGGTCCAACCGACGTGGGCCACCTCCGGCGAGGTGTACGTGCACCACGGGATCGTCAGCGCGCTGGCCTTCGCCCGGCCGCCGAACAGCGCGTTCTGCAGCACGATGCGGGCCTGAAAATCCGCGGCGTGGGTGAACTTGAACCGCGAGCAGACGTCCCCGGCGGCATAGATGCGGGGGTTGGCGGTCTGCAGCCGGTCGTTGACGGTGACGCCCTGCCGCAGATCGTACGGCACGCCGGCGGCTTCGAGGTTCAATCCGCCGACGTTCGGCACGCGGCCCGCGGCGACGAGGATTTCATCGGCCTCGATCAGCCATGGTTGTCCGTCCTGCGTGACGTGCAGCCGCTTTCCCGACGATTCCCGTTCGACGCGGTCCAGCGTCGCATTCAACAGGATTGTGACGCCGTCGCCTTCCAGCGCCGCGGCGAGGACGTCGGCGGCGTCCCGGTCCTCCCTGCCGAGCAGTTGGTCCGACCGCTCCAGCAGCGTGACCTCCGAGCCAAACCGGGCAAAGGCCTGGGCCAGTTCGCAACCGATCGGTCCGCCCCCCAGGACCGTCAGCCGCGGAGGCAACGCGGTCAGCGCGAACACCGATTCGTTGGTGAGGAACCCGGCCTCAGCGAGACCGGGAACATCCGGCCGATGGGCCCGCGCCCCGGTGGCAATCACCGCTTTCCTGAACCGCAGCGATTGTCCGCCGACTTCGATGGTGTCTCGTCCGGTGAACCGACCGTCGCCGAGAAACACGTCGACGCCGAGCGACTGAAACCGTGCGGCCGAGTCGTTGGGGGCGATGTCGGCCCGCAGGCGGCGCATCCGCTCCATCATCGCGGGGAAGTCGACGGCGACGCCGTCCGGCACGTGCACGCCAAACTCCCCGGCGCGGCGGACCGTCGCCGCGATGCGGGCCGCGCTGATCAGTCCCTTGGACGGCACGCAGCCGACGTTCAGGCAGTCGCCCCCCATCAGTTCCCGTTCGATGAGCGCGACCTTCGCCCCCAGACCGGCCGCGCCGGCCGCAGTCACCAGCCCTGCGGTGCCGGCGCCGATCACCACCAGGTTGTAGCGACCGGCTGGCGTGGGATTGGTCCAGTCCGCGGGATGCACCTGCGCGACCAGCCGGCGGTCGTGCGGATCGTCGGCGAGCGTCTGGACGGTCATCGCGGAAATTCCCCTTGCCGGCGGTGGCGGGCAGCGACTATACCACGCCCCCCCGTTTCGATCTTCGATGCTGTTCTCTCCGTGCTGTGACACGCCGCGTTGCGGGCCAGGCCGCGTGCTTCACCGTTCGAGGTGCGCCATGTTGACCCGTCGCGCGTGGCTGGTGCAGGCCGGGCTGGCCGTGGGAGTCGTCAGCGGCTGCGGCACGATTCTGTATCCCGAGCGAAAGGGACAACCCGCCGGTCGCCTGGACTGGGGGGTCGTCGCGCTCGACGCCGTGGGACTGCTGTTCTTCTTCGTGCCGGGTGTGATTGCGTTCGCGGTCGATTTCAACAACGGCACGATCTACCTGCCGGAGCATTACGGCTCGCAGCCGCCGGACCGACGGACCTTGACGTCGCACCGCGTGGACGGGGACGTGCACAGCGTTCGCGACGTGGTGCGGACGGTGGCGCAGCACGCCGGCCGCGAGGTCGAGCTGCAACCGGGCGGCTACGAGACCCGGCCGCTGGAGTCGCTGGACGAGTTCTGGCCGACGCACGCCGAAATCGTCGCCCGCTGACATGTCTTAGCCCCCGTCAATGACGGGGGGCCGCACGTTTGCCGATCTTCAATAACACGACAGTCCGCCGAAGCGCTCGACCCCCGGTCATTGACCGGGGGCTAAGTCGACACCCTTTCGCCGTGCGCGCCAGCGGCCTACAATCGCGGCCCCCTGGCATGTGGAGGCCCTGCGCGTTATGACCCGGCGGTACATCGGCGATCTGAAGGATGGCGACCTCGTGGAGGAGGTCTACTACGTCGCCGACCGGCAACTGCGGGCCAACCGCAACGCCGCGCTGTACCTGTCGGTCGATCTCCGCGACCGGTCCGGCGTGATCAACGCCCGGATGTGGAACGTCACCGAGGCCTCCTGCGACCCCATCCAGAGCGGCGGCTACGCGAAGATCCGCGGCAAGGTGCAGGTGTATCAGGGGACGCTGCAGCTCATCCTGTCGCACATCACGCCGGTGCCCGCGGAGGGTTTGGACCCGGCGGAGTTCGAGCAGGGTCCGGCGCAGAACACGGCGGAATTGCTCGCCGAACTGACGACCGTGATCGACAGCGTGCAGCAGCCGGCGCTGCGGCAGGTGCTGCAATGCTTCCTCGCCGATGAGCCGCTGGTGCAGGCGCTGTGCGACCGGCCCGCGGGGGTCAAGGCGCATCATGCGTACCGCGGCGGCCTGCTGGAGCACATCGTCACGCTGTCCCGGCTGGCGAACAAGGTATGCGAAGTCTATCCGGCCCTCGACCGCGACCTGCTGCTCGCCGGCGTGTTTTTGCACGACATCGGCAAGCTCCGGGAGCTCTCGTGCGAGTCCGGCTTCGTCTACACCGATGAGGGGCAACTCCTCGGCCATCTCGTCATTGGCGTGGAGATGCTGTCCGACAAGATCCGTGAAACCGAACAACTCCTCGGCGAACCGTTCCCGCTGGAACTGCAACTGCAGCTCAAGCATCTGATCCTGAGTCATCATGGCAGCTACGAGTTCGGCAGCCCGAGGTTGCCGATGACGCCGGTGGCCATCGCCTTGCACCTCATCGACAACCTGGACGCGAAGATCCACGAGTTCAGCCAGGCCATCGCCGCGGACCCCAACAGCGGTTCGCACTGGACGCTGTTCCAGCCGAGGTTGGACCGGAAGCTGTTCAAGGGATTCGCGGCGGTGGGAGAAGCGAATGGGACGGCTGGAGAGCAAAATTAAGAAAATCCGAAACTCGAAATCCGAAGGAAGCTCCAAATCCGAAATCCTAAACAGCTCAAACTGAGCGTTGTTGATTTTGGGACTGGTCTTGCTGGAAAAGGGAGAACCTCGTAACAGCGGTGGTGGAAACAGGTCCGCGGGGCTGCCACGAGGTTCGGTCATGGTTGT
>Ga0073934_10005751_pt1 | contig 18754 bp, 12 predicted proteins | sample LarsenN4metaG_FD_76834 | JGI IMG/M metagenome (GOLD analysis project Ga0073934, IMG submission 76834) | Hot spring sediment bacterial and archeal communities from British Columbia, Canada, to study Microbial Dark Matter (Phase II) - Larsen... ... | reverse complement strand
GGCTGCAGGCGGATGGCAGCCCGCAAGGCTGCGACCGCCGCAACCCGCTCGCCCACCTCGGCCAGGATCTCGCCAAGTTCGAGGAAGCCCTGGGCGTCGGGGATGAGCGCGAGGGCCTGGCGATACCCGGCGATTGCCTCGTTCTGCCGTCCACGCGCCCGCGCCGCCCTGGCCCGGGCCAACGGATCGCCGCTGCGCCCTGCACCGAAACCTTTGCCAGACCCTCGGGACATTTCACCTCGTCGTGCCGTTCGGATCGTATCGTGCCAGCCGTGCGCACGCGTCGAATGTGGCCAGCCATACAAACTGTAACCAGCCATTCTCCTAGGCTGAGGGCACATCGCAACCGCAACGCGAATGCCAGTAGCAATCGTTACAAGATTTCTATGAAGTACCGATGCTCTCGAAGCTTGGGTCGCTTGTTGCTGACTGTTTTTATGGGATTTGGCCTGTTCGGCTGCGGCGGGAGCGAGGCTCCCGAGTACTTCGGCAGATTGCACCCGGTGGAGGAGAACGTGCTGCGGGTGGGCAACGGTGGCGAGCCGCATTCGTTTGATCCCCACAAGTCGATCGCCTATCCGGAAGGACATATCTATTTGAATATCTTCGAGGGGTTGACCACCCGCGATCCGCGCACCCTCGAAGCCCGCCCCGCCCTCGCCGAGCGCTGGGAAGCCGATCCCGGGGCCCGGATCTGGACCTTTCATCTGCGCCGTGGCGCCGTCTTCTCCGATGGCACGCCGATTACCGCCCACGACTTCGTGTGGAGCTGGCGGCGGCTGGTCGATCCCGAGCGGGCCTCGCCCTACGTCTTCGCTGCCTACCCGATCCGCCACGGCCGGGAGATTGCCGACGGCCGCCTGCCGGTCGAGCGGCTGGGGGTGAGCGCCCCTGACGACTTCACGGTGCGCGTCGAATTGGAGCGGTCGACCCCGATCTTCCCGCAGCTGGCCGCTGCCTGGGCGTTCGTCGCCCTCCCCCACCACACCATCGCCCGCTACGGCGAGCGCTGGACCCGGCCCGAGCATCTGGTCGGGAGCGGTCCGTTTCGCCTCGCGGCGCACCGGCCCTACGACGAGATTGTGCTCGTCAAGAACGATCGCTACTGGGATGCAGCCGCTGTGCACCTCGACCGGGTGATCCTGCTGCCGGTAAGCGAGCAGTCGCAGAACGCCAACCTCTACCGGGCAAGCGACGTCGATGTCATCCGCAACCTGTATCTGCCCGACCCGCTCATCCCGGCCCTGCACAGCTACCGCGACTTCGAGAGCGGCACATTCTTCGGCACGTTCTACCTGGAGTTCAACGTCGAGCGGGCACCCTTCAGCGATCCCCGGGTGCGCCGGGCGCTCAGCCTCGCCATCGACCGCCGGACGATCGCCGAACGCTATCTGCAGGGCCGGGACAATCGACCGGCCTGCACGGTGGTGCCGCCGATCATCGGCGGCTATCGTCCGCCCGCCTGTTCTCTGTACGACCCGGCAGCGGCGCGGCACCTGCTTGCTGAGGCCGGGTATCCGGGGGGGCGGGGGCTGCCGCCCATTACCCTGAGCGCCTACACCCTGGGCACGGCCCAGACGATTGTCCAGGCCCTGCAGCGCACCTGGCAGGAGGAGCTGGGCGTCAAAGTCGAACTGCACACGACAGAACTCGCGACCCATCTGGCGCGCCTGGAGCGCCGCGACTTTCAGGTCGCCCTCGGTGGCTGGATCGGCGACTATCTCGACCCGGCGGCGTTTCTGGATCTCTTTTTGGGCTCCGACCCCAACAACCACACCGGCTGGCGCGACACCACCTACGCCCGGCTCATCGAACGGGCCGAGGGGCGGGCCGACCGCACCGAGCGGCTGGCCGACTTCCGGGCCGCCGAGGCCCACCTGCTCGCTGCCGCCCCCGTCGCCCCGGTGGTCTTCATGAGCACCCAGTTTCTCAAGAAGCCCTGGGTGCGCGGCTGGTACCCCGATGCCCTCGGCCAGCACCAGTTCAAACACGTCTGGATCGACCGGCGCTGGCAGCAGGCTCCGATTGCCGCCGCCGGTTCGTAGCAATCGCAACCGCTGATCCGGGGTATGGGTGCAACGATGAGGCCCATCGCTCTGCCCCTGTCGATGCCCGCCAGTGCTCTTGCCGAGGAACGCCCCTCCCGCCGTCGCCTGCTTGTTGGCCTCGGTGCTCTCGCCCTCGCCGGGTGTGCCCGGGAAGCACCCAGCGGCGCGATGCAACTCGAACTGGGGATCGTCGACTGGGTGGGCTACGCCCCCCTCTACGTGGGCCAGGCAAAGGGGCTTTTCCGCGACCTCGGCCTGGATCTGACGGTGCGCAACTTCCGGGCCACCAACGAGAACGAGATGGCCTTTGCGGGCGGTCGCCTCGACGGCTCCGCCGATGTGCTCTCCAGTGCCGCCGAACTCGCAGCCCGCGGCAAGGACTTCCGGGTGGTGATGGTGATCGACCGCTCGATCGGGGCGGACGGCGTGCTTGCGAGCAATGCCGTGCGCGACCTTGCCGATCTCAAGGGGCGGCGGGTGGCCCTCGAAGAGGGCAGCGTCAGCCACTACTTCTTCTTGCAGGTGCTGCGCGAGGCCGGGCTGGGCAGCAAAGACATCGAACTGGTCAACACCAGTCCGGCCGATGCCGCCGCCGCCTACCAGAGCGGCAACGTCGATGTGGCGGTGACCTACGCGCCGTTTCTGAACGTCGCCAATGCCGGGCGCAAGGACGGACGCATCCTCTTCGACTCCTCGCGCCTTCCCTACGCCATCGCCGACATCTACGTCTTCGATGCCCAGGTGATCGCACGCCGTCCCCAGGCCCTGGAGGCGTTCGTGCAGGGGATCTTCCGGGGCCTTGCCTATATCGAGGCCCATCCCGACGAGAGTGCAGCCATCGTTGCCCGCACCCTCAAAATCAGCCCCGCCGAGGTCACCGAGTTTCTCAAGGGGGTGCGGCTTGCCGATCTGGCCACCAACCTCGACATGCTCACCAACCCACAAAGCCCCGGCTACGTGCCCGCGACGATGGCGACCCTCGCCCGCTTCCTCAAAGAACAGGGCCAGATCGCTGCTGTCCCTGACCTGTCACGGATCGTCGAACCGCGCTTCGTGCTCGCCGCCCAAAAAAACCTGCCATGAAACAGACCCTCGCCGCTCCCGTTGCGCCGCCTGAGCTGCCGAAGCGCCGCCGCCCGCGCCTCTGGAAGATCCGCGGGGAGCTGCCGCGGCCAATTACCCTGGGGGCAGGCGCTCTGGCGCTTGGGCTGGTGGTCGGAGCCTGGACGCTGGCTACCGGGAGCGGCTGGGTGAGCCCGGTGTTCCTGCCCGCCCCGGGCGCGGTGATCGCTGCCGGTGCCCGCCTGCTCGCAAGCGGCGACCTGCTCGCCGACACCCTCGCAAGCCTGCTGCGGGTCGTGCTCGGCTTCGCGCTCTCCGCCCTGGTCGGTGTCGCCCTCGGACTGTGCGTCGGTACCTTCCGGGTCCTCGAAGGTTTCTTCGAGCCGGTGATCGGCCTCGTGCGCTACATGCCCGCCGCCGCCTTCATTCCGCTGGTCATCCTCTGGTTTGGCCTCGACGAACCGGCGAAAGTGGCGATCATCTTCCTGGGCAGCGTCTTCTACAACACGCTGATGGTGGCCGATGCCGTCAAGTTCGTGCCCGCTGACCTCGTCAACGTCGCCTACACCCTCGGGGCGGGACGGCGGGATGTCTTCTTGCGGGTGATCCTGCCTGCGACGCTGCCGAGCATCCTCGACACGCTGCGCGTCAACATCGCCGGGGCCTGGAACTTCGTGGTCGTCGCCGAACTGGTCGCTGCCAACTCCGGGCTCGGCTACCGCATCCTCACCGCCCAGCGCTTCCTGCGCACCGACGAGATCTTCGTCGGCATCCTGGTGATCGGTCTCATCGGTCTTGCCATCGACTTCGCCTTCAAACTGCTCTCGCGGCTGGTCGTCCCCTGGGCGATCGAAAAATAGGGCATCGCAGGCTACAGAAGCGTAGCCATCGGACGACGGTATACTCTCCGCTGGCAAAGATGGCGGGAGTCAGAAGCGATGGCGAAGCGGTTGCACAGGTGGATGGCAGTGCTGGTGACGGTGGCCGGTCTGGGGGGCACGGCCTTTGCCCAGACGGCGGCGAACCGCGTGGTGGCGGTGCGGGCTGGAAAACTTGTCGATGTCGAAGCGGGCCGCGTGCTCACCGACCAGACGATCGTGATCGAGGGCGAGCGCATCAAGGCGGTGGGGCCGACCGGCTCGCTCGCCGTTCCCGCCGGGGCCGAGCGCATCGACCTCTCCGGTGCGACGGTGCTGCCGGGGCTCATCGACGCCCACACCCACCTCACCGGCAATCCGTACCTGGGCGGCTACCGGGGGCTGGGTGTCTCGGCGATGCGCGATGCGCTCTACGGTGCGCGCTCGGCAAGGGTGACGCTGCAGGCGTGCTTCACCACCGTGCGCAACGTTGGGGCAGGGAGCTACGGCGACGTGGCGTTGCGCGATGCGATCAACGACGGCGACGTGCCCGGACCGCGTATGCTCGTCTCCGGTCCGGCTCTCGGGATCAAGGGCGGCCACTGCGACTCGAACTTACTCCCCCCCGAATTCAACTACACCTCCGAGGGCGTGGCCGACGGCCCGTGGGCGGCCCGCGCCAAGGTCCGCGAGGTGGTCAAGTACGGCGCCGACCTCATCAAGATCTGCGCCACCGGCGGCGTACTCTCCAAGGGCGACGGCGTCGGTACCCAGCAGTACACCGAAGAAGAGATGGCCGCCATCGTCGACGAGGCCCACAAACTCGAACGCAAAGTCGCCGCCCATGCCCACGGCACCGCCGGGATCAAAGCGGCGATCCGGGCCGGGGTCGACTCGATCGAGCACGCCAGCCTGATCGACGAGGAAGGCATTCGTCTTGCCCGCCAGAAGGGCACCTATCTGGTGATGGACATCTACAACGACGACTTCATCCTCTCGGAGGGCGAAAAGGCAGGCATCCTGCCCGAATCCCTCGAAAAGGAGCGCCAGGTGGGCCAACTGCAGCGCGACAACTTCCGCAAAGCCTTTCAGGGTGGGGCAACGATGGCCTTCGGCTCCGATGCCGGGGTCTACCCCCATGGCGACAATGCCAAACAGTTCTTCTACATGGTCCGCTACGGCATGACGCCGATGCAGGCTATCCAGGCAGCGACGATCAACGGGGCGAAACTGCTCGGACTGGCCAGCAAAGTGGGCAGCGTTGCCCCCGGCAAATACGCGGATCTGATCGCTGTCAGTGGCGATCCGATGCAGGACGTGACCGTGCTCACGAAAGTGGGCTTCGTGATGAAGGGTGGCCAGGTGGTGAAGTCCGGTCTGCGGTAGGTAGTTCTGTCCTGCCCGTTCCATCGCCGTCTGTGCCGGGGTTGGACCTACCAACCCCGGCCTTGAACGTTGCGATGGCTCACCAACCCTGGCGCAATTTTTGTGGTATTTTCCTTGCGCTGTGTGCGCAGGGTGCACTATTGTTCAGGTGTAGGCCAGAAGTTGCGTGGGTGGGTCCGGTGGCTCTGCCCCAGGCATCGCATTGCGCCAGGGGAACTTCTCCAGTCTTGCAGTCGGAGGGACGATTGCGGTCTCTTTTCAAGGCTCAGGAGGCGCACACGCAGGAGGCGCATACGCAAGAGGCGCACACAGATGTATGCCCAAAAAATCGCTACCCTCAAGCATTCTCTGCTTCATTCCAGGAATTTTGCTGAGGTGCAAGATTATTTTCTGACACATTTTGCGGAGGATCCACAATTCTTGAATCTGGGACAGCCAGTGCAAAGCGTGCTTCTAGAAACGATCTTCGGACAACTGATAGAGCAAGCCTTCAAGTCTTCAAAAAACATGTCAAACTTTCTGTTCATTCACGTTCCTGAATATCAATTCATCCACGGGACTGGTTTCGTGGAAGGACGAGTTTTGACGGTGTTTTTCTTTGAAGAGGAGTCAGTTGGATTGGCTGCAATTGCCGGTCTGGATCCAGGGGTAGAAACGAACTTTGCACGCTTCAAAGCGACTCAATAGACTGGAGAGCAAACCCGTTTAGAGTGCGCCATGTTCGACCCGCACGCCCGACTGCCCACCGCCGACGAGTTGCCTGACTCCGATGACACCCCCGTGGACAACGAACTCCAGGACCTGATGCCCAGCCTGTTGAAGCGCCTGCTCGCCTCGATCTGGTCCGACCGCTGGGACTGGTTCTGGGGCACAGATATGGGCATCTACTTTGATCCCGACGATGTGCCGGTTGTGCCGGATGGATTTCTCGCTCTCGGTGTACCGCGGGTCAAAGACGAGAATTTGAGACGCAGTTACCTGCTCTGGGAAGAGAAGGTCGTGCCGATCCTGGCGCTGGAAGTGGTTTCACGCAAGCGGCGCAGCGAATACCGACAGAAGAAGCTCGACTACGCCGAGTTGGGGATCCGGTACTACGTGATCTACAACGCTCTACGCCAGGTCAAGGACACCTTCGAGATCTATCGACTGGAGGGTGGGGAATATGTTCGGCTGTCGGGCAACCCGGTATGGTTACCGGAGGTAGGACTGGGGATCGGGGTAGAGCGGGGAGTAGATCAGGGTGTCGAGCGTGAATGGCTCTTCTGGTACGACGAAGCGGGTCGGCGCTACCCAACGCCGGAGGAACGGGCAGCAGAAGCCCTCCAGGCAGCCGAGGCCGAACGAGAACGGGCTGAGGCCGAACGAGAACGGGCTGAGGCCGAGCGGGAACGAGCGGAAGCTGAGCGGGAGCGGGCAGAGGCTGAACGGGAGCGGGCGGAGCGGTTGGCCGAGCGTCTGCGTATACTCGGTTTCGAGCCATGAGTTCGAGCAACCGTGCAAGACCGTCCTGCCACACCCGCTCTGGAGTTCGCACCCTCCCGCCAGTTCCCTGACTGGCTTGCCCAGATGCGCACCAGCCTTGCCTTCACCACCTACCAGGCGGGCAAACTCTTCCTGATTGGCCTGCAACCCGACGGACGCCTGTCGCTCTTCGAGCGCACCCTCAACCGTTGCCTGGGGCTCTGGGGGAATGCCCAGAGTCTGTATCTCAGCAGTCTCTATCAGTTGTGGCGCTTCGAGAACCTGCTCGGCCCCGGCGAGACCTACGAAGGCTACGACCGCTGCTACACCCCGCGGGTCGGCTGGGTCACCGGCGATATCGATGCGCACGATCTGGCCCTCGATGCCAGGGGTCGGATCGTCTTCGTGAGTACTCTATTCAGTTGCCTGGCGACGGTGAGCGAGACCCACAGCTTCACCCCCCTCTGGCAGCCGCCATTCATCAGTCGTCTCGCTGCCGAAGACCGCTGCCACCTCAATGGCCTCGCGATGCGCGACGGAGTGCCGGGCTGGGTGACGGCGGTTTCGCGCACGGACATTGCCGACGGCTGGCGCGAGCACCGTCGAGAGGGTGGCTGTCTCATCGACGTGCAGCGCAACGAAGTCGTGCTCACCGGACTCTCGATGCCCCATTCGCCGCGCTGGTACCGCGACAGGCTCTGGCTACACAACTCCGGCACGGGCGAATTCGGCTACGCGGATCTGAAGTCAGGAACGTTCGTTCCGGTCGCCTTCTGTCCGGGCTACCTGCGGGGATTGGCCTTTGTCGGCGACTATGCCGTGGCCGGTTTGTCGAAGCCCCGGCGCGACCGGGCCTTCAGCGGACTCTACTTGGAGGAGCGGCTGGAAAAAGAAGGGGTCGGGGCGCGCTGCGGCCTCGTGGTCATCGACCTCAAGCGCGGCGACACCGTGCACTGGCTGCGCATCGAGGGGGAAGTGGTCGAGGAACTGTACGACGTGGTGAGTCTGGTCGGGGTGCGCCGTCCGATGGCGATCGGCTTTGTGAGCGACGAGATCCGGCGGGTGATCTCGGTGGGTGACACTGCGCTCTTGTAAGAAGCCGTATCAGAAGGTGGTTGACGGGATCTGCCCCCGTGACCTCCTGGTTCACAGCCAGGCGCTCTCACTTGCTGAGCTACAACCACAGCCCGCACAGAAGGATTCGAACCTTCGACCTTCGGCCCCGGAAACCGACGCTCTGTCCTACTGAGCTACGTGCGGAAAAAGTCGGAATGGCAGGAATCGAACCTGCGACCTCCTGGCCCCCGACCAGGCGCGCTCCCACTGCGCTACATCCCGAAAAAGGAGAGGGAGGGATTCGCACCCCCGAGTTGCTCACCGCAACTTCCCGCTTTCGAGGCGGGCGCAATCAACTGGCTCTGCCACCTCTCCACAACCAAAAATCGGAACGACAGGACTTGCACCTGCGGCCTCCGCGTCCCAAACGCGGCGCTCTCGCTCAACTGAGCTACGTTCCGATGCAAGGAGAGGGAGGGATTTGAACCCTCGAACTGCTTTGTTAGCAATTTCTCGTCTTCCAAACGAGCGCAATCGACCGCTCTGCCACCTCTCCAAAAAATCGGAACGACAGGATTTGAACCTGCGGCCTCCGCGTCCCGAACGCGGCGCTCTCAGCCAAACTGAGCTACGTTCCGAAAAGCCCCGGGAGGGAATTGAACCCTCGACCTTCCCCTTACCATGGGAACGCGCTGCCACTGCGCCACAGGGGCGAATCAACGAGTACCCACATGCGGAATCGAACCGCCTCCTCCCGCTCTTCAGGCGAGCGTACGCACCAGCTATACGATGTGGGCGTGCAATGTCCCCGCGAGGAATTGAACCTCGATCTCCAGGTGCAAGCGCGGCCTTCGGCCTACGTAGCCTGGCACCTTCTCCTTTGGGCCACAGGGACAAAAGGGGCCTCCGACAGGAATTGAACCTGCAACCGTCGTCTTACAAGGACGCTGCACTGCCAGTTGTGCTACAGAGGCGCAATGTTCCTGACAGGAGATGTAGGCCGAAGGCCGCGCTTGCACCTGCACGTACGCCGTCTCTCAAACGGCGGCCTCTACCAGATTGGGCTACAGGAATATAGTGGAGACGCGCAGGGTCGAACCGCGATTGCCGACATGCTATGCCGATCCATGCCGGTGTTCTGCCGTTGAACGGCATCCCCAGGTGGAAGGACCGGGAATCGAACCCGGAACCCCTGCTTGCAAGGCAGGAATTTTCCCGATTAAACTATCCTCCCGAATACTCCGACCGGGATTCGAACCCGGACTGCACCGCTTCTGAGGCGGTGGCCTCTGCCAGTTGGGCTATCGGAGTGAACATGCAGATGAACATGCAGATGAACATGCGGGTGGAGGGACTTGCACCCCCACGTCGAGGACAACGGTTTTTAAGACCGCAGCGTTTACTATTTCGCCACACCCGCCTATGCGGGGGGCAAGCCCGCAAGACACTACCCGCAAGACACTGAGCGACCAGGGATCGAACCTGGAACCTCCTGATCCAAAGTCAGGCGTGCTGCCGATTGCACCATCGCCCAACGATATGGACCTGCCCCACCATGGGGGTGGCTGGACTTGCACCAGCGGCTTCCTCTGTGTGAAAGAGGTGCTCTGCTCCTGAGCTACACCCCCATCACGGGGGGCAGGCCCCCCAAAGCGGGGGGCAGGCCCACAGGCGGCCAGTGGGGACGGCAGGACTCGCACCTGCGTGGCTCTTAAGCGTCCGCTTTACAGGCGGCTTCCTTCGCTGCTCGGATCACATCCCCAGATGCGAACGGCGAGAATTGCACTCGCACGACCTGTTTGGAAGACAGGCATTCTGCTGTTAAATTACGCTCGCACAGTGGGTTCGGAGGGAGTCGGACCCTCACATGTCCGATTAAGAGTCGGATGCTCTGCCGTTAAGCTACGAACCCAGAAGAAGCGGCGACGGGATTCGCACCCGCAGTTTCCAGGGTATGAACCTGGCGTGAGACTACATTCACTCCGCCGCATAGCCTTATCGGGATTCGAACCCGAGTCTTCTGGCTGAGAACCAGATGTGCTTGACCACTGCACTATAAGGCCAGAAACAGGACCGCATTCGTCCATTGCCAGTCCATGGCTCCAGCGGGACTTGAACCCGCTTCTCAACTTTGAAAGAGTTGCGGCCTAACCCATAGCCGATGGAGCCAAAAAGTGTCTGTGCGAGTCGAAGAAGCGGTGCGACCAGCGCTTGCTTGAGGAGCAAGCGCCCTTTTGAGGGGCAGGGTATGTACGCTTCAAGGGTCAGGTCACAGACACAGTGGGTTCGCTCGGGATCGAACCGAGGACCGTGCGGTTAAAAGCCGCCTGCTCTGCCGCTAAGCTACGAACCCGAATGGAGGAAGGTGGCGGAATCGAACCGCCGCAGCGGACGCTGCGCCCCGGCTTAGCACGCCAGTTGCCCACCACGGGCAGCACCTTCCACGCATTGAGTGCGATTGGGGAGATTCGTAGGCCGAAGGCCGCGCTTGCACTCCCAAACTTCGACATGGCAAGCCGACGCTCTCGCCGATTGAGCTACAACCGCACAGCGGTCCTGACGGGAGTCGAACCCGCACCTCCAGATTGACAATCTGGTGTGCACAACCAGTACACTACAGGACCACAAAGGCTGCTCCAGAAGGACTCGAACCTTCAACCTTCCCGTTAACAGCGGGCCGCGCTGCCGATTGCGCCATGGAGCACCAACCTCCCCGGATCGAGTCGAACGATCGAAGCATGTTGAAGCATGTTGAAGCATGTTCAGGAAACACGCCGCCTGATCCCCAGGCAGGGAGTTAACCGAAACGCCATCGCCCCACACGGAATCGAACCGTGCCATCCTTTTTGTAAGAAAGGCGTCGTCACCAGCAGACCCTGGGGCAAAGATTGCACAAACATTGCATGCCAGCGGCAGGAGTTGCACCTGCTGCAACCCCCTCATCAGGAGGGCGCGTCACTACTTCCGCCTCACTGGCAAACCCGGATGCAGCCCATTCATTGAGCTGGAGCTGCATCAAAAAACGCCGTCACAGACAGGCATCGGGACAAGGATTCGAACCCTGACCGAAGGTTTTGGAGACCCCCGTGCTGCCGTTACACCATCCCGACGCGGTGGTGGGAGAGGCAGGAATCAAACCTGCGCAGGGAAGCTTATGAAGCTTCTGCCCTATCATTAGGCGACTCTCCCACGCTGGAGGCCGGAGAGGGAGTCGCACCCTCGAAAGTGGCTTTGCAGGCCACCCGCCGCACTCGCGGTTCCGGTCTCGTTCATCGAAGGGGGATCGCAGAGATCCCCCTCGAAACAGGAAGCCTTGCATGATTGCTTTCAGAAGCATTCTTCTATTGCGAGAAGAATGAATCTCTGCAGACTTGAACTGGCTTCCTTGCGGGAAACTTCGGCATCGTTTCCCGCCGTGGCGTTTGTTCAGTATTCAGTTTTCAAGGTGCTCTTTTGTTTGCTCGGCACTCCTCGCGCCTCACAACATCATAGTAATCAGAATGCTTCGGGATGTGCAAGGGGTTTTTGAAGATTTTTTCGAAGAATTTTCGAGAAAATAACTAACTAAAATTGCCAAAGGAAAATCCGACGCGGCAGCAATTGTGCGCGTCGGGGCGATTGATGGGCGAGGTGGTCTGGGCGACTCACCTCGCTCCGTTGGGCAGCCTTGTCTGTCTTCCATGCGCTCTGATTGGCTCAGTGCTGTTGCGCAAGTTTGTAGATGGGATGGGCTGGGGGCTTCGGTGTGCAGCGCAGGGGCATGTCTGCTTCCTCGGGGGTGCGGTCGCCCTTCAGGGTGTTGCAGCGCTCACAGGCCGCCACCAGATTCGTCCAGGTATTGCCACCGCCCCGGGAGGCAGGGAACACGTGGTCGATGGTCGTCGCCCGAACCCCGCAGTACTGGCAGGTATGGCCGTCGCGGTCGAGGATGCGTCGGCGGCTCGGCTGGCCGGGCTTCCAGTGCTTCTGCGGACCCGCATCGCGCAGCACGACGAAGGGCGTCACCTCGACGGTGAGGCGCACCGAACGGACCGGGAACGTCCGCTCGTCCACCGCGACCGCATCGGCCTTGCCTGCGACGATCAGGCAGACGGCCTCGCGGACGGTGGTCGTCTTGACCGGCAGCCAGTGTCGGTTGAGTACCTCGACCTTCTGGTCAAGGATCTGCTGGACAGTGAAGTGTCTCATCGGTAGTGTCTCCTGCACACCAAAACCCCCGCTCCCTGGGTAAGGGGGCGGGGGTCGAGTGGTTCGGACTTTGATCTTGCTGTCCTTACTTCACCCTCTGGGACGACCTCTTTGGGTCTTCTCCCCCGCCATTGCACCTGTAGGGCAGCTATTTGGATGATCCAGACCGGCGTCCATCGCAAGCGATGCCTGCCCCCGCCGTTCACCCAAGCCCCACACAGACGCAAACGCGCCCGCAACGCCCCGATCTTTCGACCGTAGGCGACTGCTGGCGACGCGAATCTGAGGGAGGAAACAGCGAACCACGGGGTTGTCCTGTCCGAGGGTGTACTACATGTAGTATAGCTGTTCGGGGTGGTTGCGCAAGTCCCCGGGGCATTTTTCGTGGATGTTTTTTCGCTGGGGTAGACGGGCGGATGCTCTAGACTGGCGGCACATCGCCATGAGGACTTGCATGGACCGCAGATTGCTCGGGTGCGCCATCCTCGCGGGCGCTGTCGTCACGGCATCTTTTCAGCTGTCTGCCTGGGGGGCGGAGCCGGTCGAGCGGCGCTTCGATCGCATCTTTGCCGCCTACGACCGTCCCGACTCGCCCGGTTGCGCGGTGGGTGTCTACCGCGACGGCCGTCTGGTCTTCGCCCGGGGGTACGGTCGGGCCAACCTCGAATGGAACATCCCGATCACCCCCCGTTCGGTCTTCGACATCGGTTCGACCTCCAAGCAATTCACGGCCACGGCCATCGTGCTCCTTGCCGAAGAGGGCAAACTCTCCCTCGACGACGACGTGCGCAAGTTCCTCCCCGAACTGCCCGACTACGGACAAACCATCACCCTGCGCCACCTGCTCAACCACACGAGTGGACTGCGCGACTATCTGGGCCTGATGGATCTGGCGGGCATCCCGACCGAGAACTGGACGACCGAAGACGACGCCCTCGCCATCATCGTCCGCCAGAAGGAAGCCAACTTCGCCCCGGGGGAGCGCTGGGCCTACAGCAACACGGGCTTTTTCCTGCTCTCCCAGGTGGTGAAGCGGGTGAGCGGCCAGACACTGCGCCAGTTCGCCGAGGCGCGCATCTTCCAACCCCTCGGGATGACCCACAGCCACTACCACGACGACCACGGGATGATCGTGGCCGGGCGGGCGACGGCCTACGCTCCGGAGGCGAAGGGTTGGCGCATCGATATGTCCAACTTCGAGCAACTGGGCGACGGGGCGGTGATGACCACCGTCGAAGACCTGCTGCGCTGGGACACCAACTTCTACCGCAACCGCCTCGGGCAGGCGGCACCCGGCCTGATCCGCACCCTGGCCGCCCCCGGTCGCCTCGCCAATGGCGACGTGCTCGACTATGGCCTTGGCCTGGTGGTCGGCAACTGGCGAGGGCTTGCCACGGTGAGCCACGGGGGAGCCTGGGCGGGCTATCGGGCCGAGTTGTTCCGGATTCCGGGCGAAAAACTGGCGGTTGCCTGCCTGTGCAACTTTGCCTCCGCCGACCCGAGTGCCTTTGCCCGGCAGGTGGCCGCGGTCTATCTCGACGGTCGCCTGCAACCGCCGCCCCCCGAGCCGATGGTGAAACTCGACGCCGAGCAGTTGAAGACGTGGCTCGGCACCTACCGCGACGTGTACGCCGGCAATCTCTGGCGTATCGTCCTCGAAGACGGTCAGCTGAAACTCAAAACCGCGACGGCCACCGCCCGCCTCGTAGCACGCTCGGCCGAAGAGTTCCGGGTCGTGGGCCTGCCCGCCGAATTCAACGTGCGCTTCGAGCCGATGCGCGGCGGTGGGGCGCGCCTGGTGCGCATCGAAAACGGGCGGCGGGCCGCCACCTTTGAACCGGCGGTTGCCTATCAGCCAACAGCAGCGCAACTCGCTGCCCTCGCAGGCGAGTACCGCAACGACGACGTGGGGGCATCCGCCTGGGTGAGCGCAAAGGACGGCAAACTGCAAGTCGCCTTCGGTCGCCGAACCAACACCGCCACTTTCTCCCCGACGGTGCGCGATGGCTTCTACGGCTCGGGGATCGCCCTCGACTTCGCAGCCGATGCCTTCGTGCTGCGCCTGCGCGACGGCCTCAAGCTGCGCTACGTCCGCCGGGGATCACTGCCCCCGGCGTAGCACCTGCCCGGGACGCGCCCCGGTGGGTTTGCCGCCATCGATCACCCAGCGGCCATTGACCATGACGCCAGCGATCCCCTCGGGGGCGGCGAGCGGTTCTTCGATGGTCGCCTGGTCGCGCACCTGGCGCGGGTCGAAGACCACCAGATCTGCCCAGGCCCCCGGCTGGATGCGCCCGCGCTCTCGAAGTCCCAGCCGGGCGGCCGGGAGGGCGGTGAGTTTGCGCACGGCCAGAGCCAGCGGGAGCGCACCCTCCTCGCGCACGTAGCGGCCGAGAATCCGCGGAAACGACCCGGCCCCGCGCGGGTGACTGCCCGCCAGTTCGCCGTCGGTGCAGTAGGTGATGTTGGGGGCGGCCACCAGCCAGCGCACGTCCGCTTCGCTCATCGATTCGACGATCACGTTTTCGGCTTTGCTGCGACCGTCCGGCCCCGGTTCGGTCTCGCGCACGACACGCATGAAGGCGTCGGTGGGCGAGAGCTGCCACCGCCGGGCCACCTCGGCGAGGGTGAGGCCCGCGAGGGTCGGATCCGGTTCGTAGGCGGCGAAGCGGATGCGCGCCGCGCCGCCGTTGTCGGCGATCGCCCGCTCGACTTTGGTTGCATTGAAGTAGTCGCGGTCGGGCACGATCACCCGCAGCGTCGACTGCCAGTAGGTGTAGGGGTAGACATCGGCGGTGAGGTCGACCCCGACGCGGCGGGCCTCGGCAAACAGTTTGGGGATTCGGGTGGCGGCCTGATTCCAGACCGGCACAGTGCCGAGCTTGATGTGGCTGATCTCCACCGGGATGCGCGCCCCGCGCCCGATGGCGATCACCTCGGCAAAGGCGTCGAAGACGGCGTTGCCCTCGTCGCGCACGTGGCTGATGTAGAAGCCCCCCCGGGCTGCTGCGACCCGGGCAAGGGCGATCACTTCGGCGGTCGTCGCCGAGTACGCCCCGGCGTACTCCAGTCCGGTGGAGAGTCCGAAGGCACCAGTATTCATTTCCTGAGCGAGCAGGCGGCGCATCGTGCGGATTTCCGCAGCCGTCGCCGCCCGATTGGTATCGGGTTTCATCGCCTGCTCGCGCAGGGCCGTGTGGCCGACCATCGCCGCCACGTTGAGGGCGACCGGATTTTTCTTGATTTCGGCGAAGAAGTCGGCGAGCGGGTACGGCGAATAGCCGTCCTGGCCGACGAGCACGGTGGTGATCCCCTGGCGCACAACCGTCTCCGCCCCCGGCATCGCCGCGAGCCCCCGATCGGCGTGGCTGTGCATGTCGATGAACCCCGGGGCGAGGGCAAACCCGGCCAGAGATCGCACCGTCTCCCCCGGCCGTGCCCTGAGAGTCCGCCCCACCGCCCGAATGCGACCGCCCTCGACGCGCACGCTGCCGGTGTACGGGGCACCGCCGGAGCCGTCGTAGATGGTCGCACCGCTGAGTAGTTCCGCCGCGACGGGTCGGGCAAGACCGCAGAGCAACAGGGCTCCCAAAACCAGAGAACGCACGTACCTTCTCTCCTCGCTGCCCACCAGCCTACACCCGGCGCTCTCGCTCTCACCGGGAGGATTCGAGCGATGCCGCTCAGGGAAGGGCATTGCCCTGCTGCAGCAGGTTGGCGATTTCTGGAGGGGCCTTGCCCCCGGCATGAATCAGGCACTCCAGCACCGGACCACGGAGGCGAATCAGGGAGGCCACGCCTTTGTCGAGCACCGACTGCGGGTCGGCGCCATGTTCCAGGAGCAGTTGCACAACCTCGATCGCCCCCCGGTAGGCGGCCCGCTGCAGCGCGGTGGCCGATTCCCGGCCGACCCGGAGATTGGGATCGGCCCCGGAGTCGAGCAGACGAGTCACCATCGTCGGATCGTTGCTCTCCACCGCCGCAATCAGGGGGGTGCACCCGCCGCTGTCGGCCCGGTTCGGATCGGCCCCGGCCTCCAGGAGAACTGCCACCACGGCGGGCTGACCATGACGCACTGCTTCGACGAGGGGCACTGCCCGGGGACGCTCCCACGGAAAAGCCGGGGAGCGACCGTCCACAGACGTGCCCCGTGCCAGTTCCCGCCGCACCGCCGCGATGTCTCCTTCGCGCACGGCGCGCACGAAGGGATCAGGACTTTTCAGATGGGGATCGCTCTGTGCGTCGGCCCCGCGAGCCCGCAGCAGCAGCAGGGCCTCCTCGAAACCCAGTGCGGTCGCGAGGGCCAGGGGGGTAGCTCCTCGCCGATCCGCTGCCAGGGGATCGGCCCCGGCTTCGAGCAGCAGGTGCACCAGTGCGACCCTGCGCGTACGAATGGCTGCCAGTAGCGGCAACTCCCCGGACTTCCCCTCACCATTCGCCGATGCGCCAGCGGCCAGCAAGTGCCGCACCGCCTCGGTGTCAGCTGCCCGAATCGCCTGCAGCAGTTCCTGGTTGCTCATTGGTGTCCTCTCCATCCGGGTGAATGAGGTCGGCGACGAAGTCGGCACCGACGAAGCCAGCCACACCACCGACGATGCCGCCACCGATGGCAGTGACCACCGCGCCCGGTCCGGTAGTCAGCCCCAGCGCACCGCCGAGGGCCGCCCCGGCCTGCGCTCCGGCCCACGCCCCGGCCCAACTGCCACCCTGGCGAATCGTCTCGGCGACCAGCGGCGCGGCGGAGCCCTCTTCAATACTCTCCTGGCCAGCCTCGTATAGCTCGTAGGCGGTCAGGCCCGCACCGGCGATCCCGGCGGCGGTGCCCAACCCCTTGAGCGCCCGCATGCTGCCCGTCTCCAGCGCCTGGGGAGGAATGTCGCCTTTGATCAACATCTCGCCTTCGACTGCCTGGGCGCCTTTCCAGAGGTTGGCCCGGTGGGCCAGGTTCGGATTCTCCTGCACGAGGGCATCCATGTCATCGACGAGATCGGCGTTGGAGATGATCTCCGCACCGGCGTCGCGCACCTGTGGCAGGTCCACCCAGTAGCGCTTGCCGTCGATGTTGGAAGCGCCGAGGGGTCTTTCGCTGGCCGAGAGGTACGGACTCGCTCCGCCCGCGTGCTGGTTGAGCGCGTGCTCCGCCGGTCGCAAAGCCGCGTTCGGATCGCTCGGTGCCATGCCGTATCGGAGCGGGTCGAAGACATCCGCCATGTCCGGGTCCACCTTGCGCACGACCGAATCCAGGAACGGCACCGGCGAGACCACCCGCAGATCCTGCACTTCGGGGAGATGGGACGACCAGTCGCCCCCGTCGTCGCCCTCGGCATTGGCCTGGGCCGTGGTGCTCTCGTTGCCTCCCCAGCCAACCGGCTGAGAGAGATACCCGGCGTCTGCCTCCGATTCGCCTGCCTGCCAGTGCGTCGCCCCAAGACTGTACATCGGTGTGCCGTCGTCCGCCGGTGTGCCATCGACTCCCCCGGCATCGGCCAGGGTCTGCTCGGCATCGGCAGAAGAGAAATCCATCTCGGCCATGTTTGCCCTACCTCTGGAGTCGATGCTCCTTAGCGTTGAAAGGCAGTTTCTTCCCTGTGCCGTACCGCTACGTGCCGACGGTGCGCCACCGCTTCCGGCCGGTTCAAACACTCTTAGGGATCAAGGGCGGCCAGATTGAGGCTCAGCCCCTCGAACTCTCTGGAATATTGTCGGCATCGGTCATGCCTGCGTTCCGGGCAACTGGGGCACCGGCGAATCGCCAATTTTCGGGGATCACCCCTCGGTGCGGTTGCGCAGGCCGGTGGCGATCTGCGAGTGCTGTTCGACCTGGGCGAGCACCGTGCGGGCACGGGAGATCACCGTCGGCGGCAGACCGGCGAGCCGTCCCACTTCGATGCCGTAGGAGCGGTCGGCGCCACCGGGCTTGACCTTGTGCAAGAAGACGATGCGGTCTGCCAGTTCTTCGACGGTCACCTGATAGTTGGCCACCCGCGGAACGACGGCGGCCAGTTCGTTCAGTTCGTGGTAGTGGGTGGCGAAGATCGTGCGGCTCTGCAGTTCGAGGGCCAGGTACTCGGCCACCGCCCAGGCGATGGCGAGGCCGTCGAAGGTCGCCGTGCCCCGGCCGATCTCATCGAGCAGCACCAGCGAGCGAGGCGTGGCGTGGTTGAGGATGTTGGCCGTCTCGGTCATCTCGACCATGAAGGTCGATTGGCCGGTGGCGAGGTCGTCGACGGCACCCACGCGGGTGAAGATGCGGTCGGTGATGCCGAGGGTCGCCGCACTGGCAGGAACGTAGGCCCCCACCTGGGCGAGCAACTGGATGAGGGCCACCTGGCGGATGTAGCTCGACTTCCCCGACATGTTCGGTCCGGTGAGGATGATGAGATCCGGATCGCCCTCGCCGCCGAGGCGGGTGTCGTTGGGCACGAAGAATCCGGCGGGCAGGCGCTGCTCGATCACCGGATGGCGGCCACCTGCGATATGAAGCTCCCGGTCGCGGCTGAGTTCGGGGCGGCAGTAGTCCTGGTAGACGGCGACTTCTGCGAGGCTTGCGAGGCTATCCAGGGCGCTCACTCGCTCGGCGAGGCGCCTCAGTTCGCTCACGTGGCGACCGGCTTCCTGTCTGAGGCGGCTGAAGATTTCGTATTCGAGCTGGTTGACCTGTTGCTGGGCGTTGAGGATGCGGCTCTCGCGCTCCTT
>Ga0073934_10005749_pt1 | contig 18763 bp, 13 predicted proteins | sample LarsenN4metaG_FD_76834 | JGI IMG/M metagenome (GOLD analysis project Ga0073934, IMG submission 76834) | Hot spring sediment bacterial and archeal communities from British Columbia, Canada, to study Microbial Dark Matter (Phase II) - Larsen... ... | reverse complement strand
TCCGTCGATTGCACCGGCGAGGCCTCCCCCATCGCGTTGCGGGCGCGGACGTCCAGCCGATACTCGCCCGCCTGCAGTTGCTCGACCGGCAAGGGCACACCCACGGCAATCACCGTGCTCTCCTTTTCCGCGAAACCCTCCAGCGGTACGGTGTTCGAGGCATACACCTGCTGGCCGGTCTTCCGGTCGATGACGTTGTAAATGATCCCCACGCGGGGAGGTGTGGGGCGGGCCATCATCGGCTCGTAAACCTCGACGTAGAGGCCCACCTTCTCGCTCTTCTTGAAGCGATTGTTCGAGGAGGGGATAAGCTGGATCCCCTTCACCACCAGGGGAGTCCGTTCCTCGAGCAGTTCGGCCGCGATGCCCGCGGTGATTCCCGAGACCGCCTGGATGCGATTGCTAAGCGCCACCCCGCTCAAGTGGAGTTTCTTGCCATCATAGGGCGCGATGGCGAGGGGCATTTCGAATTTCCCGAATTTCTGGCCGCCGCCGCTCATGACCAGCTTCAGCCTATAGTTGCCCGGCGCAATATGGAACGTGTTTTCGTAGAAGAAAGGAAACTTGCTGTACTCTTTCAGATCCTTCTTTTCGAGTTCCAGCTTGACGGTGTCGCTAAAGCGCGCGGCCACGGAGCCATCTTCGCGATAAGCGATGCCGAGAACATTGACCTGCGAGCGCAGCCGTCCTTTCTCCTTTTCAAAAGCCAGTTGCTGAAAGGGAATCTCGACGGCCAAGTTCACGCGCGCCACATTCGGTTCGGAGTAGAAGTAGGGCGCGTTCATTGAGACGGGGATTTCGCCCGGCTGGGGGTTCTCCGCCACCTCTTCGAGGACCTTCCCCTCGGGTTTGCCGGCCAGCAAGTCCGGGCTCTTTACGTCGTAGTAGCCCGTACGGAAGCGCAGCTTGACGCCCTTGCGGTCCACTTTCACCGTGATCTTGTGATAGCTGCCGTCGTGGGCCTGGCTGGGGGGAGTGTAGCCGAGCACGTAATACTCGTCCAGTTCCTTCGAGATCTTGGTCAGCCCTTGCAGGAAGTCATTCGTGTTGGTAATCGTGAACCCGCCGGTTCCATTGGCCAAGGCGTAGAGGATCTGCTGGTTGGAAGTCACATTCTCCATGAGGGGCGGGATTATGCCGGGGCGTGGGTAACTACCGTATCCCGGCTGCCCGTAAGGGTTGTTGCCGAACCCGCCGGGGCGCGCGCCCCCACCCGGGCCGCCTCCAAAACCGCCGACGCCACCGCGCCCTCCACCGCCCGTGGAGCTACCCCCGCCGAAACCCCCACCGCCTCCGGTGCTGCCTCCACCGCCGGTGCCGCCACCTCCGCCACCAATTCCTCCGCCGCCGGTACCCCCACCGCCGGTACCTCCACCGCCCGTGCGGCCGCCCCCTGATCCCCCTCCGCCAAATCCGCCCGTCCCTCCGCCTCCCCCACCCGGCCGCTGCAGCAAGGGCTGGGGAAGCAGGATGCCCGCAAAATGTGAGGTCACCAGCAGAGAGGTTTCATGGGGGAAGAGGCTCTCGTTGAGCTCAGCACCGGGCGGAAGGCCGGGAAACCCCTGTTGCTGTCTCATCGGGTCGGTCATATCCGGCACGGTCGTGGGCCGGAGCCCTTCCAAACCGCGCACATCGATGGGATAGATGGCCACGTTGGCTTTGTTGGCCGCGTCGATGGTGGCGGTGAGTTCCGGGTGCCGTTCCGCATTGAGCGGGAATCCAGAGGAGAAGAGGATGAACGTCTTGCGGCCAGGCACCGTGCGTAGCGTCTTGGCGAGATTGCGAATGGCGAGGAGCACGCTGCGGGCGGCGTAGTCCGACCTGACCTGGACCATCGAGGGCCGGCCCATCTGGGCGATTTCGGTGGTCTGGCCCGGTTCATTGGGTTGCAGGGAGGCGAACTTGACACCACCCACCGCCCGCTTCAGGGCCTGCGGGTCGGCTGTGAAATTCTGGGCCACCTTCAGAGCGCCTCCGAAATCCACCACGGCCATCATCCGGTCGGCGGAGGCGCTTTTCTCGACAAACTGCGCGGCCGCCTGGCGGGCGCGAGTCTGCTCGCTGGGGTTCATCGTCGAGTTATCGAAGAACAGCACCAGGTAACGCGGTTGCACGGGAGCGCCTGCGCCCTCCGAGCCGCGCGAGAAGCTGGTGATGGGCTGCTCCTTGTCGTCTTCGAAGACGTGGAACTCCTTCACGTCGAGGTCCCTGATATAGTTCTCCTTTTTGTCCTGCGCCACCACATCCACCAGCACCAGGTTGGCTTCCGCGCGAATCACACCCGGCGCCGTGGGCGGGGCCTGTGCGCCGGGCTGCTGCCCGGCCGCCGGAGCCGCTGCTGTTCTTATGGTTTCCAAGCCGAGCCAGGCTAGGGCAACCATCAATCCCAGAATCAGAACCCCTTGCCGCCTTGGTCTCATAAATCACCTTCCTAAAGCGGAATCTCGATGCGCTTGTTGACGGCGGAAAGCTGCGACCCTTCGGAATCTCTCACCACCTGCCGGATCACGTAAGTTCCGGGTGGTATTTCAAAACTCGTTTTGGATGTAATCCCCGATTCGAGCAGCTTGGCAAAGCTCTGATCGCGCAATCGGAGTTCCACCCGTTTTTCTTTTCCCGCCAGGTACTTGCCATCCCGGTCAAACAGCACGGTGACCAGGATCAGGTTGTTAAGGTTCCGGCCGTTCTCTTTTCGGAATTGCATCAGTTTCAGATCCAGGTGGGTGAGCACAGAGAGCTTGGCTTGCAGGTTGTTGGCCTTGAAGAACTGCGTGTGCACGTCCACTGCATGTTCCCGCACTTCGTCCTGAGAGAAGATGGCCTGTTCAATCTCTTCCTTCGCCCGCGCCAGCGCATCCATGGGCTTTTCCGGCGCGTAGTAGCCCCGACGGGTCTGAATCGAGAACTTCGTCTTTGTGGTGAGCGTGACCTTCAGCCGATGGTAACTCCCGTCAAACTTCATATTCTGCGGGGAGAACGCCAGAACATAGTAAACCTCGGGGAGGGAACTCACCCGGAGAAAGCCCTCGTTCAGATCGTTGCTGTTGGTAAAGAACGTGCCTCCCGTCGAATAGGCCAGGTCGCGCAGGACTTCCGCGATGCGCGAGACGCGCTGCACGTCCAGTTCAGCTTTCTTGCCCACCAGGAGCGCGCTGCGTGGCGGAAGTATCGGATCGCGGGAGGCGTCGCCGAGCGGAATGTGGGCGTACAATCCTTTGGCATCCAGCGCGTTCATCACCACGTTCGACCGCAAAGCGTGCTCGATGAGCTGGTGGACGCGGGTTTCCTCGGTCACCATCAAGAACCCCGGGGAGACCAACACGATCGTCCGCTGGCCCGGCAAGCCGCTCATCCGGCGGACCACCCCCTCCAAAGCCCGCAGGGCGTATTCGGTTTCCGTCTGAAATTCATTCAGCACGCGATAGGCATCGGATAGCGCCAGGTCCCTTGCCATCGACTCGACCTGCTCAGCGGGCATTGTTGTGCTCATGACCGTGAACGCGGGATTACAACTCATGGTCTCCTGGAGCGCGATCTCCAGGGCGTACGGATCGTGCTGATGGACAATCATGTAGGCCTGGTAATCGGAAATCTCCGGGCATTGGCGCTCACGGCGCGGACTGATCGGGCGGGGCAGGAGTGCGCGAAGCTTCTCGTGCAGCTTGCCCAGATCGTCAGTAAAGTCCATTTGGTGTTCGCCCGAAGAGGTGAAGATGCCGACCCGGTCGCTGGGTTGTAACGCGCTGGTCAGATACTTCTCGGCGGCCGCACGCGTGCGCGCCAGCTCTTCAAAATTGATGTGAACGTCATCAAAGAACAAGGCGATGTAGCGGTCCGGCAAGGCCGCCGGCCGCGCATCCTCTTCCTCGTCGTCGATCGGTACCTCGGAAGGGGTCGGTTCCGGCAAGGCCGACCGCTGCGAGGGAACCTCCACCGCGAAGTGGGTGATCACCTGCGGCTTGCCGTTGTCGGTCAGGCGAAAATCGTCTCTCGTCAGGTTGCCGACGGCCCGCCCCTTCCCGTCCCGCACCACGACCCGCACCTGGACCAGGTTGCGCTCCACCTGAATGCGGAACGAAGGGGCGGTTTCCTGCGAGATGATCTCAGACGTGCCCGGCTGTGCCGGGCCGCTCCCTGGGTCGCGGCCCCCTTGGGCAGAAGGCTGAGATGGAGATTCCGACGCCTTGCTATCCTCTTGGGCCGGAAAGGACTGGGCAAGAGTCTGGCCGAGATTTGAGAGAGTGAGCGCGCCCAGCAGGAGCGCGACGGTGCCGGGCCTTGACGCGTTGGGGATCAATCGATTCATGCCAGCCGGCCGGATTGCCGCCGGAAAGCGTTCCGCCACGCCCTACCCGGGTTTTTCCAGCCGCCACCCGTTTCGACCCTGAGCGCGTAGTATCCCGCCCGCTTCCCATGATGTCAAGGGAGCTTTTGCGCCTCATCTTGATTTGATCGCTTCAATCTGTAATGCTGCAAGCCTTCAGCTATCAGCAGTCAGCTTTCAGCGAGCGTGGATTCGCATTTCTTGCTGACAGCTGAGTGCTGATAGCTGATGGCTACTGACAACGGACAACTTCGTTCCCTCCGAGGAAACCGTGGCCTACAAAGACCTCCGCGAATTCATCGCCCGCCTCGAGCGGGAAGGCGAGCTGAAACGGATCTCGACCGCAGTCGACGTCGATCTCGAAATCACCGAAATCACCGACCGCGTCTCGAAAGCCGGCGGCCCGGCGCTGTTCTTCGAAAAGCCGCGCTCCGCGAAAGACGGCGTGACGTACTCCATGCCGCTGCTCATCAATATGCTCGGGTCGAAAAAGAGAATGGAGCTGGCACTGGAGGTCGGGTCACTCGAAGACGTGGCCCGCCGCATCGAAGACCTGCTGGAGATGAAGCCGCCGGAAGGTTTTCTGGAAAAGGTCCGGCTGCTGCCCAAGCTGGCCGAGCTGGGGTCTTTCTTCCCAAAGACCGTGAAGACAGGACCAGTCAAGCAGGTTATTGAAAGAGACGAGCTCTCGCTTTCGCGATTTCCCGTCATGAAGTGCTGGCCCGAGGACGGTGGGCGGTTCATTACCTTTCCGATCGTCATCACCCGCAGCCCGAAGAGCGGTCGCCGCAACGTGGGCTGCTACCGCATGCAGGTTTACGATGAGCGCACCACCGGCATGCACTGGCAGATCCACAAGGGAGGCGCCGAGCACTTCCGCTGGCTCGAACGTCAGGGGAAGGGCCGACGCATGGACGTCGCCGTCGCCATCGGCGCCGACCCGGTCACCATGCTCGCCGGTGTGCTGCCCCTGCCGGAGGAGGTGGACGAATTCCTCTTCGCCGGTTTCCTGCGGCAGGAGGCGGTCGAGCTGGTCAAGTGCGAGACGGTGGACCTGGAAGTTCCCGCCAACTCCGAGATCGTGCTCGAAGGCTACGTTGATCTCGACGACATTCGCGTCGAAGGGCCGTTTGGAGATCATACCGGCTACTATTCACTCGAAGACAAATTTCCGGCGTTTCACCTCACCTGCATCACGCGCCGCAAAGACCCCATTTACGTTTCCACCATCGTCGGCGCGCCGCCCATGGAAGATTACTGGATGGGCTACGCCGTCGAACGTCTGTTCCTCCCGCTCATGCGCAAGCAACTTCCCGAAGTCGTGGATATGCACATGCCCGCCGAAGGCATCTTTCACAACCTCATGATCGTCTCCATTCGCAAAAGCTATCCCGGCCACGCCCGCAAGGTGATGAACGCCATCTGGGGCTTGCCCGGCGCCATGTTCACGAAATGTATCGTCGTGGTGGACCACGACGTGGACGTCCACAACCTGCGCGAAGTCACCTGGAAAGCCTTCAATCACATCGACCCGGAGCGCGATATTCAATTTATGCTGGGCCCCGTGGACCAGCTCGAACACGCCTCGCGCCTGCCCAACTTCGGTTCCAAGATGGGAGTTGATGCCACGCGCAAATGGCCCAGCGAGGGTTTCACCCGCCCCTGGCCCGAGGAAATCCAAATGGACCCGGAAGTGAAGAAGAAGATCGACGCCCTGTGGCCCGAGCTCGGACTGGGTGCTAAGGACTAGGTGCAGGGCATTTGTAGGGGCGCACCGCGTGCGCCCATTTAGCGCCGGCCTTCAGGGCCGGCATTCGTTATCCAGGCCACTGCAGGTGGCCGTAGTCGTAGCGCAGACTTGTTCTCGAAGTTTGCGGCAGTAGTCGACGAAGCCAATTCAAGAGGCCCCGACTTCAAAGACAACTCTGTGCTACCTTGCTCTATCGCGGAGCATTACAAACGGAAAAGGAGTAGGAGGGCATCGATCGTGACTCACTCGAGACTTTCACGGCGTGCGCTATTGCGGGGCGCCGCGGCTGGCGTGGCTGCGGCTCCGACATACGCTCTCGGCGCCAGCTCGCAGAAGGAAAGCTCCGCGGGCAAAAGCAAGGGCGCCTTGGCCCGCATCGTTACGACTTGTCAGAACGGTGAGGGGCATTCCACCGTCGAAGGGAACCGCGACTACATGCTTGCCTTGTTCGACCGGGCGCTGAAGCAGAAGCCGGACTTGGTGTGCTTCCCCGAAGCTTTTACCGGCGTCGGCGTTCAGGACAAAACGCGTGCACAAGTCGCCGAACCCGTGCCGGGCCCGACGACCGACGCTTTCGCGTGGCGGGCGAAAGCGCATCGCTGTTACGTCATCTGTCCGATCCGGACGGTGCGGGAAGGGAAGCAGTGGAACTCCGCCGTGGTGCTGGATCGGTCGGGTCAGATCCTGGGAATCTACGACAAAGTGCATCCTGTGACCACGACGCCAGACTACACGGTTTTCGAGGACGGCGTCTTCCCCGGCGGCGAGCCTCCCGTATTGGACTTGGACTTCGGGAGGGTGGGGATTCAGATCTGCTTCGACGCGGGATTTCCCGAGACGTGGGCGGCGCTCGCCCGCAAGGGCGCCAAGGCGATCTTCTGGCCTTCAGCTTACCACGGCGGGTTCGCGTTACAGGCGTATGCCTACCTCCACCACTATTACGTCATCACCTCCGTGCGCACCGAGCATTCGCGCATCATTGATCCTTGCGGGCGGGTCGTGGCGGAGACGGACTCCCAGGTGAACTTTGTCGTCCGCGATCTCAACCTGGATTTCGTGGTGGCGCACTACGACTTCAACTATGCCATCCCTGACCGCCTGCTGGATGCCTACCCGGGACGCGTGCGGATCACCTCCTATGTGGAGGACGACCACTTCCTGGTGGAGCCTACCGACCCCGCGCTGACGACCGCCCAGTTGCAGGCGGAGTGGGGTTTCGAATCAACTTTTCAGTACCATGACCGGCATCGCGATGCCTATGCGGCCCTCCATGCCGGGCAGACGCCGCGGCCTCAAACGGCCGCCCACGGGAACAGGGAGCAATACGCGAAATGATGGGGCAGGACGGCGAACTCCATCAGGTGCTGCAGAGAGGACGCGGCGTTTGCGATCTTTGCGATCGCGTCGCGGCCTCGCCGTGGAACTCTGGCAGGGAAGGGCCCAAGAATGGAGCCCACGGCTGACCGCCTAAACCCGGCCCGCCTCAGCTAGAATGGGAGCCTAGCGGAGCCCGCGGGGCAGGCAATGGACATGCGCGCGGCAATCGATTGAGCCTTCCCGTCTCTCGGTGAGGCCTGGCATTTCTTCACAGCGTCGCTGCGATATGTGCGAGAGAAAGCGCTCAGGGCAGTCGTGGCGGACTACTCATAGTGCTTGCGGGAATCCGCGCGCTGCTGTTACTGGGCGGCGGTTTCATTCTGCGCATGCTCTGACCGGCCTTGCCAGAGGGCACGCTCGGTTCGCGCCGGCTCATTTGCAAGGCGGGCCGGCTGGATGAAAACCTGAAGCCGGCAAGCGATACCTAGCCTGTTGTTACGCAGGAGGTTAAGAGAATGAATCGAGTGCTCATTGGTCCTGCGACGATTCTGTTGACCGCGGGGTGTCTCATGGCTCAGACCGTGTCTAGGACTCGCGTCCTTTATGTCGGTGATTCGGGCGTCACACTTGGCGCGGTGAGCGCCGCGAGCAATTTCTCCTACGAGCAGCGCGGGGTGGTGATCGCAAACGCCGCCGAGAAGATCATTGACGCTTGGCGACGGAATCCCCGCTACGACGTCACCTACATGACGGGCTGGGATGCGCTGGCGAAGTTTCCGGAGACGCCCGAAGCGCTCCAGACCTTCGACGTGGTTATCCTGAGCGACGTGGACAGCGACTCGATCGTGCTCTATCCCCCGGAGCGATCGGCGCGCGCGCCCATGGGGCCGAACCGCCTCAAGTTGATTCGCGATTATGTTTGGAAGGGCGGGGCGCTCGCCATGATCGGGGGCTACGCGACGTTTGTGGGCCGACACAACGCCGGCAACTGGCACGGCACACCGGTCGAAGAAGCCTTGCCCGTTGACTGTCTCCCGGTGGATGACGACCGCATGGAAACGCCCGAAGGGGTGACGGTGGAGGTGCGCGATCCGCATCATCCCATCATGAGAGGCATCGAGTGGACGCCGAGCCCGATCTTCAACGGCTACAACCGGGTGGTGGCCAAGGGGCCGGCCAAGGTCCTCGCCACGCTGAAAGAGACCGGCGAGCCGCTCATCGTCGTCTGGACGTTCGGCAAGGGGCGCGCCATGGCCTTCACCTCGGACATCGCGCCCCACTGGGGCGCAGGCTTCCAGGAATGGAAATACTACGAGCAGTTCTGGAACCAGGCACTCGATTGGCTGGGGTCGCGGTAAAAGAATGGCGACGGGTGCCTAGGGGGTCGTCGATGCGCGAGCGGCCTCAGTGGTCTTGGGGGCGAAGTAGCCGGTGCGGGTGCGCACGGTAAGGCGGCCACGGCCGTGGGGAGGCGTGGCCTCCACGCGCACGACGCGGAACGTGCCATCCTTCCGGATATTCGTAGGGTAATAGGCCAGCGTGTATTGATTGCGGATGTCGCGCGCGATCTGCACGCAGGTCGCCTCCACTTCCTCCAGCGATTTGGGGAAGTAGGCCTCGCCGCCGCTGACCGCGGCGAGCTGCTCGAGGACCTTGCGGGCGCGGCGCGGGCCGCTGCCGCGCACCTTGAAGAGGCCGCCCGGCTCCGCCTCCCCCAGAAGGCCAATCGTGTAGACTAGTGTGTTGCCTTTCTGGAGGTTCGCCACCAGTTCTTCCATGGTGTAGCGGCTGGCGTTGTCCTCGCCGTCGGTGATGACCAGCAGCACCTTCTTGTCGCGGCCGGCGAGCTTCATGTGGTCGAGCGAGGCCTGAACGGCATCGCGCAGCGCCGTGCCGCCGCGCGAGTCGATCTTGTCGAGAGCGGCTTTCAACTCCTCGATGTTGCTGGCGAAATCGCCCGGGGTGTCCAGGTAATAGACGTCGTTGAAGTTGACGACAAAGACCTGGTCCTGGGGATTGGAGGTCTTGACGAAGGTCAGGGCGGCGGCGTTCACGGCGGCGCGCTTGTCCTTCATGCTGCCGCTGTCGTCGATGACAATGCCCAGCGTCACCGGAATATCCGCCTGGGAGAACACAGCGAGGTTCTGCGGCACCCCGTCTTCATAAACGCGGAAGTTCTCCTTGCGCAGGCCATTCACCTGGCGGCCCCTGCCGTCGAGCACGGTGGCGTGCAGCACCACCATGTTGACATCCACGGCGATGGTGTACTCACGGCTGCGCTGCGCGGCGCCGGCGGGCTGGCCCGTATCGGGGGGCGGGCTCTGGCCGAACGCCCAAAACGCCGGGCCGGCCAAACAAACCCAAGCGATCGCCGTGCGAACGCCGGAGTGCAGAATTGACCTACTGCGTGGGAGCATAGTATCCAGTGCGCGCGTAAACCTGCAGGGGGGGAAGGCCCTTGGGGGGATTCAACTTCACTCGAATCCGGCGCCAGCGGCCATCCCGCACGAGATTCGAAGGCTTGTAGCCGAGGACGTACTGATTGCGCAGCTCGATCGAGATCTTCTCCGTGATGTCCGGCAGCTCGTTGGCGTCCTCGACGCTGAACATGCGCCCCCCGGAGACCTCCGCCAACTCCGCCAGCAGGCTCGGGCCGCGGGCTTCTTCCGGGGTGCGGGCGCGGGCGGCCACCGGTTCGAAGATGCCCACCGTGTAGATCTGACAATCGGATTCCCGGACAGCCTTCTTCACATCGTTCTCCGTGTAGCGGCTGTGGTTGTCGCCGCCGTCGGAGATGACGAGCAGCGCCTTCCGGTTCGTGTTGGCTTTCTTCGCCTCACTCAGTCCCAGGTAGATGGCATCGAGCAGCGCCGTTTTGCCACGCGACCTGACGAAGAGCAGGCGATCCTGTATGTTTTCGTATTTGGAAGTGAAGCCCGCAATCAAATTCACCCGATCGCTGAAACTGATGAGCAAGAACTCGTCCTGCGGATTCGCGGTCTTGAAGAATTGCAAGGCGGCTTCCTTGGCCTTCTGGATCTTGTCTCCCATCGAGCCGCTGGAGTCGAAAATGAGCCCGACCGAAATCGGCGCGTCCTCGGTGGAGAAGGACACAATCTCCTGCTCGACTTTCTCGTCGTAGACCTGGAAGTTACCCCGCTCGAGCCCGGTCACGATGCGGTCATAGGGGTCCGTGACCGTGACGTTGACGACCACCAGGTTGACATCCACCTGGATGGGCGTGGCGTGGACCGGTTGCTGTCGGACCGTGACCTGCGCGGGGCTTTCCTTGTCGGCGAGAGGAGACGTCCGGGCGAGTTCGTCATCGGCGCTCGGTCCCCCCGCTACCAGGGCCGCGAAACAGGCCGAAACGGTTGCCGCCGCCCCCATCCACACCGCCCTGCGCTCGATGCGCGGCCTCATGAAGGTGGTCCTTCCGGTCTCGCAAGCCTTCCCGCCGAACGGTGGCCGAGACCCTCCCTCACGCTACTGATCCAGCGTCAGCCCGCCTTCATTCTAGCACAGAACACGGGTTGAAGCGCGCCGGTGTTTAGAGCGCCCCGGCAGATTGTTCGTAACCACGCGGGAAGCCGGAACGCGGCGCGGGCAGATAAAGGTTGACAGCGTTTTTGGCTTCGACTCATAATTGCCCGTACCGAGTCCTGCCGCGGGTAATTTTCTTCGGTACCGAGCCGAAATGCGGCGACGGCGGCGGCCGTCCGAAGCATTGAACAGCGCTTTATGAGGCCTATCCCGCAACACGGACCACTGAAACCAGGAGGCGTATGGGTGCCAAGTACATCTTCGTCACCGGGGGGGTAGTCAGTTCGCTGGGCAAAGGGATTGCCTCGGCGTCCATCGGCGCGCTGCTGGAGGCGCGGGGCCTCAAGGTCTCACTCCTCAAGTTCGACCCTTACCTCAACGTCGACCCTGGCACGATGAGTCCGTTCCAGCACGGGGAAGTCTTCGTCACCGATGACGGCGCTGAGACTGACCTTGACCTGGGCCATTACGAGCGCTTCACCCACGCCCGCATGCGGCGCGACAACAACTGCACCGCGGGGCGCATCTACGAGACGATCATTACCAAGGAGCGGCGGGGCGATTACCTGGGGAAGACGGTGCAGGTGATTCCCCACGTGACCAACGAGATCAAGGCCGCCATCCGCAAAGTGGCGACGGATGTGGATGTGGTCATCGTGGAAGTGGGCGGCACCGTCGGCGACATCGAATCGTTGCCGTTCCTGGAAGCCATCCGGCAAATGCGTCAGGAGCAGGGACGCGCCAACGCCGTCTTCGTCCACCTCACCCTGGTGCCGTTCATCGGCGCTTCCGGCGAGCTGAAGACCAAGCCCACGCAGCACTCGGTGAGGGAACTGCGCGAGATCGGTATTCAGCCCGATATTCTCCTCTGCCGGACCGACCGTTTCCTTTCGCCCGACCTCAAGGCCAAGATTGCCCTCTTCTGCAGCGTCCCGGAGGAAGCGGTCATCACCGCGAAGGATGTGGAGAGCATCTACGAAGTGCCCCTGGTCCTCGCTCGCGAGGGGCTCGACGCGCAGATTCTGCGTTGCCTCCAGCTCCCCATCGGCGAGCGGAACATGCAGGCCTGGACTGAGCTGGTCGAACGCATTCATCATCCGGCGGGGGAAGTCCACATCGGCATCGTCGGCAAGTACGTGGGATTTCAGGATTCCTACAAGAGCTTGAACGAGGCGCTCGCCCACGGCGGCATCGCCCACCGCGTGAAGGTCAACCTGATCTGGGTGGAGGCCGAAGGGCTGGAGGGCGACGGCTGGGAAGAGCAGTTGCGTGACCTGGATGCGATTCTGGTGCCGGGGGGATTCGGCAAGCGCGGCATCCCGGGCATGTTGCGCGGCATCGAGTACGCCCGCACCCGCAAGGTCCCTTATTTCGGAATCTGTCTGGGCATGCAATGCGCGGTGATAGAGTTCGCCCGCAACGTCTGCGGGCTGGCGCGAGCCGACAGTTCCGAGTTCGATCCCTCCACGCCCCACCGCGTCATCTACAAGCTCCGCGAGTTGCGCGGCATCGACGATTTGGGCGGAACCATGCGCCTGGGCGCGTGGCCCTGCCAGTTGAAGCAGGGCTCGTTTGCCTTGGCGGCTTACGGCTCGCAGGAAATCTCCGAGCGCCACCGGCACCGCTACGAGTTCAATCGCGAGTACGAAGAGGTGCTGGTGGCGCATGGCCTGGACATCACTGGCGTCACGCCGGATGGCACCTACGTCGAAATCGTGGAGATCCGTGACCATCCCTGGTTCCTGGGCTGCCAGTTCCATCCGGAATTCAAATCGCGCCCCCTCGAACCGCATCCGCTGTTCCGAGCCTTTATCGAGGCGGCCTTGCGGCACCGCCAGCAGCGGCGCGCCGCGCCCACGCCGGAAACCACCGCCGCCGTGGCCGCCTCGCAGACCAACTGAGAATTCGGATTTCCGATGGCAAAGGGGAAAGGCCAAAGGCAAATCTGAAATGAGTCTCCTGTCACCTGGCCGGAGAGCGACTCAAAGAAGATGACTGCCAGGAAATTCAACGAGCATCTTCTGCAATATGCTGTTCCGATGATCAAGGTGGTCGAGTCGCTACGGCGAACATTCACCGGTCGCCGGATCGGCGATCAGCTCTTGCGTTCGGGCATTTCCGTGGGTGCGCATGACGAGGAGGCCCAGGCGGCGGAATCGTGAGAGGATTCCGTTCACAAACGCCAAATCGCTCTCAAGGAGTTGCGAGAATCGAACCACGGGTTGCGCTGGCTCTCGCTGTCAGAGACAGCTTCCCCAGACCGATTGAGAGATCTGCTTGGCGAGTCAAAGCAATTGCCAGGGATGCTGTCCAGGGGAGTCGCGACCACGAAGAGTAAAGTCAAGCCGGACCGCTCTGAAACGTTGGAATCCAAAGGTGGCTGAGCAACGGAAGGCGACTACCAGCCTTCCGGTTGGAGCGGCCCCTTTGCCATTTGACTTTTGCCCTTTGCCATTTGAAAAATCTAGGGTATGAACCACGTCGTACGCATCGGAAACTTCACGGTGGGCGCCCACCAGCCGCTTTTCCTGATCGCGGGGCCGTGTGTGATCGAGAGCGAGCGCCACGCCTTCAAGATGGCGGCACGACTTTCGCGGGCGGCGCGCGAGCTTCGCATTCCCTACATCTTCAAAGCCTCCTTTGACAAAGCGAATCGCACTTCCGTGGACTCCTACCGCGGGCCCGGCCTGGTGCTGGGGCTGGAGATTCTGGGGGCGATCAGGAAGCAGTTTGACGTCCCCGTTCTGGCTGACGTGCACGAAGTTTCGCAGGTCGGCCCGGCCGCCGATGTCTGTGACGTCATCCAGATTCCCGCCTTCCTGTCGCGGCAGACCGACCTGCTGACCGAAGCGGGACGGTCCGGCGCCGTCGTGAACATCAAGAAAGGCCAGTTTCTGTCTCCCTGGGACATGCGCTACGCTGTCGAGAAGGTGGCGCGCACCGGCAACGACCGGATCCTGGTCACCGAGCGCGGGGCGTCGTTCGGGTACAACAATCTCGTCGTGGACATGCGAGGGCTGGCGGTGATGAAGGAGTTCGGCTACCCCGTGCTTCTCGATGTTACGCACTCGCTGCAATTGCCCGGAGGGCAGGGAACTCGCAGCGGCGGCCAGCCCGCGTATATTGAGCCGCTGGCGCGGGCCGGGGTCGCGGCCGGGGTGGATGGCCTGTTTATGGAAGTGCATGACAATCCCGCGCGCGCCCTTTCCGACGGTCCCAGTGCCCTGCCCCTTGGGCGCTTCAAACCGCTCATCCAGAGGCTTCGTGATCTCGGCAGTTTCGTTCGCGCGCTGGACTAGCCGTGCCGCGCCGCGTGTCCTGAGTTCGAAATTCAGCTCCATCCGGTATCCGGGACTCGGAACCTGCAAACCTCTCTAGCCCGGGCATCCGGCCCGCGCCCAGGGCCAATAAGATGCTGGAGCGGCGTCGCCTGATGCTCGGCGAGGAAGCGGTTCTTGGAGTTTCGGACGGCTTCCGCCCGGCCCGGTTGACGGCGGGCGAAGACTAGGGTAGGTTCGGGGGCAGGAACCGCGGCAAACGTCATGGGTTTCACCATCCACAGCCTGAAGATTCGCCAGCAGATCCTGCTGGTCACCCTGCCCCCGCTTTTTGTGCTCTTGTGCGCCGTTGCGCTGTTGTTCTACGCCTACTGGATGGCGCTCCACTCGAACCGCGCGACGCGCCGTTCCCTCGAAAGCATCGCGCAGGGCGAGCAGGTCCTGCGCCACGTCACCGAGCTGCACATGGGCGTACGGGGCTACCTCTTCACGCGCGATCGCGCCTTGCTCGCTCCGCATGAGGAGACCGCCCGGCGCATGCTGGGCGAGTTGGGAGACCTGCGGGAACTCGAGGCGGACAACCCCGCCCAGGTGGCGGAAATCGATGAAATCCAGCGCGCCGTGAATCGCTGGCAGACGGAGTGGGTGAATCCCACGATCAGCAACATCGATCGCGGCGCGGGGCTCGACGTGACGCGGGTCGCTGCGGACGGGGCCAAACGCCTGGGTCCCATTCGCAAGCGCATGTTGGACCTGCTGGACGCGGATCGCACCGAGCATCTGGCCACCCTGCGCGACGCCGAGCAACAGATGCGGCGCATGCTGGTCGTGGCGCTGGTCGTGGCGGCGCTGGTGGCCCTGGTAGTGGTCCTGGTGACACGCGAAGTCGCGGGGCTGCTCGAACAGCCGGTACGCCAGTTGATCGAAGCTTCCGAACGCGTCAGCCGCGGCGACTTTCAACTCACCTTGCCGCCCCACACCGACAACGAATTCGGGGTGCTTTCCCAAAGCTTCTCCCACATGACCGCCGCCCTGCGCCAGGAGCGGGAGGAACTGGCCGCGCTCAACCGCTTCTCGGAAGCGGTGACCCAATGCACCTCGGAGCAGGAAATCTACGAGCACATCCTCTACTCCTTGCGCGACCGCTTCCACCCGCGCCAGGTCATCATCTTCAAGCTCAACCAGGAGGAGAATTTCCTGGAAGCCGCGGCCACGCTGGTGCCCCTGCCGGAAGACGTGCGCGAGTGGCCGATTATTCCGGAGCCGCACAACTGCAAGGCCGTGCGCATGGGACGCCGGTTTCGCGTCAACGACGTCGCCGCCGAGCCGCTCTGTCCGTCCCGCTTTGTGCCGCCCGCGGAAGGCTCCTACTACTGCGGACCGCTGATCGCCGGCGGCCTCATCATCGGCGCGGTGCGCGTGGAAGGCCTGAAAGGGTTGTGGACCCCGGAGCGCGAAAGCCTGCTCGAAAGCTATCTGAGCGGGGCGGCCACCGCCCTGTCCAACTTGCGCCTGCTCGAAACCACCAAGGAGCAGGCCAACGTGGACGAGCTGACCGGCCTTTACAATCGCCGCTTCCTCGAGGAGTATGCGCGCAAGCTGATCGCCATGGCGCGGCGCAAGGAGCAGCCGCTGGGCGTCATCATGATGGACCTGGACCACTTCAAGGAATACAACGACGTCTACGGCCACGAGACCGGCGACCGCATCCTGCGCCACTTCGCCAAGACGGCCAGCCGCGCCATCCGCGAGGCGAACCTGGCCGCGCGATACGGGGGCGAGGAGTTCGTGGTGATGCTGCCCGAAACCGGCGCCCAGGCGTGCATGCTCGTGGCCGAGCGCATCCGCCATGCCGTCGAGCGCATGGTCGTTCCTTCGGGAACGGAAAAGCCCTTGCCGCGGGTCACCGTCAGCCTTGGCATCGCCATCTACCCCGAGCACGGCCAGGGACTGGAAGAAATCCTCCAGGCGGCCGACAAGGCGCTGTATGAATCCAAGCGCGCCGGCCGCAACCGCAGCACCATGTACGTCCCCCAGGAAGAGCCCGCGAGCTGATTCTCGCCTCCGGGATCTGCAATCCCCAGCCGCCAGCGCGGTGCCGCGCCCCCGCTCTGCCGCCATCATAGGCGCGGCCCCCTGTATCCTCCCCGGCTACGCTCCGAAGGATGGTTTCCCTCCCTGCCGGGCTAAAGCCCGCCGCGGCGGCGGGACGCTCCGGCCGGGTGCCATATCCTGTGCTATCATTGACTGTTTCCGAAACCGCCCCATGAGCCTCGAAACCGCGCGCAAGGTGCTCGAAATCGAAGCGAGGGCGCTCGCCGAGCTCCTTGACCGCCTCGACCAGGGCTTCGTGCACGCCGTCGAACTGCTCTATGCGTGCCAGGGGCGCGTCGTGGTGACGGGCATGGGGAAATCCGGCATCATCGCGCAGAAGATCTCCGCCACCTTTTCAAGTACCGGCACGCCCTCCTTCTTTCTGCATCCGGCGGAGGCCATTCACGGCGACCTCGGCCGCCTGGTGACCAACGACGTGGTGGTGGCGCTTTCCTACAGCGGCGAGACGGAGGAGATTCTGCGACTGCTCGACACCTTGAAGCGGCTGGCGATTCCGCTCATCACCCTCACGGGATCGCGCACCTCGACACTGGCGCTGGCCAGCGACGTGGTCATCGACGTGGGAATTCGCGAGGAGGCCTGCCCGCTCGGTCTGGCCCCCACGGCCTCCACGACGGCTATGCTCGCCATGGGCGACGCGCTCGCCATGGCCCTGCTTGAGAAGCGCGGCTTCAACGAAGAAGACTACGCGGCCTTGCACCCGGGCGGCGGGCTGGGCGTCAAGTTGAGGCGTGTGGAGAACGTGATGCACACCGGCGAGCAGATCCCGCGCGTGCGCCCGGCGACCACCATGCCGGATGTGATCTACGAGATGAGCAAGAAGGGTTTGGGACTGACAACCGTCGTGGAGGATAACGATCGGCTGGTGGGCTTTATTTCCGATGGCGACCTGCGGCGGTTCTTTCAGAGGGAGGCGAACCGCGCCCTCAGCCTCACCGCCGCCGATTGCATGACGCGCACGCCCACCACGATCGGGCGCAAGGAACTTGCCACCCAGGCCCTGAACATGATGGAAGCCCGAAAAATCACCGCCTTGCCGGTCGTGGACAGCGAGGGGAGATTGGAAGGGATCGTCCACATCCACGATCTGTGGCGGACGGAAATGTTTTGAATGCAGCTATCAGCCGTCAGTTATCAGCTTTCCGCCAACGATCGAACCTAAGCTCGCTGAAAGCTGACGGCTGAGAGCTGAGAGCTTCTTATGCCTCTCAACCGCAAAAAGCTCTTCGCCCGCGCGCGCCAGATCAAGCTGCTGCTTATGGATGTCGATGGCGTCCTGACCGACGGGCGCATCTACTACGTCCCCCATCCCAAAGGCGGGTTCTTGGAGACGAAGACGTTCAGCTCGCGCGACGGCCTGGGCATCCGCCTGGCGCACGCCGCGGGACTGAAGACGGGCATCATTACCGGCCGCGGCTCGCCCGTGATCGAGCACCGCGCGAAGGAATTGGGGATACACTTCCTTCAGCAGAATGCCCTCCACAAGATCGGACCGTATGAGAAGATTCGGCGCGCCGCCGGCTTGCGCGACGACGAGGTAGCCTACATCGGGGACGATATCGTGGACGTGCCTGTCCTGGAACGCGTGGGATTGGCCATCGGCGTCGGCAACGGCGACCCGCTGCTAAAACCTTTCGTCCATTTCTGGACGCGCAGCCCGGGTGGCCTCGGCGCCGTGCGCGAAGCCATCGACCTCATCCTGACGGCCCAGGGCACGCCCCCGTTGAAGGCTCTGCGACTTTTCCTCTCAGGCCTGTGACCACGGCCGCCTTCCATGGGAATCACCCAGGCCCCCGCTTTGTGCGGACCGGTTGCTCAATCACCAATCACAAATCCAAAATCACCAATCCTACCACCCGCCTCCTCCCCCGCCCCCGCCCCCACCTCCGGACGAGCCACCGCTCGAGCGCCTGCCCGAACGCGAGCCGGGCGGCGAGGCAGCGGAAGCGATGGCGCTCGAAAACGAACTTCCCAGCGAGGAAGCGAAGCCGCTCGCGCCCAGCGTGCGCCAACCGGTGCCGGAATACCAACCCGGCGAGTACGTGATGCCGCGCTGGGCGGCATGGGCGAGGACTTCGGTGAATTGTTCGGACCACGCCTGCTCGACCCCGAGCGCCAAGGCATAGGGCAAGTACCGCTCGAACAGTTCGGGCGTCCGCATCGGCGGATAGAGGATGTTCATGCGGTCCTGCTCGGTGGCGGCAAGGAACATCCTGAATCCTTCGATCTTGTCGAGGAGGGCGCGGCCGGCGCGGGTGGGGGCTTTGAGCAGGAGATGGAACAGGAAGTTGACGCCCGCGACGAGCAACAGGATGACGACCACCGCCGCCGAGGTCGCGACCCCCAGCATGACGATCCCAGCAATCTCTCCCGCGATGAAGGGCAGGGAAAAGAGCGTGAGGAACATGGCGCCTGCCGCGGAAATCACCCTTGGCC
>Ga0073934_10005748_pt1 | contig 18765 bp, 15 predicted proteins | sample LarsenN4metaG_FD_76834 | JGI IMG/M metagenome (GOLD analysis project Ga0073934, IMG submission 76834) | Hot spring sediment bacterial and archeal communities from British Columbia, Canada, to study Microbial Dark Matter (Phase II) - Larsen... ... | reverse complement strand
TACCACTCGTCCGTGAACGCATGGGCTTCCTCCGTGAATGACCGGTTTGCACAAGTCATTGTGTAGGACAGCCCTGCGTTCCTTTGAAGATCAGTTCAAGAAATCGGAACTACTGAGAATGGAATGTGCTGCGGCGACGGCGCGGTGCCCTGTAGAAAGTAATTGGCCTCCATCAGCCGGCGAATCATGCTCCAGTCCTTGTCGCGCTGGGTCTTCTTGGCGCGGATCAGGTCCGGGAGACAGAGCACGTCGACGGGCTCTCCATCCAAATCCATGGTGACGCGCGCTTCCCAAAGCTTGTGGAAGTCGGGAAGGCCGGGCAACCGCGTCATCACGTCGACGCGCATGCCCGGTGCGTCAGGATGGCGACATCGGAAGTGGACCGCCAAGCCCTCGTCGAGATACCGCTTTTCAAAGGGAGGGACGGCAATCGTTTCTGCCTGCAACTCGTCGAGCGCAGTTCGTAACCGTCCCAGGTTGGCTTCATCGCCCAGCAACACGAGATCCGTATCCCGGCTAAACTCCGCTCCCCCGTAGAGGATGCACGCCTGTCCGCCCATGAGCAGATAGCGCACGCCATTCGTTCGCATCGAAGAAAGGACTTTGCGAATCGGGTTCGGGGTCAAGCGAACCTCCCAACGCCAGATACGTCGCCCAGAGTTGCTCGGTGGCCCGCCAGCGCTCCTCTGGCGTCATCCGATACCACTCGGCCCATTCCTCGCCGACGAGTTCCTCGGCGGTGATCGCTTTCATCATATCACACCCCGCAATCGCGAAACCGTAAGCGTCGGACGCTGGCGGCTACGCGATTCACTTGCTCCAATCCAGCACCACTTTCCCGCACTCCCCGCTCAGCATCGCATCGAAGCCCTTTTGAAACTCAGAGTAATGGTAGCGGTGCGTGATCACCGGTTTGATGTCCAGGCCCGATTGCAACATCACCGTCATTTTGTACCACGTTTCGTACATCTCGCGGCCATAGATGCCCTTGATCGTCAACATGTTGAAGATGACGAGGTTCCAATCGATCGCCATCTCTTTTTCGGGGATGCCGAGCATGGCGATCTTGCCGCCGTGGGCCATGTTGGCGATCAGGCTGTTGAATGCTGCCGGGCTGCCGGACATTTCGAGGCCGACGTCGAAGCCCTCCTTCATGCCGAGCCGCTTCTGCACGTCGGCAAGGCTGGTTTCGCGGGGATCGACGGCAAGCGTGGCCCCCATCTTGCGGGCCAGTTCCAGGCGATACGGGTTGAGATCGGTGACGACCACAAACCGCGCACCGGCGTGCTTCACGACGGCGGCGGCCATGATGCCGATCGGTCCCGCCCCGGTAACCAGCACGTCTTCGCCCAGCACGTCGAACGACAGCGCCGTGTGTACCGCGTTGCCGAACGGATCAAAGATCGACGCGACGTCTTCGTCGATGTCCGGCGCATGATGCCAGACGTTGGTCATCGGCAGACTGATGTACTCCGCGAACGCGCCGGGACGGTTCACGCCCACGCCTTGCGTGTGGGCGCACAAATGCCGGCGGCCCGCGAGGCAATTCCGGCAGCGTCCGCACACCACATGCCCTTCGCCGCTGACGATTTCGCCACGATGAAAATCAACGACGTTCGAACCGACTTCGACGATCTCACCGACGAACTCGTGCCCCACCGCCATCGGCACGGGAATGGTCTTTTGTGCCCAGGCATCCCACTTGTAGATGTGCAGGTCGGTGCCGCAAATCCCGGTCTTGTGCACTTTGATCAGCACGTCGTTGATGCCGATCGTCGGCTTTGGAATCTCTTCCAGCCACAGGCCGGGTGCAGCGTGCTTTTTGACGAGGGCGTGCATGGTGAGTGGTGAGTAGTAAGTGGCGGTGGGCGAACCGAAGCCCACGTCGACCCAGCAGACTGGGTACCCCGACCCCGTGGGCGCTGCGGGAGTCCGTCCACAATCGCGGACGGTGCGGGCAATATGCTAGAACCCTGACATTCTCTTTGCAAGACACATTTCCAAAATATTGGACGCCGGCGTTTTACGTCCACCGCACCTGCGACTGCACGGGGTGGGTGTGCATGTCGGCCCGCTTCTCGATCGGCCAGGCCCGCAGCTCGTCCACCAGCTCCACCAGCCCGTTCACCGCAGCCTCGAAGATGAGCTTTCCCTTTTCGGCGGTCCCCTTGGTGGCGTCGCCGTGGACGCCGGTGCGCGTCCAGCGGCCCCAGTAATCGTTGAACCGCACGAAATAGTTCATCGTGCTGTCGCTGGACACGAACTTCCCCATGCGGTCGTCGTCTTTCACTGCCTTGTCCATCTGCACGCGGTCGCCGGCGAGGTGCAGGTACAGCGACGTCTCGAACTCGTCGGCATGGGCGATCACCGCCGACTCGCGGACTTTCTCGAATTCCTTCAGCAGGAACCAGAAGTAGGTCGTCGCGAAGCACAGCGACTGCGTTTCCAGCACGGTCTTGCGGGCCACGAGGTCGATCAGCGGCGCATTCGAGCCGTGCCCGTTGACGATCAGAATTTTTTGGAACCCGTGATACGCCACGCTCTTGGTGATGTTCAGACAGAACGCAATGAACACGTCCGGCTCGATGTGGATCGTCCCCGGAAAATCGATGTGGTGCAAATTCAGGCCATACGAGATCGGCGGCAACACCAGCACTTTATCGGGCACACGTCGCCCCACCTCGTGACAGACCGACTCGCACAGGAACACATCCACATCGATGGGGAGGTGATGCCCATGCTGCTCCGTCGAGCCGGTGGGCAGGATGATCAGCTTCTGCATCTCGATGGCCTCGTTCATCTCCGGCCAGGTGAGACGGTTGTAACGGTATTCAGTAGCGGCGCGGGACATAGAGATTCCTGATAAGTTGTGAGTCGTGTAGAACGCTAAGCCGCGGGCGGCTTGTCAGAGTAGTTGTTCAATCCCCACGCAGGCGATGAACTGTCCCTGCCGTACGCGCGCCCCCCACGCCGTGCCGACGACGATCCCCGTCACGGGAGCAGTCACCGGGCAGCCGGGTTCGTCGAGGCGGTCAAAGTCGTGCAGACGGCCGACGACATCGCCCTTCTGCACGCGCGCACCGCACGGCAGCACTTCTTCGTAATGGCCGTCGAACGGTGCGGGGACATAACAGTCGAAGTTCACGATGGCCGCACACTTTTGCGTGCCGGCCGCGTGATGGCCGATGGGGGCAATCTCCGCGCGGAGCTGACCGTACCGGATCGCGGCGGCGAAGACGCCCTGCCGGCCATAGGCCACGCCGTCCGCGTTCACCGCTTCACCCCAGCCGAGCTCGGTGCCCACGGTGATCTTGCCCAGTCGCTCGGCTTCGCTGGTGAGCAGCCCCGGCGTGCGGTTCTGGTAGACCATGACGAGCGGCACGCCGAACCATCGCGCGGTCTCGGCTGCTTCGCGGGCCTGCTCGGCGTCGTCGAGCGGATGAAAACTCGCACACAGGTCGAACCGGATCTGCTGCCCGCCGGAGTGCAAATCGAGCACGACATGCACGTGCGGCCAGATCGACTGTCGCACGAAATTGGCAATGCGATGCGTGATGCCCGCCAAGGCGGGCGTTGTTCCCGCGCCCTCGACGAACGCCCTGTTGAGGTTGACGCCGTCGGCGCCGACGGAGTCGCGCGTGCCGGTGCGAAAGGCCTCCGGGTTCAATACGGGGATGAGGATGATCCGTCCGGTGACCTGTCCCGCATCGATCTCGTGCAGCAGCCGCTTGAGCGCCGTGGGACCTTCGTATTCGTTCCCGTGCGTTGAGCCGAACGCCACCAGCCCGCGCCCCGGCCTGGCCTGCGGACCTACGAATACTGTGAGGGGAATGAGCTGCGCTCCCCACATGGTGTCGTGTTCCAGCGCGACCCAGTAATCGCGCCGGCCGGGCGTGTCGAAATCGAGATCGGCGGGTTGGACGATGAAGCGCGACATGAGTGTGGTCAATGAAGCCCCCGGGCTGCGTCCCGTGGGTTTGCCGTGACAACGTAGACCCACGGGACGCAGCCCGTGGGCTTCGCGACTCACTTGAACGCAATCCGCTCCGGACAGAACCGCTTCAACTTGTCGGCGTCAATCTCGATCCCCAATCCTGGCCTGGTTGGAATCGTCAAATGGCCGTGTTCGTCGATGTGGAACGGCTCCGTCGTCAACTCGTCGATGTACAGGCATGGCGTCAGGTACTCGACGTACCGCGCCACCGGGATGGCGGCAGAAAGTTGCAGGTCGGCCGCGAGACCCACCGCGGTATTCCAGCCGTGCGGCACCAGTTGCACGTTGTGATCGAATGCCATCCAGGCGATCCTACGAGATTCGCTCAGCCCGCCGTTCTTGGTGCAATCGGGCTGCACAATGTCGAACGCACGCTGCTCGATAAACGGCTGAAACGCCTGTCGGCGCGTGAGCACTTCGCCCCCCGCGATCGGCACCGGCGACGTCCGCGTCAGTTCGATGTAGCCCGCCAGGTCATCCGGCGGCAGCGGCTCTTCGAACCACGTGATGTCGTAGTTCGCCAGCATCGCCGCCGTGTTGCGGGCCCAGTTCGTGCCGTGCGGCCAGAGCTGCTCGCTGCCGCCCGCGTCGACCATCAGCTCGACGTGGTCGCCGACGGTCTTGCGGGCCGTGCGCACGAGAAGTTCGTCAAACTTGCGATTGCGCCTGCCGAAGGGTCGCCAACCCATTTTGATGGCCCTGAAGCCGCGCTCCACGACGCTTTCAAGGTTCCGTGCCAGCGCGTCCGGCTCGTCGAAGAGGATCGAGCCATACGGTTTAACCGTCGATCGATAGTTGCCCCCCAACAACCGCGACACCGGCTGCCCGCAGGCCTGGCCCATCAGATCCCACAGCGCGATGTCGATCCCGCTGATCGCGTGCTCCACCGCGCCCCCCCGGCCCTGCCAGAACGACGACTGCCGCAGCTTCTCCGACACGCGTTCCGGCTCGACCGCGGATTCCCCATTCAGCAGCGGCCAGAGCAATTCGACGGCCCCAGTGACCAGCTTGCCGGAAGTAAAGCAACTACCCCAACCGACGAGGCCGGACTCCGTCCGCACCGCCAGCAGCGTGTGCAGATTCTCCTGCGGCTCATGCCCCTGCGGCCAGCCGCCATCCACCGTGGCGCCGGTGAGCGGGCAGATTTCGACGGAGACGATGCGCATGGATTCGCCTTGTATTGGTTGACGATCATAGTTTAGCCGCGACCCGGAGGGGAGCGCTCCGCGTCCACTTCGGTTCGCACAGAGCGCTTCCCTCCGGGTCGCGGCTAAACGGTCACTCCCACCCCGGCGACACCTTCCCATCCGTCGACACAATCCACGGCGTCCAGGCCAGTGCCATGTGCGTCACGCTGATGTCGGCCTTTTTTGGCCGCACCTGCACTTCCTGGAACAGATCTTCGTCGGCGACCGATTCGCCCTGAATCTTGGCAGCTTCGGCGGCGAACTCCGCGTCCAGTTCGTGAAGCCGCTGCTGCAGCGACTCGACGTTCTCTTCCGCGCGGGCCACGTCCTGCCGTTCGGACAACGCACGTCCGGCGGAACGCACAGACGTGGCGGCCCGGCCGATGTTCGTCGCGCTCGCCAGCTTTCGCCCAAAGAGCGCACCAACCAGCGATGCGCCGAACTGCATCGCCGTGTTCACCGACTGCGTTGAGGCCTGCTGCTTCTCCTTCTCGACGCGCTGCTCGGCCTTGCGAATCTGTTCCTGCAGCGCGGCAATCTTCGGCGCATATTTCGCGCGGAGCTTTTCCATCTTCAGGTCGCGCTGCTCCTTCATCACCTGCGTGATGCGGATGCGGAATTCCCCCTCGTTCTCGCCGGCCCGCGAACTCTCCTTCAATGCCTTGCACTTGTAGAGCGCCAGCCGCTGCGTGCGATAGAGGTGGTCCTTAAGGGCGCTGGACAACTCACTGTAAGTCTTCGGCTTGGCCAACGCGGGGGGCAACGCGGCGAACCGGGCGCCGACTTCGGGCTTATCCTGGTGTTCCGGCGATTCGTCAACGTCCATGGCATCGTCCCACATCGTGGCCGAGACGCTTGTCACATGTGAGATCAGCAGCCACACGTCGCGCGATTCGTCCACGCCGGCCGTCTTGTTCTCGAAATGCACCCGCGCCGAGGCATACAGCCCCGGCCGGTATTGCAGGTGGTCGCTCCCCAGCAAGGCGGCACGTCGCGGCAGAAAGACCTCCCGCACATCCGGCGGCAACATGGGGTGGGACGCCTCTTCGCAGGCTACCGGCGAAACCGGCGTCGCCGCGGCGGAGGCGGTCGCTATCTTTCGCGCCGCCATCAGCGATTGGATCTGGTCTCGCGTTAACGGACCGCGCAGATAACAGAGCGCCCAGCGCGACTGAAACACCACCGGGGCATCGTCGTGGACGTTGTTCATCAGAAAGACGCGGTTGCTGAGGCCCGATAGAGTACGTTCGATCTGGCCGCGGTCGAATTGGACCCCCGCCGTTGTCGAAGCCCCTTCCAGCCCGTCGAGCACGCGGGCCTTGTCGCGCTCGGTCTGCAGACGGCCCAGAAACCACGTGCCGCAGTTCGACAGGCCCTTGTAATCGAGATCGACCGGATTCTGCGTGGCGAGCACGATTCCCACGCCGAACGCGCGGGCCTGCTTGAGCAGGGTGAGCATCGGTGTCTTGCACGGCGGGTTGGCGGTGGGCGGGAAGAAGCCGAATACTTCATCCATGTACAGAATGGCCCGCAAGCTCGACGTCCCCGGCTGTCGCCGCACCCACGCCAGCACTTCGTTGAGCAGGATGGTCACGAAGAACATCCGCTCGGCGTCGGTGAGGTGGGCGATCGACAGGATCGAAATCCGCGGCTTGCCCTCCGCCGTGTACAACAGCCGCTGCACGTCGAGCGGCTCCCCTTCCCGCCATACGGCAAAGCCCGGCGAGGCGAGCAGGCTGTTGAGCTGCATCGCGAACCCGAACCGCTCCTGGGCGGAAAAGAAGCTCTCCAAATCGAGCACGCCCAGCCGGTCGAATGGCGGCGACTGAATGCTGCGAATCAGCGTGCCGAGATCGAGGTTCGTCCCTTCGCGCCACGTGCGGTCGAGCAGGTTGGAGAGCAGGATGTGCTCGCGGCTTTGGAGGGGATCGGCGTCGATGCCGAGCAACGCCAGCAGTCCGGACGCGGCGGCCGTGACGCGTTCGCGCATCAGTTCGGAGTCTTGCCGCTGCTCGTCCGGCGGCGCCGAGAAGGAGCGCAGCACGGTGAGGGGCAAGCCGGCCTGGCTGCCAGGAGTGTAAATGGCGACGTCCACGGCGTTTTTCAATCGGGCCATGCGTTCGGGCCGCTGACCCCACTCACCCAGTCCGTCGCGCCAGGACTTCGCCGTCGCTTGGGCGAAGTCGTCGATGGTCATCCCGCGGCGTGTCGCTTCGGCCGGATCGATCCACGGACGAAAGTCGGCGGGCCTCAACTCAGGAAACGTCAGCAGCAGGTTCCCGAGATCCCCCTTAGGATCGATGCAGATTGCGGGGATGCCATCGATGGCGGCTTCTTCGAGCAGCGTCAGGCACAATCCGGTCTTGCCGCTGCCGGTCATGCCGACGCACACCGCGTGCGTGCACAGATCCTTCGAGTCGTACAGCAGCAGATCCTCGCGCGGCTGCCGCTGTTCGAGATCGTACGCACGACCGAGGTAAAACTTGCCGAGGAGTTCGTAGTCCTGCATTCACAGATTCCGTCAAGAGCCGGGGCGTGTCGCCCCGGTCTCTTCGTTTCAGAGACCGGGGCGACACGCCCCGGCTCTCACACCTCTCACGCCGGCACGGGGCCGCGCTGCCGCACCGAGAGGATGATCTCCTCGAACAGTCTTTGACATGCCTTCGGCGGCGACGAGGGATAGCCCCACCAATGTGCGCGACACTCTTCGGTCGCCGACACCGGGCAGCGCGTGGCCCGCAGGTAGCGGAGCACCAGCAACTCGCTCAGCGAGTCGGAACGGCCGGCGTAGCGCTGCTCGATGACATCGTCGCTACCGTGAATCGCGTCGCGAACCGCCGCCGATTCCATCAGGTGTACGGTGCGGATCAGTTCGACGCGGAGCCAGTCCTCATCGTGATCGATGCGGTCGGTGAGCAGCACCAGCGTGACGAAATCCTGAACTGCGTTCCAGAATGCCTGCCAGGCCTGCCGCGCCGCGATGACCCGCGACAGCTCGGCATCGGGCAGGTCGACCAACTCCCCCGGCGGCAGCCCCAGCTGCGACTCCACGAACGCGAGCTCATCGGGCTTCAGAACAGTCCAGTCCATCTCGCCGCACCTCAATTCCCGTGGGACAGATTCTGCGTGGCGACAAGATTACCATCCCATGGCGCGGGGAGCGACACCAATCGACAAGGCTAGGGGCGACACGCCCCGGTTCCTAGGGCGCGGCGAACTGCTGCTCGAACCGTGCGAGGTCAGCCAGGGCGACGTTGCCGCCGCACATCAGCAGGACCACTTTTTCTCCCGGCGACCAGGTGCCACGGTGCCGTTCCGCCGCGGCGAGGCAGCACGAGGCTGCCGGCTCGACGAGGTATTTGGTGCGCTCGAGGATGAGCTTCAGCGCGGCATAGGCCTGGGCGTCCTCCACGACAATGACCTCCTCCACCAACCGCTGCACCGTGGCGAGGGTGAACTCGCTCACCATCGGCGCACCCAGCGTGCGGGCAATCGAGGTCACATTGGGCAGTTCCACGAGACGTCCTGCAGCCAGACTGAGCGCCATGGCGTCGGCGCCGCGCGTCTCCACGCCGAACACGCGGACCTCGGGCGAGACCGCCTGGAGCGCCGTGGCAATGCCCGAGATGAGGCCTCCGCCGCCGATGCTCACGTACACCCGAGACACGTCCGGCAGGTCGTCGAGGATCTCCAACCCAATGGTCCCCTGCCCGGCGGCGATGTACGGGTCGTCGAAGGGATGCACCAGGGTCGCACCGGCCTCCACGCGGCGCCTGGTCTCCGCCATCGCCGCGGCAATGTTCTCGCAGAGAACAATCTCCGCGCCGTAGCCGCGAGTGGCATCGAGATAATTCCGCGGAGTGGATTGCGGCATGCAGATTGTTGCCTGGAGGCCCAAATGGCGGGCCGCGTACGCCGCGCCTTGCGCGTGGTTGCCGCCGCTGACCGCGACCACGCTGGCGGCGCGCTGTGCCTCGGTCAGCGACAGCATCTTGAAGAACGCCCCGCGCGGCTTGAACGAGCCGGTCTTCTGCAGGCATTCCAGCTTCAGATAGGCTTCAACGCCCAGATGCTCGCTCAACGTACGCGAGTGCACCAGCGGCGTGCGATGCACCAGTCCCTGGAGCTGGCGCCGCGCGCGACAGATCAATTCGAGGTTGAGCATCCGTCCCACCCGATGACGAAGTACCGCGGGGACATGCCGCCGCGGCTTCCGCTATCCTTCCGTCAGTTCAATGTCGCGCGGCCATTGAGCGTAGGCTTCCCAGTACGTTTTCTTGAGGGCGATCTCGTCGTCCTGGGCGGTGGGCTGCACGCGGCCGTTGACGTCCGTCGCCCGCGAAACCACTTGATGTTTACCTGGCGGCAGCGCGCCCAGGTCGATCGAGAAGAACGTCCAGCAGAACTTCGAGCGCGGCTCTTTGTCGAGCGCGGCCGGCCTCCATTCGCCGCCGTCGACCTGCACCTCGACCGACTTGATGTCGGTGCCGTCGCTCCACACCGCGCCGTACGCCTTGCACGGGATTTTGCCGTTCACCGCCGGCTTGCGCGTGATGCGGGCCACGATGGACTTCAGGTTCATCTTCGACACCGACGTTTCGACGTATTCAATGGTGTCGCCGCGACGCTCGCCGCGGACCGTCACGTAATCGCGGCCCATGAACCGCCCCACGTACCGTGTGTCGCGCAGCTCGATCCGCCGCAGCCACTTCACGTTGGCGATGCCGTACCATCCCGGCACGATCAGCCGCACGGGCGAGCCATTGCCCTGCGTGAGCGGCTCGCCGTTGCGTTCGTAGGCGAGGAGCGGATCGAGATTGACGGCGTGCTCGACGGTGAGACTTCGGCCGAACGGAACGTCGAACGTGAGTTCCCGCGGAGTCCCTTTGCGGAGCGTTTCCGAACTCTTGTCGTAACCGATGAACGCGACCTCGATGGCATTGGACTTGATGCCGCACTCCTTCAGCAGCGGCGCCAGCCGAGTGCCCGTCCATCGGCTATTGTACACGGCCCCCATGAACCCCTTCGAGGATCCGTTGCCCGAGCATTCGAGCGTCATCAGTTGGTCGGACCTGGGGCGGGCCTTCAACTCGTCCAACGTCAACGTTCGCGGCTTCTCGACGAGACCGGTGATCTCCAGCCGGTATTCGCCGGGATCCACCTTCGGCACGTTGTAGTGCGACACCGTGAATACCTGGTCCTGAGGCGTCAGCCAGGCATCGAGCGTTTCCCAATCGAGCATGCCGGGGCGGGCGCGGGGCATGTCGAGGAACGGCACCAGCGTTTCGGCCGGATCCTGGTCGGCGAACAGGAACTGGGGATGCGACAGATACGCCAGGACGGCGCCCGTGGAAAGGGCAGTCGTCTTCAGCGCATCGCGACGGGTGAGTGAGGAGTGGGGCATGGTGATCCTCCGCGTTTAGCCGCGACCCGCAGGGGAGCGCTCTGCGTGCGCCCGAGGTCGGTGAAGTGCGCTCCCCTGCGGATCGCGGCTAAACGTCAATCCTTGTTGTCCGGTGAAACGCGGATGTCGATCGTCTTCATCTCGCCGGCGGCGACGGTGACCGGTTGGCGCCACGACAGTCCGCCGGCGGGATGCACCAGTTCTAGCGTGTATTCGCCCGGAGGAACATCGTCGAAACGAAACTTTCCGTCCGCCGCGGTCACCGCGAAGAACGGGTGGTCGAACACAAACACCCAGGCCTGCATCTGGCTGTGGAGCGAACAGCCAATCTTCACCGGGTTCTTTGCGTTTCCCGCCCGGCGGAACGTCTGCACGTGCTCCGAGTCGCGGACGAGGCTGACATTGAGCGGCTCGACGCCGCCCAAGGCCATCACGTTGTGCAACAGCGGGTCGCTGTTCGTGAACCGCACCTGATCCCCGGCACGAATGGCGACCGTTTCGGGAACGAAGCGATAGTCCATCTGGTCCATTGTGACGGTCTGCGGCGTCGCGCGCGGACGGAAGTTCTTCAACCCCCGCTGCGACAGGCACACGACCGCCTCGGCCAGATAGCCGTGCTTCGCATCGGTCACGTAATAGCGGGCATACCGCCACGGCCGCTGCGAATCGGCCGTGTAGACAACCGTGCCGGAAACTGCCGCCCCGTTTGACGCCGCATCACCCGCGTGGACGAATGGCGCGGACGGCTGCAATTCCGCGCCACATAGCGCGATGAAACTCACAATTCCTTGAACCATCCGCCAATGCATCTGCGGTTTCCAACACGGGAAGATTGCCGTCGAATGCGTTGATAATACCGGATTGGCTGCCGCTGCAGAACCGTGGCGGGCGGATCGGAAACCAAGGCGCCGCCATCGCGAAATCGCGAATGTGCCTCGAGACCTCGGATTGACAGCGTCTGCCGGCGGAACATACATTCCTGCCCCTCTCCCCCTCACTCCAGTGGCGATTCCAGCGGTGTCCTCGCGCGGCAACCGGTTGACGTGGTGCGCATTGGCGGGCGCGTTCGGTTGCGTCACGCTGGTGTTCGGCTGCGCGCTGTTCACGCCGTCGGACACGTCGCCGGCGATCGAGACCCATCGCCCGCTGCTGCCGCCGCTGCGCGCTGCCGCCGGGGCGGTTCAACTCCAGGTCATTTTCGTCGAGCGGCCGGCAGAAGATCCCCTGGTGACGCAGTTGGTGTGGCAGGAAGTCGACGAAGTAGGCGTTGCCGCTCCTCCGTTGCGAGCGGTGTTGCACGAGAATGGCCTGCGCATCGGGCAGTGCGGCGCCAGCGTTCCCCCCGCGCTGCAGACGCTGCTCGGCTTCGTGACGGAAGTGTCGTCCACCGACACGGCGGCAATGAGCGGACGCCAATTGAGCCTGCTGTCGGGGCAGGATACCGAGGTCGTCGTGTGCGACTCGTTGGAAACGTGCACCGTGCGATACGTGCTCAACGCGCAAGAGGACGCGGTCGAGTTCCAGCACGCGCGCGGCCTGTTCCGCCTCCGGCCAGTGCGGCTGCAGGACGGTTGGGTGCGGTTGGAGTTCACACCGGAGATCCATCACGGCGAGTCGCGGATGCGGCACACCCCCACCGACGAAGGCTGGGCGCTGCGGGCCGGGCAGAAGGCCGACGTCCGCTATCAACTGAAGTTCCAGGTCACGCTGAACAGCGGCGAAATGGTGATCGTCGGTGCGTCCGACAGCCCGGCTGACACGCTGGGGCAGACGTTCTTTCGCCACGAGCAATCCGGCCGCATCAACCAGCGGCTGCTGGTGATCCGCGTGGCGGACGCCGGTCGCGACGACCCGTCGAGCGCGACCGATCCGTGAGGAAGACTCGAAGAGAAGACCCAGGGATTGCCATCCCTGGGCTTCCGGCGTCACTCCGGCAGCGGGGGGAGCCAGGAGCAGTAATACAGGGCGCGTGGCACGCTCGATTCAAGCAGCGATCGGACGGGATCGGAAGCCGACCTGGTCCGGGCTTCGCCCAGAAGGACATCGACGAGCGTCGTCTGGTGCTCGTAGGTTACAATGCGGACCTTGGTCAGTCCCAGTTGCTGTTTCAGCGCATCGAGCGCATCGTCCTCGAAGCCAATGCCATCGATCAGCCCGCTCGCGAGGGCATCCTTGGCCGTGTAGACCTGGCCCGTGGCAAGCGCCTTGATCTGGTCGGTGCCCAGGTTGTCGCGATTGGAATCGATGACTTCGACGAACTGCTCGAAGGATTGGCTGAGGATGTTCTCCCAGACTTTCCGTTCGCCTTCCGACAGCGGGCGAAAGGGGCTGAGGGCGTCCTTGAACTCGCCCGTCTTCAGTGGCTCGGATTCGACGCCGAACTTCTCCGCCAGCTTGCTGATGTCGTAGCGGGGAATAATCACGCCGATGGAGCCCGTCCACGTCGTCGGCTCGGCAAAGATTCTGGCCTTCGGGCCGGCGCCCATCGCAATGTAGTAGCCGCCCGATGCGGCCATCCGCTTCATCTGCACGAACACCGGTTTCTTTTCGCTGAGTTTTTTCAAGCGGTGATAGAGCTGGTGGCTGTCGGCCACGAAACCGCCGGGGCTGTCGACGGCCAACAGCACACCCTTCACCTCCTCGGCCTCTTCGGCGTGCTTGACCTGCTCGAGCCACCGTTCGGTGAAGGGGGGCATGATGGTGCCGCTCATCTTCAGCACCACAATTTTGTCGGTCGCCAGCTTGTCGCCGGAGTGATACTTCTCGATGGGCGGTTCGGTGTTGGAGTAGTACTCGTGAAACGCGGCGTAAAACCCCAGGTTAAAGAACAGCGAGATCACGAGCGCGGCGGCCAGGAGCCGGAAGCCCCACGAGCGCCATCCGCTGGGCTGGGTTTGGACCACAACGGTCGGCGCGGGTGAACGGCCGGGCTGGTCTGGCTCGAAAATTGGCGAGGCGGGCATGGCGGTCGTCCTGGAGGGTCGCTCGGCGGGCCGCGTGAAAGCAGCCTGGACTCATCGCCGCAACGGCATTCGAGTTACGCGACTCAGCGGCGAAACCTGTCAAACCTTGCGGATCGCAACGATTCTGCCGGCTATGCCTGCCGTGTGGCCCGCATGTTCCACACAACCGCAATTGCACGCAGATCCGTCACCGGGCATACAACTGCGCGAATCGTCACGACGATGAATGTAGCTGACTTGCGCGATCGACGCCACTGCCGGACCGGGGACCGCGCCGCATGGGACCGTCCCGGCGAAGGATGTCTGTGAACGTCAGACAGGGGAGTTCGATGATGAGCGGTTCTCGCAAACACGCTGTGCCCGCCTGGATGCTGAGCACGGCCGCCACCGCGGGCCTGTTCCTGGCGCCGGCGCTGCTTCAAGCCCAGACGCGCAGCAGCCAACCAGCCCAAGCGACGGCCGCCGCGCCTGCCGCGGGAGAGTCGTCAGTGCAGCAGGAATTGCGCCGACTGTACGCCGAGAGCGGCCGCGAGATGCCTGAAGTGCCGGCGAACGTCCAAATGCAGGCCCAAGCCATAACGGAGACGAACCCGTCAACGCCAGGCGCCGCGCCGCGAACGATTGCTGCCCCGCCGCCAAGCGCCCCAGCCAAGACCAATCCGGTGGTTGCCTTCCTCAAGAAATTGATTCCAGGCAGTCAACCATCACAAAAGACGGCTTCAGCCTCCAATACGCCGCCCAAACCCAGCGCGCCGACGGCGTTGCCGCCCAAGCCTGCACCGCCCACGCCTCGCTATGCGCCCTACGCGTCGCAGCCGCCACGACGGCTGCCCGCAATGGAATCGGTGGCGGCGGTCCCGCAACCGCATGCCGTTGTTCCCAATGCCGCTCCTGCTCCACAGCCGCCACTGATCGTGCCCGCGCCGCAGCCCGCGACCCTCGTTACGCCTCCGGTGACGTTGACCTCCCCGTCCATCACAGCGCCAGCGCAGCTCCGCTCGCCCAATGTCGAGCCAGTGCCCACGTCGGGCCCCGTGCTCGCCGCAAATGACGCGGCTTCCGACAAACCGTCCCTGGAACCAATAGAGAGCGAGCCACAGGATGCGCCGCTCGAAGAGTTCCCCGATCCATTCACCGAAGTGTCCGAATCGGAAGCTGACACGCAGCGCACGGCCACCGCGGCGTCTCCCTTCACCGACGCGATGCCGGAGGAACTCGCAACCGACGAGCAGTCGCCTGCGGGCGAGCCGTCGGTCGAAGCACCCGCGCTCTCCGTGCCCGAGGCACGCGTCATCGCCGCCCCGGATGCTCCAGTTTTGCCCGCGCTGCCCGACGAGTCGCAGCCTCCCCTCGAATTGCCGCCCGAATCGACGGCCAAATCCGCTCCCATCGCGACTCCCGAAGCCAACCCGCCCCGCACCGATGCCGCAACCGAGGCCAAAATGGCCAAGATTCGCGAGCGTGGAGGCATGAAGGGGCTAAAAGGCTTTTGCCCCGTCACACTCCGCGATCAGCGCGAGCTGCTCGACGCCCGTCCCGAGTTCCAGGCCAGCTTCCGGGGCCAGAAGTTCCACTTCGCATCGGAAGAGGCGAAGGCCAAGTTCGAGGCAGATCCCACCCGGTACGCGCCCGCGGCCTATGGGGCCGATATCGTGGTGCTGATTCGCGACAAGGATGTGGCGGAAGGCACGCTCGATTATGCCGCGTGGTTCAAAGGTCGGTTATTCCTGTTCGCCTCGGAAGAGACGTGCAATACATTCCTTGCCGACCCGGCGAAGTACGGTGCCGCCGCGGGACTGGAGTGACGCTTCGCTCGCGAACTGAAAAACAGAAGCCGAGGGGTTGCCACCCCTCGGCTTCGTGTCCATGAGGGCGATTGTGATTTACCGCGTTTCGGTCTCGGGCGTTGCCTCGGCCGTACTTGCAGGTTTCGTCGGCTTCACCGGAGCCGGGACGGCGGCGGTTTGCGTTGCGGGAGCGGGCTTCTTGGCCTGGTAGACCTTGATCACGTCGGCGGTGATATCCACGCCGGGATCGACCGACAGCAGGAAGCCTTCGTTCTTCGGGATCACCACGCTCAGGCCCTTTTCCGCGGCCACTTGCTGTGCCCACGGACGCACCTCGTTGCGGAACTGTGCCACCAGGTTCTGACGGTACTGCTCCAACTTCACCTGCGCCTCGCGACGGGCCTGCTGCAGCATGGCAACCGCCTTCTGGTCCATCGCGGCCAAGGTTTGCTGCTGCTCCTCGGTGGGGGACTCGCCGAACTCCGTCTTCTTGTCTTCAATTTGCTTGCGCAGGCTGACTAGGCCCTGCTGCAACTGCTGGTTGAGGGCGCTTTCGCGCGTCTTGAGGGCGTCATTGATTTCCATCGTGCGACCGCAGGTCTTGGCCATCAGGTCCAGATCGATCACCGCCAGACCCCCGCGTGCGGCTTGCTGTCCGCTCGGTTGCCAGCCGCAACCCGTCGCCAACATCGATCCGGCGACGAGCGCCACAAACAGACTGATTCGACGCATTCAACAGCTCCTTCTGGTTGGGATCTGGGGAGTGGACCGCTTCGGGTGGGGAACGTAGTCCATGCCCGGATTTCCGTCCAGACCGGTCATCCTGCCGGCGGCCCGGCCGGACGCTCTGTCAGCAGTTTTATCGCGGACATCGGCGGATGATGCCGATTGGGCGAGCCGAGTCGCGTCAGCGACCGGGTGAATTCTTGCGTCGCGACGAACGACACCCGGTCGCTGACGCGACTCGGCTCGCCTCCCCACTTTACGCCCGCTTCGCATGGAGTTACGCTGATGTTTATGAGTTCCCACGCCCACCACGCGTTTCCCCACTTCAACGCCCGAATGCGGGAAGGAGTGGTCGTTGCCGGACGGCGGAGCATGCTCAAGGCCAGTCTGGCGGGCATCGCCGGGCTGAGCCTGCCGCGATGGCTCACCGCGAAAGAAGCCGCGCCCGCCAATGCGCGGCGCAAGAGCGTCATTCTCCTCTGGATGACCGGCGGGCCGAGCCATATCGACACGCTCGACCCAAAGCCCGGCGCACCGAAGGAGATCCGCGGGCCGTTCGGCGTCATTCCCACTGCGCTGCCCGGTGTTCAAGTCTGCGAGTATCTGCCCCGATACGCCGCGCTGCTCGATCGACTCACGCTCATCCGATCGGTCGACTGCCGCCATTCCAACCACGAACCCAATATGGTGATGCAGACGGCCAACCTGGCCGCCGAGCCGCGCGAGAATCGCGAAGCCGACAAGTACCCCGCGTTGGCGTCGATCGTCGCGAAGCATCGCCGTCACGAGTCGCGCGACTTGCCCCCGTATGTGGCGCTGAACATGAAGTCCCGCAGCCATCTCGCGTGGGGCGGCTACCTCGGCAAGAGCTACGACCCGTTCGTTGCCAACGACGTCGGCAAGCTGTTCCAACTGCCGGAGAGCCTGACCTCCGAGCGGCTCTACACGCGCAAGGCGTTGTACGAGCAGTTCGACCGCATGCGGCGTGACCTCGATCTGGGCGGCTCAATGGAGGCCGCCGATTGCTACATGCAACAGGCCGTCGACATGGTGTTGGGTGACACCGCGCGGCGGGCCTTCGATCTGACGCGGGAACCGGAATCAGTCCGGCAGCGATACGGGTCGCACGAGTGGTCGCAACAGGCGCTGTTGGCCCGGCGACTGGTCGAAGCCGGTGTGAGCTTCGTGACCATCGACCTCAGCAATCACGGCGCCTCGGGCACGTGGGACACTCACGGCGACAACATCCCGCCCTACGGCGGCATCTGGAACGGTTTGCGGCCGCTGTTGCCGGTGTTCGACCACCTGTATTCGACAATGATCACCGACCTCAGCGAGCGCGGCCTGCTCGACGACGTGCTGGTGCTCGCGATGGGCGAGTTTGGCCGCACGCCCCAGATTGGCACGCAAGGCAGCACCGACGGCCGCAACCACTGGCCCGTGGTGATGTCGATGACCATCGCCGGCGGCGGCCTGAAGCACGGCCAGGTGATCGGCGCCACCGAACGCGACGCCGGTCAAATCAAGGAACGCCCCGTCACGCCGGGCGATCTCGCGGCGACCATCTTCCGCCACATGGGAGTGCCGCTCGATGTGACGTACCTGGACAACCGCGGCCGCCCGCGCAACGTCATCGAACGCGGCGCGCCGATTGGCGAGTTGTTCTGATCAACAAGCACTTTTCTATCGAATCGCGAAGCCGCAAGCGATCGACGCTTGCGGCTTCGCGATTCGTGACGAGGAACAGACTCCATGTCCGATTTGCATTGTCGTTGGGGCATCCTGGGGACTGCGAACATTGCCCGCAAGAACTGGGGAGCGATCCAACGTTCGGGCAACGGCGTCGTCACCGCTGTTGCCAGCCGCAGCCGCGAGCGGAGCCGGCAGTTCGTCGCCGAATGCCAGGCCGATGTGCCGTTTGCGGCGGTGCCCCAGGCCTGCGGCAGCTATGAAGAGCTGTTATCCCGGGCCGACGTGGATGCGGTATACATCCCGCTCCCCACCGGCTTGCGAAAAGAATGGGTGATTCGCGCGGCGGAGGCCGGAAAGCACGTGGTGGTTGAGAAGCCGGTGGGCGTCACCGCGAGCGACGTTCGCGACATGCTCGTCGCGTGCCGCAAGCACAACGTCCAGTTCATGGACGGCGTGATGTTCATGCACAGCCGGCGACTTCAAACGCTGCGCGATGTGCTCGACGACGGCGAATCGGTCGGCCGCATCCGCCGCCTGGCTTCACAGTTCAGCTTTCGCGGCCCGCAGGAATTTCTCGATCACAACATCCGCGTCAACAGCGACCTGGAGCCGCTCGGATGCCTCGGCGATTTGGGTTGGTACAACATTCGGTTCACGCTGTGGGCATTGCGATATCGGATGCCGCTGCACGTCTCGGCCCGCACCCTCGCCGAGGCCGGCCGTGCCGACAGCCCTGCCAAAGTGCCGCTCGAATTCTCCGCCGAGCTGTTCTTCCCCGACGACGTGTCGGCGACATTTTATTGTTCGTTTCAGACAACGAACCAGCAATGGGCGCACATCAGCGGTGACAGCGGGTTCGTGTTCCTCCCCGACTTCGTGCTGCCGTACTATGGCTGCGAAGTGGCATTTCAGGCCACGCACGCCGTGTTTCACCAGCAGGTATGCCGCTTCGACATGCAGGAGCACACGCAGCGTTACGCCGTCTCCGAATACAGCAACGGCCACCCCACCG
>Ga0073934_10005747_pt1 | contig 18767 bp, 18 predicted proteins | sample LarsenN4metaG_FD_76834 | JGI IMG/M metagenome (GOLD analysis project Ga0073934, IMG submission 76834) | Hot spring sediment bacterial and archeal communities from British Columbia, Canada, to study Microbial Dark Matter (Phase II) - Larsen... ... | reverse complement strand
TCATCCAGCGCCGGCAGATCGGTCCCCATCGACGGCGTGAAATTCACGTACGGGCAACGGCAGCGAAACGCGGCGAGGGCATACAGCGTGCTCGCAGGCAACGGGCAGGCCGCGTTCGTGTCCAACTGCTGTTGAATCTCTGCCAATGACAGCCGTTTGACGGCGTCGTCCACGGGCGGCTCGGTGGAGGACACGTTGACGACGATCACCGTCGCCAGATCGTTCCGCGTGCGGAACTGTTCGATGTCCCTGGCCAGCCGCGTCACCGCCTGCCCGGCGGATTCGCCCCGATGAGACAGCGCTTTCGATCCGGCGAGCCCTTCGATCGTCGGCCCGACGCCGTGCAGCGTTCCCGGCTGGATCCGCTGGTCGATGGCCTGGAATTCGTCTCCCAAGGTTGTCAGCCACACCTCCGGGAAAACGTGCGACTGCTCGTGCAACTGGCGGGCCTCGACGGCGTAACTGGTCTCGCGGATTTCGTGTCCGCCGATCACCAGGTCGTCCCAGCCGACCAGGTCCAGTTCGGAGAACGGCGGCTTCGTGGAGACCAGTCCGGTCGTGTCGCTCATCCCCCGCCGGAGCGCCAACAGTCCGGTGACGACCGTCGTCGCCACCCCTCCCCAGGCGCCCACCAGCCAGACGCCAATCTTGCGTGACCCCATGAATGCGGCTCGTGCTCTTGTGTTGTCGATTCGTACAGAGATTCCTGCCAAACATGCACTTTACTCGATGAATGGGCCCGCCGCGAGGGAACGGGAAACCAGCCGGGGAGCGTGGGGGAGGGGGAGCCGGGGAGAGTGGGAGCTTGAAAGAAAAGATCTTGAGTGATTCTTTGCTCGCATTCTCCCCGTCTCGCCGGCTTTCTTCCCCATCGTGGCCCGTTCGCGCTACAATCTGCGACCATGTCGCGCTCGCCGCTGCTGCGAATGACCTCCGCCGGCCTGTATTGCGAGGCCGGCGGGTTTCACGTCGACCCCTGTGAGGCGGTCGCCAAGGCGGTCATCACCCACGGCCATGCCGACCATCTGACTCGCGGATGCCGGCAGTACCTCACCGCCCGGCAGGGGCGGGACGTTGTCGCCGGGCGGCTTGGTCCGACGGCGAACCTGGCGACCCTGGCATACGGCGAGACGCTGACGCTTGGCGGCACGACGGTGTCACTGCATCCGGCGGGGCACATTCTGGGGTCCGCGCAGGTTCGCATCGAGCACCGGGGCGAGGTCTGGGTGGTGACGGGGGACTACAAGACAACGGCTGATGCCATCTGCACGCCGTTCGAGCCGGTCCGCTGTCATACGCTGATCACGGAATCCACGTTTGGGCATCCGTTCTTCGTCTGGCCGCAGGTTGCCGGCGTGCTCGCCGACCTGCACGGCTGGTGGCGTGCCAATCAGGCCGAGGGGAAGGCGAGTTTTCTGTACGTGTACGCCCTCGGGAAGGCGCAGCGCGTGCTCGCGGCGCTGGATCCCTCCACGGGGCCGATCTACGCTCACCCCGACATCGCCGCGATCAATCACATCTACGCCCGGCAGGGCGCCGTGTTTCCGGCGCATGGCGAATTGCGGGATGACCGCCTGGCCGCCGATTGGCCGCAAGCGCTGCTGCTGTTGCCGCCGTCGGCCCGCTGGCGGCAGCCGTGTCCGTTTCACGGTCACTATGCGACGGGGTTCGTGTCGGGCTGGATGCTGATGTCCGACGGCGCGCACCGTCGCCGCGTGCAACGGGGGTTCGCGCTGTCCGATCACGCCGACCATGCGGAGATTCTGGCGACCGTGGCGGCGACGGGAGCCGAGCGGATCGGCGTGATGCACGGCCATGTGGACGTGCTGGTGGCCGACCTGCTGGAGCGCGGCCGCGAGGCGTTTCCCTTCCGCAGTCCGCGGTGCAAGGACCCTCCGGCGGTGGCGCCGGCGCGCGAAGCGCACGCTGGGGACTGACGCCCACGGGTTGCAACCCGTGGGTGAAGCGCCCTGCGTGTCCGCTGATCGTGCCTGTCCTCGCCGCGTCCTGTTCTGGTATCCTCCGCAACACTCGAACTTGTTCGCATCACGGAACCGCAACCGCCATGAACGACGAGACGCTGCAGCGCATTCAGCAGGTTTACGGTGTCGAAAACTGGTCGGCCGGTTACTTCGACGTGAATACGCTGGGGCACGTCATGGCCCGTCCGGCGGCGGGGGATCCACGGTCCGTCGACCTCAAGGAACTGGTCGACGACCTGGTGCAGAAGCGGAAGCTGCAGACGCCGTTGCTGCTCCGCTTCCCGCAGATTCTGACCAGCCAGATCCGCAAGCTCAGCCAGTCGTACGCACGGGCCATTGACGAGTTCGGTTTCACTGGCCGGCATTTCCCCGTGTTTCCGATGAAGGTTAATCCCCGCCGCGAGGTCGTGGAGGAGTTATTGCGCGACAGCGCCCGCTGCCGGGTGGGAATCGAATGCGGCTCCAAGGCGGAACTGTACGCCGCCCTCGCGCTCGACCAGACGCCGGAGTCGCTGCTGATCTGCAACGGCTTCAAGGACGAGGCGTTCATCCGGCTGGCGTGTCTGGGCGTGCAGGCCGGCAAGCGGGTGGTGGTCGTCGTCGAGAAGCTGAACGAGCTGAAGATGCTGCTCCGGCAGCATCAGAAGACCGGCATCGCCCCGTGGATCGGATTGCGGGCCAAGCTGTACTCCCGCGGGTCGGGCAAGTGGGCCTCGTCCGGCGGCGAGGCGGCGAAGTTCGGCCTCACCACGTCCGAACTCCTGCAGTGCGTAAGGCTGCTCCGGGAGGCCAAGCTCGACGGCCAGTTCAAGCTGCTGCATTCGCACATCGGCTCGCAGATCACCGACATCAAGCGGGTCAAGAACGCCATGAAGGAGGCCGCCCGCGTGTACGCCAAGCTGCGGCTGATGGGGGCCGACATTGAGTACCTGGACATCGGCGGCGGACTCGGCGTCGATTACGACGGTTCCAAGACCCGCACCGAATCGTCGATGAACTACACCGTGCAGGAGTTCGCCAACGACGTGGTGTATGTCATCCGCAACGTCTGCGACGAGGAGCACGTCCCGCACCCGCACCTCGTCACCGAAAGCGGCCGGATGATGACGGCGTACCACGCGGTGCTGGTCGCCTCCATCCGGGACGAGATCGAAACCTTCGCCGAGGACGAGCCCGAAGTCACCGTCGACGCCGACGACCCGCAGGTCATCAGCGAGCTGAAAAGTCTGTTTGACGGCATCAACGGCAAGAACTACGTCGAGTTCTATCACGACGCGCTCGAGCACAAGGACGAACTGCATACGCAGTTCAACCTGGGACTCATCAGCCTGGAAGACCGGGCCAAGGGGGAAGTGCTGTTCTGGGAAACGTGCGCGCGGGCGCTGCGGGAGTCGGAAACGGAGAAGTTTCCCGACGAGGAGTTCGAGCGGCTGAAACAGATTCTGGCGGCGAAGTATCTGTGCAACTTCTCGCTGTTCCGCTCGGCCCCGGACAGTTGGGCGATCCGGCAACTGTTCCCGATCGTCCCTTTGCATCGGCTGGACGAGCCGCTCGCGGACTTTGCGACGTTCGTGGACGTGACTTGCGATTCCGACGGGAAGATCGACGACTTCGTCGACCTCAAGGACGAGCGGAAGACGCTCAACCTGCCGCAGTGGAACGAGTCCGAGCCGTACTATTTGGGCATTTTTCTGGTCGGCGCGTACCAGGAGGTGATGGGCAGCTTTCACAACCTGTTCGGTCTGCCGAACGAGGCCCACGTCGTGATCGACGAGGCGGGGCGATACCACGTCACCAAGTTGGTGACCGGCAGCCGGATCGCCGAGATGCTGCAGTTTGCGCGGTACGACCAGAACCAGTTGGTGGAATCGTTTCGCCGCCGGTTGCTGACCCAGGCGGAAGCCGGCCGCCTGACCCCCGAAGCCGCCGCCCACCTGGCCGGCGAATACGACCGCGCGGCGGGGGGGATGACGTATCTGGAAGGGTGACAGGCGTTGACAGCCACGGCTTAGGGCCGGCAGGATGATGGTAGTCACCGCCGGAGGACGATAGGCGATTCTCAATCATGTCCGCTTTGCAGCACGTCGAAAACCTGTTGCCGACACTGTCGCGCGCTGAAAAGCTGCAACTGCTGCAAACCGTCGTGCGCGATCTGGGAGACGATTTCCCCGGCATCGAGAGTCGCCCGGGCGTGTGCGGTGGCGAGCCGTGCATCGTACGGACCCGGATTCCGGTCTGGCTGCTCGAACAGGCCCGTCGGCTGGGCGCCACCGACGCAGAACTGCTGCAGGCTTATCCCACCTTGCGGGCCGAGGACTTGTCCCAGGCATGGGCCTACGTGCGAGTGCATCGTGACGCGATCGATCAGCAGATCCGTGACAACGAGGACGACTAGCGGTGGCCCGAATGTACTCGAACGAGAACTTCCCGCTGCCGGTTGTCGTCGAGCTGCGCCGCCTGGGACACGACGTCCTCACGGTGCTGGAGGCCGGGAGAGTTGACCAGACAATTCCTGACGACGAGGTGCTCTCGTTTGCCGTGCAGCAGGACCGCGCCGTGCTCACGATGAATCGCAGACACTTTATCCGCCTGCACAGTCAGCAACCGCAGCACGCCGGCATAATCGTCTGCACGTTTGATCGGAACTTTCTGGGATTGGCCGCACGGATCAACGCCGTCATTCAGACAGAGGGAGACATTGCTGGCAAGTTGCTGCGGGTTCATCGAATGTCCTGATTGGCACTTCTCATCGCAGTCAAGCGAATGTGAGCCTGGATGAACGCAGCAATTGGACCTTGAAATCATGGACCCCAACCCCTTCGCCGCGTTGTCGCTAATCGTCGCGCCGGCAATTCTGACGAATGCGTCGTCGGTGCTGGTGCTGAGCACCGCCAACCGGCTGGCCCGGGCGGTGGACCGGGCGCGGGAATTGTCCCAGCAGCTGGAAGCCACCAGCGACTATCACTCCGAACAGGCGCAGCGGCGGCTGCACGAACTGAAGCTGTCCGAGCAGCGGACGCTGTTGCTGCTGCACGGCATGCGGAGCTTCTACATCGCGCTGGGGGGCTTCGCGTCGGCGGCCCTCGTGTCGCTGTTGGGAGCGGTGGTGGCCCCGACCGAACTGGCCATCATTGTGCTGCCGCTGGAAGTGCTGGCGGTCGGCGTCGGCATCCTGGCCGTCGCCGCGCTGGTCCTGGGTTCCGTGCGGCTGCTGCAGGAAACGCGGATCGCCGTGGACATCGTCACCGCCCGCGTCTCGGCCGTGCAGTCGCGGGCGGGGTCGTGAGTTGCGGGGCGATTCGTGGTACAACATCGCGATCCTGTCCCGAATGGAAGCACCACCATGCCACCCGTCAGCCGCCGCCGTTTCCTCCAATCCTCCGCCGCCATCCTGGCCGCCGCGCACGCCTGGCCGGTGGGGCAGCTCTTCGCCCAGCAGGACCGCACGCTGGTCAGCCCCGGCGAACGGCCGCCGCGGGCGGAAGGCGTCGTCGTCGAGAACCCGCGGCTGCGCGTGCCGGTGAGCCTCATCATCGACGACTCCACCTGCCTGGTGAACCTGGCCCACTACGCGATTCCGCAGTTCGCGCAGGTGTTTCCGGACAACTACAGGCAGCCGTGGAAGACGCTGCCGCGCGAGATTCCGGACGCCTTCGTGGCGAAGTTTGCCGGCTGGTGTCACGAGCACGGCGTGAAGGGGAAATACAGCATCGTCCCCTATCCGGCGTGCGTCGGCTGGCTGGACCGCGATCTGCCGGGCTGGTCGAAGCAGGAGCTCGATGCCAGCCTGCAACTGGTCCGCGACGTGATCCTGCCCGACTGGGACATTCACCCGGAGATGGTCAGCCACACGTTCGTCATCGACACCAAAACCGGCCGGCCGTACCCCGAGAAGACCGAATGGTTCATGGAGAACTGGCGGTGGACCGACGGCAAGTCGGTGGACCAGCTCACCGATTACCTGAGCTATGCGCTGCGGATTCTGAAGAACGTCGGCCTGCCGTGCGAGGGGGTCACCACGCCCGGCGGGTTCGGCAACCGCGTGCTGCCCGAGCTGTCGCAGGCCAATCTGCAGGCCGTGCGGGACGTGTACGGCGCCGAGATTCCGCATTACTTCCGGCACCTGTTCACCGACGACCGCAGCGTGGCCCCGCGGGTGGAGTATGCGGCGGGGTTGGATACCGATCATCCGAAATGTTCCGTGTCGATCATCGGCTGCACGGGGGACTGGTTCGGCGGCTGGGACGGGCTGGTCATCGGCCGCGTGGACCAGTTCATCACCGAAGACCTGAAGGGAGGCCGGTTGCCGCAGGTGATCGACAAGGGGGAGCCGGCGATCCTCGTCTGTCACTGGCCGGGCATCTACTGCAACGGCGATGAGACCGGTTTCAACATCTTCCAGGAGGTGGTCGCGCGGTTGCATCGGGCCTACGACCATCTGCAGTGGATGAAGCTCAGCGAGATCGCCCGCTACTGGGCGGCGAAGGAGCTGACGGCGACGAAAATCATCGACGGCGGCGTCGAACTGCGGGCGCCGTTTGCCGCGCCGCAGTTCACGGTGCGAGTGAAGAATGCGACGGCGGGCCGCGTCGCCGTGCGCAATCCGGAAGCGAAGTCACAACCGCTGCAGCGGGTCGACTCCCGTCCCAGGCTGACATCGGGAACGTACCTCGTCGATGGGCGCGACGTCGTGGCGTGCTTCGACCTTGCCAAGGGGCTCACGCAACTCAGCGGCGTCGGCTAGTTCGCGGCGGTTCGGTTTCCTCGACCGGGGACTCATGTCACAATGACCATCAGGTCCACGATTGTGACTGAGCGCGTTTCGGAGTTCCCCCACGAATGAGCGTGCCTGCCGAGTCGGCTGCCGCGGCCGCGATGTCCGGCCGGCTCGTGCGGCGGGTGTGGCGCGCTCCGCAGGCAGACCGGACGGCAGTGATTGTCCCGCCGTGGCCGGACGCCGCCAGCCTGGCCACCGTCACTGCCGGCCGGTTTGCCGATCTCGCCGGGGAGGTGCAGGGGAAATCTTGGGTCGACTTGCGGACCTGGACGCGGTCGTCCTGTCTGGCCGCAGCTCGCGCATATCTGGGCGAGCTGGGCTTTGTGGTCGAGGCTGCGGACCAGTCCGGTCCCGTCATCGTCGGCGGCCATCAGCCGGAGTTGTTTCATCCCGGCGTGTGGGCCAAAAACTTTGCCGCGCATGCGCTGGCACAGCGGACCGGCGGCATTGGCGTGCAGTTGATCGTCGACAACGACACCTTGCCGCGGTCGGCCCTCCGTGTTCCTGCGGGTGATGCCCGTCAACCGCATGGGCACTGGCTGCCGTTTGACGATCCCCAACCCGCGCAACCCTGGGAGGAAGTCCGCGTCGCCAACCGGTCGCGGTTCGCCTCGTTTGCGGATCGCGTGAGGGAGGCCCTTCAGCCCTGGGGAGTGCAGCCGGTCCTGCCCGATGTCTGGCCGGCAGCGCGGCGCGCGGCGGAGCAGGGACTGCGTCTGGCCGATTGCCTGACTGCCGCCCGTGTCGCTGCTGAACGTGCCTGGCAGGCCGGCAATCTGGAGTTGCCGCTGTCGTGGTTGTGCCGGCAGCCGCCGTTTCTGTGGTTTGCATCGGCGATCCTCGCGCGGGCCGACGAATTCGCCCGGCAACACAACGCCGTGCTGGGTGAGTATCGCCGGCTGAACCGGGTCCGCAGCCGGTCGCACCCCGTGCCCGAGCTGGCCAGCGAAGCCGGGTGGACCGAGGCGCCGTTCTGGATCTGGCGGTCCGGCGACACGCGACGCGAACGGTTGTTCGTGCAGCGCTCCGGCAGCGAGATCCGTCTGCGTGGGCAGGGGGAGGTCCTTCTGCAAGTCCCGTTGACGGCCGAACGCAGCGCCGAGTCCGCCGTCGAGGCGCTGAGCACGTTGGCGACGAACGGCTGGCGATTGCGGACCCGGGCGCTGACCACCACGCTGTTCGCGCGGTTGTGCCTGGCCGATTTGTTCGTGCATGGTCTCGGCGGCGCGAAATACGACGAGATGACCGATGCGCTCATGACGCGCTTTTTCGGCGTCGAGCCGCCCCCGTTCTTGACGGTGACGGCGACGGTCCGCCTGCCGCTGGGACCCACCGAGCTGGTGTCTGCCGACGATCTGGGCCGAGTCCGGCACGCGCTGTGGGATCTGGCGCACAATCCACAGCGGCACTTGGGCGAGAACCTGCCGGAGGGCGCTCGCGAGCTGGTTGCAGAACGGCAGCAGCTCGTCCAGCAGTTGCTGGCCGAATCGGATCGCCGACGGCGATCCGTCCGGCGGCAGGCCTATCGGCGGGTGCACGCCATCAACGCGGAACTGGCCGCCATGCTCGACAGCCGACGACGCGAGCTTGCCGACGAGCTGTCGCGACTGGAGCAGGGTCGCGCAGCGAATCGTCTTTTGCTCAGTCGGGAGTACAGTTGGGCGCTCTTTCCGGCGGAGCTGCTGCGGGGGTTCTATGCGGAACTGTTCGAGGCTTCCGCGGCTGGGTAGACTGGGTCGTCATCCACGTCCGAGATGGCCGCTGAGGAGTCGACGAATGCGCCGGTTGTGGTCGCTGGGATGGTGTTTGCTGGCCTCGGCCGGGGTGGCTGCCGAGCCGACCGCCGTGGCCCGATTTGACGGGTCCGAGCGGCCGGCCAACTGGCGGGTCAACTTCGGTCACTGGGAACCGGAGAACGGCGTGCTGGTGGCCCGGGAACTCGACCAGGACAAGCACGCGGCGGCATCGCGGTGGCAGATCCCGCTGACGGACGGCGCGGTGAAGCTCAAGCTCCGGTTCGCCGGGGCCCAGGGGTTCCACATCGGCTTTGACCCCGCGCCGGGTCAACTCGACAAGCAGGGACATCTGTATTCGCTGGTCCTCACGCCCTCGCAGGCGCAGCTCAAAAAGCACCGGGACAAGGCGCAGGCAGACTCGAAAGACGAAACGCTGGCGACGGCCGGGTACCCGGCGATGGACCGTCAATGGCTCAACGTCGAACTCCGCACCACGGGAGACACGGTGCAGGCGACGATTGTCCGAGCCTCTGGGGGCGTCGGGGCGAAACTGGAAGCCAGCGACCCCTCGTTCCACGTCGCCAAGCCGGCGGTCGTGTTCCGCGCGCTGGGGGGCGATGTCCAGATCGACGATGTCGAGGTCACCGTGACCAAGGGGGCGGACGGGCTGACGCCCGCGGCAAAGCGGTAAGGCCATACGGCCGACACCTTCGATACGTTCGACACCCCTGTTGTGGGGTGGCGTGATGAAGTTTTGCCACCTCGTCGCCGGTGTCACGTACATTCGCAGACAGAAGCGCATCCAGCGCCTTGAGAATCCCCTGGAGGAGTGCCCATGTCCCCGATGCTGACCATGGTTCGTGTGAGTGTGCTGTTTCTGTTGCTGACGACGGCTGTCCAGGCCCAGGATCGCTGGGGGGGCTGCCCGCCGTGGCGGCCGTGCGGTCCCGGCAACAGTTGGGGGGGCAACCTGCTGTTTCGCCAGGGGGTCTCGGGGGCCGATTTCCGCCCGGCATGCTCCGCCCACGATGCCTGCTTCGCCGATCCATCCATCCCGCGAAAGTGTTGCGATCGGGCCTTTCTGGCCAGCATGCAGGCCTCCTGCAACTGCTCCGAAAACCCGGTCCTGTGCCGCATGAAGGCCCGGCAGATTTACGTCGGCGTGCGGCTGTTTGGCTGGATGTATCCCAGGCAGTAAGCGGTCGCGGGGGGAAATGGGGATCGGAGAGATGTGGAGAGAACGACCGGGAGGGCAGAGTCTTTTTTCCCGCCTGCTCCTACACGTCCTCGCCGGGGTTTGACCGTCCACGAACGGCGATCTAGGTTCGCAATAACCGCGCCGTTGCGCGCCGGCGGAAGGGACAAGACCGAATGCGAGAACGGCGGCAACCAGCGGACCGACGGACCGGATCAGATCGCCGACAGCAGCCGCGGCTGCCGGTGGTTTCGGCGGTGCGCTTTCTGCGGTCGTCTTCGCCGGACCGCGTCCTGCACGGCCAGATTCACGACGTTTCGACAGCCGGACTGCGGCTGGTGCTGGAAGAACCCGTGACCGCGGGCGAGTCGCTCCTGGTGGAAATCCTGGGCGAACAAACCATCCTGTTCAGCCTCTCGACTCAGGTGGCCTGGTGCACGCCCGAGGACTCCCGACACCGCGTCGGCTGTGTGTTGGTCAAGCCGCTGGCGCCCAGGCACATGGCACGGCTGCGGACACTCCTGCAATCGGAACGCCGCCCCCTGGCAGGCGTGTGACGGTCGCCGCCAGTTGCTATGTTGCCGGCTGACAGGGAGACAGTGGTAGGCATCCTGCAGACGGAACGGACTCGACGGCGATGCGCGTGGCGGTGCTGGAAGCAGTCTGCGCGGGATTGGGCGGCGAATCCCCAGAGCCCTCGTTGCTTGCGGAAGGCCGGGCGATGTGGCAGGCCGTCATCGACGACCTGCTGCGGGTTCCGGACTGCACGGTGGACACGGTTGTCAATCGTCGGTGGTTGGCGGTTGTCGCAAATCGCCCAGGGCTCCACGTCTGGCAGGCGGAACAGATCGAAGAAACGGTGGCCTGCTGGGACAGCGCCCTGGACGATGCCGATGCGGCCCTCGTCATTGCGCCGGAGTTCGGCGGGGCACTGGAGCGTTGGGTTGCGGAGGCCGGCCAGCGACGATCGCTGCACGTGCTGAATGCCGAACCCGCCGCGATTCGGTTGTGTGCCGACAAGCTGGAGTTGGCGCGGCATCTGCAGGCGCATGATCTTCCGACGATTCCGACGGTCGCCGAGACCTGGAGCGCCCCTCCGACGTTTCCCTGCGTGCTCAAGCCGCGCGACGGCGCCGGCTCCTGGCTGGTGCGGCGCGTGGATGGTGAGGCCGAGTGGCGGCGATGGCGTCGCGACTATGCGGCGGGGAACACCGAGCCGCTGCGGCAGCCCTATGTGGCTGGCCGCGCCTTGTCGGTGGCCGGATGGTTCGGCGACGGCGTTGTCGATTGGTTGCCGGTTGGCGAGCAACGGTTGTCGAAGGATGGCGGCTTCCGTTATCTCGGCGGGCGTCTGCCGGCGGAACTGTCCGATGCCGACGCCGCCGCCGTTCTGCGGCTGGCGCAATCTGCGGCGGCAACGATTCCGGGTCTGCGTGGTTACATCGGATTCGATATCCTGTGGCCCGCCGGTTCCTCCGGACCGCCGCTGCTGGTCGAGATCAATCCGCGGTTCACGACGAGCTATGTCGGTTACCGGGCCTTGATCAAGGACAATCTCATGGAACGCTGGCTGGCTCGCCCACTCCCTCTCCGCTTCGGAACGGGGGCACGGGGATCAGGCAGAGGCGGTTTGTCCATCGCAGCGGACTGTCACGTCGAATTCGACGCCAGCGGCTCTTACCGAATGGTGTCCCGATCATGACCGTGCTGGGACTCGACATTGGCGGCGCCAACCTCAAGGCGGCGGCGTCCGACCAACGGAGCGCGGCGGAGCCGTTTCCCCTGTGGAAAGAGCCGGAGCGGTTGCCCGATCGGTTGAGGGTGCTCATCTCCCGCTTTGCCGACTGTGATCAGGTGGCAGTTGTGATGACCGGCGAGCTCGCCGACTGTTACCCCACGAAGGCGGACGGTGTTCGGCACATTGTCTCGGCGGTTGTCGCAGCGGCGGGGGCGCGCCGGGTGGGGTTTTGGTGCACCGCCGGTCGATTCCTCACTTCGGACGCCGCTCGCAGCGAGACGCAGTCCGTGGCCGCGGCCAACTGGCACGCGCTGTCGACCTGGGCCGGGCGGCTGGCCCCGACGGGCTCGGCCGTGCTGATCGACATCGGCACAACCACCACCGACATCATTCCCCTGCTCGACGGCCGTCCCTGTGCGCGGGGACTGACCGATCCCGAGCGGTTGCGGTCGCGCGAGCTGGTTTACACCGGCGTTCGACGCACCCCCTTGTGCGCCCTCAGTCCAACCGCCCCCTGGGATGACGAAACCATCGGCGTGGCGGCGGAGCTGTTTGCCACGTCACTGGACGTGTATCTGCTGTTGGGAGACATCCCCGAAAACCCCGCGGACTGTGAGACGGCCAATGGAGGACCGGCAACGCGCGCCGCGGCGCAGGATCGCCTCGCCCGGATGGTGTGCGGCGATCGCCATGAGGTGAACGGCCAGCGATCAATGGAACTGGCTCGCTGGTTTGCCGAACGACAACGTCACCAGATTGCCGAGGCGGTTTGGACGGTCATCGGCCGGACCGCGTCGCCGGTGGGGACGGTGATCACGTCTGGTTCGGGAGAATTCTTGGCTCGTCGGGTGGTTGCCGGGATGCCCGAACTGGCCCAGTCGCACCTGATCTCGCTGGGAGAGACACTCAGTCCGGAAGTTGCCAGTGCCGCCTGTGCGTTGGCCGTCGCTCTGCTCGCGACCGAACGGATGAGCAGGTAGCCTGCGTTGTCTGGGGTGCGTGCGTTGGGTTTGCTGAATGTGCGGAACATTTCGCCGCGGAACGCGGGCTTGGTGTCGAGGCCATTCAAACTTGCCGGTCGAATTGCGTCGATGTATGGGGCAGTCCGCCACAGACGAACGCGGTGTGTCGTCGCCGAACGGAAAGAGACGTCGCCATGCTGGGCCCCCTGCTCCCGACCCCCGATCCCGACCACCTGGTGCTGACTGCAAACGGCGACATCCTGGGGTCTGACACCCCCCGGAATCGCGAGTTGGCCCGGCGAATCAAGGCGTGTCTCAATGCCTGCGAAGGGATTGCAACCGAGGAATTAGAGCGGGGCATCATCTCGGACATGTGTCGCGTGCTGACCCAGGTTGTCCCGTTGCTCGAGCACCGCGTTGCAGACCGGGCCGCGTAGTCCTTCCCGCAAAACTCGCGATCCTTTCATTGTTTTTTGACGCCGTGGGTTTATCACGGCTCCCTCGTGCGTGCCCTTTTTCGGTCGCCGCGGGGAAGCAGCATGGCGGGTCGATGGCAAGGGATTTATGTGCTGGCGGTTGCCGCCGCCATGACGGGCTGCGATCGAGCCCAGGTCTGGGAACCGTCGGCATCACCGTCCCGGCCCGTGGTCCCTGCCCAGGAACCCGTGGTTACGCAGCCGGAACCCGCCGCGCCACGGCCCGAGCCGCTGCCGGAACCGGACCCTGAGCCTTCGGCCCACCCAAAAAACGTTTGTCTGCCCACGGTCGCGGTGGGGGATCATTTTGCCAAGTGGATGATCGTGCGCGGACAAACCGGCGTGGCGTTCCACTGCAAACTCCGCGTCCACTCCAATCCGGATCAGTTGCCGATCATCGCCGAGCTGAAGGCCGGCAATGGGGATACCCTACCGGTGGATCTCCGAGTTCGGGGCCCCGATGAAGCCGTCGTCGACCACTTTATTCCGAACGCCGGTCCGGCGGGACGGCCGTACTCCGTTCAGGTCTACGCCGTAACTGGTCCCGGGGTTCGCGAACCGCTCGGCCAGGAGCGGGAGCTGCAGTGGATTGTGGCTCGCTGATGTTCACGCCCGCGACGAGCCGCGGCGGGGTCGCAGTGGGGTCTCCGCAGCCGCCAAGGTCACTCCCGGTTCGCCAGGCCGTGAGAGCGATCGCTTCAGCACCTCGGCGAACTTCTCCAGTTGCTGCAGGTTGTCGCAATGGGCTGCGAAGTTCATTTGTCGCCGCAGTCCATCCGTCAAGGCCCGTCCACCGACGACGGTGACGACTTCCGCGGGAACCTGTTGGAAGAACTGCCGGTATCCGTCGAGAAACGCCGCCTCGTCGTCAATGTGCGAGACACTCAGCCAGAACAGTTGTGGGCGAACTTCGTCGATCGCTTTCAGCAGGGTCTCGAACGGCAAGCGCGAGCCAAGCGATCGAGACCGCCAGCCATTCTGGCGGAGCACCAGCTCGACCATCGCCGTCGGCAGCTCGTAGGGATCCCCCTGCGGAGTCCCGCCGATGGCCAGCGGGGCTTCTCCCTTGGCCTCCGGAATGACCAGCTTGGCTTCACTCAACAGTTGCAGGCACAGGCCGCAGCCGCGACGCTCCTGATACACCTGCAACTGGTCGCATTCCCACGCCGCACCCACACCGTGAAAGGCCTCGGCGACCACCGCATCGCAGATCTTGCTCGCCGGTTCACCCGCCAGGTGCAGGTCGAACACAATCCGCCGACACAGCTCCTCATCCCCGGCGGCCAGCGCCTCGAAGAACTCATCCGCGGCCCGTTTGATCGACGGCGGGCCCGCCCCGCGGCGGATGGGGACGCCCAGCAGTTCCGGGCGGACATGCGGGTCCGTGGACCGGCGCAAGAACTCCGTGGCGGCATCGAGCGACACGCGCCGATGTCCCCCCGCTGTCTTGACCGAGGGAATCAACCCCTGATCGCACCAGCGCTTCACGGACGATTCGCTGACGCCGGCGGCTCGAGCCAATTGTCGCGTGCTCACAAACTGCATGTCGCACCGAGGAGGGACGGAATGAACGTTCTTGGCGAATTCACCCCTGGGGGAGGCCATCTTGCATGACGCAGCGGATTCTAGCAATGCGGTCCAGTATTCCCGATCCTCCCCCTTGTCGCTTGGCCCCGGCCGACTATCCTTCTGCACGTTTTGAACGATTTGAACGTTTTCGCTGGGGCGCTGTCCAATGCGGATTGCCATCATCGGAGCCGGGATTTCCGGGCTCACGGCCGCCTTGCGGCTCTCCACCGGGCACGCCGTGACGCTGTTCGAGGCCGGTCCCTCTCTCGGTGGTCATACGAACACTGTGGATGTTGCGCTGGACGGCGAACAGCACGCGATCGACACCGGCTTCATTGTGTTCAATGACTGGACCTATCCGTCATTTATCGCCCTGCTCGACGAACTCGGCGTCGCGTCGCAACCAACGACGATGGGCTTCAGCGTTCGGTGCGAGCGAACCGGACTGGAATACAACGGGGAGTCATTGCGAGGGCTGTTCGCCCAGCGACGGAATCTCCTCCGTCCGCGGTTCTATGGGATGATCGCGGACATCCTGAGGTTCAATCGGGAAGCGCTGCAGGTTGCGGATGGTCTTGGAGTTGCCGCCGAGGACGAAACCGTCGGCGATTTTCTCCGGCGGGGCCGTTACGGGCGGGAGTTCTGCGACCACTACCTGCTCCCCATGGGATCGGCGATCTGGTCCTGCCCGTTGGGAACGTTCGAGCAGTTTCCGCTGCGGTTCATCGCCGAGTTCTATCGCAATCACGGCCTGCTGAACGTGGCCAACCGGCCGACGTGGCGCGTGATCCGCGGCGGATCCCGGACATACGTCGAGAAGATCCGGCAGCGCCTGCCCGGCCCCGTGCACCTCAACTGCCCGATCGCGCGGGTGCGGCGATTCGATGACGACGTGGAAGTCACGCCGCGGAACGGCGAACCGTTGCGGTTCGATCACGTCGTGTTCGCCTGCCACGCGGACCAGGCGCTGCGGATGCTGAGCGATTCCACGCCCGTCGAGCGCGAACTGCTCGGCGCGTTTCCGTATGAGCGCAACACGGCCGTGCTGCATACGGACGTCTCCGTGCTGCCGCGTCGCCGCCGGGCATGGGCCAGTTGGAACTATCACCTGCCCGCCGAGCCCGCCTCCCGGGCGACAATCACCTACTGCATGAACATCCTGCAGCGACTCGAGTCCCGGCACGTGTTCAACGTGACGCTCAACAGCGACGAGCGGATCGACCCGGCCAGGGTGCTGGGCCGGTTCGTATACGAACATCCGGTCTTCACCACGGCCCGGGCGGCAGCGCAGGCCCGGCACGCGGAAGTGATTGGACGGAACCGCACGTCGTTCTGCGGCGCCTACTGGCGAAACGGCTTTCACGAAGACGGCGTCGTGAGCGCTCTTGCGGTGTGCCGGGTCCTGAACCGTGCCGTGGAACGCTCTGAGGCCCGACCGCTGGAGGCGGTGGCGTAAACCATGAGCACCCGCCGGTCAATTCGATCTGCAGCCGCGACGCAGAGTTGTCTGTACGAGGGGACGGTGCACCATCGACGTCGCACTCCGGTTCCGCATCAGTTCCGGCACCGGCTGTTTCTCGTCTACATCGACCTGGACGAACTGCCGACGCTGTTCGGCGGCTGGGGGTTGTGGTCGACCCGTTGGCCGGCGGTCGCGGAGTTCCGGCGGAGCGATCACCTCGGTGATCCCGCTCGTCCGCTGGCCGATTCGGTGCGGGACCTCGTGGAACAGCGGCTGGGGTGGCGCCCGGACGGACCGATCCGGCTGCTCACCAACTTCCGCTATCTCGGGTTTCAGATGAACCCGGTGAGCTTCTACTACTGCTTTGACGCCGGGGGCGAGCGGGTCTCGGCCGTGGTCGCCGAAGTCCACAACACGCCGTGGCAGGAAGAACATTGCTATGTTCTGGACACCCGCGACAGCGCCGGCGACGGTCCCCTGACCGCCGCGCAACCCAAGGAGTTCCACGTTTCGCCGTTCCTGGGGATGGAGATGAATTACGTCTTCCGGATGACCCCTCCCGGAGAGCGGCTGCAGGTGCAGATCGAGAACCATACCGCCGGCGGCAAGCCGTTCGACGCGCTGTTGGCCCTGCGGCGCATCCCCGTGACCAACTGGCAACTCGTCCGGGTGCTGCTGCGCTATCCCCTGATGACGGTCCAGATCTTTGCCGGCATCTACTGGCAGGCATTGTGCCTGTGGTGGAAGCGAGTTCCCTACGTCCCCCATCCGGCCGCGCTGGCCAGTCCCCCTTTGGAGACCACGTTGCGATGAGCATTGACTCGACCGCCCCGGCCCCGTTGACGGCGAGCCTGGGGCTCCTGGAGCGATTGGCCCGCGGAAGCGTGACCCGAACGCTCACCGGATTGCGCCGCGGTCAACTGGTGCTCGACGATATCTGGGGATCGGAGGAGTTCGGCGAACCGGCCGACCTGGCTCCCCGACTGCGCGTGCATGAACCCGCGTTCTATCGGCATGCCCTCTTGGGGGGAACGCTGTCAGTCGCCGAGTCGTATCTCCGGGGGGATTGGGACTGCGGCGACCTGACGTCCCTGTTCCGGCTGTTCATCCGCAATATGCACGCTACGAACCGCTTCGATGCGGGCCTGTCGCGGATCCTCGGCGTGGGGCATTGGCTGTATCACCACTGGCACGCCAACACCCGGACCGGCAGCCGGCGGAACATCGAGGCGCATTACGACCTGGGAAACGACTTCTTCCGCCTCTGGCTGGATGACACGCTGGCCTACTCCAGCGGCGTGTTTCCCCGGCCCGACGCCACGCTGCAGCAGGCCTCCGTCGAAAAGTTCGACCGCATCTGTCGGAACCTGGCGCTGACTTCGGACGATCACGTGCTGGAGATCGGCACCGGTTGGGGAGGCTTCGCGCTGCACGCCGCGGCCAGATACGGCTGTCGTGTGACCACGACGACGATCTCGCAGCAGCAGTACGAACTGGCGACGCAGCGGATCGCCGACGCGGGCCTGTCCGACCGCATCACCGTCCTGCAACAGGACTATCGCGACCTGACCGGACAGTACGACAAGCTGGTGTCGATCGAGATGATCGAGGCGGTCGGGCATCGGTTCTATGACGCGTACTTTCGGAAGTGTGGAGAGCTGCTCAAGCCGACGGGCTCGTTCGTGCTGCAGGGGATCGTCGTCCCCGAGGGCCGGTATCCGGCCTATCTGAAGTCGGTGGACTTCATCCAGCGGTACATCTTTCCCGGCGGCTGTCTGGCGTCGGTGGGATCGGTGCTGGAATCGGTCGGGCGGACCAGCGACCTGCGGGTGGTGAAGTGCGAAGACTTCGCCCCCCATTACGCCGAAACGCTCCGTCGCTGGCGGACGGCGTTCCACCAGAAACTGGGCGAGGTCCGCTCGCTCGGCTATTCCGATCGGTTTGTCCGGATGTGGCACTACTATCTGTGTTACTGCGAGGCGGTGTTCGAGGAACGCTATCTGGGCGTGGTCCAGTTGCAGTTCGACAAGCCCCTCTGCCGCCGGGATGCGTTGATCAATCTCTCTCCTTCCGCACAGCGAGGCGCCGCATGAATCTGCTGTCCTGGGGCGTCGAAGCCCTCGAACGGGGCCTGGTCCCCGATCCGCTTGCCCGCCTGGCCATCCGGCGGCTGTGCGGCGAACGTCTGCACGATCGGGAGTACCGGGATGACGCCACCCGCGCGGCGACGCTGGCCCGCTTCGCCGAATCGATGTCCGCCGGCCCCATCGCCCCGGTCCCGGACAAGGCCAACGAGCAGCATTACGAACTCCCGCCGGAGTTTTTCGACGCCGTATTGGGCCCGCGGCGGAAATACAGTTGCTGCTTCTGGCCCGCGGAGACCAGCACACTCGCCGAGGCCGAAGAGGCGGCACTCCGGATCACCTGCGAGCGGGCGGATCTGGCGGACGGTCAGGACGTGCTGGAGCTCGGCTGCGGCTGGGGTTCCCTGTCGCTGTGGATGGCTGAACGGTATCCGCGCAGCCGGATCACAGCGGTGTCAAACTCGGCGCCGCAGCGGCGATTCATCGCAGCCGAGGCGGCGGCGCGGGGTTGCCACAACCTCCGCGTGGTGACCGCAGACATGAACGACTTCACGCCCGGCGACGGCCGGTTTGACCGCGTGGTCTCCGTCGAGATGTTCGAGCACATGCGGAACTACGAACGATTGCTGGAACGGATCGCCGGCTGGTTGCGGCCGTACGGAAAGCTGTTCATTCACCTCTTCTGCCATCGCTGTCTGGCCTACCCGTATGAAACGGAAGGGGCTGCCAATTGGATGGGGCGGTATTTCTTCACCGGCGGCATCATGCCCAGCGCCGATCTGCTGC
>Ga0073934_10005746_pt1 | contig 18768 bp, 21 predicted proteins | sample LarsenN4metaG_FD_76834 | JGI IMG/M metagenome (GOLD analysis project Ga0073934, IMG submission 76834) | Hot spring sediment bacterial and archeal communities from British Columbia, Canada, to study Microbial Dark Matter (Phase II) - Larsen... ... | reverse complement strand
TTCTGCGCGTGAACTTCGAGTCTGGAAGTTCAACAGCGGCGTCAATGGCCTGGCCTGGCATCCCGACAACAAACGGCTCGTTACCGCCAACGACAACACCACGCTTTATCTTCTCCGCGCCGAGTGATATCGTACCCTGGCCCGATTCCTTTCCCACGGAGCCCAAGCATGGCCACGGCAACTGCAACGCGCCAACGATCAATCCAGCGACCCGTAGTGAAGGATCAGCCCTTGTTCATTGGCGGCAAGTGGCAGGATAGTGTTTCGGGCAAAACGTTCCCGACTATCGACCCAGCGAGCGGCGAGGTCATTTGCCAGGTTGCCGAAGGCGACAAGGCGGACATTGACCTGGCCGTCAAGGCGGCTCGGAAGGCCTTCGAGGAAGGTCCCTGGCCGAAGATGAGCGCCGCCGAACGAGGCAGGTTGCTCAACCGGCTGGCGGACCTTATCGAGGAAAACCAGGAGGAACTGGCCGCCCTGGAGTCGCTTGATAACGGCAAGCCGTTGCGAGACGCACTCCAAGCCGACCTGGCGCTAACCATCAAGTGTTATCGCTACTATGCCGGCTGGGCAGACAAGATTCACGGCAAGACGATCCCCATCGAAGGGCCTTACTTCTGCTACACGAAGCACGAGCCTATCGGCGTCGTGGGCCAGATCATACCGTGGAATTTCCCTTTGCTCATGCAGGCGTGGAAGTGGGGGCCGGCCCTGGCAACAGGCTGCACGCTGGTCCTCAAGCCCGCGGAGCAGACCCCGCTCACCGCCTTGCGCGTGGCAGCGCTGGCCCAGGAAGCAGGGTTCCCCGACGGCGTGATCAACGTCGTACCTGGGTTCGGACCCACTGCCGGCGCAGCGCTCAGCAGCCACATGGACGTGGACAAGGTCGCCTTTACCGGCGAGCACACCACCGGTCAGATCGTCATGGAGGCAGCAGCGAAAAGCAACCTGAAGCGAGTGAGCCTTGAGCTGGGCGGCAAGAGCCCCAATGTCATCTTTGCCGATGCCGACCTCGATCTTGCCATCGAAGGGGCCTATTTCGGACTGTTCTTCAACCAGGGCCAGTGTTGCTGTGCCGGCAGCCGGCTCTTCGTCGAAGAAAGCATCCACGACGAGGTCGTCGAGAAGCTGGTCAAGCGTGCCGCTGCTCAGAAGGTCGGCGATCCGTTCCATCCCGAAACGACCCAGGGCCCCCAGGTCTCCCAGGAGCAGTGCAACCGGATCATGAGCTACATCGAGGAGGGCAAGCGGGAAGGCGCCAGGCTCCTGACCGGCGGCAAGCGGATCGGAAGCCGCGGCTACTTCATCGAGCCGACCGTCTTTAGCGAGGTTCGAGACGAGATGAAGATCGCTCGCGAGGAGATCTTCGGGCCTGTCATGAACATCCTGAAATTCAAGGACGCCAACGAAGTGGTCCGCCGAGGCAACCAGACCTTCTACGGCCTTGCTGCCGCAGTCTGGACACGCGACATCAGCAAGGCTATGCGGCTCGCCAACGGCCTTCGCGCGGGGACCGTATGGGTCAATTGCTACGACGTCTTCGACGCAGCCGCCCCCTTCGGCGGGTACAAAATGAGCGGAATCGGGAGGGAACTCGGGGAATACGCCCTCGAGCTGTACACCGAAGTCAAGACAGTGACCATCAAGGTTGACTGACCACGCCGCCGGACGAGACGAGAGGCTCAAACAGGCCATGAGAATCTTCCTTCTCGGCAACGGCACCAAGCCGCGCGTCCCCCTCGTAGCGGAGACGCTCCTGCCTCTCTTGAAGGAGCACTGCGAGATTGTGGTCTACGATCTCGCCCAGCAGGTTGATTTGAGCCAGCACGTTGCGGACATCGCCCTTGTGCTCGGCGGCGACGGAGCCATCTTGCGAGCAGCCCGCCAGATGGGCTACCGCCAGGTGCCGGTGCTTGGGGTCAATCTCGGCAAGCTCGGCTTCCTCGCCGACCTCAGTCCCGAAGAAGTCCGTACTCACCTGGCCTCTCTGCTTCGCGGCGAGTTCACGGTGACCCATCACCTCATGTTCGAATGTCTGGTGGAGGGCCCGGCTGAGCACCGTGCGTTTCTAGGACTCAACGAAACCGTGGTTCGCTCGGCTACGCATCACCTCATCGACATCGACCTCACCATCGACGGCGCCCTGGTGGCGACCTTCAGCGGCGACGGGTTGATCCTTAGCACGCCGGTAGGTTCCACTGCTCATAACCTTTCAGCGGGCGGGCCCATACTCCGCCAAGACCTGGAAGCGTTCGTCATCACGCCGATCTGTCCGCATACCCTCACGTATCGCCCGCTGGTGGATGGCGCGGACCGTATCTATACTATCCAGGTCTTGCGGGGGTCCGGCGGCGTCCTGGTCGTGGACGGCCAGTACTTCGTGCCTCTTTCGCTGGAGCATCGAGTGACATTCCGTAAGGCGCCGGTTCGGTTCCAGCTCATCAAGGTTCCTGGTCAGGGCTACTACCGGACCCTGAGAGACAAGCTCCACTGGGGAGCGCCGCCAGGCTACCGCGACGAACAATAATCGAGCGCCGAGCGTATTGCACCTGCGCCGAGGGTTTCATGATCGTCGCTCGCAAGGTGATCTACACGGGTCGGGTCCAGGGCGTTGGGTTCCGCTACACTGTACTTCGACTGGCTGATCCCCTTTCCGTGACAGGGTTTGTACGGAATCTTCCGGACGGCTCGGTGGAACTGCTTGCCGAGGGCGACGCATCTAGCGTGGAGTCGCTGCTCGTCTCGGTCGAAAGAGCAATGGGTGCATATATTAAGGGCCGATCCATCACGGATGTGCCCGTTGAAGGGCATGCGGAGTTTCGCATTATCCACTAGGCTCTGGGCTTACTTTCCTCATTACTGAAGGTCGGGGACGAGGTTATGCTTTGGCTCACCGTATTCGGTCTGGTGCTCTTGCTCGTGCTGCTTGGTTGGTTTACCGCAGCGCCAGTGCCAACCAAGACCCTGGCCGTGGCCCAAGCCGCTTATCGGGAGACCATACGCCAGCCCCTGTTCTGGCTCCTCATCGTCTTCTTCGCCTTGCTCATGCTCCTGTCCATCGTCGTGCCCTTCTTCACTCTTGGCGAGGACATGAAGATGATGAAGGACCTACAGCTGGATGCGATCCTGATCCCGGCCCTCCTGATCACGGTATTCACAGCGAGCATCTCCATCTCTGAGGAGATCGAAGGGAGAACCGCCATCACCTTGCTCAGCAAGCCAGTCTCTCGACGGCAATTCCTGCTGGGCAAGTATCTGGGCATCTTGATGGCAGGGGTGCTCATGATGCTGCTCCTGACCGTGGTCATGGGAATCTCTGTGACCATCAAGTGGGATTACGACCGTCTGGATCGCCCGCCCGACCTCGCTGAGATCGTCGCCGTGCAAAAGTCCCTGAGCGGAGCGCCAGTGGCGGCCCAGCCCCTGCGTTATGTGCTGCTCACCTTTGCCGAGATCCAGGCGCTGGCGCCTGGCGTGTTCATGAACTTCTGCCAGGTGATGATCATCACCTCAATTGCCGTGGCGTTGGCGACTCGACTTCCGATGGTGGTCAACGTGATCATCTGCCTGGTCGCGTTTCTCATGGGCAGGCTTACTCACGTGCTCGACGAGCAGTCCCGCGGCAACACGCTGGTCAATTTCGTGGCCCAGGTGTTCTCGACCGCCCTCCCTGGCTTGAACTATTACGATGTTGGACCTGCCATTGTCGGCGAAGTCGAGGTCCCCTGGTTTGGCTACGTTCTTCCTGCGTTTCTGCATGGGCTCATCTACACGAGCATCGCGCTGGTGTTCGGTCTCATCCTCTTCGAGGATCGTGATCTGGCCTGATGCCGAAGAACTGTGGAGACTACCGTGCGCTTCACCAAGATGCATGGGCTAGGCAACGACTACGTCTACGTGGACTGTTTCAACCAGCCCATGCCGCGCGATCCAGCTGGGCTGGCACGCCGCATCAGCGATCGACACTTTGGCGTCGGGTCGGACGGCCTGATCCTTATCTGCCGTTCCGAACGGGCCGACGCCCGCATGCGGATGTTCAACGCCGACGGCAGCGAAGCGGAGATGTGCGGCAACGGCATCCGCTGCGTGGCCAAGTACGTTCACGATCATGGCCTGGCTGCCAAACCGCGATTGACGATCGAAACAGGCAGAGGCGTGCTCACGCTCGACCTGGAAATCAGGAACGGCAAGGCCGAACGGGTCACGGTGGACATGGGCGAGCCGATCCTCGAATCGGCCAGCATCCCGACCACTCTGCCCGCACCGCGAATTGTCAACTTCAGGCTGGCCACGGATTCTGACGCGGCCCAGGCCCTGTTCGAGAAGGCCGGCGTGGAGCCGATCGTCACCTGCGTCTCCATGGGAAACCCCCACGCCGTCTTCTACAGTCCGAACGTGACCGCGGTTCCGCTCGAAGAGTTCGGACCTCTTTGGGAGAACGCCGAGTTCTTCCCGAAGCGCTGCAACGTTCATGTCGTCCAGGTGCACACTCCCAGGGAAGTGACGATGCGCACCTGGGAGCGTGGCAGCGGCATCACGCTCGCCTGTGGAACGGGCGCGTGCGCCGTGTGCGTTGCGGGCGTTCTCACTCATCGAACCGACCGCCGCCTCCTCGCTCATCTTCCTGGCGGCGATCTCGAACTCCACTGGAACGAATCGGACAACCACGTCTACAAGACCGGTCCCGCGACCGAGGTCTTCCGAGGCGAATGGCTCGAAGACTGACTGGCCAAATCGCTCTAAGCCTTTACATCGTCAGCGCTTGGGCAGATCTCTCGCGCCAGTCGCTACCCATGGCGGCGGACCAAATGGACGCAGGCGATGTCGCGGCCTGTTCCTTCGGCTCACCATGATCACGCCGAAAACCAGCACGGGCGCGGTGACCAGACCGAACATGATGAGCGGCACTAGTAGGTTGCCGGTCGGAGCCATGAGAGAGTCGAAGAAGCCACTTGAATCCGTCCCGTCCACGGAACTTAGCGTCACTGGACCGTCGCCCGGACTCAAGATCGTGGCCGAGGGCGGCTCGGCCCCTTCGGCAGCCCTGAGGCAGATGAGCCCGATCCCCAGCACTGCTTCACCCTCCGCGAATCCGTGCACCCCGATGACCACGGACTCATGACTATCTAGCAGCACTTCATCCCCAGCACGCGTGTTCCCCGCCCAGCCCGTTTCATAGGAGTCATTTTCGTCCAACTTGAGCCCATTAAGCTTGCGGAACACAAGGGATATGGCACGAACTCCATCGCTTTGCTTGACGCGAATCCCGCCGATCGCGTAGCCTGGCTTGGCTTCCAGTTTGAGTTGGAAGGTCGTCTTGCCGGCTGCGAAGCTGCCCAGCCCACGTGTTGAGTACGGCCCCTGAGCGGTGCGGTAGATAGGCCGAAGGCCAGCAAGCCCTTCCCTGCCAAGGTCGATGTCGAAGCCGACCAGCAAGGCGCCCCGTGGGCTTTCAGAAAAGGGGGTGAGCCCATTAGCCGAGCATGAACATGGACTTCGGTCTACATGCTGAGCGGCCTGGCCTGCGGCAATTGCGTCATGTATACGCAAACTCGCCGCCAGGGCGGAGTCTCCCCAGCCCAAGATCGCCCCGAGCGCGAGCAGAATCGCCAAGGCTGGCGTCTCCAAGCCAACACACTCAAAGTTGTGGTCCAAGCGAAGTGTTCGGACGATCATGCAATTCTCCGCAACCCAGTCCTTTGAGGAAGGGACGGAACTTTGTGAAAGACTAGCTCATAATTGCCCTCGGTGTGAGGCGAAGAACAAAAGTTGAGCTCATAGTCGGAAAATTCTCGCCAAGCTATCCCCCTCTCGCAGGCATCCTACCCAGCAAAGTCACCGATGATTTGAGTTCGGCTGCCAGCCAGGGCCCAGAATCCTCAGCAGACAACATGCTTCTTGATTCCAGGGGGCCGGTTGGCAATCCATCTAGACCTGTTACAATCAGCGTCCGGCACGCAAATCCAGCAGAGGATCGCAGATGCCGGTCGCCAGCTGTCCGAATTGCCAGTCTGCGTTGAACATTCCGGTGGCCAACCTGGGCCAGCCAGTCCGTTGCGGCCGGTGCCAGGAGGTCTTCGTCGCACCCGTCACTGGCGAATCTCAACCAACGCTTCCCCAGCCCACCCTGCCGACACCTCCAAACGATGCACTTCGCCCCCATCGCGAGCCGCCTTCCGCCCAGCAGCGTGCTCAAAGAAGGCTGGACAGCTTTGTGTCCCCGCAGATCACGGGCACAGCAGCGTGGGTTGCCATCGGCCTGACCATCGCCATGTGCTTCCTCACCATACCTGCCTCGGCGTACCAGGTCTGGCTCTATTACCGCCTGGAAAACGGCGAACCGGTGGCTGATGTCGAGGCCGAATTGCTCTTGCCTTTGAGCTTCCTTCCCATGCTGGCTCAGTTCCTTCTCTATGTGCTGTCTGCGGTATTGTTTCTCGTCTGGATATACCGCGCCCACGCAAACTTGACCCCGCTAGGCGCAGCGCGTCTCGAATACTCTCCAGGCTGGGCCGTGGGTTCCTTCTTCGTCCCGATCCTCAATCTTTTTCGACCCTACCAGATCGTCCGCGAGATCTGGAAAGCCAGCCAGCCAGCCTATCTCCGACCCATTGAATGGCAGCAAGCCCCTGTTTCCAGCATGCTGTTGACCTGGTGGCTCCTCTGGATCATCACCAATGTGGTCGGAAACATCAGCGGACGTATCCAGTTCCAGGCCGCAGAAGATGATTACTTCTTGTTGATGATCGGCAGCGCCCTGAACATCCCGAATGACCTGGTTCTCTTCTCTTGCGGAGTGTTGATCATCCTGATCATTCGGCAAATAGTCTGGTGGCAGTTAGCGAAGTACCATCGGCTGGTCCGCGAGGGCTATCCACCGCCCGAAAGGGAATCCCTGCCGGCCGCCCTCGACGAGCCAGGGTTGACCACCGCTCCAGGAGATCTTCGCCATGCCGACCACGACTCCGGCTGAACCCTCGCCAACACAACCCGCGCCGGCGGTTCCAGTGCAGTTGGTCCCGCCGCAGACCGAGCACACCGATGGCGTCACCAGCGCAATGGCCACCCTGGAAGAAGCCATCGACAAGCGGCTCGACCAGATCGAGATGATCGGCGAGGAGCTTGCCGCCGGTCTGCCGCAACCCGATGTGAATCCGATCACGCCCGGCATGCGCTATCTCCACGTCAGTCGAACCATCTATCAGCTCATCAACGACCGCAACCGTGCCGTCGGACTGTATCTCGCCGTGGCCTCGCTGCTCCTGACCGCTTCCAGCGCACTGCTCAATGCCAAGCCGAGCGGCCTCCTGATCGTCCCGATCGAGGACATTCAGCGCTGGTGTCTGCCCGTCACCTTCGGAATCCTCACGGTCCTTTCGCTGTTCACTGACTTCCTGCTGATCCGCACGCGGATCGGGCTCATCTACGAGGTAGCCAAGATGAACACGCTGCTGGGCCTGCCCATCGGCCGGGTGCAGCGGATCAACCCGCTGAGCCTGTTCTTCATCATGCACCTCGTGACCGCCCTGGCCGGGGGCGGCTCGGCGACGCTCTTCGCCTACCATCTGCTCGTCTACTTCCAGGCCATTCCCGATTTCCAGATGCTCGCTTCCATCGGCATCGGCCTTGCCATAACGCTCCTTCTCGTCGGACTCTACATCGGAACCGTCAACTACGTCACTTCGGACCGCCGGCTCGGCGGGTTGAAGAACTAGCCCCCAGCGCAGCTCCACGTGGACTGGCAGCCATGTCGGGTTACACAATCGTTACACCACCACAGCCCCCTTTCTCGTCTATAAGGTGTGTAGCCCATGCGGCATTGATCGAAGCCATCGGAGCCAACCCAAGGAGAGCTGCTCATGCGAATTCCCATTCTGTCTACACTGACCCTGCTGGCGGCTGGTTTGCTCGGCCTCGCGGCCTGGGCCGAGGAGAAGCCGGCCGGTCCCAAGCTCATCGACGTGGCCATCTGTCTCGATACGTCCAACAGCATGGACGGCCTGATCGCCTCCGCCAAGGCCAAGCTCTGGGACATCGTCAACGACCTTGCGAAAGCCAGGCCGACTCCGGAACTCCGCGTGGCGATCCTGAGCTATGGCAACAACCGCTACACTCAGGAATCGGGCTGGGTCCGCAAGGACCTCGACTTCACCAGTGACCTCGACAAGGTCAACGAGAAGCTGTTCTCCCTCACGACCAATGGCGGCAACGAGTACGTCGGCCGAGTGACGCGGGACGCCATGGAGACCCTCCAGTGGTGTCCCGACCCCAAGGCCCTGAAGATCATCTTCGTCTGCGGCAACGAGGCTGCCACGCAGGATCCCGAGATCAAGCTCGAGCCTCTGGCGGAAACAGCCGTGCGTCGGGGCATCATCATCAACACCATCTTCTGCGGCCCCGAGGGCCACTCGGACTCCCAGGGCTGGAAGCGCTTCTCCGATCTCGCGGAGGGACGCTTCGCTTGCATCAACCAGGAGCGGGGAGCCGTTGCCATTGCCAGCCCCTACGACAAGGAACTCGCTCAGCTGAGCAGTGAGATCAACACGACCTTCTGCTTCTGGGGCGCCCAGGCGAAGGAACTCGCCGCCAACCAGGCCGCCCAGGACGCCAACGCCGCCAAGGCTGGGGCTGCCGTCGCCGCGGCACGGGCCGAGAGCAAGGGCGGCCGGCTGTACAACTTCCGCGAACACGACCTCGTTGAAAAGTGCATCAACGATCCCAAGTTCGACATCAAGACCATCAAGGACGATGAACTCCCCGATGAGCTGAAGAAGATGACTCCCGAGGAACGGGAGAAACACATCAAGGGTCTCGTCGTCAAGCGTGCGGAGATTCAGAAGAAGATCGCCGAGCTGTCCAGGAAGCGCGAGGCCTTTGTCGCCGAGGAAATGAAGAAGCAGAACAAGTCGGCAGACCAGGCCTTCGACCAGGCGATCCGGACCGTCCTCCGCGAACAGGCCCAGAAGAAAGGCATCGACATCCCGAGGTAACGCCCTGATCCCCTCGAACTACCGAAGCGTGGGCGGAGAGGACTGACCCTCCGCCCACGCACTTGCTGTCGCAACTCCAGCCTGCCCGCTACTCGCCGGCGGCCACGCCCTTGCCGGGGAAGAGACTCGGGTCCGCGACCAGCGGATCGAGGGCCGCCCCCTGGAGCGCCTTCAGGAACAGCACCAGGTCCTTCTTTTCCTGGGGCGTGAGCTCAAGCTTCAGGGGGATGATCGGCTTGTCGTTGAACAATTTCACTTCCGGATACTTGGCCCCGTACTTCTCCTTGAACTTGGCGATGGGATTCGTGAGGAAGAACTTCTCCGCATCCAGATCGCGCATGTTGACATCAAGGTATTCGTTGGCGTTGCCTCCGCGATCGTAAAAGTCGATCACCGCCTCGAGCGTCTTTTCCGAGCCATTGTGCATGTAGGGGGCGGTGCTCAGTAGTCCGCGGAGCGTCGGCGTCTTGAAGGCGCCGATCAGGTCCGCATGTCGATGACCCAGGGGCTGAGCGGCGAACCGGCCGTGCTGGTCGGGCGGGATGTCGCCGTTAGTGTTCACGCCGACGCCGAGGTTGTGGAACAGGCTGTCGGTGAAGCTGTCGCCAGCGTGGCAGGTGTTGCAGCGGGCCTTGCCGAAGAAGAGGGCCCGGCCACTGGCGACGCCGCGGGCGACCTCGGGAACTTTCGCCACGTCCTTCTCGGGATCGAGCCCCAGGTCGCGGAGGGACTGGTAGTTCTTCTTTGCCAGGTCTTCCTTCAGGACGGTTTCCACATCGACGCCTTCGAGCGGCGAGCTGGCCGGTTTGCCCTCGTCCTCCAGCCGGGCGAGCTTGGCCTGTTCCGCCCGATCCACGGTCGAGTTGCCCGTGAGGACAGTGCGCTCGTAGCTGGCGATGGCCTTGGCGATGGCGTCCCGCGTCGGCTCGGTGCCAAACACACGCTTGAACGCGGCGACGTATTCGGGCTTGGCGCGCACCCGTTGCACGACGCGATTCCAGGCATGCCCTTCGCCATCGAACATCTCGACCGGATTCTGCGGCGGACCTTGCGACTGATCCTCGAGCGAGTGGGCTCGGCCATCCCAGAACTGGAGCGTGTTATAGGCGGCGTTCATCACGGTCGGCGCGCTCACGCCGCCCTTCTGGCCGTTGATGCCTGTCGAGACCGGCGCCTGGTCGGTGAACCCCTTCGCGGGATCGTGGCAGGTGGCGCAAGACACCTTGCCGTCGGAGGAAATGATCTTGTCGTAGTACAGCCGCTTGCCGAGGGTCCACTTCTCGAGCGTGATGGGGTTCTCGACCGGCACTGGCGGGGGCTGAGTCAGGCCCAGAGGAACCTTGATCTTGACGACCTTGCGATCGACCTCGCCGCCCGTCCGAGGATCACGAGCCCGCTCGGTGGTCTCGTTCCAGAACGCCGGGAGCTTCTCCCACTCCGCCCTCTGCGAACCCCGGCTGACGAACACGATGGGAACGACGTCCTTGAACGGCGTCATCAGGCGATGATTGGGAATCTGCACTTCCTTGTCGGGATCGGCCTTCTCTTCCGCTGGCTGCCTGGCCTGCTCGGCAAGGACTTCAGCGGCCTCAACGCTCGGGCTGGCCGTGGCGGCGGCCTTGACCTTGAGCTGGCCGGCCGGCTTGAACTCCACGCACCCCGCAAGGCAAAGGGCCGAAACAACAGCGGCAGAGAGGAAGATTCGGGGGGTCAAGCTCATCGGTGGGTCCTCCAACAGGATGCTCTCGGCGGGGTCCGGTCATTTCTTGACAGGCGTGATCTGCTCCTTGTAAATCTCCGCCAGCTGCCCAGCGACGCGATTCAGGTGCTCCTGGTTCTTCTCGACGTACTCGGGCGGACCGCCCTTCACCGCAACCGCCTCGGCGATGCGCAAGGTCGGCACCATTTCGATCGCATCCCAGGGGCACCAGCGTTCGCACAACGCACAGCCGATGCAACGTTCGAGGTCGATGTCCACGAAGTACTGCACCATCGGCAGGTCCACGCCCGGGACCTTGTAGATGCAGTCCACCGGACAAACCTCGATGCACGCCTCGCAGCCCGTGCAGTTATCTGCGTAGACAACCGCTAGTTCCTTGGGCAGCTTCTTGCGCTTCTGTCCCGCACCCTTGGCCATGATCAACCTCGCCGCCTGGACCCCTGAACCACTGTGAAACCCGCAGCGGGAATCTTATGGAAAGGGCGGAGTGCGCCAATTCACGCCTCGCCACTTATCAATAACGATTATTGTTAAGGAGTCAAGGCTGCAGACATCCGAAAGATGCCATCCGTCTCCACGGGCCATTGGCCCCTTTCGACCGACCGGCGCGGCCGCGCAACGTTTCCCACCCTCCGCGCAGGCTGCGCGGCTGCGCATCCACGGACAATGAGCACGCCGCAACCGGCTTCGCACCGCAGCTTCCGCCCAGGCTCCTTGCTGACAAGGACTTACGACATTGCCGAGCACTAACATATCGCACCTCAACAGTCGCAAATGCGCAGGAATTTCGCGCCGGCGCAGCCCACCTGAGAGCCCTCCCGTCCCCCCAACGCGCAACAATTGAACTTTCCGCGCGCCACTCTGCCGAGTGCTGTCCACCTCGGAAATTCCAGGGCGAAACTGCTCTCGCTTCGCTTCGTGTGCAGCACTTGCCGCCTGGATCGCGCAACATAATCGACAGACGCTGGCTGATAGCTCATGGCGGATGCCTCCAGCTGCTCTCGGCGCGCACTCCGAGCGCCGGCCTCTAGCCACATCATAAACCGGATAGCGTACATTTGTCAACTATTTTCCGGCGCGAATTGGGTCCTGGGTTCGGTTCGCTTGGAGAAGTCACGCTTGCCTCGCCCACAGAATCCGCGATGATCATGAACATGCTGCAATTCGATCCCAGGAAGGTACTGGCCAACGCTCGCCGCTCCGCGACCGAGGATCTCCTCGACCGCGTGACCGTCTTCCGCGACGGCATGGAGCCCCAGGCCGTCGAAGTCATCGAGGCCGAGCTGGCCCGCCGCGGCGTGGGGCCCGAGGACATCCTCCGCCATGGCAAGGAGCTGAAACACCGCGTCCTGCGGCATGCCGACGGCACGGTCGCTCGCTGCGGCCGGTGCCAGCGGGCCGCCGTCGAAAGCGTGGCGGGGCATCAGAAGCTCTTCGGCCTTGTGCCGCTGTTCCCCAAGACGCTCTACTTCTGCGATGAGCACTGGCGGCAACGGCAGGCGGAAGGGCCGTGACCGCTGCCTTCAAGGGAGGCGGGAAACCAGCCCGATCTCGCCGGTCGCTTCGGAAGCCTGCGCGGCGGACCGGCCAGCGTGAGGCCGGTCATCTGCCCGCGCCAGGCGGTTGAATGTGCTCCCACATCAGTTCGACGAGCTTCTCAAGCACATCGAGCAGCTCTGTGCCGGCGATGATCTCAACCCGCCGCAGCAGCTCCCGCCTGCGTTCGATCAGGTTGACGAAATGCTCGATGCCGTGCAGAGTCAGCGGCCCGCCCACGCCCTGCAACGAAATCAGCTCCTCCAGCTCCGCCTGAGAGAGCCGAGCGGCGCGCTCAGGGTGGTCGGCAAGCCAGTGCTGGAGCAGGGGCTGGTCGCTGAAATCGAGCGGCGCTGGCGGCCCGGCTGGGGCGTGCCGCACGCGGGGCAAGAGCCGATCCAGGGGAAGCGAGACCAGATCGTTGACGGACAGGCCGAGCGCGTCGGCACAGCGGCGGAGGGTGGCATTGCGGAGATCGCGTTCGGGATGGGTGAGGATGCCGCGGGCGGTGGTTCGGGCGATGCCGGCGCGCTGGGCGAACTCGTCCTGGTTCCAGCCGCGTTCGGCGACGAGTCGGGCGATCTTTTCTGGGACGTTCATGGAAGATCCCGCGGTCCACGGCGGCCCGGAGACACAAAGCCCAGGGCGGGGACGGATGGAGGGATTGTGGCCGCTGAACCTCCCATCGTCAACGGCGCGGCGGAGTGGGACCACTGGCGGAGAGCGCCCTGTTTACGGAGTTTGCCGCGTCGTTGCCAGCTCCACCAGGCGCTGGGCTTGACCTTTCCCCCGTGTTCGCGGTACAAGACCGCCGCCACGGAGCGGCCGGCCGAAGGGACTCGCCATGCGACCTTTTCTCATCCTCGTCCTGATCCTCACGCTGATGGGCAGCGTGGTGGTCTTGAAGATGCTGCTGTCGAACTTCCATGAGCCGTTTAAGGCCGCGCCGGTCCAGGTCGCCGAGCCGAAAGCAAGCCGTTCCGCCGACGTCCCGTTCAAGCTCGAAGCCGACCTCATTCGCGAGTATTACCTGCCGGAGGACGGCCGCCCGCATTCGCTCAACGTCAAGCCGACCGAGCACCTGCCCGATTCGTCCAACCGGATCGTCTGGGACTAGCCCGCGCTTCCGCATCACGTGCCGAACTGCCGATCCCCGGCGTCGCCCAGGCCGGGCACGATGTAGCTGTGCTCGTCGAGGTGCGAGTCCACCGCAGCGAGGAAGATGGGCACGTCGGGATGGGCCGACTGCAAGCGGCGCACGCCCTCGGGCGCCGCGATCAAGCCGATGAAGCGTATTCCCGTGACTCCCCAGGTCTTGAGGATGTCCACGGCAGCGACGGCGGAGCCGCCGGTCGCGAGCATGGGATCAATCACGGCCGCCCAGCCGATGCCTGGGCAAGCGGGCACCCGCTGATAGTAGGTCACTGGTTGAAGGGTCTTGTGATCGCGATACAGGCCGAGGTGCCAGACCTGGGCGTCGGGAACGAGTTCGAGCATCGCCTCGGCCATGCCGAGCCCCGCGCGAAGGATCGGGACCAGCGCGAGCTTATCCGCGAGTCGCTGGCCCAGGCAGGGCGCCAGAGGCGTTCGCAGGGAGACATCCTCGAGCCGCAGGTCCTGGCTCGCCTCGTAGAAGAGCAGCCTGGCGATTTCATGCACCAGGGCCCGGAAGCGGCTGGGCTCGGTGGTCTCGCTGCGGAGCAGGGACAGGTTGTGCAGGACCAGCGGATGGCGGGAGACATGAACGGCAGACATTTCAGGCCCTCCGCCGCCTATTGTATGAGCAGCCGAGGGCCTGCGACTCGTTCGTTGTCGACCTGGGCCGTCACTGGTCGAGGCGAGCGATGCGCACCTCGCGGACGTACTTGTGGCAGTTGACGCAGCTCATGGTGAGCTGAACGTAGGCGAGCGCAGCGCCGTCGAGATTCTTCTCCTTGGCCATGCGGCTCATGGTCTCGGCGTTGCGGCGGAAGTCGTCGCTATGGCGGGTGTACTCGGGCGTCTTGAGCACCAGCCATTCCGCGCGCTTGCTGAGAATTCCCAGCTCGTCGGCGTGCTTCTCGATCATGTTGAAGTCCTTGATGGCCAGGCCTTCGAGGACTTTCTGGGCGCTGCCGAGCTTCTGCTGCATGATGAGATCGCGGCCGCGTTTTGGCTCGTCGTCGGTGCGCCCCCCCGCGACGACCAGGACGAGGAGCACAACCAGCGTGGCCAGCGCCGATCCGAAACTTCGTAGCATAGGTTCCTCCCTTTGACGCTTACCAGGCAAGGCCGGTCACATCGGTCGAGGTGAGGCCTCTTGCCTGGAATCAAGTTTCTCAAGACGCAAGGCGATTTGCTCGAGCTGTCGGGCCAGGGCTCGGAGTTCGGCGGCCAATTGCGGTCCCCTGTCGGCGTGGTGGAGAAAGTGCGGACCGCTGGGCGTCTCGTGGATGGTGGAGGCAATGGCTCGACGAAAATCACCCCAGACGCTGGAGCGCGTCGCTTCGACGCGCCCCGTCGCTTGCTCAATGGCGCACGCGCTCTCGGCATGCTGCAAGGCGCAGCGCAGGTCCCCCGCGTTGGCGGCGGCCAGGGCGAGCGCCGCCTGCGTCTCCGCGCGATCGGCGCATTGCTCGATCTGCCGGAGCCAGTGGGAAGCGGCGAGCCAGTCGTCGCGCGGCTCTCCCGGAGCGTTGGCCCGCGCCTCGGCCTCCTGGGCGGTGCAGCCCTGCAGGTTCAGGCCTGCCTTGCCGAAGCGCGTCGGCCAGTCGCAGCCGGTCCAGCGGCGCGTGGCCTGCTCGTGGCATCGCCGAATGTCCTCCAGAGTCATGGCCGGTCCTCCTTAAGGGCGTAGACCGGCGCCTCGGGAGGCGCCTCGGTTTCCGGCAAGGGGGACTTGACCGTCAGCACGGGGCACTTGGCCCGACGGACAACCTGCTCGGCGACGCTGCCCATGAGCAGGCGGCCCAGCCCCGAGCGGCCATGCGTGCCCAGCACGATCATGTCCGCCCCGGTTTCCTCGGCCACGCGGACGATCTCCGCCGCCGCAAAGCCCTCCTCGACGCGCAGCTCCAGCTTCACCGCTGGGTCTGGGGCCTTGATCTGGCGCAGCGCCTGCCAGGCTTGCTCGACCTGGGCCGCGCCGTCTGGTTCGACGATCATCTCGCCGTAGCTGACCGCAGGCTGGGGCGTGACCACGTGCAGCAGCAACACGCGGGCGCCATGGTCCCGAGCCAGCGAGCAGGCCAGTCGAAAGGCGTACTCCGACCGCGGCGAGAAGTCGGTCGGGTGAAGAATGGTTTTGAGCGCGAGCATGATAGACCCTCCCTTCAACGCGCCGGGCCTTGCCGGCCAGGGCCATCTATTCGTCAAACATCATCGCCGCGGAGCTGCCGAAGCACGTCCAGGGCGCTGATGACGCCAATCAGCGAACCATCCTCATCGACGACAAACAGCCGGTGCACCTTTCGGGCCAGGAATTCCTCGATCAGGTTGGCTACCGGACACGTGGGCGGCACGGCAAAGACGATCGGCGTCATGATGTCCTTGACGCGGGTCGTATCCGTGACTTCGATTTGGAAACCGCTGCCGAGCCGTTCGCTGTTGGCCAGGAGCGGCTCGGAGTCCGCGAAGTAGGGCGGCATCAGATCGGGCTTCTCGCGGTCCCGCCGAACGATGTCGGTGCGGCTGATGACGCCGACGGGCCGCCCTGCCGCATCGATGACCGGCGCGGCGCTGAAGCCGCGGTCGATCAGCATCGCCACGGCCTCGTGGACCGTCGCGTCCTCGTCGATGGAGATAGGGTTGGGCATCATCAGTTCTGCCGCGGTCTGGGCGTCGAGAAACAGCCGGCTCCGTGCGCCACTCTTGTGCATCGTGTTCTTCATGGCCGGTCCTCCTCGCACTGGGGTTCTTGCTACTCTACCAGCAACCTACATTTTGCGCCCAACCTCGCACAATGGTCTAACCTTTTCCGGTTCGTTGAGAACCTCGGCCAGGGTCGTGCGGCGAAAGGCTTCCTCCACCAGGGCATACGCGTTGTCCAGCCGACGGTGCAGCGGGCAGAGCCGCACGCCATGGGTCTTCAATCCCAGCGGACAGGTGCGGATGCGCTCCACCGGGTCCACGGCGTTGACGACTTCGAGGATCGTCAACTCCTCCGGCTCGCGGGCCAGGCTGACTCCGCCCCCCAGACCGCGCTGCGAATGCACCAGCCGGGCCCGCACCAGGGCCTGGATAACCTTGGACAGGTAAGCCTTGGGGACGCGCGTCGCCTCGGCTAACTGGTCCGTCGTGCAGGCTTCCGGCGCGACGTAGGCCAGGTGGACCACTGCCCGCAGGGCGTATTCGACCGTTTGCGAGAACATGCCGATTTTTCCTCGTCGGCCCAAATAAGACCTTGACATCCAATTTAGCCGTGCTACGATTCTCCTTAATTGGATGTCTCTATCCAATTATAGCGCCTGCGGTCCTTAAGTCAAGGCGTCCCCTTAGTTTTCAGGAGAGGGCAATGCGGCACATCGAGGAAGATCGTCTGGAAACTGACCTGGCCTATCGCTTTGGGTATCTTTGCGAATTCATGGGCTTCGGCTCCGAGGACGTGGCGGCGATCCACGCGGCCGCGGGAAGGCTTGCGCCGCTGGTACCGACGCTGGTCGATGCGGTGTACGACAAGCTGCAATCCTACGACGCCACCTGGCGGCACTTCCTTCCGCCGCAGGAGGGCTACGAGGGACCTCGCGCTGCCAACGTCGAGGAGCTGAGCATGGATCACGACGTGATCAAGTTCCGCAAGCAGCACCTGGCGCGTTACCTGGGAGCCCTGGTCACCCGTCCCTACGACGGCAAGATGGTCGCCTACCTCGACCGTGTGGGCAAGATTCACACCCCGCTTGCCGGCGCTCCCGAGGTGAACGTGCCGCTGGTGCAAATGAACGCCCTGCTCGGTTTCGTCGCCGACGCCCTCACGAACACGATCCTGGGACTGAACCTGGATCGACCTGCCGAAACGCGGACGCTCCGAGCGTTCAACAAGCTGCTCTGGCTCCAGAACGATCTGATCAACCGGCACTACCAGGCCCCGCGTCGAAGCGAAAAGCTCGCAGGCGTGGCCTGAGCTTTCCACCGGTTGGGGTTGATGGCGTTCGTCCTCGTTCCGGAGAGTGCGCATGCGCAAGCTTTGGCTGCTGTTCGCTGCCGTGGTCGCGGGGTCGTTTGCGGTGCTGGGCTGGATCGGCGCCCGCATCTATCAGGAAGCTCCGCCGATCCCTGACGTGGTGATGACGAGCGAGGGGAGGATCGTCATTCCCTCGGGATCGATCCAGCGCGGCCAGAATGTCTGGCAGACGCTGGGCGGGATGGAAGTCGGCTCGGTCTGGGGGCACGGCAGCTACGTCGCGCCGGACTGGACCGCGGACTGGCTGCATCGCGAGGCGGAGTTTCTGCTGAATCACTGGGCCCGCGGCGAAGCGCATTCCTCTTACGCCGACCTGCCACTGGAGAAGCAGGCCCAGTTGCGCGGCAGGTTGCAAGCGACGATGCGCAAGAACTCCTACGACCCTGCCACGGGCCGGCTGGTCATCGATCCGGTGCGGGCCGAGGCGTTCGAAGCCGGCGCGAAGCACTACGCTCAGGTCTTCGCCAAGGGGGAGCCTGGCTACGCAATCCCTCCCGGCGCGCTGGTCGATCCCCAACGCCAGCGCGACCTGGCGGCGTTCTTCTTCTGGACCGCCTGGGCGGCGGCAGCCGAACGGCCCGGCGAGGACATATCCTACACGCACAACTGGCCGCACGAGCCGCTGGTGGGCAACGTACCGACCGGCGAGTGCCTGGTGTGGACGGGCGTCAGCATCCTGATGCTGCTGGCGGGCATCTGTGCGATGGTGTGGTGGTACGCGGCCCAACCTGCCAGGCCGGAACCGGAAAGTTTTCCCGCGGAGGACCCGCTGAGCCGCTGGGCGGCGACGCCGTCGCAGCTAGCAACTCTCAAGTACTTCTGGGTGGTGTCGGGGTTGTTTCTCGCCCAGATCGTCCTCGGCGTCGTCGCCGCGCATTACGGCGTGGAAGGCGATGGCTTCTACGGAATTCCGCTTTCGGCCTGGTTGCCCTACAGCGTGGCGCGGACCTGGCACATTCAGCTCGGCCTGTTCTGGATCGCCACGGCCTGGCTGGCGGCGGGGCTTTTCATCGGGCCGCTCGTCGGCGGTCGCGAGCCGTCGGGACAGCGACTCGGCGTCAACCTGTTGTTCCTCGCCCTCCTCGTGATCGTGGTCGGCTCCCTGGTCGGGGAATGGCTCAGCATCAAGAATCAGCTCTCCGATGCGACGGCCTTTTACTTCGGCCACCAGGGGTACGAGTACATCGACCTCGGCAGGGTCTGGCAGATCGGCCTGTTCGTCGGCTTGCTCCTTTGGCTATTCCTGGTGATCCGCTCCGTGCTGCCCGCATTGAGCCAGCCCAGCGAGAGCAGGCAGTTGCTCCTGCTCTTCCTGGTCTCGGCGGGGGCGATCGGCCTGTTCTACGGCGCTGGACTCATGTGGG